>Ga0118677_10002205_pt1 | contig 39626 bp, 36 predicted proteins | sample AliMusrvi5mmetaG_FD_86154 | JGI IMG/M metagenome (GOLD analysis project Ga0118677, IMG submission 86154) | reverse complement strand
AGCTGGGAAACTGGTTGGAACTGCATGCGTGCAGCAAAATGAAGTAAAAGCGGAGAGTCACTATGCTGAAGGCAAAAGATATCATGACCAAAGATGTCATCACCGTGCGTCGCGAGACGACGGTTATGGAACTCGCCACCCTTTTTTCTAAAAGCCGCATCTCCAGCGCCCCGGTGGTGAGTGATGCCGGTGAACTGCTCGGGATGGTCTCGGAAACCGACCTGGTCGAACAGGACAAGAGCCTGCATATCCCGACGGTCGTCTCCATCTTCGACTGGGTCATCTACCTGGAGAGCGACAAGCGCTTTGAGAAGGAATTGCAGAAGATGACGGCCCAGACGGTCGGTGAGATCTTCACGGAGCAGCTCTTCAGTGTGTCGCCTGAGGCACCGGTGAGCGAAGTGGCCGATATCATGAGCCGTGAGAAGGTACACGCGGTGCCGGTCGTCGAGGCGGGGCGCGTCGTCGGCATAGTCGGCCGGATCGACCACGACCGAAATACGATTATCACTGCTCACGGCTTTGTTCTCCTGTGCTTGATCCGCCTCGGAGCCGTACACGGCGTTCTCATCGCCGTACGAGTCCACTCCGTACACGGCGATGTGCTTGGTCTTGGCGGGCGAGGCTTGGTTGTTATTTTGTTTCATTTGCGTTGTTGTTTTGGTTCATGTGCGGACGCGCGAAAGGTGGACAAATGCGCGCCCGCGTGGCAAGCGAAAAAGTCGTTTTACAACAAAGAATCTCTGATGACACAAGGAGGGTTGTCGGTCATGGATCATGCCGTCTGAGGCCGCCAATGACCACGGACCAATGACCAATCCAGGAGGATGCGTATGAAAAAAGAAACGAAGAAGAACCCGGAACTCGCGAAATGCCCCACCGGCATCCGCGGGCTGGACGAAATCACCCATGGCGGTCTGCCGCGCGGCAGGCCCACGCTCATCTGCGGCTCCGCCGGCTGTGGAAAGACGCTGCTGGCGATGGAATTCATCGTGCGCGGCGCGCGCGAGTTCAACGAGCCGGGCGTCTTCATGGCCTTCGAGGAGACGGAGTCCGAGCTGGCCGACAACGTGGCCTCGCTGGGCTTCGACCTGGCGGGGCTGGTGCGCCGCAAAAAGATCGTGCTGGACCACGTCCACATCGAGCGCAGCGAAATCGAGGAGACCGGGGCCTACGACCTCGAAGGCCTGTTCGTCCGGCTCGGCTGCGCCATCGACGAGATCGGGGCCAAGCGCGTGGCGCTCGACAGCCTCGAAGCCCTTTTCGCCGGGCTGCCGAACGAGATGATCCTGCGTGCCGAGCTGCGCCGCCTGTTCCGCTGGCTCAAGGAAAAGGGCGTCACGGTCATCATCACCGGAGAGAAGGGCGAAGGCACGCTCTCGCGCCACGGGCTGGAGGAGTACATCAGCGACTGCGTCATCTTCCTCGACCACCGCGTGATCAACCAGGTGGGCACGCGCCGCCTGCGCGTCGTCAAGTACCGCGGCTCCGCGCACGGCACGAACGAGTACCCGACCATGATCGACGAGCGCGGCCTGAGCGTGCTGCCGATCAGCTCGCTGGGGCTGGACTACGGCGTGACCAACAAGCGCGTCTCGACCGGCGTGGCCCAGCTCGACGCGATGTTCGGCGGCAAGGGCTATTTCAAGGGCAGCAGCGTGCTGGTGTCCGGCACGGCGGGCACGGGCAAGAGCAGCCTGGCGGCGACGTTCGTCGACGCCGCCTGCCGCCGCGGCGAGCGCTGCCTGTATCTGGCGTTCGAGGAGTCGCCCGCGCAGATCATGCGCAACATGGCCTCCATCGGCTTCGACCTCGGCCAGTGGGCCGGCAAGGGCCTGCTGCGCTTCCACGCGGTGCGCTCCACGCTTTACGGGCTGGAGCAGCACCTGGTCGCCCTCCACAAGCTCGTGGAGGAGTTCCGCCCGGCCGTCGTCGTCATGGACCCCGTCACAAACCTGATCTCCATCGGCGACACGCCCGAGGTCACGGCGATGCTGACACGGGTGATCGACTACCTGAAAATGAAGGGCGCCACGGCGCTGTTCACCAGCCTCACCGACGGCGGATCGTGCGACGAGCGGACCGACGTGGGCATCTCGTCCCTGATGGACACGTGGCTGCTGCTGCGCAACGTCGAGGAGGGCGGCGACCGCAAGCGCCTGCTCCACATTCTGAAGAGCCGCGGCATGGCGCACTCCAGCCAGGTCCGCAATTTCCTGCTGACCGACAGCGGCATACAGGTGCTGGAGGCGCGCACATGACAAAAGCCAAATCACCGTTACCTGACGCCGAACGCTGGAACCTGCGGCTGTACGTCGCGGGCCAGACCGAGCGTTCCGTCCGCGCCTTCGACAACCTCAAGAAGCTGTGCGAAGAGCATCTTGCCGGCAAATACCACATCGAGGTCATCGACCTCATGCGCGACCCGATGCTGGCCCGCGGCGACCAGATCGTCGCCGTGCCGACGCTGGTCCGCAAACTGCCCGAGCCGGTCCGCAAGATCATCGGCGACCTCTCCAACACCGAGCGGGTGCTGGTGGGGCTGGATCTGAGGCCGAGGGATTAGAGAAGTCATTGGTCAGTGGTGAAGAAGAAGAGAAGAGTCATTAGTCAGTAGTCATTGGGAAGAATAGAGAAAGCCATTGGGCAGCCTTATGACCAATGACCAGTGACCAATGACCAATGACCAAGAAGGAACGCACATGAGCAAGTCGAAAAGCGAAAAGAGCCTGTCCGATTTCGAACACGCCGCGGCCGAACGCGCCAACGCCCGCTACGTGCTGCGCCTGTATGTGGCCGGGCTCACGCCGCGTTCGGTATCCGCCGTGGAGTCGGTCAAGCAGACCTGCGAGGAGCATCTGGAGGGCCGGTACGAACTGGAGGTCGTCAACCTCTACGACCAGCCGACCCTGGCCAAGGGCGAGCAGATCATCGCCGCGCCGACCCTCATCAAAAAGCTGCCGCTGCCCCTGCGCCGCATCATCGGCGACATGGCCGACACCCAGAAGCTGCTCGTGGGGCTGGACTTGAGGGAGAAGGGTGAATAGGAAGAGTCACTTGTCATTAGTCATTGGGATGGCATGAAAAACACCGACACGCCGACAGCCGAACAGTACCAAGCTGAGATCGCCGATCTGCGTTCGCGCCTCGAAGAGGCCGAGGAGACCCTCCGCGCCATCCGCGAGGGCGAGGTGGACGCCGTCATCGTCACCGGCAGCAAGGGCGACCGGGTCTTCGCGCTGTCGGAGTCCGACAACCTGCACCGCCTCATGGTTGAGACCATGAACGAGGCGGGGCTGGCCGCCACGCCCGCCGGGCTCCTGGTGTTCTGCAACGACCGCGCCGCCGCCCTCTTCGGCCGCACCAAGGAACAGCTCCTCGGCCATGACCTCGCCGAATTCGCCGCCCCGGCCGAGGCGGAACGCGTGCGCCAACTGCTCCATTCCGCCGCGATTGCGCCCGCCGACGCCCGCATCGAGTTCCGCGCCTCGGCCGGCATGCCGGTGCCGATGCACGTCTGGGCCAGCCGCCTCGACCGGCCCGACAGCCCCCTGATCTGCCTCGTCGCTACCGATCTCAGCCGGGTCGAGGCCGACCGTGATTTGATCGCGCAGCTTCAGCGGCTGTCGGCTGAAGTTCAGCGCGAACGCGACACGCTTTCCTCGCTGATCAGCAGCATCCCCGATGAGGTTTGGTTTGCCGACACGGATAAGCGGGTGACGCTGATGAACCCCACCGCAATGAAGGCGTTCGGCGCTGGAATCGGCGATGCGAGGAGTGTCGAGCAGATCGCGGCGAGCGTAGAGGTTTATCGTCCCGATGAAACGCCCCGACCGGTGGAAGAAGCGCCCCTGTTGCGAGCCCTGCGGGGAGAAATAGTGACGGATCAGGAGGAGATTATCCGCACGCCGGGCACAGGACAACTGCGCCATCGCCTGGTCAACGCGGCCCCGGTTCGAGATGCCGCCCGCACCGTTATCGGCGCGGTGACAGTCGTGCGCGACATCACTGAACGCAAAGCGGCCGAGACGGCCTTGGAGTCCCATCGCCAATTGCTTCAGACCGTTGTCGAGCGCATGCCGGCGGCCGTCACCATCATCCGGGGGCGGGACCTGCGGATCATCATGGCCAACCCCGGCTACAGCGCCATCGCCCCCGGCAAGACCGAGGTCGTCGGCAAGACGCTGGACGAGCTTTGGCCGGAAACGGCTCGCGATTTCTCCGCCCTCTGCCGCCGCGTCCTGGAGACCGGCGAGCCGCATCAGGCCGTGGACGATCCGGTCAGCATCCGGCGCCACCCCGGCGGGCCTATGGAGCAGGCCTGGTTCACCTGGTCGCTCTACCGCATCAAGCTGCCCGGCGACGAAGGCTGGGGCCTCTTCAACCCGGCATGGGAGACCACCGCCCGCCATCAGTCCGAGGCCGCCGTGCGCGAGAGCGAGGAGCGGCTGCGCCTGCTGGCGGAAAACACCGGCGACATGATCGCGCTGCACAGCCACGACGGGCAGGTCCTCTATGCCAGCCCGTCCACCGCACGCTTGGTCTCCGGGCAAGGCTGGCGCACGCAAGTTCACCCCGACGACCTTGCCCGCGTGGAAGAGGCCTATCAGGCGAACCAGCGCGGCGAAAACACGACCGTGGAGTACCGCCACCGCGGCATCGACGGCTCCTGGGTCTGGCTGGAGTCCAAATGCCAGATCGTCTTCGGAACCGACGGCAAACCGGCTCAGCGCGTGATCGCCTCGCGCGACATCACCGAACGCAAAGCGGCTGAGGAGAAATTGCAGGAGAGCGAGGAGCGCTTCCGCCTGGCGCTCAAGAACTCCCCGGTCTCGGTCGCGGTTCAGGACCGCAACTTCGTCTATCAGTGGGCGTACAACCAGCGGACGCGGCGGAGCGGGGAGATCGTCGGCAAAACCGACGCAGACTTGTTCGCCCCGGAAGATATAGCCGGGATCACGGAAGTCAAGCGCCGGGTGCTGGAAACCGGAACCGAGGCGCGTGTGGCGCACTGGCTGACCAGCAACGGCCAGCGCGTGTTCCTGGACCTCTCCTACGAGCCGTTGCGCGACGCGGCCGGCGCGATCACAGGCATCGGCATCGCCGCGGTCAACCTCACGGACCAGAAACGCGCTGAAGAATTGCTGGGCAAGAGTCTGGAAAGGCTCGACCTCGCCTTATCCTCCGCGCGGATGGCCACTTTCGACTGGGACATCATCACGAACAAGCGCACCTGGAGCGACGGCGTCCACCGGCTGTTCGGGACCGTGCCGTCGACCTTTACCGGGACGGAGGACGAGTTCTTCCGGCTCATACACCCGGACGACCTCGCCGCCGTGCGGGAGGCATTGTCCAAAGCCCTCAGATCCGGCGTTTACGAAACCGAATATCGCGCGGTCTTGCCGGATGGCGGTTTCCGCCACATTGCCGCGCGCGGCAAAGTCCATCACGATGACACAGGAAAAGCCGTTCTTATGACAGGCGTTTGCTGGGACATCACCGAGCGCAAAGCGGCCGAGGAGGCGCTGGCGCGGATGAGCCTGCTGCAAGACGAGAGCCAGAAAATCGCGCACCTCGGCAGCTTCGAGTACGACGCCGAAAACCAGACCACGCTCTGGTCGGAGGAGGAGTTCCGCATTTACGGACTCGACCCGGCGGGACAGTCGCCGTCGTATGCCGATATGCTTGCCAAGCACATTCATCCGGACTATGCGGTCCTTCTCCACGAGACCTTTGCTGCGGCCCTTCGCAGCGGCTCCGTCTACGAGCTTGAGCACCGGATCGTGCGGCCCGACGGCAGCGCGCGCTGGGTCTATGACCGGGCACACCCGGTCTTCGATGGGGACGGCAAACTGGTCCGGTATGTCGGAGCCACGCTTGACGTCACGGAACGCAAGCAGGCTGAGGCGGCGCTGCGGGAGAGCGATCTACAGTTCCGGGTGCTGATACAGAACCTTCAATCGGCGGTGGCGCTGGTCAACGAACACGGCGCGTTCACGATCATCAATCAAGCTTTTCTGCGGATGTTCGATCTGGCCGCTGATTCAACGGTCAAGAATGTCAACGACAGCGACTGGAGCCAGTGGCAGGTTTTCGACGAAAAGGGCGCGTTGCTGGACGTGGATGAGCATCCGGTCCGAAAAGCCGCACTGACCCGCAGGCCCGTGCGGGACCGACTCGTCGCCTTGAAAGCGCCCTCTAACCCGGATCTCAAGTGGATTCTGGTGAGCGCCGAGCCGTTATTGGATGCCCAAGGTCTGGTCCACCGTCTCATCTGCACCTATCACGACATCACCGCGCGCAAAGCGGCCGAACGCGCCCTCGCGCAGCTCAACGCCGAACTCGAACAGCGCGTCGAGGCCCGCACGGCGGCGCTGGCAGCCACCAACCGCGAGCTCGAAGCCTTCTGCTACTCCGTCTCGCACGACCTGCGCACCCCGCTGCGCAGCATCGACGGCTTCAGCCAGGCCCTGCTGGAGGATTGCGGCCCGCAGCTCAACGCCGCGGGCCGAGGCCACCTGCAGCGGGTCCGCGCCAACTGCCAGCGCATGGGCCGGCTGATCGACGACCTGCTGAACCTCTCCCGGCTCACGCGCGTTAATATGCGGCGCACGACAGTGGACCTCACGGCGCTGGCGGAGTCGGCCGTCGCCGAGTTGCGCAAAGCCGAGCCGTCCCGCGCCGTCGACGTCCGCATCGCCCCCGGCCTCGCCGCCAAAGGCGATCCGACCCTGTTGGGCACCGTAATTTCCAACTTGCTGGGAAACGCTTGGAAATTCACCGGCCAGCGCTCCGACGCCCGCATCGAAATTGGAGCGGAACGGCTTCCCGTTCCGGCTGCCTCAGACACGCCGCCGGACGCGGCACAACCGTCTCCGACCAATGACCCTTTCCCAATGACCAATGACGCGGCGCAGCCGCCTCTGCCCAAAGTCCAAACCGTCTACTTCGTGCGCGATAACGGCGTCGGCTTCGACATGCGGTACGCGGACAAGCTCTTCACGCCCTTCCAGCGTCTGCACGCGATGGATGACTTCCCCGGCACCGGCATCGGCCTGGCCACGGTGCAACGCGTGATCCACCGCCACGGCGGGCGCGTTTGGTTCGAATCCGCGCCCGGTAAGGGCGCGACCTTCTTTTTCACGGTCGGCGCGAACGATTGAGGTTCAACGCGCAGCCATACCGACGGAGAGACGAATGGACTATATCGTTAGCGACGAGACCTTGCGAAGGACCACGCATTGCCGTAAAAAGTTCGCCTGCCAGAACGGCGGCGGCAAGAACATATGCGCGGCGGAAGATTGTGTCGGCGGCAAAGTCCTTTTCGTCACATGCTCGGAACATACACCCTGCGCCTATCGGACGTCGTTCGGAAGCGGCTATACCTGCTGGTGCCCCACACGTAAAGAGATTCACGAGCGATTCAAAATCTGAGTACGCGGCTCATCTCCTCCATGCGTTCAGCACGTCCATAACGGGCCGCTGTCGCGTCCTCAGCCCATCCCCCCAACTCTTAGCCAAATCGTCCGACTCCCTCGCCTCGCTCAACCTGGTGCGGAACGTGTGCCGCATAAGTGGAACATGTAGCCTTGCCCTTCAGTTTCTCCTCCTTCAGAACTAACCTCAGAGAACTCCCCCGGATCTCACAGAAAACAGACGCCTATTTCACTTCTTGCCGCGCTGCAAGTCTTGCCGCGCTGCATGCTGTCAAGCGCACGGCATATTCAGCTAGGCCCGGAGATACCGCCGCTGCGACTCATCCGGCAGGTCGGGCGGGATATCCACTCCGCCGCCCAAGAACGGGCTGTACCGTTCCAAGACCCTCTTGACCTTGCCGCCGACCTTCACGCCGTCCTGTCCGGTCTTTACCTTCACCTGCCCCGTCGACAAATCTAGATACCCCTTGCCGACGTCCAGCATGTATTTGCCGCCGATCATCATGAAAGGAGGCATGCCTGAACCCAAAGGCCATTTCACAGGGTCGCCGATGGGATAGGCCTTGCCGCCGCGCTTGACCCCGAGCTGGCCGTCGGGCAGCACGCACAGAACCTTCGTGCTCCCGATGCGGACCAGCTTGCCGTTCAACATGACCGAGATCCACCCGCCCTGATTGACGACCGTGCCCTCGCCAGGCGGCGACGGAGCGCGGATGCTGCCACCCCCAAATATCGGAGGACCGTCTTGACCCGGCGTGCCGGCAACCCAGACCCGCGACGGCGTCGCGTCAGCGGCACGCGCGTCAGCCTTGGCGCGGCGCACGAGGAGCGCCGCGTCACGCGCCGCATCGGTCCAGCCGGTGTTCGCGAGCACGCTCACGCCGGATCGGCAAAGACGATTCGCATGCGGGAGCTGATAAAGAAAATAGAACGCTTGAGCCCACTCCTGCGGCGTCTTAGGATCACGGCAGTACGTGTAAGCGAATTCTTTCCGCGCGGCTTCGAAAGTCTCCGGCGAAGGCCTGTTTCCGAAACTGCCAGGGAAAGCCGCCAGCAAATCGCGCGCGTCTGAAAGCGGGTCTCGCTTTACCGCAGACGAGCCGCCGCGACGCACAGCCAGTGAAGCCGCCCTCGCCTCATCCGTCCAGCCGACGTTCGCGAGCAGACACCCTGCGGCAGTGTCCACCCGGTTCGACAGGCGGGCCAGGCGCAGGGATCTGCGGTTCGCAGTCGCACCGACTTGGCCCGCTCCGGACTTCAGGAACGGCTTCGGCACGCCCGCCAGCTTTACAGCGATGCGCCAGTCTGAATCGCTCTCGGGCCTTTTCCCGTTCAACGCCTCGAACGCGGAAACTGCGGCGTTTTCCCACATGAGTTGCCCAGCCTCCAGCGAGGCGCGGTATTCGTTGAGGGCAGCGAGCCTGTCTTCCGGAGTCTTGCAGCCCTCCAGATCGGCGTTAAAGACAGCCGTGAGATCATCGAAAGAGGGCGGCTCGGCGTCCGGCCCCTCGCCTTGCACCATCTCAAGGGCGCGGGCGTGAATGGCCTCATCGCCGGGAGCGGTGTCAGAAGGTGCGTCACCCGGAGCCGCCCCGGCCCCGGCTTCGGGCGCGTCAGAACGGAAAACGGCGGGGACATGCGCCAACGTCTCTGCCTCGGCGACCTCGCTGTCCTCAGTAGGATTGCGCCCATACTTCGCCCTGAAAGCGGCATCAGCAAGGGTGATCCAATCGCTGCGCGTCTTGCCCCCGGCAACCTCCTCCGTGCCAGACGCACCACCGAGGGTCACGCCTTCGGGAAGGCCCGCCTGGCTGCCGCCGCCGGACGCTCCCGAGCCATAGGCGGCGTCATCGGCGGCCCTCTCCCGTATCCACTCCTCCACCGCCTCAAGATCCGAATCGGTGGTCGCGTCAGAAAGGCCCGCCGCCTCTTTGCAATCGTCCTCCGATACGGGCTGGCGACCGTACTTGTCATGAAATGCGTTGATGCCGGCATCCGCGAAATCCTCAATAGGGCTGCCCGCCCCGCCCTGGCCGTCCTGCCATTCAGCCTGATCCGCTGCCTGCTCTGCGGACAACTGCTCGGAGCCGTCCCGTATGGTGCCGCCGCCCGGCCCCATGCTGACGGTAATCTCCTGCCCGTCCTTCACCAGCACAGCCGTGCCGGCGTCGTAATCGGCGCTCTTGATCGTCCAGCCCCCGTCTTCGCCGCCCTCAGTCAGATAGCGGTTCACGGGCGGGTCGACCGTGTAATCGGTGAAGCCGACGCTCACCTTGCCGCGACCGTTGACCGTGAAACCCGAGACACGCACCGGGCTGGAGGAACTGTCGGGATCACCGCCACCGCCAGAGGAAGAATCACTCGACGAGGTTGAAATGCCGGAAGACGAGCCGCTATCGGACCCGGCGGATGCCGCACGCGCCGCCGCCTTCGCCTGCCGCACAGCGAGCGACGCAGCCCGCGCCGCGTCAGACCAGCCGTGATGCACATACCACTTGTTGGCAAGCGGCGCGTCAGCACGACCGCCAGCAGCCAACCCAATCAACTTGAGCAAATCAGAACGCCTCATAATTACCTCCTTGAACTCCGCCACGAACTTAAATCAAACCGGAACGCCCGAGCGTGCGCCCGGTGGCCGCGTCATACCAATACCCGTTCTGATAGACCGCGCCCTTTTTCGGCGCAGGCGCAGCCGAAGCGATCCTGCTTCCGTCCGCGCCGTACCACGCGCCGTTGAAGTAATACACGGCGCGGCTTTCCGGAACCGAGAAACCGACAGGCTTTGAAGGGGCCGAGATTGAAACCGGCTTATCGCTGAGCCTGCCACCTGACTGGTCAAGCCCGCCGGACGCAAAAGAGCCGTCCGCATTCCAGCGCAAGCCGAGCGGGTTGCTCACTTTCGCCCAAGAGGGAACGCCGGAGCCCTCAGAGCCGCCAGAAGCCAGGATCCCGTCTTTATCCCAAATTTCGGAAATGGGGCGGCCGCGTCGGTCGCGGGCTTCCCGCCGCTTCGCCTGAAGATCAGCCAGCGCCGCCGCTTTGCGCGCGGCAGATTTCGCGCGTCTCGCGGCTATCGACGCCGCCCGCGCCGAGTCAGGCCAGCCGTGGTGGACGTACCACCGGTTGCTCGCGGTCGAACAGCCCTGCCGCTTGTTGCGCCTGCGCAGCCGCCGGCAGCGGTTGCCCAAGCGCGCGCGCCGCTTCAGCTCTTGAATCAATTCCCACGGCTGGGGCGTGTTCAGGTCGGCAATCGAGTCCTCATAAAACGGCGAACCGCCGACCTCGTTGCCGTCCTCATCATACTCGGGCATCGCGGAGTCCGTCTCCGGGGTGTCCTCATCGGCCTCGCCGTCGCCGCCCTCGTCAGGCCCGCCCCGGGCCGCCTCAACTGCCGCCTTGCGGTCTGAAGCGACCGACACCAGCAGATCGCTCATGTAGGAAAGCGCGGCGTTCGCCTCGCCGCTGTCGCCGCGCGCCTTCGCGTCCTTGAGCCAGCCCAGCGCGGTCCGCATCAGGCTCGCGGGGCTGTACTGGCCGCGCGTGTCGGGCGTGCGCGGATCGTACACCGCGCTCTTGCCCTGGTTGCGCGTCGCCCACGACGCCGCGCTGTCCCAGTCGGACAGGTTGTAGCGGTCGTTCAGATGGTCCGGCGAATAGCCGTCATCCTCGCCCAACGCCCCGGCCAGATAGGCTTGCGCACCGCGCAGCACGGCCGCGCGGTCCTTGGGCGGCACAACGCCGTATTCATAGCCTTTCGCGCCCTCTGCCCGACCCAGCTCGTAATCGCCGCGCAGCGCTTCAGGGATATCAACCAAGTCATCACCGACGCCGTAAGCGCCGTGCAGCACACCCAGCGCACGCGCCGCGTCGCGTGCCGCGCCCGCCGACAGACCGCCGCCGGAAGCCGGAGACTTTTGCGTGAGCGGATACCCCTGCGGGTCAAGCCCCTTCGCAGCCATCTCCGCCTCGTAGCCTTGCCGGATGCCCTCAAGATGGCTGCCGTACGACTCGCGCAGCGCGAGATCGTCCGCCGTTTCCGGGCCGTTCAGCGGGTCGGAGCCGTAGCCGCCACCGGTCTTCCCGCTGCGGCGGGCCGCCGCCGGCCTGCCGCCGGACTTAGCCCAGCCCACAACATTGCCGGACTGGTCATAGACGGGCTTCTGCCCGCCGTACCTCGCGCCGAACGCGCCGGAAGCCGCGCCCGCTGGGTTGTAAGCGCCCGCCGCGGCGGCGGCCGCGCCGCCGAGCGCCGCGACATACTCATGGAACTTCATGATGTTGTCAGCGGAGGCGTCGACGCCGCTCCACCATTGGCGGAAGGCCTCCTCGTACTGACTCTGGCGCTCCTCCACGGGACCGGCGTCAGTGATGTAAGTGCCGCCGGTGTAATCCGAGCCGATGTCCGCCAGGTCGCGGATCACGGGCTGTCCGTCAGCATACGTGCCACCATAAGACGCGCCGCCATAGGACGCCGAACGCGCGGCCGCTTTCTCTCGCCGCACGGCCAGAGCTGCCGCGCGCGCGGCGTCGCTCCACCCACCGTAGTTGCCGTTGGCCTTGCGCGAGGCCCTTGCCGCCGCACGCGCAGAGTCGCTCCACCGGTTGCCGATCAGGCCTGCGCAAATCACTCTGTTTTTCATCTTCTTAGCTCCCTTCCGCTTTTTCGCTTTCTCCGCGCCCACGGCCAGCAGCGCCTTCGCGCTGTCCGGTTCCCCTTGCCGTCCCGAAGTCCAAGAAGACAGCACGTCGCGCCAGGCCTGCTCGCGCTGGGCAGGCGTACCGCCAAGCTCTTTGTTTTCAGCCGCCTTCCTGACCGCTGCGGCGCGGATGCGCTGGTCGGTCTCGATCACGCGGTCGAGATAGCGGCCCGACTGGTACTTCCTGAGAATCTCCCCCACCTTCTCGGGCTTAGTGCCCTTCATGATGGTCAGCCACTCGTCGACAACCAGGTCGCCGTCAGCATTCAGGTGTGGTTCAAACGTCTTTACCGGCTTCACATCAGCCGCAGGTTCACCCTTCTCTTTGCCGGCCGACTTCCCTTGAACAAGGTCACCCGTCAGAAACTCCCTGATCGCGTCATCCGCCTTGCGGGCCAGCGCCTTGGCCTTGCGCACAGCCATCGACGCGGCCCGCGCCGCGTCGCCCCAGCCGTACTTCCAGCGGTTGCCCAGCGGCAGGCCGTATTTCTTGCGTGCCTCTTCGAGCAGCCGGTTGTAGTCGCGGTCCTCCGGACCCCAGTCAAAAGGGCTGCCCTCATCCGCCTGGCGCAGATATTCGCGCACGCCGCGCGTCAGGCCCGCAAGCTCGGCGGAGATCCCGGCCTCAGACCGGGTCACATGCTCAAGATCCCAGACCGCCTCGCCCGCCTCTTTCTGCGCCTTCGCGTACTCGGGGCTCGCTTCGCCATATTGTGCCCTCGCCGAAGTCTGCGCAGCCTGCGCCGCGCGCACGCCGTCCTTGGCCTTGGCAACCGCGCGGCCCGCCTGCCGCTGCAGGTCGCGCAATTCCGACATGTTCTTGTCCACGCTCCCGCCCCTGCCGCCGAGCGTCTCATACAGGTAATCCGCAAACTCGCCGCGCACGTCCGCAGCCGTGGCCTTCGGCGCGTATTTGACCGGAGTTCTGATCGTATGCGGATCAACGCCGTACTGCGCTTTGAGCCGGGCGAACTCCGTCCCGCCCCCCGCGTCAGCCAGGTCTGACTTCACAAGGCGGTAACGGGGCGCGACCTCGTCGGGATTGCCGCCAATGTCCCGCAGATAACCGCGCAGGATGGACGCGTTCAGACCGTTCAGGTCGGTTGACTCTTTTTCCGAGAGGATGCCGCGGACCTTCGCGATGGCCGCCACAAGCGCTTCCCTCTCGACCTTGCGCCGCGAGGCGAACCGCTCTTTGGCGCTTTCATTGGCGGGCATCTCAGTGGCATCGTCACTCTTGCCTAACAGACTGCGAACGCCGTCAGCAAGGCGCGAGAGCGCACCCCTTCGCGCCTGCGCCTCGCCCGTGCGGCCGACACCCACCCCGTACGCGCGGGAAGCCGCGCCGGCGGGCGCGGACGCACCGGCCACCGCAGCGGCGGCTCCGCCGGCGGACGCCACAAGCTCATTGAAGGCCTCGATGCTTCCCGCCACGCCGTCGACATTGTCCAGCCAACTCCTGAATGCCTGGGCATACTGCGCTTGCCGCGCATCCATGTCGCTCGCGTCGCTGATCGACGTGCGGGCCGATGGCTCGGGCAGGTCAGTCAGGTCCCGGATCACGGGCTGTCCGTCCGCATAGGTGCCGCCCAACGCCGACCGCGCGGCGGCCTTTTCGCGCCGCACAGCCAGAGCGGCCGCACGCGCGGCGTCGGACCAGCCGCCGCCCCAGCCGTTCGCCTTGCGGCTCTCACGCGCGGACGCACGCGCAGCATCGCTCCAGCGGTTGCCGAGGTTCAGGGTGGCGGCGGTCGGGTCATAGCCCTCTGGCACGTCCTTTCCGACCTCGGCCAGCCTGCAATAGCAATGGCATTTGGGTGCGGGCATCCGCAGCCATTCGAGCAGCGTCTTCGCCTGCCCGTTGCGCGATACGCAATCCCCGCAGTGCGGCCCCTTGGGCGGATCGCCAAGCAGCCACATGAATTTCTTTGCCCCCGGCCCGCTCAACACATCGCCGGGCAACTGCTTACCGACAGGGCCTTTGCCCTCTGTCGAACCGGGACCGTCTCCTGATGTCTCGCGGTTCACAATCCCGTCTCCCCCAACTCCTAACTCCTCACTCCTCACTCCTAACTGGCGGTTGGACAGCGGTCGGCCGCCGCGGATGTTCGGCTCGTTCGTCAGCGCGACGCTCACCAGCGCGAGCGGCCTGATGCGCCCGCCGCCGAGATCCTCGCACGCGTCAGGAGCCGGAAAAACGGGGCTCACAAGTCTGAACCTGCCGCCCTGCACCGCAGCCAGCCCGGAGTCCGACCAGCGCACGCGCGCCCACAGACCGTCATCGCGGGCCTCAAGGTCGGTGACCCAGCCCGCCGCCTCGGAAGGTTTGTCCGTGTCCAGTGAGAAATGGTCGAAGTCCACCAGCACGCCGGGGAAATTCTCATCGGCCTTGCGCCCGTCGAAATCCGCGACCATGGCGTCACAGGCCTTGCGGTCGATGACCTGCGTCACGCCCGCGCCCCTGTGCGGGTACTCCCCGCACGGCGTCAACTGAACCCACCCGTCCGCCGCCAACTCAAATGCGTTTTTGCTCATTGCCTTGCCCTCACCGCCCTATTTGGCCGTCTCTGGAGAGGATCACTTCGTTCCAACTCATGCACTTCCGCACTCTCGAACTTTAGAACTTCTCAACCCACCCCTCCACTACACGCACAAAACCGACAAATCGCGCTATCACAAGGCACAAAAAAGGCCGCGCGGTTTCCCGTGCGGCCTTCACTCAAACCCACTCCAAGCCCAGTTGTATAATCACATCGTCGCAATCATGTCCGAAATTCCGACTGGTCGTCATCATCAGTTAGCTCATCCCATTCCTCATCGCCGTCACCCTGCGTTTCTTTCCGGAGCGTGAAGCGCCCCAAAGCAGCATACATCAAAGCCGGCCCGCCGATGGTCACCAACCCGATCAGAGCGTTGACCGGATTGGCCTCGCTGCGGGAAAGGGGCTTCTTGAGCTTCCAGCCGCTGCCGGCCAGAGCAGAAAGAGCATAGGCCGCGTAACAGAGGAACACCATGGCACAGACAACCCTGAAAGCCCATCCGAACCGGGCCGGGCTCAGCATTCCCAGAATAAGGCAGATTCCCGTCACCCACAACGCCGCCACCAGCAACTCAGTTACAGGGTTCCACTTCGTCACCAGTAACGGCAAACCGATCAGAAAGAGAAGAACCGCCGGAGCAAGGCTCCAGCAGATGAACCGGCTCCCTCCGAAAAGAGTTTTCCCGAATACCGCCATGATCCTCCCCTTCAGCCGCGCAGGTCTGAGTCGAGTTTGTAAAAGAGATCGTTCACCCTCGCGCGACCAATGGCACAACGTCCGGCCTCTGCCAGAGCCGCGCCAGCGGCGATAGTCAGCAGACCGCCGTCAACCTAATGTGTGAACATCCAAAGTCCATTAGTCAGCATGGTCGTGTGGGTTCGCTGAAGCATATCCAGTTCGTCGTTTCCTTCGGTGTATCCGATGAAGCCTGTGCGAGGAGGACCGTGAACGTAAACAAGAACCCGATGTCGGCCGACCGCGATGTGCAATGGCTCCATGTCCCGGATGACCCCTGGGACATTAGTTCCGTATCCCCCCATGTCACGCTGCATAGCTCTGTCATCCTTGTCGAGGCCCCATGAACTAGGCCAATCATTCCTGTAATTCTCGCGATTGGCGATCATCTCTCGGCACGCTGAAAGAAGAACGGCGCGGTCAGTCCTGAGGATGACTGCGCGGGCCGCCTTTGCCTTTTGAACGGAGCGAAACACCGATGACACATAAGTGCCTGCGCTAAGAAGGACGATGCCGAGAAACACACTTACGATCAACCACCCAATTGCGTTCTTTTTCATTCCTGTCTTTAGTCCACGCCCGGCATGAGCCTTGAGGTGAATCCGCCGAGGGTTCACCGAATAGCCTCGGTGCCGTTGTTCGGCTTTAGTATCCGTTTTCGATAGAGTCCGTAGACCATCGCCTGCCCGATTAGCAGACCGCCAAACGCGCAGAAATACGCTCCAAGCATCCAGAATCCAACGGAGCCCACATGATGGCAACGCAACGCACTTCCGATTGTCATTCCGGCCATTGCCCAAGTCGAAATGAAGAGCGATTGAAGAGGATCATGCCACCAATCGGACGGATTTCTGTCCCACGACGGCCGTTGGAATGTTTCTTGATTCTGTCTATAGATGCTGTAAGCCACGGAACCAACTGAGAACAATGGAAGGAGCACGAGAATAATCAGACACAATATTCCGTCCGGATCCGAGTGGCGGAGCGTTCCGGGTGACATCGAGCCGTAGCCGGCACAGAAACTCAGGACGACTATGGCTGAGTTGATCATCCGCCAGAAAGTGTTCATTTCTTGTCTTGTTATCTCCCACATTTCTTGCCAAAAAATTTAGCGAGCATCTGAGGCCAGACACGCTGCGTTGCGACGTTGTCTCCGCCGGCTGGCTCGCGTTGTTGGTCATTCTCCATCCATTCAGGCTGCATGAAAGTGGCGTCAGGCAAGTGGTCGGGTAAAATGAAACCCCTCGTTTGCATGCCAGCAATAAACTGCGTCATCGCCTGTTCTGTTCTAAATGCCATCTCCACGACGTTGTGATGACTTGTTTTCAAGATGAACTGCGCATTGTTTGGAACCAGAAACGTATCATGATCCACGCAGAAACCAAAGATAGTCGAAGCAAAGATAAGTGTTACGAGGCGATCCGTATCCGAGCGGGAGAACTCAACAATGTCTGACGTTCCCATTGGAAGGCCGATTCCGGTGAGAATCTGATACTCAACCCTGCTGTTGATGTCGCGATAATCCGGGACACCTGGCCAACGGCCCATGTTTCGCCAAACAAAGCATGTTTCCCATTTGCCCATAAGGTCGAGCATGCACAAGAGGAAATCGGCTCGTCTCTTTTGCTCCGGCGGCACTTCCCAAAAACGATTAAGATGCGAATCGGGTGCGAAGGATAACTCCGCCCAATCTTTGACATCCAGACTGTGATCAGTTGCCCATTTGAGGAATTGTTCGACTTGATGCGCATTCATCGTTAAGCCTATCGTTGCTCTTTCACACCCTTTGTTCGCCTTGTTCTCGTGCCTCTTTCGCGCTCAGATTGTGCATGATAGAGGTCCGTTTTATGGTCTCCATCCCAATAAAGGCACAGGATCCAGAACATTTACCCAAGTATATGCTCTGTACTCGGGAAGATCAACATAGACACGTCTTGATTCTTCGTGTGTATTCGGATTCGTATATCGGAAAATCCAGCACAGAGTTGGCATATGACATTCTTCGCCTGATGGGTGGCAACTGAGAACAAAGCGTCCTTTGCTGTAGTGCCATGGTCCATCGGTGGCCTGTAACATGAAGAAATCTGCAACGAGCCTAGCTCGACTGTAAGAGAACCACGAAGTGGCACCTATGCTTAAAACGACAAGAAAACACACCACAGAGATTACGATTAAGGTCTTCTTTTTTTTGGGCATGGCTTTGGGTATCTCCTTCGCTTACTCAAACCTGAAGTTCTCAGCCTTGGTACTTGTCTCCATATTGAGTGCATGTAGATATCGGCCTCCATTCTTGCATTGCGACGCGCCAGTTCGAATCCGGAGCCGATCAGAAACGCAACAAGAAGCAAATGAGTGACTATTCATTTCATGGTGTTCACAGATTCTCACTTAGATCGGACAGACGTTAGGTGTGCCGCAGGCTCGACTTTCCCTTTTTCATCATCATGGTTGCTATGGTGACATGATCTCCGCCTTGCTTACAACCTTTCCCTGATTGTCAAAACCGATGACCCACCACTCTGGCGGAAGTGAGTGCCCGTACATGAACTCGCTTTCGGCGTCTTGCGCAGTGGACCAAAGCCAATTCGGTTTGTTTCGAATGTTGTCAGGGGATCCCATCTTTTGAACAACCCTCTCTCGTGTGTCACCTATCGTCACGGAGGCAAACCAGTTCGGGTAGTGAGACAGTTTGTAGTAACGAGCACCGCAAAAAAACAACAAGATGAAAAAGGGGAGTACAAGTACCCAAAGTGTGGTTTTAGTACTTGTCATATTGACCTTAAACTACCGACCAGCTCGAATTCTTTTTTCTTCGTTTTCAAGCACCTGCCGTGCAGTCTGACTTCCATTAGCGGCCGCCACTCTAAGCCAATACAGGGAATCGCTTACTCCATTATTTACACAGAATCCATAATAGAGGTAAAGCCTAAAAGCCGCACCGCCATCGCCTGCTCTGGCCTTTCGCTTCAGCACATCAACTTGGTCCGGAGCCAAGTCCAATCCAGCATTTATGCTAATTGGATCATCTTTGTCTGTTTTCAGTGCAACACTATTAGTCGTGCCGCATCCGCACAACGACACCGTCATAAGCATTAGTATTCTGCAAATGCTACAAGAAAATCCGTGCGGCAATCGTATCAATTTACTCATCGTGCGCCTTTGGGCTTTCTACGACTTAGTTTTCGGATCAATCTCGGCCCCACAAAACCGGCATGTCTTGGCCGACCATGGAGTACAATAAGTTGACTTCATGCCAGCAAATTCAATTCCTGGACCTTCACCGATAGGTTTATGGCACTTCGGGCAAAGGCACTTGCGGCTCAGTTTCAAACTGATAAAGGCAATCAGAAGGACTGGAAATGACGGCAACCACAGGTATTGGGGGCACAGTATGACACTCGTAAAGAATACCGTGAATACCAGCATAACTGTTGCCACCTGTATCAGCCGATATTTTGTTCTCGTGTTCATTTTGTCGCTCCTACCGAACATATTTGAAGATCAAAATTAGCAATGTCCATAGCATCCCGTTGGTTGCCGCTTCGTTAGACGCGTCTTTCATTTGGAGTACCAGCGAGCATGTTGAAATATTGCAGGAATGTCTTTTTGCAAAGGATCATGAAAACCGAGTCAATCCAATTCATCAAACCAAAGTTCTCTTTTTGATTCGGGAAGCTTTGTGCCGCACCAAGGACAAAAGGTGATGCCAACAACACTAGACCCTCCATCATGGACAATGATGCCATATTCATCAAATTTCGCGGATTAGCTGATGAGTGCATCCGGGCAATCAGAACGATCAACATGATTATTGCATATGCTTTCAACCGCATTCTTCATCTTGAGACAACAAATGTGCATGAACTTTCCTTAACTTCGGAAATCACCTGTGGTCACTCACGACTGATTCTTACCCTTGGTCTTTGTCTTAGCGCGCTTAAGTAGCGCTCGGCGCTCCCCGCATTCATCTAAATAGAACGCCAGGCAGCCTGGCACGCAACAGATTATAGCTGCCCATCCTGATTGCTGAGCCGCCTCGATCCCCTCAGCCAACGTGTATCGTTTTCCGTCGATGTTGTGATCAGCAGCAATGATGCTGCAATCGCCAGGAGCACCTTCCTTGCGCAGAGCACCTAGAATGTCCACATTTGATGGAAGCCACAATGCAAAAGTGCTATCAATATCGTGGCAATGATTTAGGCAGTCGAGAAAATTGCTTCGATGTTTCTCACTAGCCATTTTCGCCAGATATCGATCTCGCTTCGGCTTGCAAATGAAAGCGAGTATGGTTCTTTCTTCTTCTATTTTCATTTTTGGCTAACGTTGTGGCGCTTTTGAGCATCAGCCGCGCCGGGCCGCCTCGATTGCCGCGATGTCTATCTTTCCCATCTGCATCATCGCCTCGAAAGCGCGCTTTGCGGCGGCGCGATCGGGATCGGCGATTGCGACAGTGAGCGCACGCGGCGTGATCTGCCACGATAGGCCCCACTTGTCCTTGCACCACCCGCAGACGCTCTCCTGACCGCCGTTTTCCACGACCGCGTTCCACAAGCGATCAGTTTCAGCTTGATCGTCAGTCGCGACTTGAAACGAAAAGGCCTCGCTGTGCGTGAACTCGGGGCCACCGTTCAGTCCGAGACAAGGAATACCCATCACGGTGAACTCGACCGTCAACACATCGCCCCGCTTGCCTGCGGGATAGTCGCCGGGCGCGCGAAGGACTTTCCCCACCGCGCTGTCCGGGAACGTCTCGGCGTAGAATGTTGCGGCATCCAGCGCGGTGCCGTCGTACCAGAGACAGATCGTGTTCTTTGGGACCATGTTCGTTCTCTATTCGTGAGTTTACGTAAATCCTAGCCGCTTGAACGACCCAACTTAACGTGAATGGTATAGCTTCGGTCATCAACCATCAAGTGCCGAGTTGTCGTAATTTGCCATTATCCCTCGCCCAGCGCCGACTGCGGCACAAAGACGCCGGGCGGGTCCATGCTCAGCTCAAACCCAGCCTCAACCGGCCAGCCGGGGAACGCCGCCTCCAGCAGCGGCGCGTCAAGATCCCGCTGCAGGGCCTCGGACACCATCACCGCGTCGGCCTTCGCCACCTGGTTGAACGCCTCCTGGTGCGCCGATCCCGCCAGCGTGCCGCTGCCGCTCTCGGTCAGCATCGTCAGCAGCCCGCCCGTGCCGAGCAGCGTGATCTGCCGGTCGAGGTAGTCCAGATGGTCGCGGAACGGCGGACGCCCGCTGCCGCCGCCGTTCACGTACTTCACGTCCGTGCCGTTCGGCAGATACCCCCGCCCGTCTTTCACCAGGTCACGCGCGATCTGCAGGTACTCCTGCTCTTTCTCGGGCGTCACGCCGGGAGGGCCGACCAGGAACGTCGACGGAATGCCGTACACCTCCAAAAAACCGTCCCAGTCGCGCATGCACAGGTTGCGCCGGAAGTACTGCACCGACAGGATGCGGTCCAAGGCCATCTGCGCCTCGACCGTCACGAAGTTGCCCCGCTCGATACCCTCGCCATGCTCAACGCCCGACCGCGCGTTGCGGTTGTACGTCCACTCACCGAACATCCCCTCGCGGCACCAGAACCACTGCTCGACCGGCTCCAGCCGGATCACGCCGTCGCCGCCCCCGCCATAGTGCTTCTCAACGTGAGCGAAGCCGCGGAACGAAGCCGACGAAAGGAACGCCACCGCCTCGCGCAGGTTCTCGACCGAGTCATACCGCTCCCTCAGAAAATCCGCCTGCTCCTTCGCGAGCGCGGGATCGCCCGGCACCTCTTCGGCCTTCACGTCCCAACCGCAGGAAAGCAGGGCGGCCCGCCGCCGCATCACCACCGTGGCGATCAGCGCGTCGCTCTTCTCCATCGCCTGATAGAACCACTGCAGGTCAGCGAACGCGCCACGCTCACCCTGCTCGATGTACTGCACGATCCTCTCAAGCGTCAGCCCGCGCAGCGGGTTCAGGTACTCCCGCCACTGGTTGTCCTTGCTCGTATAGATGGTCAGCGCCATAAACCTCCCGCCCTTCGGTACTTGCATTCACCTCTCCACTACACGCACAAAACCGACATTCAAAAAGGCCTTCAGCCCCGACAACACGCATGCCCGGAGTTGACATTAGCCGTAAATTGGATTACATTGTACACTGATTGAAACGTAAAGAATTTGACTTCGATGCCAACGAACAGCTTGGCGCGCTCGACGAGACGCTACAGCACGCACGCGGCAAAATCACCCTGCGCACAACCCGCGTTCCCCTGCCTAAAAAGGCGGCGCCGATGCCGCCCGAGAAGGTCGTAGCCTTGCGCCGCGCCCTGAACGTGTCGCAGACAGTTTTCGCGCATCTCCTCAATGTCTCGCCCATGACGGCGAAAAGCTGGGAGACCGGCCGCCGCTCGCCCTGCGGCGCGGCCTTGCGCCTGCTCGAAATCGCGGCTTCAAATCCCAATGTGCTCGCACCGTCCCACTGACATGGACACCAAGAAATGTGAGAGACTCGAAATCCGGTTCACCCATGCCCGCGAGCTCAACATGACTCACCACGTTTATTGGTGACATCACCAACTTTTTTGGTATAACCGCGACCGTCGCTCACCTGATCCTTGGCATCTGCAGGTACTCGGCTTCCTTTTCCGGCGTCACTCCGGCGGATTCTTCCGCCGCTCCCTGCTTTTCGTCTCAACCGCGGCGTGGTATACTGCACCGCACAAGGGATAAAACGCTATTCGTTGGCCCAAGAGATGAAGAAGATGTGGACAATGTGGGTACTGGCATCGCTCGTTGCCTCTGCAACACTTGCGGCTGGCGACAAGGATTGGTTCCAGAAGCTCGTGACAGAGCGGTACACTCCAGCCGTTAGGGCTGCGCTTTTGCCAGAGGCGAAGGCCGGAAGCGAGAGGCCGTTCAAGACGGAAGACGCCCAGTGGCAGTACATCTATTCGTTCTTTCGGGGCTATCTGCATGCGTTGGAGGATACACACGGGACAATGACCGTTGGAGAGCATGGGGGGCCTCTCCAGACGGGTTACGACGCCGGAATCCTCTACTTCCACCATCTCCAAAGCAGCACCAACCAGTCGTTCCGACTGACGGATTTTGGCTACGTGCCCACTACGGCGCACGGGACTTATCACTGGGCACGTGAGGAGTCTGATTTCCAGCCAGACGGCACCAATGAAAACTGGTGGGTTTCCTTTCAGGTTGGAGTCACCGACCGTTTTGCAGCGAAGCGCTCGGAGAAAGAAGGGCGTCTGTTCAACATACGGCGTCCCTGCACGTTCAAAGGCTTTCTGTCGCCGGACAACGTCGGCTTCACCGGCCACATGAACCAGTATGATCGGGATTTCATCGTGACAGAGATCGGGGACATTGGATCTCCTCCTGCGGAACCCGTGAACCAGGAGATTGAAGTCAAGATTGAGGAAGGACCAACCACACCTCGCACCGTACCCGAACCCGCGCGCGGACGCGCGGATTCGGTCCGGTGAAGGTGGTCGTTCGCACATTATGAGTACTTTATCTACAGCTTTCTGTTGCGTCCTGATCGCCTGTTCGGTGACGCGAGGCGATTCCCCGACGAAGGGGAACAGCCTTTTCAGCACTGAGGTTTCCCCATCGGGTGCCATCAAGCTACAGTACTACGCCAATGACGACAATAGTCGCCAGATATGGGTTTCGGACAGCCGCAAACCAGCCAACTGCGCGATGCTGTATGAGTATAGTCGCTCGGCAAAAGCTCTAGTCTCGGACGATGACCGGTATATCGCACTTACGGACTACGCGGGCAGTGACACCGCTTCGCCGTTTCTGTTCGTGCGGACAAGTGGCGTTCATTATGCTGCGGTCACGAACGTAGACATTGACAAGCTCGTTTGGGAGGAAGTCGCCAAGCAGTACAAAGTCGAAGCACCGTTCGACCATTCCTACTGCGAGGTGACCTGTTGGCTAGGGAACTCTGCACTTCTTCTGCATGCGTGGGGACACATGAGCGGCGAGTATGCCTTGGACACCTGGTTTGCAGTCTACGATATCAGAACAAGAAGCATTCGGTTCGACCTGAAGTCGGTCAATGATCGGGACGTTGAACGATTCAAAAAGAAGTCGGCCAACACTGTGTCGCACGGTAAGGCGCTGCCGCGCCAACCGTGAACGTCACCGTTCGGCGTTACTATGCATTTTGTGAATACGACCACTATTTCATATCAAGTCGCGAAGACCCTTGCCCAATTACGGACGTGGCTTGATAGTCACTCGGTCGACATCGCATTTGAACATGTAGGTGCGACCGCGGTACCGAATGTGTGGACCAAAGGTGATGTCGATGTCGCAATCAGCGTAAGCCAGTCGGAATTTGGTCCGCTCGTTGCAAAACTTACCCACTGCCTCGAAAAGCGGCAGGTTGAGAACTGGACTGCTGAATTTGCGAGTTTTGGAAACGATACGCGGTTTGAATTGCCAGTTGGTGTGCAGCTTGTTGTTTGCGGGACTGAGAATGATGTGTTCTGCAAAATCCGTGATCGACTTTTGTCCGATGACGCATTGCGCGCTAAATACTCCTCGCTAAAGGAGTCTGCGAAAGTTGGGTCTGTCGAATATTCTGAATTAAAGCATCTCTTCTTTCAGTCGCTACTTTCTGGCAAATAACCTATTCGCCGAACAAGGCGTTCACGCCAACGTCAGCGTTCTCCGCAGAGCGGGGAGCCACGCCGAGCCGCCGCCAACCAGCCGCAGCATGCGGCCCGGCGCGACACCGAACGACTTCATGCCCCACACCGCCAGCGCCAGCGCCATCACGCAATCATCGTGATAACCGGCAGGCGCGGAGTAGCTCACCTGCCCAGTCGGGCCGATCTCGTACTCGTACCGCTTCATCTCCGCCGTCAGCACATCCCACTCGGCCGACCAGCTCACGCGCCGCTGCTCGACCGCCACCATCAGGCCCTGAACCAGCTCGCGCTTGGTCTGCGCCGTGATCTTGAACCCCTCCACCTGCGGCAGCACGCGGCACAGGTCATCGAAAACCGGATCGCCGACTCCCGTCGCGTCCATCACCAGCCGCGCACGCCACCGCTTCACAAACGCCGCGATCCGCTCCCGCTGCACCGGCCAGTCCAACTGGTTGAACCGCTCCATCTCCAGGCACCGCCCGGTCTTCGCGTCAATCGCCACCAGCACAGTCCAATCCGTATGCTTGGCGATGTCGCACCCGACAATCACCGTGCCGCCAACTCCTAACTCCTCACTCCTAACTCCTAATTCGAGGCATGCATCGATGCCACGGAACACCCCGGCGCTGTCTTCAAGGAACTCGGCCATGTACTCCTGCCGGAACACATCCTCAGGCAGAGTGCGCCGCGCCTCTTCCCACTCCTGCGCAGGGAAGTACGGCGACACGTTCGACGGGAAGGTGAACGACCTGAAGCCCGGCTGCCGCTCCACGCCGCGCGTGAACATGTCGTAGAACCAGTTGCGCCCAGCCGGCGTCGAGATGAACACCGCCCAGCCGAGCGTCTGGGCCAGCGTCGGCCGCAGCGCGTAGTTCCACACGTCAACCGGCACCGCCGCCGCCTCGTCTATCACAAGCCCGTTAAAGCCGAAGCCGCGGATGCTGTCCGGGTTGTCCGCGCTCAGAAACCAGACGCGGCACGGCCCCGCCTTCAGATCGAACTCCACTCGCGACGGCATCCGCCCAACGACGCGCACCAGATCCGGCGCGATCATTCGGAACGCCTCCACGCCACGCTCCGCCACGCCGTATGTCGGCGCGACCCAACCGTAGTCGCCGCCCTCCTCGCGACCGCCCCGGTCCAGCAGTTCGCCCGCCATGCATCGCGTCTTGCCGAACCGCCGGCCGCAGCAGACTGTCCGGAAACGCGCGTCACGCGCCAGATGGATCTCGGCCTGCGCCAGGTGAGGTGTGTACTCGACGAACATCTCTCTCCCAAAACTTGAACGCTGAACGTTCTTCTTCTCACTAATGCACTAATCAACTAATGCACTTCTCGTTTCGCCCCCCACTTCAGCGGCGACCGGTCTGGCTGCTTTTCCGGTCACCTCCTCGCACACCGACAGCAAACCGCGCCACTCGATCACCCGGTCACCTGAATCGAACGTGCCGCGGGTCTCCTTCGGCAGCAGCGGCATGACGATGTTCACGAAGAACCAGACCGGCTTCTTCTTGAAAGCTTCCTCAAGCGCCGTCTCCAGCAGCGCGATGTTCTCCTCTTTGCCCATCATCCGGTCGAGGGCGCCCAGCGCCTTCAGCCGGCCGCCCACCGTCCCCTTCACTTTGCCGGCGGGATTCCCCGACTGACCCGGCTTGAATTTCGCCGCCTCGAATTTATCGTTGTCGCTCATGCCTCACCTCCACTAGACGCAAGAAACCGACATTTCATCAACTCCATTCGCACACACTGCCGCGCCGTATTGCTGTGGCGCGGATTTATCGCACTCCGTCCGGGGACCGGCGAGAGACGGCCTGTCCGACACGGCAGCCGTCACTCCGCCACCGGGCACCCGCAAGCGGGCTAACGGCCTGAAGGCTGCCCTCGCGCGGCGCTCCGTTGCCTTGCGGCCATCCGCTCCCGCCTCTGCCGCCCCCGGACTCCGTAATCGGCACGCGGGCGGGCGCGTCATTCGCGGGATACGCGTACGGCGCTACAGCATCCGCCCGCTCGCTTTCGTGTTGCATCAAATTAACCGGCTCCCGCCGGAGACGGCGCGAAGTGTGCCGCGCCGGGATAAATCTATAGGCGCGGTCGCTTCCCGCCGCAAATGCTGGCGGCGGGCGATCGCTGCGCCCTCGGGCAGCCCCGCCCTATTCACCGCCGTCGCCTGTATGGGATTGTCTGGCTCCGGCGGCGGCGGGTCTGCCCTCGACTCGCCGAGCCACGGTCTCGGCTCCGGCCCCATGCGTTGAACACCCATCACCTGTCCCGTTTCTCTAACAAACACCCAACGTGTAACCAGCATCAGTCTAACCAACATCCTCAGCTTCTCCTCTTGCACCAGCCCATGTCCTATCAGTCCCCTAAGCCCCATCCGTCCTATTCCCAGCATTTCAACACCCACAAGCCGCATAAGCATCACCAACGCCGGAGTGTTCCACACCCTTGCCGCTCTCTCCTACACCCCGTGACTTGTCAGCCGAAGCTTCACCAGCAAAAGCACAACCGAACTGTCGAACTGCCGTACCACACCAGCCGTGTCACACACCCTTGCCGCTCTCTCCTACACCCCGTGACTTGTCAACCAGTGCTTCTCCAACGAAAGCACAACCATACTATCGAACTGCCGCTCCACCCCCGCAGTGTTCCACACCCTTGCCGCTCTCTCCCACACCCCCAGCGATTCCGCAACAACAGCTCGTTGGTTCAACCTCAAAAAGCGAAGCGGGTGCGGGCAGAGCGCACTTGGATTTTTGAGGTGTATACACCGTCCGGCGCAGCCGGGCAAAAAGCCCGTGCGCATCGCCCGCACCCCGAAGCGACCCCCGCTCCACGTCCGGGCGCGTGCTGACGCACGCCATACGCGCCGCAGCGACGGACGGCTCGCCAGTCGCAGGCTTTGTGGCAGCCGCCGCGCTGCTGACGCGTACGGTCGCCGCCCGGACGTTGCGCACAAGGCACGCGGGCGGGCGCGTCATTCGCGCGGGCACGCCTCCTCGTTCCTGCGGGTCCTGCCCTCGCGTACGGCGCTACGGCTTCCGCCCGCTCGACAATCAGGCGTCGTGCACCGCCGCCGCGCGTATCCGCACGGCAAGCGCAACAAGCCCGACCTTTCCCAAATCCAACATCCCGCGCGTCGGCGCAACGCCGCGCGTGCAAGGTCAGCGGGTTACCGCTGCCACACGCCGCCGCCCCGCCGCCATTCCCTCCGGCGGGGACGGCCGCGCGGGATACGCGCGCCTCGACGGCTCCATGCCTCGCCCTCGCGGACGCTCGGGGAACGCCTGCGGCAGCTTTAGGCTTGAAAATCAGTCAGGCGGCACTCCGCTCGCGGTCGGAGGCCGGAGCTTTCCGTGCCGGCCGCCCGCAGTGTTCCACACCCTTGCCGCTCTCTCCTACACCCCGTGACAAGCGAGGGGTGTAGGCGATAGGGCAAGGGCTAGCTGCTCACCAGCGGTGGGCGGCGGCACGGGCTCTGTCGGCCTCCGCCCGCGGCGGGTGCCGCGGGTCAGGGTGTGGCTCCGGACAGAGCTAAGCTGTGTCTTGGACCTTGCCCCTCAGTTGTTCACATACGCGTGTTCCTACGCGAGAAAGAAGGATGCCATGAGCAAGAAGACCACCGCGAAGAAAGCCGCCACCGCCGAGCAGACCACCGAGACCGCAAAGGCCCCAGCGCCCGCGACGCATGCCGCAAGCACAGCGACAGCGCTAGCCTTGTGCGTACTGGTCACACTGCCGCCCGTGTGGAAGCTGGAAGACCCGAACGCCAAGCCCTATTGGCAGATCGAAATCAAAGACCAGCAGGGACGCCGGTATTCCGACGTTTACCGCGTGAAGGAGCTAGAGAAGGCCCACGACCTCGCCGAGCGCATCGCGAAGGACCGCAAGCTGCCGATCGTCACGCAGGAGCCGCCCGCGCCCCGCAAGGCCCAGCCCGAGGCGGAACCGATCCCCATGCCCGACCCCGAGGCAGACGCCGCCGAAAGCGAAGTCACCCCGTTCTAAGTTGGGACAACCAACCCGACCAGAAACCGAGCCCCGGAGGCGGCCACGCCCGAGGGGCTCCCCTTTTCTTGAAAGGAGCACGCACATGAAACGCAATCCCGACACCCTCGCCCTCGCCATGGACTACGCGCAAGCGATGGAATCTTGCGCCGCTTACTGCGCCGTGACGCAACCCGCTATCAGGACGCCAGAGGACGCCGCCCGCCTGTTGCGCCCAGTCATGGACGCCGCGACCAGCGGAAATTCGCAGGAAGCTTTCTTCGTGTTGCTTCTGACCGTTAAGAACCGCCCCGCCGCCGCCCCGGTCGAGTGCCTGCGCGGATTGCTCGACACATGCCCCGTCCACCCAAGGGAGATTTTCCGCGAGGCGGTGCGCAACGGGCAGACCGCGAGCGTGATCCTCGCGCACAACCACCCCTCCGGTGACCCTACCCCCAGCAAGGAGGATTGCGACATCACGCGCCGCCTGATCGAAGCCGGCCGCGTCCTTGGAATCAGGGTAACAGACCATGTCATCGTAGGCAAGCCGGACGCCAGCGGCCCCGGATTTGTCAGCCTGCGCGAGAAAAACCTCGTGGCATTCGAGTAATCCCGTAGGGGCGAACCCGCGTGTTCGCCCTTCCCCTTTTCACGCGCCGCGGCGGCAGAACGGGCAGCAGGGACGGACTCGCCGAGAGTACGGCCTGATCACCGTACGGCAAGCCGAGAACCCGAGAGCACAAACAGAGATCACCGCCCCGGCGCTCATCTTTCCCAAACTCCTAAATCCTAACTCCTAACTTCTCACTCCTCCGAAGGAGGTTCTATGCACAGCACATGCACCGACCGCTTGACCAAAGCCGCGAAACGCTACGTTTCCCCCGGCACCCGCCCGCTGACCACCGCAGAGGCCGAGGCCCGCGCACTCGCCCAGTTGATCAAAGACCCCGCCTGCGACGCCGACCTCGTGGCCGCCGCCGCCCGCGAAATGGCCCGCCTGATTGACGGCGAGTATTGCAACCTGATCCCCGTGCCCGACCACACCGGCAGCACCGAGGCCAACGCCCGCCTGGCTTGCGCCATCGCGTATTGCGCCCCGCATGCCGAGGTGTTCGACGTCCTCACGCGTCCAGTTGAGACCGAATCCGCCTGCGAGCGCCACCGCAAGCGCCTGCCGCCGATCCGGCCCGAGGACCACCACATCCGCCGCCGCGCAGACGGCCCGCTTGTCCCTCTGCGGAAAACCTACTTCGTGGACAACGTGCTCACCAGCGGCAACACCATCGCCGCCTGCCGACTCGCTTTTTTAGGACTCGGCACCGGCCTTGTCTACGCCGACGCCCACCACGACGCCCGCAACTGACAGGTAACGTGAACCGAAGAGCCGCGCCGCCCCGATGCGGCGCGGCCCAAGGAGAGACCGACCATGAAAACCGAAACCAAACCGCCGCGGCTGACGCGCGAAATCGCGGAAGCTGAAGCCGCGAAACTCATCCGCAGGTTCATGGGCAACTGGCAGCAGACACCCGAGGCCGTGGCCGACTACCTGCGAGGAAACGCGTACATGGGCGGGGGCACGGGCGACCCGTTCGACTTCGCCTACGGCCGCGCCGGCATTCTCATCGGCAGTATGCTGATGCCGTTCACCAAGAAGGTGCCGTCCGGCTGTTTTCTGGTGACGTGGCCGGACGCCCTCGCCCTCGCCAAGGGGGCGGGCGTCCAGATGGAACTGCCGTTGATATGAGGAATACCCCATGAAACACACACCCACCGAGCAAAAGGCGCTGAACGCGGCGAAAAACATCGACCCAATGCCCGCCGCCGAATACGTGGCGATACGCAAGACGCCAGCCGCCCAGCGCAACGTCACACAAAGAAGGGCCATGCTGGAAGATGACCTCAAACACGCGGCCGAGGCGTTTGAAAGCAGGGAGCGCTCGAACGACCTCTACCGCCACTATTTGAAAACCGGCGACCGCTCGGAAGCCCGCTGGCATGCGCCGTCCCCATTAGTCGCCTCAACTCAGAGCATCCGCCGCGACCTCGTCGAAGCGTGGAAAGACCTGTCTGAATTCGAGCGCATGCCCCTCGCGCCGAGAGTAAGAACGGAGTCGAAGCGCTGGCAGAAGAGCAAACGCTTTTTCGCTTTGCTTGAGGTGCAGCGAACCATCGAACGGAATGGCGGAAAGGTCCGCCACCGATACCGGCCGACCCGCAAAGACGCACTCTATGCCCGCGTGATTGCGCCGGGAAACCTCCAAAGAGCAAACCGCACGCCCGAGCCCCGGCAATTGGCGCTCGACGTGTGAAAGAAGGAAACAGCCATGACAACCCAAGACGCTATCCGCATCGCGGATTTGGAAACCGCCGAATCGCGCAACCGCCGCGGCTGGACGCCGGAAGAGATCCGGCGTGCGCTGCCCGTCGGGCAGACGCCCGCCTTTGAATCCACCTGGCAGGCGCTCATGCGCCAGCTTGAGACCGTGCTGTCAATCGCGCACCAACGCGAACCCAACCGCACGCAGACTGCCGAAGCGGTCAGCATCGCCCAATACCACCTTGCCCAGATCGGCAAGCAATTGAGTTAAACCGTAGGGGCGGCCCTCAGTGACCGCCCTCTTGCTCATCATGAAAACCGCAACACAGATCATCTGCACAGGCCCCGAACCCTACACCGGCCGCGACGGCGACGAACATCCCGAGTGGGTTGTTTGCGCCGCCGATGACGAAGGCGAGCCCGTCGGACGCGTCTACCGCGTCCGGAAGTCGCTCGATCTCGCGCGGCGGTTGGCCGCCCACATGGCCGTCGACCGTCAATTGCCATTGGAGATCGAGGCGCAGCCTGCCTGAGCGCCTATTAGATTCCACGGCGTCAGCCAAACCACCAAAAAGCGAAGCGGGTATGGGCAGCGCGCACTTTGATTTTTTAGCCGGTATTCCGGCGGCGGGTATCCCCGCAAAAAAGCTCGTGCGCATCGCCCATACCCCGAAGCGGCACCCGCCGCCTTTCCCTCACCGACGAATCAAACCCCGCATGACGTAGGGGCGGGCCTCTGTGCCCGCCCTCTCCAGAAAGGTCACCACCATGAACACCACACCCACAACACCCGCCATCCTGAAAAACCTCATCGGCCCCGCCCAACGCGCCGCCCTCTGGTCCGCGCTCGAAGGCGAGGAGCGCAACCACTTCGCGGACATCGTCACCCGCCTGGTGGCGACGTGGCAGGCCATGCCCGCCACCTACGCCACCGAATCCCAGGGCCGCGCCGCAGTGGCGCACCTCCACTATTTCACCGGCGGCGCCGACTGGTGGATCATCGAGAAGGACAGCGACCCCGACAGCGCGGGCCAGGTCCAAGCCTTCGGCATAGCCGACCTCGGCATGGGGCCGGAACTCGGCTACATCAGCATCCCCGAACTTCTCGAAGTCGGCGCTGAATTGGACTATTACTTCACGCCGGCAATAGTCGCCGAGATCCTCGGCCGCTGCGTGGCCTAAAAAAATCGGCGGGCCTCACCGGCCCGCCCTTTTTCGCCTACGCTCGCACACTCGCGTCGGGTCACAATGACCGCAACCGCATTCACTAGAGGGAAGCGTCTTTACCTCGCACCTCACCTGGTGGTTGCTCCCGATCGTTCTCGACGAGTGGAAACCTACGGTCCACAAGTTCTTGAAGCGCTCGTGTTATAGACATTACGAAAAACGTTCCGAGCCAACCCATGGTTATTGCCACCAGCGCCTCACCGGGCAGATCGGGCATCCCCCAGCCGAACTGTCGCCAAAGCAAATGGTACAGGATTGGATCCCAAAGAAACGCACCGAAGATTATAGCTAACCAGGTTGTCAGGAACGTAATGGCCGTTCTCCATCTCCGCCTCGGGCTATTCCATTGATACAATAGGTAGGGAACAAGGAACATGGGAATACGAGTAAAGAGCCACGTCGCGAAAAACATCTGCCCGCTACCGCCGCACGCATATGAGACAACGAAGAACAATGTGAGACCAGCAGGCGGCCCCCAGCAGATGAGTCGACGTTTCTGAGCATTTGTCATGATGTTTCCTAACGTTCAAGGTGAGCCACAAGCGCCCGTCGGGCGCGAGTTGGCACCACCGCTTGGCTGGGCAAATTCGTGGATCACTCCACCCGATACGACCCACATTCCGAGGGTTGGATGGGTCAACTGCCAGGGTTCATACCCTGCCGAGGTCGAGAGGATCTGCAATTCAAATAACGAAACGAGAGTGATGAACAGGTCGCCTGTCGGCTCATCGACTTCGACTTTCTCAACTGAGTACTGCCCCATCTCCTTGAGTGCCGCAATGCCGTCAAAAGGCTTTGGGCGTCCGAAGAGATGACCGTGATCAAGGCTTGTGGAGCAGATTCTTCCGTCTTCAATTAGTCTCCACATTGCTTCAATGGAAAGCACAGCGCCACTGTGAAAGGTGACGATCCATCTTTGTGACTCGGTCTCGTATGAGGCCGATTCAATCCGGTCTCCGATTAGCCAGTTAAATTTGCTCATTTCATTTCCTGTGCTGCCCTGTGCGCCAACTGTCCAAGATTAGCAGCGGCTGCATCCGTTGGTTCCTTGTCATTTTGGCTGTTTGGCCACCTCAGTCCTGTTTTGAGGAAATCTTGGGCTCCATCTGGTGTGGGACCAACTGTGACCGGCAAAACTAAATCTGCGCCAAGCAAGATGCCGCGTGTTTCCATCGTTGTCGCCTTCAATCGTTCCAGCGCATCATCTGGAATCGGGAAGCCTTCTGTCTTGCCGCAGGGTACAAAAAACAGGTCGCTTCCGATCCTAGTGACTTTACCAGTAGTGACGGCCCAGTCATCTTCACCGTTGTCATACTTCGCCATCATCAAGAGGGCGACGGTCTTTGTGGTTATCTCTTCGTAGGTCATTCTGTTTAAACTGCGAACGTCGGTAATCATCACTTGTATTCAAAGGGATGCATTACCTGGTTCGCCTTTTTCGTATCTGAATCTTCCGTATCGGGACATTGCGTCTCTCGTTTGTCTCTGAGACTCCGCGGTCAAACCTCCGAAGTGCTCATACTCTGGTTCGCAGGCCATAAGCACTGTATCCCACGCCACGTCCATCGATTTTCCATTATTAAAGTAGACACGTGTGAGTTTGCGATTAAAGATAACGCGTGTAGTTCGGACTCTGCTGATATGATGGGGCAATGTGTCGAACCACTGAAGAAGGTACAACATCGGCACATCGTAAGTAGCGCCACAGGGATAGATGAAGCGCACGGCCTTACCCCCGTCGAGGGTCATAGAGCGCTTGAAGTGCGAGTATCCGTCACAGTGTACTCGCCGATCTAAGATGCGCGTTTTCTTTTTCATATCGGGTACGGCATACGAATAGCTTCGTCCTCTGAACAAGTCTCTAATCCGACAGACCATTCGTAATCAGCCAGAGTTTACAAATAGGGCGATACACTGTGAAAACAAAAGGTACGGGAGCTTCTGCATCCGATCCCCATTCAAACGTCTTGCCAATGTCGATTGCGCCCGAAACATTCCGGGGCGTCGGTCCCAGCCAATGAGTACGCGTTCGGGAAGGAATGCCAAATGTCTGGGTATTGTATGCATAAAAGCACGCAAAAAAACCTCATTAAGTCATCTTTGTTTCCGAATTAAAATCCTAAATAGTTGCCCTTAAGTAGGTTGCTACTCATGATGTGCGACTTCGGCAGGTTCCGCTCTGGCCCAATCACGGCGCTGACAAAAACAGGACTCAAACCCCGCCAAAACCATGCCCGGAACCCATTGCTGAAATCGTACCACTCAGCCGGAAAGGGGTCAAGGAGCGACGCCTGATGACCGGGCAGGCGGATTCACAGGGTCTCACGCGCACGCCCACCGCTTCATTTCAAGGTGTGCGCGCGCGTGAGACGCAGCCTTGCCGACAAGCCAAGAACTTTCGGCAACCTCTTCAACCGTTCGGGACACAAAACCTTCCTTCATTCCCGCGTCGGCGACCGTCCGGTTCTTTGTCGCTCCTCTTGTCTATTCTGCCAAGATACATCTGCTGGGGTCTTCCTTACGATACAAAACTCTGATGTTATGACTCGGAAGGCCCCTTTTCAGGTAAACGAGCTGCTGCTGATTAGTCCTGCCATCAACGACATATTGAACAGTCATATTGACCTGAAATCTCCTAATCGGCCTACCCCATCTGTCCGAAAAAGTATCCAATTCTTTGGGACAGGCTTGAATAACCAGAGCTGTTGTTTCGACATAATGCTGGTGAACATAGTGTCCCCACATTCGAGTGAAGAAATATCCGGTCGCTGTGATCACTACAATTCCGCTAACAAAAGACCATCCTACTTTAGTCATTTACAATTGACCATCCTTCTGGCTTGCCCTTCTTGCCGACAAGCCAAGAACTTTCGGTAAACGCTTTAACCGTTCGGCATCCGAAACCTTCCAACATTTCCGCGTCGGCGACCGTCCGCCCGCCCGCCTCTGCCGACTGTCCGGCGAACCGTCAGGGAACCCAAGAAATCCGTTTTATTTTTTTGCGGCGAACGTCGGGAATCATCCCTTGTTATTCAGTGTGATGCATTACCTTTTTGATTTGCACTTCCTACGATGTTCATCTTCGCGTTGTTGCGAGCAACGGCGTCCCTCAGCCTCGAGCTTCGGGTCGATCATGCCGCTGAGAAACGGCGAGAAATTTACAACGACTTTCTGTGCATTGACTTGTTCAATGAAGTCGTCGATGCGGTTCCATAGGCTTTCGAGAACAGGAAGTGACAGGTGAGATGCGATCTCTTCTCTCGCCAGCCAAGTCTGCTGGCCACTGAATGAGCCCGGGTCCGTGCAGCGGGTCTCAAGACCAATCCAATAATATGCCTCTGCATCGTCGCGAGGCCCACCAATACCGAGATGATAGTAACGAGAAAGCTCCATCCAGCACATACGGTTGTGGAGGTCCGCGCCCCGATGGAGGTAGGCGCGTGCCATCGGCTGATTGGGCGCTCCGAAATAGCCCTCAGCGTAAGCCGAGGCTAATTCATGACAAGCACTTCCCTCTGTCTGCGCAGATTGTTCAAGCAAGTTCCGCACGGCAGCAGGTGCGTTTGCGCCAAAGCCGCTCAGGGAGTGTTTGTGTTTTTTGATAAGGTCAGCGATAATGAGCTGAGCCTGTGGGTGCTTTAGTTCGGCAGCGCGTCTTAACCAAGAGTCTGCGGCTGCCTCGTCATTTACACAGCATCCGAAATAGAGGTAAAGAGTATAGGCTGCTTCGCCATCGCCTGCTTTAACCTTTCTCTTTAGCAAGTCAACTTGAACCGTTGTTAACTCTAATCCAGCATTCAGACAAATTGGACCATTTCTGTCCGAGCTTTGCGCAACGCTCTTGCCTGCAGAACAACCGCACACAGCAGATGCTAAGAGTAAAGCCGAGAGTACAAGTAACCCGCAATAGACACAATACATTCTGGAAAAGTAAAGTATCCCGAAATATTCATCGAACGCCTCTAGTTCATTCATTCGTCACCTGTAGGTGGGAAATTCGTTCTTTTAAATCCGCTTCAATTATCTGAGAAAGCTTACTGCGCCTAAAAGCAGGACTTTCTGATATGGTGATTTCAAATCTGTTGGTTGTCGCACGCCGAAAAGAAAGGCCAAAATTTCCATTATAGTTTGTGGAGATGAAGAAGGTCACATTCGAGCCATCGGAATAACAATTGTAAGGAACAAGACCGTGTTTAGTAGCGACTACGAGGAGATTGGACCGAACATTCGCTTCGCAGTTGGGCAGATCGACGGCGGCAGCCGAAACGTCAGACGTGTATGTTCCCTGCATTTTAACGATCTTCCATATCTGGCAACCGCTTAGAACCAGAAGGATGATACAAAGAAGTGTGATCTTCATTTCTTGTCCTCAAAAAGGGGCGAACGAAGGCGCTGAACCTCGCTGATCCGCCGCGGGTCAGCGTAGCGTTCCGTCGACTTGTCGGCAGAGTCTGTCCTGTTCCGATTCCGGTTGCGAGCAAATCTGTTGCCCGCTGCGGCCATGATCGCGGCAACACTCGCGATAGCCCCTTCTGGCCAGAAACCCTCTGCGAAACGGCGCATGGCGGTGACTCCGTGACTTGTGACGGAATCTGGTCCCATTCCGTCTCTGAATAACCATGACACCATGCCGACCAACGCTATGAACCCGATGAGCCAGATGGTGAAAACACCAAGCCATATGGTGCGAGCCTTGTCAGTTCTGGACAAAGGAATGGCAACAATGGTTGCGACGGCGGGACCATACAGAAAGAGGACCGATATGATTGCATTCATCATCTTGTTTGCCGAACGTCGGGAATCATCATACTGTATTTAAGGGGGTGCATAACCTGGTTCGCCTTTCTCATAGCACAAGATAACAGCTATTTGTCTTGACGCGGAACCTCGTTTGTTTCGTTAACGCCAGCAATCTTCCGCATCTTACTATTCACTTGCTCATCGATCTGCGCCAGATGTTTCCAGCAGGCAAGCATGTGTCTTTTTTCCCATATGCATAAACCGTTTTTTGCATCCTTCCACTTTTTCTCACTCGTAGGCTTCTGTAGCAAGTTAGCCACATATTGCTTCCCGTGATCATCCAGGTTCTTTTGATTCTCGTCCAGCCATTTGTTCGCTTCTTTGACACCCTTAAGAGCGTACACGCAGACGTAAGCCATGCTGATATATTTGCCGTCATTATACAGCAGATGCTCTGCCAATCCCGGATAAGCCTCAAACATTTTATCGAATGCCGACAGGGTCCGCTCGTACTCGCCATTCGCCCAGGTCGAACAATACTTCTTGAAATATGACATAACACTGAGCGTGAAGTAAGTGCTGTAGGCGTCCGAAAAAAGCTGCTCCGCCTCTTTGTTTCTTTGTGCCGTCTCGGCACGAAAGGCCTTTATAGCCTGAACCTTACCATCGATGGTGGTGCTGATGAAATCTCGAAAATCGTCTGACGCTTCGTATTCCTGATTCACCTTGTAGATGTCAAACTCCTTCCACAGCACACTGAACATATGGCCGGAACAGAAGAATAGACAGGCGGACACACAAGCGGCCCCCGTCTTTCTCCAACTCGTAAAATCTTTTTGCTTGCAGACGTAGCAAAGCATAACTATTCCCGCAATAGCGAGAGCAACAGACAGAAGCGAATAATAAATCAATGTGCTCACTCTTACCTTTCCGACAGTTCAAAGCTCACCCTTGGTTCTTATCCGCGTCACTCCTCGACTTGTTGGCAAAGTAAAAATAGGCTGCTCCCATACATGCGAAAGTAACTGCCAACTGGAATCCGTCTCTGTAACGCATTGTCCCGCCCTTCCAATTTGACAGCGGTAAAGTTGATTTCCAAGCTTGAAACGTATGGACACCCATCACAACACCGAGGATGAGAAGGACTATCGCGCCCACCGTGCCAATGACTTTCCTGATGGAAATAGTTGATTTGCCTTCTGTAGACATTATTTCTCATCTCATTCGCCGAAGTTGGCAATCACCCCGTGGCAACCTGCCTGTCCAAACCGTATGTTTGGAGCGTAACACTGTGGGAATCTTACCGTCAAGGCACAATGCGGTCTGGGATGGCCATTGAAGCGTAACGAGGCTTTAATGGCTGTCAAGCGTCCGCATCCGGCTCTGGTTAGCCATTCGTCAAAAAATGTCTGCGATCCGGCTGGCTCCCGGGTAGTAGTAGCTCAATAAGCATCCGGCGACCCACGCCATGATCAGGGTGACCACGAACGGCTTCCATGTGGTGGCAAAGACACTCCCGACCCAGTCCCCTGCGTCGATCCTCTTTGTTCCCTTTATCAGAGAAGCAGCCAACAGTGCCTCAAAGGCAGCCTCAGACAGGATCACAGGGGCCTCATAAACGACGTAAACGGTAGACCCGAGAATCGTTGCGATCAGAGCTGCCAGCGCGGTGATGACAACAATGGCAGCGACACCACCTTCGTCTCCCAAGGCCCCGGCGGCCTCACCGACAATATCGCCAAGTCCATCGGCGGCACCGGAAGCGCCCTCGCCAACCGCTCCGACGTGATCCATGATTCCAACGTCGGTAAGATCGAAAGATGAAGAGGCTCCACCGCCGCCAAACTGACCGCCGCCAGGGTCAAACGGTGTTATGCCTCTTCCGCCAGAACTGCAACCGGAACCGGAACCCGAGAAATCCGGCATGTCGAGCCAATCGCTGAGCCGTGAATCTCCAGTGTGCCTCCTCGGCCTCACATAGAAGAGCCAGAGCTTGACGCAGAGGAAGAAGACGAGGTAGGCAAATAGAACCGACAGTGGATACCTGATCGCGAGGCTGCCAAGACCAACCGAAAGAAGAAACTTCGACGCGAGAACGCCGGAACAAACAGTCGCCGCGAGGATAGCGACCATATGGAGTCGCAGCGCAAACCGCGCGCGCAAGTCCCGCATAAAATGGGTTTTGGTTCGGAATTTCATGACATAGCGATCTATTAAGGTCAAAAGCCGGTGATCAACAAACGTGTTTAAACTCTAACACACAACCGAAGCCCGATTCAAATCCGTTTACACCTTCGCGCAAACTCCGCAACTTTCGATTTCGCGCCCAAAATCACGCCACACTTTCAAACCGCCAGCGCTGTGTAGCGCCAGCGCAACAAGCCGCCCTTCACGCCCAAAATCAAACGCCGCGCCATCTAAGCGCGGCTCTATCCCTCGCCCGAGGCCGCCCGCTCCGGCAAGTAAGCCTGCGCGACCGGCCTCGGTCTCGATATGGCATCAGCGGCGGCGGCCCGCGCCCCTGGCGACCGGCGCGTGCACGCCGCCGCTTGTCTCATCACCCACACCCCGCCCAACCATCCCCTTTGACCGCAGCATGAGAGAAGTAATCTGCCGCGCGATCTGCGCGCGGAGAACCTCGTTCGCGCGGCGTGCGTCCCGACCGCCACGAGCGGGCTAGTCCGCCACCCTCCCACAAGTGCCGCCTGTGCCGCACACCGCTGCTCACTCGGGACAAAAATCAAACGCGCTCCCGCGCTGTGTCCCCGAACCCGCCCCTTCGCCCATCACGCCAGGCGCGAGTTGTGCCGCGCCCAGAAGATAACGCCGCGCCGGATGTTGCGCGGCTGTAAACCGCCTCCGCTCCAGACACCGCCGCGACGCGCCACGGGCTCCCTGCGTCCGGTGCCGCCCCTTGCCGTCCGACAGGCGGCCGGCACTGATACGCCGGAATGTCCCGCTTGTGCGAATACGCACCGGGGCGGAGCCATACCGGCGCACCAGGCGGGGCGCGGCCCGGCCCGCGCTATTCCCGCTTGAACCCGCCGCACGGATGCGGTCTCACCGCTTCAGCGGATACCTTCGCGGTCAGACTCGCAACCAAGCGGCGGCGCGGTGCGGCGCGTGCCGGTCCGCCGGACTCCGGTCACCCGGCGCGTCACAGGCGGGTCTTCCGCTGCGCCGGCCCTTCGGGGAACTGCCTAAAACGGCAGCTTTAGGATGGCCGTTGCGCCATCTGCCCCAGTTAGCGCCCGCGAAAAGGCACACGAAGACGGGGTG
>Ga0118677_10002204_pt1 | contig 39639 bp, 33 predicted proteins | sample AliMusrvi5mmetaG_FD_86154 | JGI IMG/M metagenome (GOLD analysis project Ga0118677, IMG submission 86154) | reverse complement strand
AAATCGTAACACGTGACAAAGCAACACAGCAACCACCATTTAATACTAAATCACTTAAAACTTAATACATAATCACTTAAAACTTAAAACTTAATCTGAACAATATGTCAGAAATAACCAGTAAACTAAAATCAATCCGCTGGCAACATGTGATGTTCATCCTGTTGATGACACTCATGGTTGCCGGAGCCGACAGTTGTAAATCGACCGGCAAATTATCGAAGAAGGAGCGCAAGGCACAGATCGAAAATGCTAAAAAGCAGTTGCAGCCCATCATCAGCGGCACCTCTACGCTCTCCTACGAGGAGCAGAAAAGGGTCGTTGGCGATGTAATGGGGATGAATCTGAATGACCCCGTTGTCAGCGACATGATCATCCAGGCGCAGCAAAAGCTGAAGGCTCTGCTTTCTGAACAAATCCAGGCTAAAGCGCAGAAAGTAGACGTGGCACGTGCGGCACTCTATGATCTTCTGCTGAATAAGGATAATAAAACCGCAGATGAGCTGGAGAAAGAACTCAATGTCATCAAACGGCAAAACCTGAATGATACGGAGATTGACGATCTCATCGCCCGGCTGGAGAAAAAAATCCAGAACATGCGTGCCGAAGGCGGCGGCAGCGGCAGCCTCACGTTGAAAGCCCAGCTGGAAAGTGCCTTCACGACCATTGCCAATTCCTCCAAAACAGGCAACCTCACCCAGGCCAACGCTACCATACAGAAAACCCTGCCACTCTTCTCTTCGGATGATGCTCCCGTTTTGATCATCATCAGCCGACAGGGTTCCACGGTTGATTACGACAAGCCTACTACCATCAAACGCTACCTGAATTTCCTGGTGGATATGAAGGCCAGCAAAAATGACATTGATGCAATCATGACCGATGCCAATGGGAAAATCAAGGAACTGGATTTAATTAATAAATAACGACCATGAGAAAGACACTTTCATTATTCATACTGGCTTCCCTGTTCGCGGTGTCGTACCGGGCTGCTGCACAGGATGTTCTATCACCTCAACGTAAACAAGCCATCGACAGTCTTGCGCTTGAAAAAGTCCGGGATCTGAGTAAATACATCAGCATCATCGGTGATAAAAAGACCCCTTGGTCGGATGCACAGCGGGTTATCGAACGTGCCTCGGAACTGTTCATGGAAAACAGTGAAATCGGGGTTTCATCGCTTGGCAAGCAGGATGTGAACTATTACAAGGTACGTCAGTATTTTGATCGCCTTATGCAGCTCAATTATGACCGCGTAACCATTGACTGGTATAAAATCCAGTACGTGAGCGATCTTGTTCAGCAGCCAGATGGCACTTTTGTCGGCGTGATTACTGTTTATCAGCGATTCCAGGCGTATGACAAGGAAAAAGGGCTGGTTTATGAAGATACAACCAAGAAAGACATTACAGTCTATGTCAAGCGCAAGGAGACACAGATTGGCGGCCGTCTTATCGGTTTCTGGGATGTGATGCTGGGTGATATCCGGGTTAAAGAGACATCCAAGTAACACCTTGTAAGTTTTTTTCCGCAATAGGCACAGTAGGGCACATAGGAAAATCCTATTGTGATCTATTGTGCCTAATGTGGTTAATAAAATTAAAGATCCTCCTTCAAGTACTAATTATCCTTTAATTTATGCGATACTACCTTTGGTCCATGCTGCTTTTATTCCCATTGTCGGGGTTTTCCCAGAGCTCGATCGGTTCGGTTACCGGGGATGAGTCGGTTTTCTATGCACAAACCAAGCAGGTGAACCAGTTCTTTCTAAGGTTTAACGGGGAGGAAGATGTCCAGGGAAATAAAATTTATGCCGGCAGCCCGGGATACCGCGACCTGAAGAGCCGTAAAAAGTACCTGAACATGCTTTTTGACAACTCCAGCCCTGTGATCAATTCGGATACAAAATTTGTTTTTATCGACGATGCGCTGAATAAAAAGAACCCCGCTTTTCTTGATTTTTACACCAAAGGGTGGTTTGCCGAAGTGGCAGCATCCTTTTTGTACAAAAAAGAGAAGGTGAATATTATTTTGTATCTCAAAATAGAAAAACAACACGACGGCTATAAATGGGTGATATCTAATGTCTATTTCGACCGGTTCCAGTCATGGTTTACGCATCTCAACGACACGACCAACCTGAAATATTTCATCCACCCGATGAGCCACGAACTCGATTTCATGAATCTCCATAAAGCCTTCAGGGAACCTGAGAATCTCGACTATTATTTTGAGAAGGAGTACCAGCCGGATATGACCGCCCTTTTCGTGATGGAGATGAAAGACGGGAACCTAAGTTTTGTGGCTGTGAACAACGTCAAATTTCACGTATTCCAGATTCCCAACTGGTACTTTGAACTCTCCTGGTTCAACCGGAACAATGTCAATTCCGGCTGGCTTATCTCCAACGTACTCCGCGTTAACGACAAGGAAAAGAGGGAATTGATGCGGCATTATACCCATGTAAATTAAACTTCTATGAGGAATATTTTCATCCTGCTGTTCCTGGCAATTTTCACCTACAGTATTCCTGTGCCTGCCCAGACAAAGACAACAGCACCCAAAAGCGGTACCACCACCACCAAATCCGGGCAAAAGAAACCCGCTTCAACCAGTCAGAAAAAAAACGGAACCAACGCCCAGAAGAAAACCGGTTCCAATGGCAAGAATGACGGGGTGAAAATGAAGGCAGGCATGATAGCCGCAAATAAAATCGACACCTTCAAACTGCAGGCCGTCCCCATGGTAAAGTTCTTCGAAAGTTCGCTTAATTTCCTAGCCGACCCCCGGAACGCGGTGAACGAAAAGCAGACCATCCTTGCGCAGAGTTACCTCAAATGGTGTTGGGATGACGAAGTCCAGGTGGAGGACGACCTGGATCAGAACCGACTGGTTCCCCTTTACAAGGATATGCCGGCATACCTGAGCGATGTGAGTTTCTTTTTCAAGAGTGCAACATTCACCTATACCGTTCAGGATGTAAGCGTGGAGGCGGGGCAGGACGGGCTTACCTATTTCCGGGTTACCGCCAACCGCAACCTTCGCGGACTGAACCTGAACAGCGACTCGGTGAATTCGAACAAGGTACGTTATCTCGAAATGAACTTTGATTCGGTGAAACAGCAATTGAAGATCGTGAGCGTTTATACCACGAAACTGAACGAAAAGGCCGATCTGCGCAACTGGTGGAATGGTCTTTCGCATGACTGGAAAACAATCCTGGCAGCCGACATGAAACTTGAAGGCAGCATGCCTATGGCACAAATCGACAGTTTCAACGATTCCGTGGCCATGGTTGGCGGGCAGCCCACACCCATTATGGGATCGCAGTTCTACCAGTTTCTGGGCCAGATTGTTCATGCCGGCCGGGTCGATCTTTCGGGCAATAAAACCATCCAGAACCTCGAGCCCCTGAATAAATTGTCAAACTTAAAGGAGGTCAATATTTCGGGAACAGGGGTGAGCGACATCATGCCACTTCGCAACCTGAATAAGCTGGAACTTCTTGACATGTCAAATACCAGTGTAAGCAATCTTTCGCCTTTACACTACTGCATTCAGATCAGCGAATTAAAGATGAAGGGTACACCCGTCAGCGACTTGTCGGTGGTTGCGAACTTTCACTCCCTTTCCACCCTCGACATCAGCGGGACGAAGGTGACTTCTCTGGAGGCAATCAGGGATATGGCGACGATGAAGGATTTGCGAATGAACCATACCAGAATTCCTGATATCGCACCGGTTGCAACTCTTGTCAACCTGGAGATGCTGAATATCGCTTCAACCCCTGCCGGCAATCTCGACGCCTTGAAAAGCCTGTCGAACCTGCGCATTTTATTGAGCGACAGCACAGGGATCAGCAGTCTCTCTCCCCTTGATGATCTGGTCAAACTGCAGCGGGTTTTTTGCAACAACACGGGTGTCAATCAAAAGGAGGCACTTCGTTTTATAAAGAAGCACCCTGAAACAATCCTTATTTATGCCTCAAAAGAGCTGGCCGCATGGTGGAAAAGCATGACGCCGGAATGGCAGAACCTGTTCAATTTTTACCTGAAGTTAGACAAAGAGCCGACCACGGAACAGCTCCATCAGCTGGTTTTGCTTGATAGTATTAACGTCAGCGGCCGCATGACGGTCACCTCCCTGGCTCCCCTGAGCAAACTCATCCTTCTGAGGAACCTCCAGTGCCAGAGTACCGGAGTCACCTTGCTGGATCCTTTGAAAGAATTGACAGAATTGAAAGTGCTTAATGCATCCAATACGAAAATTGCTGGCCTGCAGCCATTGTCGGGCATTGCCGCGCTCGAAACCATCCATATTGACAACACCCCGGTTGCAGATTTGAGCCCGTTGTACGGAGCGAAAAAACTGCAGTTCGTTTTTGCAGACAACACCTCGGTAGATGTTAAGGAAGCAGATAAATTCGCAGAGAAAAATCCCGGTTGCATGCTGGTCTTCCAAACGGTCGACAATACCGATTGGTGGCAAAGCCTAAGTCAACCCTGGAAAGATGTTTTCATGCAGCAGATTAGCCTCAAGGGAACACCTGATAAGATAAAGCTGCAGGAGATGGCAGGGCTTTCAAAAATTGCAATTGCCGAAAACCCCCAGATCTCCGACCTGACCCCGCTGCTTCATTTGACACGTATGACCGAACTTCAGTTCTCCGGAACAGCCGTTGCCAAACTGGATCCGGTAACGCGCATGCCGAAGTTGAAAACGCTTCGTTGCCCGAAGAATCCCGTAACCCTGCTTACACCGGTTACCGGGATGCCTAACCTCACCGAACTTGACTTCTCCAATACCCAGGTTGAAGATGTCGAAGCGTTGCAGAACATGATGCAGCTGGAGGTGCTGAAATTCAGCGGCACCCAGGTTAAAAACCTGAAATACCTGCAAAAGCTTGTGAACCTGAGAGTAATGGAGTTTTATAACACCCGGGTCGGAAATGTTGATGTGCTTGATGGCATGACCAGACTTGAATCGGTGAAGATGTTTAATACAAAAGTCTCGGCGAAGCGGGTTGAAAAACTGAAACAGACGCATCCCAAATGTGAAATCGTGTTCTATTGATAATAATGGATAAAAAGCAGGAAAACCCCCGTTGCATTGAAGTGTGCCTTACACCGAAACTCTTCACCGAAATACAGACCAGGAATAATTACATCGTGGTGCTGGTGGACATTCTGCGTGCCACTACCTCCATTTGTGCCGCCTTTGAAAATGGCGTGAAAAGCATCCTTCCGGTTGCAACGCTTGAAGAGGCAAAGGCCATGAAAGTGAAAGGATTCCTGGTAGCTTCGGAGCAGGATGGCAGGAAACTTGACTTTGCCGATTTCGGGAATTCCGCATTCAATTTCTCGCGGGAGGCCATTGGGGGTAAAACGCTGGTTTATTGCACCACAAATGGAACCCGGGCCATTGAAATTGCCAAAAAAGCGGAAAAAATCGCCATGGGAGCCTTCATCAATCTTACCGCACTTACCAGGTGGCTGATCAACGAGGATAAAAACATTGTCATCCTCTGTTCCGGGTGGAAAAATAAATTTTGTCTCGAAGATACGATCTTTGCCGGGGCTCTTGCCGACAGGCTGATGGAAACCAGTCAGTTTGAAACATATTGCGACTCGACCGCAGCAGCAATTGACCTGTGGCATATTGCCAGCCCTGACATCCTTGGTTACATTGAAAAGGCTGCCCATCGCCACCGCCTTAAGAAGCTGGGACTCGACGATGTGATCCCCTATTCCTTTCGCATCGATTCCACACAGGTTGTCCCGGTTTTCATGAACGGCGAGATATCAGATGAACAATTTAAAAACAAGAAATACATCAGGTAAAAGAATAATTTATGAGAACACTAAGCACCATTTTAATTATGTCAATAGCCATTTCAGCATTCTCGTCACCCCAGGCGGTCAAGGACAATAAAAATGAGGGGAAGGATAATTTTAAATACCTGACGGAGCAGTTTGCCGATGCAAAGATCCTGCGATACCAGGTTCCCGGTTTTGAAAATCTTTCGCTGAAACAAAAAACACTGGTCTATTACCTTAGCCAGGCTGCACTTTGCGGCAGGGACATAATATACGATCAGAATTTTAAATCAAACCTGCTGGTGAGGACCACACTCGAAGCCATTTACCGTGATTACAAAGGGGAGAGGAACAGCGGAGATTATAAAAAGTTCGTAGTTTACCTCAAACGGGTATGGTTCAGCAATGGCATTCACCACCATTATTCCACGGATAAATTTCTTCCGGGGTTTTCACAGGAATATTTTGCCACCCTGGTTAAAAACACACCAGGTGAGTCGCTGCCGCTTCTGAAAGGGCAGACCAGGGAGCAATTCGCGGAGACCATGACCTCTCTGTTGTTTGACCCATCTGTGGCTCCAAAACGGGTGAGTCTCGATCCGAACAGCGATCTGGTGCTTAGTTCCGCTTCCAATTTTTATGACGGGCTGAACCAGAAAGAGGCTGAGGATTTTTATGCCACTATGAAGAAAGAGGCAAAGAAAAACAAACAGGACACCCTGGTTGCGTTTGGCCTGAATTCGAAACTTGTAAAGGAAAACGGCAAGATTGGCGAACAAACTTATAAAATCGGCGGACTCTACAGCAAAGCCATCGAGCAGATCGTGATGTGGCTTGAGAAAGCAGCCACTGTAACTGAAACCCCCGAACAAAACGATGCGGTTAAAAAACTGATCGCCTTTTACCGTTCGGGAAACCTTGTTACCTGGGATGAATATAATATTGCCTGGGTAAAAGATCTCCATTCGCTGGTCGACTTTGTCAACGGATTTATTGAAGTTTACGGTGATCCACTGGCTATGAAGGGTTCGTGGGAATCAATTGTAAATTTCAAGGACGTGGAGGCAACCAAGCGGACTGAAATCCTCAGCAGCAATGCGCAGTTTTTTGAAGACAACTCCCCGGTGGCCCCTGAATTTAAAAAGAAAAAAGTCAAAGGCGTCACAGCGAAGGTGATCACCGTGGCCCAGCTTGGCGGCGAAAACGACCCGACCACCCCGATAGGCATCAATCTTCCTAATGCAAACTGGATCAGGAAGGAGTATGGCTCAAAATCTGTTACCATAGACAACATCACGAATGCTTATGACCAGGCTGCCAAGGGTAACGGGTTCCTGGAGGAGTTTGCATTTTCAAAAGAGGAGATTGAACGTGCCACTGAATACGGTTCTCTGGCCGGAAGTCTCACCACCGACCTGCATGAATGTCTTGGACATGGTTCAGGCCAGTTGAACAAGGGGGTAAGTGCAGACGATCTTAAAAATTACCATTCAACCATCGAAGAGGCTCGGGCCGACCTTTTTGCACTCTATTATATCAAGGACCCGGCACTGGTGAAATTCGGGCTGGTCCCCAACGACAAGGTGGCCATGGCGGAATATGACGGTTATATCCGCAATGGCCTGATGACACAGCTTGTCCGGATCCATCCGGGCAAAACCATCGAGGAGGCGCACATGCGCGACCGGTCGCTGATTGCCCACTGGGTTTACGAACATGGCAAGGATGAAAATGTTATCAGGAGTGTTACCCGCGACGGGAAAACCTGTTTCACCATCAACGATTACGATGCCCTCCGCAAGGAATTTGGTGAATTGCTGAACATCATCCAGCGCATTACCTCAGAGGGGGATTACGATGCCGCAAAAGAGCTGGTTGAAACATATGCCGTGCAGGTTGACCCGGACCTGCACAAGGAGGTGCTTACAAGGTATGAGAAACTGAACATTGCACCCTACACCGGGTTTATCAATCCGGAATACTCGCTGATAATGAAGGGGAAGGAGATTATCGATGTTAAAATTACATATCCCGACGATTTTGCCACCCAGATGCTCATGTATTCAAAAAAATATTCATTTTTACCTGTGCGTTAACCCATGAATATAAACCGGCTGATCTCCCTTCTTGGGTGCCTGTTCCTGCCTGTTTTATTGACAATGGCTCAGCATCAGTACCCGAAGAACTATTTTCGTTCACCGGTCAGTTTCCCGGTAACCCTGGCCGGTACTTTTGGGGAGATCCGCAAAAACCATTTCCATTCAGGAATAGACATCCGTACCGAAGGGGTTCAGGGCAAGCCGGTTTATGCCATTGCAGATGGATTTGTCTCGAGGGTGAATGTCTCTCCCGGTGGTTTCGGGAAGGCATTGTACATCACACACCCGAATGGGTACACATCGCTCTACGGACACCTTAGGAATTATGCCGGTGCCATTGCAGCATGGGCCAGGGCCCAGCAGGTCAGGAAGGAATCGTTTGCCATCGACATGGAGGTTCCGGAGGGAACGCTCAAAGTGAAGAAGGGCGACCTGATCGCCTATTCGGGAAATTCGGGTGCTTCGGGAGGCCCGCATCTTCATTTCGAGATCCGGGATTCCAAAACTCAGGAGATCATCGATCCTCTGGATTTCGGGTTCATGAAAGCCGACAACATTCCTCCCGTGGTCACCTGGCTGAAGATATACCCCTTCGGAGATAACTCGATGGTTAATTTTTCTGATAAAGCTGTTCTGATCCCGGTCACGGGATCGGGAGGCAGCTTTAGGCTGAAAATGGCAGACACCGTGAAAGTTACCGGGAATATCATCTTTGGCATAGAAACTTCCGACAATGCGGAGGGAGGACTGAAAACCGGTGTTCACTCCATTGACCTGACAGTTGACGGAGTGAAGGTTTTTTCACAGAACATTGAACGCTTTGCCTTTGCCGAAACCCGCTATGTAAACAGCCTGATGGACTACCCCGCCATGGTGCAGAATCAGCGCAAGATCCAGCGGTCGTATGTGGCCCCAAACAACAAGCTGAGTGTCTATTCCGATGTGAAAAACCGGGGAGTTGTGAATTTTATGGACTCGAAAGCCCATAAAATCCAGTATGTTGTGAAGGACGCTTTCGGCAATCCTGCCACACTGGTATTTTATGTTAGAAGTCACCCTCCTGCAAACAAAGGAGGGCAGCCAAAGCCAGTAAATCATTCAGAAAACCAGGTGTTTTCTTATAAAACGGATAATCAGTTTGTGCGGGCCAACGTGAAGTTTGAAGTCCCCGCCGAGGCTGTATATGATGATTTCCCGTTTGAATATTCACTCACGCCACCGGTGATGGGTTCATACGCCGGGGTGCATCATCTTCAGAACCAAAACATGCCGCTGCATACCTGGTGCACGCTTTCAATTAAAACAGAAAACCTGCCGAAGAACCTGGAGTCGAAGGCCGTGATTGTAGCTGTTTCGGCCGGGAATAAATTCGCAAGCAGGGGAGGGACCTGGGAAAATGGCTGGATCACGGCAAAGATCCGCGATTTCGGGAATTACACAGTCACTGTTGATACGGAACCCCCGGTTATCAGGGTGATCAACATTTATCCGAATAAGAAAATAAAGAGTCAATCTTCCATCATGGTGAAGCTCTCGGATAACCTTTCAGGGATCAAGACCTACCGCGGAACACTCAATGGTAAATGGATACTGATGGATTACGACGAGAAAAACCGCCTGCTGACCTATGCTTTTGATGAAATGATGAAACCGGGGAAGAATGTGTTTGTGCTTACAGTCACCGACGGGGTGGGGAACACTTCACGATATGAAGCTGCGCTCATCCGATAGATGGCAGGCAAAGCGACCCACTTAGAAAAGAACAAATTCCTTTGATTTTAATATCTTTGCAACATGCAAGAAACCATCCTGATCCTGGATTTCGGTTCACAGTACACCCAGCTCATTGCGCGACGGGTTCGTGAACTGAATGTGTATTGTGAAATACACCCGTTCAATAAAATCCCGGTTATAGATCAACAGGTCAAAGGGGTAATCCTTTCAGGAAGCCCATATTCAGTGCGTGATGAGAATGCCCCTTCCCCTGATCTCACAAACATCCGGCATAAATTTCCCCTACTTGGGGTATGTTATGGTGCGCAGTACCTCGCACAATCATCAGGCGGTATGGTGGCTCCCTCAGAGATCCGCGAATATGGCCGTGCGAACCTTTCATCGATGGATGAAACCAGCGATCTGCTTCACGGGATGACTCCGGGAACCCAGGTGTGGATGTCTCATGGCGATACGATCCTGAGTACACCAGATTCCTTTAAAGTCATCGCCAGTACTGTTGATGTGAAATATGCCGGATACCGGGTTGCCGGTGAATCAACCTATGGAATCCAGTTTCACCCAGAAGTTTATCATACCACAGAAGGTTTGATACTCCTGAGAAATTTCGTCGTTGATATCTGCGGATGCAACCAGTTGTGGACGCCCGAGTCGTTTGCTGAGACCACGGTGGCGATGTTACAACAAAAGCTGGGCAATGATAAGGTAGTGCTTGGCCTTTCGGGCGGTGTCGACTCCTCGGTAACGGCAATGTTGCTGAACAAAGCCATCGGGAAGAACCTCTATTGCATTTTTGTTGATAACGGGTTGCTGCGGAAAAATGAGTTTTCAAGGGTGCTGGAACGTTACAAATCGCTGAACCTGAATATTACAGGAGTCGATGCGCGAGACCTGTTCATCGACGCGTTAAAAGGTGTCACAGACCCCGAACAGAAACGCAAGATCATTGGCAAGGCCTTTATAGAGGTGTTTGATGCAGAAGCACATAAAATACAGGATATCAAATGGCTGGCACAGGGAACGATTTATCCCGATGTGATTGAATCGCATTCGGTGAAGGGGCCTTCGGCCACCATCAAATCGCACCACAATGTTGGCGGGCTGCCTGATTATATGAACCTGAAAATTGTCGAACCACTCAACAGCCTCTTCAAGGATGAGGTCAGGAAAGTGGGGCGCACCCTTGGGCTCGATGCCGAATTTCTCGACCGCCATCCATTTCCCGGTCCGGGGCTGGCCGTGCGCATCCTAAGCGACATCGACCGGGAAAAAGTGGCCATGTTGCAGGAGGTCGACGACGTTTTCATAACCGGGTTGCGCACAAACGAATTGTATCATACGGTATGGCAGGCCTTTGCGGTTTTGCTGCCCGTGCAATCCGTGGGGGTGATGGGGGATGAGCGCACTTATGAGAATGTGATAGCCTTGCGCGCAGTGACATCAACCGATGGCATGACTGCCGATTGGGCCCATCTGCCTTACGAATTCCTGGCAAAGGTGAGCAATGAGATCATCAACAAGGTGAAAGGGGTGAACAGGGTGGTTTATGACATAAGCTCAAAACCTCCTGCAACAATTGAATGGGAGTAATCTGTGTAAAGGGTATCCAGGGGAGTTATATTTCAATTTTGAACCATATCATGAAACTATTTACGCATCTCTGTTTTCTTTTGATATTGCTCTATACTCCTTTCAATGGCAGAACGCAATCAACGCAGGAGCAACTGAAGCAAATCCACTCTTCTGTCATTGAGAAAATCGACGGCAGGGATTTTTACATCCATACAATCAAACGGGGGCAAACCCTCTACATGATCTCCAAGGCTTACGGTGTGGATGTCAATGAAATCATCCGCGAAAATCCCGGGGTAAAAGAGGGAATCAAAGCAGATCAAAAACTCAGAATTCCTGTCGCGGGGCAAAAAAATGCGGTTTCTCCAAATTCAAAGTCCACTTCCGGGAAAGAAAAGACAGGGACGGGGAAAGAGAACATTGCCGGGAGCAAGGAAAACACGGGTAAAGCCGATTCGGTGGCCGTTGCGGAACTGCCGTGCGGACAAGATATTTCAACGAAGAAACCTCTCTACAAAGTCGCCCTGATGCTTCCGTTTTTCCTGGCAGGTGTTGATCAGATCGATGCAGTGAACCCTGATCCGAAAATATTTGAAACCTCAAAATCATTTCAGTTTCTTCCCTATTATGAAGGGTTCCGGATGGCGCTTGACTCACTGGAGAAACAGGGGATGAAAATAAAGCTGTTTGTATATGATGCCGACAAGGATACGGCCAAAACCAGGCAGTTACTTCGAAAGCCGGAGATGAAATCGATGGACATGATCTTTTGTCTATTATATCAGCCCAATTTCCAGATCGTCGCTGCGTTTGCAAAAAAGAACCGGATCAACCTTGTAAACCCGATTTCTGAACGAAGTGAGCTGATTGCTGGCAACCCTTACGTTTTTAAGGTCCAGCCTCCGAAAACGAACCAGGTGGAGCAACTGGCTGAATATATGTCCGGAGCCTTCACCGCAGGAGAGGTGCTGATCATCAGGAATGGTCACTATGGCGACCATGATGCCCCGGACCGGCTGAAGAAGGAGTGCCAGGAACGTAACCTGAGGGTACAGGTAGTCGAAGGCCAGGAAGCTGCAATTGCCAGGTATTCGAAGGATAAACCAAACTATGTGGTGGCTTTTTCGGATGACCAGGCGTATGTGCTCGATTTACTGCGGGATATGTACAAATTGCGCAATGAATATAACCTTACACTGATTGGTTTGCCCGACTGGTCTGTCATGGAAGGACTGGAAAATGAGTACCTGGTCGCTCTGAAAGCCCACATGATGGCCCGGTCCTTCATTGATTATGACAACACAGCGGTAAAACTGTTTGTCCGACAATACCAGGAGATTTACAAGTCAGATCCAGAACTGCTTGCTTTTCAGGGGTTTGATCAGGCATGTTTTTTTCTTACCGCAATGAATACTTATGGAACAAATATCGGCCGGTGCATCGGGGACTTTAAATTGAATACCCTGCTGACGAGGTACCATTTCATCCATAACAAAGAGAATGGATTTGAAAACCGGCATTGGGAGATCTACAAATATGAGAATTACAAGCTGGTGAACGTTAACTGATCGTTAAACGGTTACCGGTACCGCGAGCAATGGGACATTTGTTGCAAAAAGGTTCTTCTTGGTGATGTTTTTTGTGAAGAACATATAAAGCAGGCTGTGTTTGTGTGGCTGGAAGGCGATCAGTTCGATTTTATTTGCAGCCACAAACTGGTCAACAGCTGTCTGGTTGTCTTCGGCAACTTCAATAACTTCGAAACAGATCTGGTTGGTCTTCTCTTCTTTACCGAATTTCATTTGCAACACCTTCATGCGCACATACGCATCACTTTGCTTTACTTTGGTGATGAAGTGAACGACATGGATCCTGGCAGAGAATACAGAAAACAGGTCCATTAATTCTGAAATAGTTGCCGCATTACCTTCAGAAAGGTCGGCTGCGAACATGATGGATCCGAATCCGTGGAAATTTTTAATGTCAGGCACTGTGATGACAGGCACTTTCGCATGATCAATGATAAAGGTGGATACCTTGCCCCAGATATTCACGTTTTTCCCTTTACCGGTAGTTCCCATCACCACAAGGTCAGGGTGAAATTCGAGGCAGATCCCGTCGAGTTCGTGTTCAAGTTCACCCCCGGTAACGGTGGAGGAGACCTTGATATCCGCGATGTTTTCTTTCTGGATCAGGTTGTTCACCTTTTCTTCAAGTTCATCCATGTTGCGTTCAGCCTGCCTGAAGATCTCTTTCATCAGCTCCTCGTTGTATATGGTACTCATGTCGAGCGTATCGGGAAAACTGGTGTCGGCAATAATGATCTGATCAAAATAGGTGTGAAAAAGTTTGATCTCCCCGCCAAATACCCTGGCAAATTCAATGGCATAGCGACATGTAATATCGGTGTGGCTCGAAAAATCGACCGGTACAAGAATTTTTTTCATTTGGGCTGGCTTAGAACCTATAAAGATAGGATAAATATCAATGCAAATTTAATATCTCCAGCAGCAATCCACAATTATTTTGGTTTGAATAGTGCTTTTTGAGGATGGATTCCCTCTCTGCAATTTGGATAGCCGTGAATTCCAGCAGGAAGAGCCGCAGGAGTTCTTTCTTCAACTCCTCCGGGCTGGTTGCAATGCTACAAAGTTCTTCGAGGGATGTACCTGCCACCATGCCGGGGTTTACAAGGCAAAATCGCCCGTTGAAAAGGGCGTTGAGGAGTTTCAGCTTTAACCCGGTTTGTTGGAAAGTGACCATGATATTGACCTGTGCTTCGCTGATCAGCCTGAACATTTCGTTATCCCCCGGGTTTTGAATGACCCTTATGTTCTTGTGACCTGCGGTTAACCTTATCAGCCAGTCGGGAGGGTCAAGACCTGCAATCACCAGTTCAGGAAATGTATCTTCCCATACCCTGGTGATGAGAAACTCTGCAGCGACACTGTTTTCCGGGACAGAGAGTTTTCCCTGGTACAGGGCGTAGGTTCCTTTCCCCGGGACTGTTCTCACTTCATCATCCCGGTGAAAACTTGGCAGGCAGATCACTCTTTTATCCGGAAATACTGTGGACAGGTATTGGGCGTCATCCTGTGAAACCGCAAGCATGACCGAGGCATGTCGAACCGTTTTTTGAAATAATTTCAGTCGCAGGCTTTCTGCAAGGAAATAGAACTTTTTCCCGGGATTTTTTTCAGCCTTGAAAAGATGATAGTAGTAGTGATGCTCAATGTTGCTTTCACGGTAAATAAGAAGCCTCCCCTTCAGCCTTTTGTCAGACATGATTCCGCAGGTATGGAGCCCTTCGAAAAGGATGGGATGGTTGTCATTCAGCAGGTCTTGAATAAGTTCCTGCGACGTCCTGCTTGCAACAATATAGGGTTTCAACCCCAGGTTTGCAGCAAAACCAGTGTTGCGGCGATAATACTGAACCGACACACAATATTCGTTCAGTTCTGCGGCGGGAGTCCGCTTATATTCAAAGCAGTGAAGGTGAATGCGGATGCCCGCATGATGCAAGGCCCTTATTTTATAAAAAACATCAATCACCCCCCCGTAATTTGCGGGAAAAGGAATGTCGAAAGAAACAATATGCAACTCCTGGATACTCAAGCAACTTAAAACTTAACACTTAACACTTAAAACTTACCGTCCAGTATCCCAACCAGCCTTTTCTCCTCCACCTCCCAACACAGTTCCTCCGCTGCCTTCAGCAGGTTTTGCTTGTATACAGCCGTTTTTTCCGGATTGTTCAGCATCGTGTCCAGATGGGCTGCAAGTTTCACCGGGTCATGGCTTTCGATAAACTCACCCACCCCGTAATGATCAACAATGGATTTCATCTCCGGGAACGGGGAAACCAAAACAGGTACATTGGCCTGGATGTAGTCGAGAAATTTATTCGGGAGGCAAAAATGGTAATTGATGCCGACATCTTTTTCGATGGAGAGCCCGATGTCGGCCATCAGGGTATAGCCATGCAAATCCTGGAAGGGGATCTGTCCAAGGAATCTTACTTTTTCGGCAAGCCGTTGCTCCGATGTGAAATTTCTCAGGGATTCGTATATATCCCCTATCCCGGCAATGACCAGGATGGCATCGGTTTTAATGTGTTGCATCGCAAGAATTGCCTGTTCAATTCCCCGGTCAACATTCACGGCACCCTGGTAGAGAATGATTTTCTGCTCTTCCCGGATATTTAAAGATGCCTTGCTGAATGCCCCGCACAGCGGTTTCCTGAAAGGCACATTTCGAATAACCCCGATTTGGTTGCCATATTCCCTGCTATACAGGTCGGCAACAGATTGATTCACGGCGACAACATGGCTTAGTTTTGGGAAAATCCTGTCTTCGATCCATCTCCAGATACGGGTTGTCTTTTTTCTGCCGACAAGTTCCGGAACGCCACGGAAATACTCATGGCAATCGTGCAGATGAAGGATTTTCGATTTTCGATTTTCGATTTTCGATTTTCGATTTTCGATTTTCGATTTACGATTATGAGATCCGGAAAATGGGTGTTTGACCAGGTTTGCAAGGTAATTTGCCGGAAGTGTATCCAGGTCATTGGAAACAAGCAAATCGTACCTGTGAAGGAGCAGGAAGAAAAACAGGGTGATATTGTATTCAGCGTAAAAAAGCGGACCACTGTCAAAGAGCAGTCTCATCCTGTGCATAGGGTAGGAGCGGGGGACCAATGCATTGCTTTTCCTCAGCCTGCGGCCGACGAGCAACACCTCGTAGCCCGAGTTTGCCAGGGCCCGGCACGTCCGGTCCACCCGCTGATCGGTGGTGAGGTCGTTGGTGACGGAGACAATGGCGAAAGGCATGGGATTTACGATTTACGATTTACGATTGACGATTGACGATTGACGATTGACGATTTGCGATTGAACAAAATTAGCCTTTTCCGGTGAAACTTCAGGTAATTCGATTAATTTTGGCGTTTCAGACGCCATGCATTTAGACCAGAAAGTATCGTTGAAGGCCTTTAATACCTTTGGAATGGAGGTAGAGGCCCGCTATTTCGTCGAAGCAAAAACGCATTCGGAAGTTTTAACACTGCTCAACTACCGTCACATGATACACATGCCGATCCTCTTTCTTGGTGGCGGCAGCAATGTGCTCTTCACCAGGAATTTCGGGGGTATCGTGATCAGGATCAGTTCGAAAGGAATTGCCATCAGGGAGCAGGATGAAACCCATGTACTTGTAACTGCCGAGGCTGGAGAAAACTGGGACGAATTTGTTCAGTACTGCGTAAACAACCGGTGGTGCGGGCTTGAAAACCTCTCCCTCATTCCCGGCACGGTAGGTGCGGCACCCATCCAGAACATTGGTGCTTATGGTGTGGAGGTAAAGGATACGATCGATTCAGTGCAGGTTGTTGAGATCGATTCCGGAAAACAAAGGAGGTACACCAATGAGGAATGTGGGTTCGGATATCGCGACAGCATTTTCAAGCAGGAACTCAAAGGAAGGGTTATCGTCCTGAATGTCACTTTTAAACTCCTAAAAATCAATTCTCAAGCCTCTTTGTCCACCCCACCACCTTCCCATTCATCTGCGAATCCTCATTTGTTCAAACTCGATTACGGTGATATCCGGCCTGAACTGGATAGAATGGGGATCCAGGTTCCGACGATCAGCGATATTCGCGAAGCGGTATGCAACATCAGGCGCCGCAAACTGCCAGATCCCGCTGAAATAGGCAATGCGGGCAGCTTCTTTAAGAACCCCGTGATCGGCAGCGATCTCCTGGTTTCACTTCAGCAAAGTTTTGCAGGATTGCCATGTTATCCCCTTCCATCAACTCCCGGAACTGCTAAGATTCCTGCGGCATGGCTCATCGAACAATGCGGATGGAAAGGCTACCGCAGCGGGGATGCCGGCGTTCATCCGGATCAACCGCTGGTCCTTGTAAATTATGGAACAGCAACCGGACTGCAGGTTCTCGGTCTCGCAAACCAGATTACCGATTCTGTATATCAGAAATTCGGGATCAGACTGGAAACAGAAGTGAATGTTATTCAATAATGTTAAGAAACCGGCCTGGTAGAAGATTCACCAGGCAGGGTAAAGTAAAAGGTGGCACCTTCACCTACTCTCCCTTCGGCCCACACGCGGCCCTTTTGTCTGAAAATGATCCGCTGGACAATGGCCAGACCCACCCCGGTGCCTTCGAATTCCTTCACACTGTGAAGGCGCTGGAAAACACCGAATAGTTTATCCGAATTGGCCATGTCAAAACCGACGCCGTTGTCTTTTATATAATAGATGAGTTCATTCCCAGGAGATTCGCACCCGATTTCAATGACAGGGTGCGGATTACGGGAAGAGTATTTAATGGCATTGCCGATAAGGTTGATCCATACCTGACGCAACAACGAAGGATCGCCACATGCCTTGGGTATCTCCTTGAGAAGGAAACTGATCTCTTTCTGGTCCCTGCCCTCGCATAGTTCGATGTAAACCGACCGGGCCAAGGTGGTCATATCTATTCCTGTGATCGATATTTCCTGCCGCCCCAACCTTGAAAACCTCAGGAGGCAGTCGATAAGGCTGTTCATTTTTTTTGCATTCTCTTCAATCACAGAAAGGAGCCGGATCGCCTCCTCGTCTATTGTGGTTGCATAATCCTCGATGAGGATGTTGGTAAAGCCGGTCAGCGCCCGTAAAGGAGCACGCAGGTCATGTGATACCGAGTAACTGAATGCCTCAAGTTCTTTGTTCGAGGCTTCCAGTTCGGCTGTCCGTTGAATGACCCGTAACTCAAGTTCGTCATTCAGTTTCCTGATTTTTTCTTCTGTTTGCTTCCTTTCGGTGATTTCTATACAGGTGCCTTCAATCAACCCCGGTGACCCTGCATCAGTTTGCATCATGCGGGCGTTTATTGAAACCCAGATCAACGATCCGTCTTTACGTATTACCTGTACTTCGAAATTCCTTATGAAGCCGTCCGGATTCTCAAGGAGATCCATCAATTTTATTCGGTCTTCGGGATTTGCATACAGCTGAAATCCGATCTGGGTTACCGAGGCAATCATCTCCTCCGGAGTAAGGTAACCAAACATTCTGGCAAAAGCCGGGTTGATGGTCGTGATAATGCAATCGATAGTTGTCTGGTATATCCCTTCAACCGCATTGTTGAAAATGTTCCGGTATTTTTCCTCGCTCCTGCGCAGTTTTTCCTCCGCCCTCACACGACGAAGCGCCATGGCGGTCAGTTGTGCAAATGTTTGAATGAGCTCGGTTGGCGGATCGGGGACATTGTTGCGCAAGGCAACCATGGAGGCCCCGAACAGTTCATTGTCGAAGAAGAAGGCGATGCCGAGAAACCGGTCAAGCTTTTGGATTCTCTGCAAAATCCTGCCGGCTTTTTTAGGGATGACACCAAAGGTGGCCTCATGGAGCGTATGATAATACCAGATCGGAGATAGCTCCATCTCTTTATACAACTGCTCACTGATGGGGAATCCGATCTCCATAATCCGCCTGCGCCCCAATGCCTGAAACAGGTCGTTGACCACGGTTCGGTCAAGGTCAGAATGCATCACATGAAAGCATTTGTCGGCAGGATTATAAGTGCTTATCGTGGTTGTCATCCCGCCTGTCAGGATTTTCAGATAATGGGTAATGTCAGCATAAAGTTCCGGTCCTGATTTTACATCATTGAATTTTACAGCCATCTCGTTCAGAAGCAGCAATCCGGGGAGTAAATTTGTCTTTGGACCTTCCATGCTCATGTGTCATGTATTTCCGGTAAGGACTGGTTAACTGTTGCCATTCTTCAACAAAGATAAACAATACCTCAATATTTGCAAGGTGACGGGAAACGACTTTCTGCGGGATTCACAATTCCGTTCGAAGTGCGCCAACAAGTTCGCTAACCTCTTTGATCTTATGCCGTTCCATATATGAGGCAATACCATCCACGATTTTTACGGAAATGGCAGGATCGATGAAGTTTGCCGTGCCTACCTGCACTGCGGATGCGCCTGCGAGCATGAATTCGATGGCATCGGTGGAATTCATAATACCGCCAAGCCCGATGATGGGAACGCGAACAGCTTTATGTACCTGCCACACCATGCGCAAGGCAATGGGTTTAATGGCAGGACCGGAGAGGCCTCCGGTGATGGTTGACAATACCGGCCTGCGTCGTTCAGCGTCGATGGCCATTCCCAGCAGGGTGTTGATGAGGGTGATCACATCTGCACCGCCGTCAACCGCGGCTTTAGCCAGGTCGGTAATACTGGTTACATTTGGGGAGAGTTTCACCATCAGCACTTTTTTGTATACTTTTCGCACAGCGGCAGTGACCTCGGCAGCCATGGCCGGAACAGTGCCGAAGGCCATGCCTCCGAGTTTCACATTCGGGCAGGAGATGTTCAATTCTATGGCAGGGATTTTCTCCAGTTCATTGATGCGCCCGGCAACCTCTGCATATTCTTCAATGGTTGACCCTGAAACATTGACAATAATATGTGTATTGAAATTTTTTATCCTTGGATATATCTCCCGGCAGAAATGATCGACGCCTTTATTCTGCAAACCGACTGAATTGAGCATGCCAGAGGAAGTTTCAGCCATCCGCGGGTAGGTATTGCCATCCCGGTTTTTCCCGGTCACTGCTTTTACAAAGATTCCACCCAGCCTTTCCAGGTCGATGAAGTCAAGAAATTCATCGCCATAGCCAAAAGTCCCCGAAGCAGTGGTGACGGGATTTTTAAAGTGCATGCCTGCAATATGTACGGAGAGATCTGGCATATCAGCGGGGAATATTAAAAATGCAAAATGCAAAATGCAAAATGCAAAGTGCAAAATAAAAATGCAAAATGCAAAATGCAAAATGGTAAATGATAAATCTCCGAAATCGTAAATCGTAAATTGTAAATCGTAAATCGTAAATCGTAAATTTCCTCATCTCCAGGGCAGTCTTTTAATATTAAAAACCGGTCCTTCAACGCATACCCGTTCGTTTCCCTTGTCGGTTGGCGTGATGCAGCATAGACACACACCAAAACCGCAGGCCATGGTGTTTTCGAGTGATACTTCACAATCAGTTTTATGCATCCGTGCGATTTTTGCAACGGCTTTCATCATGGCATCCGGGCCACAGCAATAAATTTTTTTAAATTCAAGCCGTTCGCGCTGGAACACAGAATGGTCAACCACCAGCCCTTTTTCTCCTTCGGTGCCGTCGTCGGTCATGACCAGTACTTTGCCGAAAGCCGAATAGGTTTCAATTTCAGAAACCTCTTCACTTGTGCGAAATCCCAAAAGGATGGTCGGCCGGATGTTGTGCTGGCTGAGAAATTGAGCCATGAACAACAGGGGAGCAACACCGCATCCACCGCCAACAAGGAGAACATCTTTGGTGAAAGGCAGTGAAAAGGAATTTCCAAGGGGATAGATGAGGTTGAGATGATCGCCGGTTTGCAATTCCGAAAGGTGACGTGTTCCGGGTCCTTTGATCTGGATAAGCAGGCGAAGGGTGTTTTTTTTGTAATCGACCGAATGAATGGAAAACGGGCGGCGAAGAAATGTCGAAGGAGAATCTTCAACCCGCGCCTGGACAAACTGACCGGGCAGGATCAACGGGAATTTTTCGGGGGCCAGCAATTCAAGAACAACATGTCGCTTATTCAAACGGTTGACCTCAGTCACCCTTAAATCCTGGACAATTTTTTTCAACTCCATGGATGTCCTGAATTTAGTCCGTTTGGTTGTCTTAAATCCGGAACTCCCTTCATTATTCGGTTTCCCTCGGGCTATCTGCTGATGCTTCAGTTTCCGGAGCGGATCCGGTCTCCCCGGGTTCCTTTGCCTCTTCGGTGAAATCAAGAAGATCCTGCCGGACCAGTGAGTTGTACCAGCTTATCATCTTTTTGATATCAGAAACATATACGCGGTCCTGGTCGAATTCCGGAACCATTTCAAGGAAAAAATTCTTCAGCGTTTTGTTGTCCGATTTGGGATCGATGGCAGATTTGCCAGCTAACTTTTCGTGAAAAGATTTGAATACTTCTTTCAGGGACAGGTCGTCGCCGGTTGTGAATACGCTAATCTCCTCGAGTGAACTCATCTTTTCATGTGCGAAGGCCGGGAAACGCTTATTATCATTGAGTGACTCAACAATTACCGCATTTTTTGTCTGTGAAACTACTTTAAATAACCCGTTTTTTCCTGCAATTGATAAGATCTTACTTAAATCCATGGTCTGATAGTTTTTTGCAAAGATATAAAGAAATTAAGATATCTGTCACGCATCACGCATCATGTGTCACGTGTCACGTATCACGATTTCGCCTTACAATCCTGTAATTCCTGTATTCCCCGACCCGCCATCCTGTTTTCTTTTCGATAAAATGAAGAAAGACTGATTTTAACGAATGTTTGTTATTTAAACGATCAGGGGTGAATTCCCAGTTACACCGTGCAATGCGTTCGCTCATAACCCGGGGGTGCGAAGCAGTAAACGGTGACAAAAAGTCTATCCCGGAATAATCGAAGGTGTCAGATTTTGGTACGCTTTTTTCGATCCACCGGTCTGAATGCCAGTATCTGTGAAATGTTTGCAGTTTGGCCTGCTGAGCCTGCGGGGGCTTTACCCATCCATAGTGATAAACAAAGGCGTCAACCTGCGCGACCAGCAACTTCTTTCCATTCTTTCTGAAACCCTGGGCGTCGAGAAAGGAACGGATTTGCCTGTCGTTGCGGATCACTCTTACTTCCCGCCGGTACCATTTGCGGGAGTCGCCCACGTACTGGTAAGAACCCCAGAAATGGCTGTAACTGAAAAGCAGTCCTTCTACCTTCGGGTATGATGCCCATTTTTCCATGGCAGCCCTGATTTCAGGCAGGTATTTCTCATGAATCACCTCATCGGCCTGGATGTAAAAAGCCCAGGTGCTGTCGGGTGAAATGGCATCAAAGGCTTTGTTGGTCTCCAGCGCAAGTACTTTTCCGCCTTCACGCAGTGAATCGTCCCACGTGGTATCGATGATCCTGATTTTAGGGTCTCCGATGGAGAGGACCAGGTTCCTCGTATCATCATCAGATTTGCCGATGGCCACAACAAATTCGTCGCAAAGAGGCAATATCGAACGGATCGATTCCACCACGGGATAGTCGTATTTGATGGCATTGCGCACAATGGTAAACCCGGAGACTTTCATTGGTGTTTGGAATCGGAACGCAATATTAAGAAACATTCTTCCATCAAAAAATACTAATTTTGAATTTTAAAACATATGTGATAAACAGCCTTGTCAAATATATTTTCGACCGTTTGGTGGCAATGGCATCCCTGGTAATGCTTCTGCCGGTGTTTGCCCTGATTGCAATGGGGATTAAGTCATCCTCTCCGGGACCCCTGTTTTTCAGACAAAAGCGGGTGGGTAAGGACGGGAAAATCTTTGTCATTATTAAATTCCGTACCATGATTGCCAATGATGGCAGCAATACGGTTACGGTAGTCAACGACCGCAGGATCACCCCGTTCGGGGCATTTCTCCGCAAATGGAAATTGGATGAACTTCCCGAACTTATCAACATCCTGGCAGGGGAAATGAGTTTTGTGGGGCCCAGGCCGGATGTTCCGGGATATGCCGACCAGCTTCGGGGCGACGACCGGAAAATCCTGGCGCTGCGCCCCGGCATCACGGGACCGGCATCACTGAAGTATTACAATGAGGAAGAGATCCTCGCAGGAGTTGAAAATCCGAAGGATTACAACGACAAGGTAATTTTCCCGGACAAGGTGAGAATAAACCTGAAATACCTCGAAAGGTATTCTTTGCTTGAGGATATGAAAATAATTTTCTACACAATCATAAGAAAAAAGGACGATGAATACTAAGATATGGTTATCGCCGCCCCATATGAGCGGGCTGGAGGAAAAATATGTCAGGGAGGCTTTCGAGTCAAACTGGATTGCCCCGCTCGGGCCAAATGTAGATGGATTTGAGCGGGAATTGTCACGATACCTGGATGGCCGTCACATTGCCGTGCTTGGTTCGGGAACTGCTGCGATCCACCTGGCGTTGATTCTTTTGGGCGTAACCCGGGGAGATGAGGTCATTTCATCCGATTTTACATTTACCGCCACGGTCAACCCGATCGTTTATCAGGGAGCAACGCCGGTATTTGTTGACAGTGAGATGCAAACCTGGAATATAGACCCGGAACTTCTTGAAACGGCGATCGTCGACCGGATGAAAAACCATAAAAAGCCAAAGGCGATCATTTTTGCCGATATCTATGGAATGCCTGCCAGGATGGAAGCGCTCCTTGCAATCTCGCTCAAATATGATATCCCGCTCATCGAAGATGCTGCGGAAGCCCTGGGCAGCAGGTATAAAGAACAGCATTGCGGGACTTTTGGTGAGATGGGGATCCTGTCGTTCAATGGCAATAAGATCATCACGACCTCCGGGGGAGGAGCCCTGGTTGCCACGAAGGAAAATTTTACAACAAAAGCGAAGTTCTTAGCCTCACAGGCCAAAGAGAATACCCTGCATTTTGAGCATCACGAAATAGGATACAATTACAGGATGAGCAATGTCCTTGCAGGGATCGGCCGCGGGCAACTGGAGGTCATTGAAGAGCGTGTGGCCGCGCACCGCCACAACTATCGCCTCTACCGCGAATTGTTGTCGGATATCCGGGGTTTGATTTTTCAATCAGAACCGGATGATCACTATTTTTCAAACTTCTGGCTTACTTCAATGATTGTAAATGAGGAGGAAGCACATTTTACTTCCCAATCGATCATCGGGATACTGGGAGAAGACAACATCGATTCCAGGCCGCTGATGAAACCTATGCACATGCAGGAGGTGTTCAAAGATCATCCTGCTTACCTGAACGGCAATTCGGAATTTCTCTATCAAAACGGATTGTGCCTGCCTTCGGGATCAAACCTGCGGGAGGAGGATATCGCCAGGATCGTGGAAGGGATCAGGAAGGTGAGCAAATAGAAATATTACACGGCGGACTTGGTTCCAATTTTCCGGACGAGTCACCGGGTGGTCGTAATTCCACTTTTTTGTTTTTTGAAAAGGAGAAACCGAAATATGCCCACAAGGTATCCCCATCCGTAAGAAAGGTGTAGAAAAAAGAAGATCCATGGCAGGTGGAGGAAGAGTTTAACCCGTTTTTCCTGCCTTACGATCCTGGCCGAGAAAATCAAATCCCCCAGAATGTAAAGTGCCGACCCGGTAAAAAGTAGCCAGCGCGAAAATGCAAAAAAGAAAGAACCTGCTCCCGAAAAGACCAAAAAGAGCAGGAAAACCAGGGGTACAAGATGGCGGCTCACTACAGGGCGCCCTACCTTCAGTGAAACCAGCGGATTATACAACCCATACTGGTAGTGCATCCTGAACAGTTGTTTAGTCGAACTCCTCGTAAAATAATTGATCGTCACAAAAGGGATCAGGTATATGGAACCGCCACTGTTAATAAGCCTCACATTGAATTCATAATCCTGGTTTCGCAACAACTCTTCATCGAAAAATCCTATTTTATCAAATACCGATCTTTTATAGCATCCGAACGGAACCGTGTCCACCTTGCATATCTCCCTGACACCTGTTCTGTATTTTGCATTGCCTATGCCGAAAGGCGAAGAAAGCACATTGGAGATGGCCAGTGACCGGATTGAGTCGTCTGCGGGCATCGTTTGTAAAAAAGCGCCAACATTATCGGCATTGAGTTCTGTAAGGTATTTTACAAGCACCGGAACATAATTCGCAGGATAAAATGTGTGCGCCCCGAGGATCATGATCACCTCCCCGCGTGACAACCTTATGCCGCTGTTCAGGGCGAAGGGGACATATCGCTCCCTGTTGTGTACAATGCGGATGAAAGATTTTTGTTCAGAATACTGCCGGATGATTTCAAGTGTTCTGTCGGTACTTCCTCCATCCATGACAAGCACCTCCATGAGATCATGGGGGTAATCCTGGGATATGAGGTTTTCAAGGAGCGTTCCGATGAACTTTTCTTCATTGAAACATGGAATGATGAGTGATACAAAAGGTTGTGCCATGCTTAAATATGCAGGATGGAAATTTTTCAGTAAAATTAGGATTAAATTTTAATTTCAGCCCGGGTATGCAGCTTCGCGGCGTTCCCGGCAGAATCTTTTATTGACATTTTTCACCGGATTTTCATATTTTTGGCTCTTATTTGCTTCCACAGGTTGTGTGTGTCAAATTTCAGGCACAATCGTTCAGTATGACATGTTTGAGTACCTTGTTGGTCAGCATTCGGATAATTTTATGGTAACGGAAAGTGGATTGCACCAGGATCGATTGAACCATCCTATCAATATTTCCATTGTGGTTCCATTTTACAGGGGGGAGGAATTTCTTCCCCGTTTGGCGGAATCCATTATGGCAAGCTATTTAGCTTCACCGGGTAATCTTTCCTTCGAATTGATCGTGGTGGTTGACTCCATCGAATCGGATACAGTTTACCTTTCTTCAATGCTGCACCAGATCACAGGTAACAATGACAATGTTTTCTTGCTGATTATAAAAAACGATTTAAACCTTGGTGTGGCCTGGTCAAGAATGATCGGGAATTCCTTATCAACCGGAACCTTCACTACTTTCATTGACCAGGATGATTATGTCGGGTTACCTTACTTCTCTGTTTTAGAGCGGCATCTTTCCGATGATTTCGATTTTTTCCTTCTGAACGGCTATATCGAGTTTGAGAAACAAAAACTACACAGGCCGGTTTTCTATTATCACCCCAGGCTTACCTTCGGAAAAATTGCCAGGGTAAACTACCTGATCACACCGGGCCTGCTGATCTTCAACAGGAAAAGAATCAGCGCCGAATTCAGGCAACTCTCGGCCAAACATCCGGGGAGCGACGATTGGGCGTGTTATCTCCAGTTGCTTACGAACCCTTCACTGAAGTATAAATATCTGAAGGAAAGGCTCGTTCATTATGTGGTGCATGATACGAATTATCACCAGGACAAATCCAATTTTATCATTTCGCAGATCAGGACAATCCAGTATTTTCGCCGGTTGTGTCCAGGGAACTTTGCGGTTAAAATAAAACTGTCTTCACTGCAATTCAGGTTGAAGCGACATCTCTCGATGATAAAGTTATCTGCACTAACCTTGAGCGATATCTCAGGGTTCCTCTCGTTTATTTTCATTGAGTTGTTTATCTTACCTAACCTGATCTGGCTGATCTGGAGCAGGCGGCTTGCAATGCATAACAGTCGTAAGGTCTAAGCAAATACAGGAGATTCTATGCAAAAACGCGTGACCCATCTGACCCGGGCATTTCTACCTCCCACTACATCTTTTATCAGCAACCAGATTATTCATCATGAAAGATATTGGCCTTCAGTGGTATATACGGATAAAATTGAAAGTGATCTCTATCGGAAAATCGCGTCACTATATCCTGTTTACCAGGCTCCTCATGGGATAGCCGGCAACTTCCTGTGCAGCCGGTTTTTAATGTTCACCCGTTCAGATGAACGGAAACTGATGCACTGGATTGAAGAAAAAGCTCCTGATGTAATGCACATTCACTTTGGCGTTGAGGCGATCCTCTTTTCAAATGTGGTCAGGAAATTGAACATTCCGGCACTGGTATCATTTTACGGACATGATAGCACTTCATTCCCGGCCAAATTCCATGGTTTGGGGCTGACCATGCTTAATCGCAAAGTGTTTTTTAATCCGGCGATCAGGCTGATACTTGCCATGTCCCCGGATATGCAGGCTGGCCTTGTTGCACTGGGTTGTCCGGCGGAAAAAATCAGGGTGCATTATTTCGGTGTCAACACACTCCAGTTTTCGATGGATCGGGATTATGGTGAAAAAAGTATCGTCAGATTTTTAATAATCAGTCACCTGGAAGAGAAAAAGGGTCACCACTACCTGATCGATGCATTCAATAAAGCAACAGCCCTTACAAACCGGAAAATTCAATTAAACATGGCAGGGGACGGGAGGCTGAAAGAGGAAATCACTCAACACATTGCGAAAAGTGGTGCAACCAACATCTTCCTGCAGGGCGTTGTCGGGTACGGATCACCCGAACATCTTGATCTGTTTAAAAATGCAGATGTTTTTGTACATCCCAGCATTACCTCGCAAAACGGAAATAAGGAAGGAATCCCGGGAACGATCATTGAAGCGATGTCGGCGGGACTGCCTGTCATTTCAACTTTCCATGCCGGCATTCCTTATGTGATCGCCAATGAAATCAACGGGTTGCTTGTCAACGAAAGGGATGTGGACCAACTCTCCGCTGCCATTGTACGCCTTGCAGAGAATGCCGGTTTGCGTCAGCAACTGGGAAATGCCGCAAGAATTTCTGCTCAAACCGAGCTGGACGTTCACAAAAAGCAGCAGGAACTCGAAATGATCTATGATGAACTTTCAGGCCAATAAACCCGGTTAAAACCGGGTTTTGCTGACAGGAATGACCTGGTCATTTTACTGGTTTTACTGAATTAACGATCCAAAGTATTACACCGGTTGAATAGAGGCTGAGCGTTCCGGATAAAAGGATCAATGTGGTGGTTGCGTTTTTAAAAAAAAGACCACCCAGGCATAACTGGATGACCATCAGCATGGCACCTGCCAGGGAAATATAAAACATCATACGGGTCTTCCCGATGATGATCGGGGTATAAGAGATGGTTGCACGGATAAAATCAAAAAACAACCAGGGGGCCAGGATTCTTGCAAAAACCCCCGCTTCATGCCAGGCCGAACCAAACACCACTCCGATTAACCACGGACCGATGGTCAGCATGAGGATCAATGGAATGAAAGCCACGATTGCAGCCATTTTGATCGTTTTCCTGATCAATCCTGCAAGGTTTCCATCGTTCAGGTAATGTTCCGATGCATCCTTGTAAAAAACCTGGGCAAAAGAAGTCCCGATCAGCGTAAGCGGAGCCTGAAGGAGTCGCTGGGAAAGAGAATACCACCCCACGATTTCAACAGGAAAGAAAGCCTTTAACAGGAAAATAATCCCATAAATCTGGACCAGTTCGACCAGGATTTGAGGGGTATTGGCCAAGGGAAGATCCTTGTACTTCCTGGCAAGGGATTTTTGCGAGGTGGAATCGAAGAAACGCAGGCTTCCCCTGTATCTCATGAAAATCCCGGTTATAAAAAAGAGGTTGAAAACAAGCAGTCCCAGGAAATTTCCAAGCAATAATCCCCACACCCCGATGCCAATAAATCCCAGGTACAGGGTAAGCATGTTGTTGCCTGCTGCGTTTATCACTTTTGCCATTGCGAGGGTCCGGTATTCCTTTTGCCTGTTATACCATTGCTGGAAAACGTTCCCCGCTGCCACCATGAAAATCATCACCGGGAGTAAGTACATCCATTGCCTGTAAACCGGGTTGACAACCATTTTGGGCAGAAAAATAAAATCGGAAAGAAAGACCAGGATAGTGAGAAAAAGGGACAAGGCAAAAGCGATCAGCAGGGAAACAAAAGCGACATTCACCGAATCTTTTTCTTCTTTTGCGGGAACAACCGCCATTTCATAGCGTAAAGTGGCCATGAGTCCAAGCCCTCCGACAATGGAAATAAAGAAAGTGAAAATACCAACATCCGAAGGCGTATATAACCGGGTAATCAATGGCGTAACAAGAAATGAGATCGCCTGCGCGACAGCTGTTCCTGCGACCAGTTTTGCTGAATTTTTTATAAAATCGGATCTCCCGAAAAAGACTTTACGCATTTGACCGATACTGCTTTTTTTGATATCAGGAAAATAATTTCATTCTGCCTTTCCGCAATTTGATTTTGAAGGTGCGAAAACCATCGGTGCCCTTGATGTCGATCCTCTTCAGTTCGTAAGGATCGGTGAATGGAAGTGGATTGATCCTGTTTCCGATCCGCAGGGCAAAATCAACATTGAATTCGCGGAAAAGATCTTTCATCTCACCAAGGAGGATTTTGTTCTTCCTCGGGTAGCCCCCATATGGATAGGCAAAAACACGCACAAATTCCAGGTTGTGGAAATCCAGGGTACTTATGCATTTTGAAAGATCGTCGCGCATATCTTCAAGTGTCATCTCTTTGAAGTTCCTGTGATGAAAAGAGTGCAGTCCAAACTCGACAAGTTTGACCTTTTTGATCTCTTTTAATTCCCGGGCCGACATGATTGCATCATTGCCCTGATCCCAGAGGTTGGTTCCGCCAATGTGCGCGACCGGGATAAATACCGTTGCCTTGAGGTTGTATTTTTCCAACAGTGGCAGGGCATGGGTGGCAAAACCCTGGTAGGCGTCGTCGAATGTAATGACCACGGTTTTCGGAGGTAACCGTTGTCCTTTTTTTACCATGTCGGTCAACTCCCCGAAAAACAGGGTTTTGTATCCGCAACTCCGCAGGTAAAGAAACTGTTCATCCAGCTTCTCCACCGGAATGGTCAGTCCGTCGGCATGATGATCCGACACTTTATGGTACATGAGGATGGGAAGTCCTTTTTTTGGTGGTACCAGGAAACTGTAGGCCGTCACAAGCCAGGCAAGTAAAATGACGGCAACCAGGGCCAGGATGATAGGGAGAGTCATGATCGGGTTGTCATTTCAATGGTTTTGGCAATTTTGATCGTGGAGTTGAATGCGGCGATGAACGACCACATGAACCCCGGATAACCATCAAGGAACCCACCTTTGATGAAAAAATAGATCAGGAAAGTAACCGGGAATTTGATCACGACCCACAGTTTGTGATAACGCTTCCCGTTTTGCAAGTTTTGCCGGGCGCCAAGCGTGGTATAATTGTTCGATTTGTCAAATTGATTTTGAAGGTCGCTGTAAGAATAATGAATGATCCTGCCTTTCAGCCTGCCGGCGCGGCCTTTCAGGGTGAACTTCTCATGAACCTCGGTAGGATCAAATGCCCCGGATTTCCTGTTAAAAAGCCTGGGTTTATATTCGTTTCCAACCCCGGTATGATGCATGATCTTCCCCAGGTAAAACAGGAAGAATGGAATTTCATACCCGCAAAATGGGATCGTTTCCTGTTGAAGCAGGGCAGCTATTTCATTTTTCAGCCCTTCTGTAACCACCTCGTCAGCATCCAGCACCAGGATCCAGTCGTTCTTAGCTTCGTTGACCGCAAACTGTTTCTGATCTGCAAATCCCCTGAACTCCCTGCGTATGACCCGGCATCCGTGGGATTCGCAAATCTCCGCTGTTTTGTCAGTCGAAAACGAATCAACAACAAGGATCTCGCCTGCAAGGCCCCCGACGGCTTCCAGGCACCTGCCAATGTTCCGTTCTTCCTGGTGGGTAATGATGGTTATGGTTAATCCTGTCATGATCGGGCTATTGGACAAAGATAAAAAATACCGGGCAATTTTTACCGATCCGTGAAAACATACTTTGAATGTTCGTATTTTTGAAATCCATTATACTGCTTCTAATCATGACAGCCGATGAATAATCAGAACAGGAGGAAGTTGTTCCATCAGAAAATCTTTTACATCCTGGTGCTGTCGATTGTCTTTTTCATCCCCCTTTTTGGAAGAATTTTACCCACACTGATTTTTTTGCTTTGCCTCAACTGGCTGGCAGAAGGATCCTGGATTAAAACGATCAGCCTGTTATTCAAAGAACGAAACCGCTCAGGGATGATTTCGTTCTCTGTTTTATATTTGCTTTATATCCTGGGATTGAGTTATTCAACCAACATGGATTACGGTCTTTTTGACCTCGAAGTGAAGTTCTCCTTGTTTCTTTTCCCGCTTATGTTTGCCACGGCTGAACCTTTTTACCTGCAGAAAGAAACATCGACTGCCATCCTGTTCTTTTTCATTGCCGGGTGTTTTACAGTCACATTGCTCCTTTACGCGCATGCATTGTATGCATTTGCTGCATATCACACGGAAGATGCATTTTATTACACAAAACTTTCATGGTATTTTCATCCGAGTTACCTCGCCATGTACGTCACTTTTGCGATTGCCATCCTGGCTTACTGGCTTCTGGAAGCATATCCTGTTTTCAACCGTTATCAGTTACCCGGAATATTGTTGCTCATTGTTCATTTTTTTATTTTTATTGTCTTTCTGAATTCAAAAGCAGGATTGATCGCGCTGTTCATGGTGATATTCATTTACGCATTGTTATTTGTAATTGTAAAGCGCACCTGGATTTACGGAGCAGTGACCATCGTAGCTGCCGGTTTATTGTTCTTAGGTTGTTTAACCTTGTTTCCCAATGTTGTGGAACGTGTCAGGCAGTCGGGGAGCGATATTCACGCAATGGATTCAGCGGGGAAGGATCCCAGGAGCACCGCTGAAAGAATCGCCATATGGAAATGCTCTATGGAAATAATCAGCAAACATGTGATTTTCGGGGTGGGAACCGGTGATGTCAAAGACGCCCTGATGGAGAGTTACAAAGAGCATCAGGACGTCAAGATCCTGAGTCAGAAACTGAATGCCCATAACCAGTATTTACAGACCTTTATTTCGCTCGGTATTTTCGGTTTGATCCTCCTGCTATATATGCTCTTTTTCCCTGCCATCCGGGCATTCAGGCAAAAGGATTTCTTGTTCATGATCTTCCTGGCTATATTCGCCGTGAACATCATGGTGGAATCGATGCTCGAAAACCAGGCTGGCGTTATATTCTACGCATTGTTCAATGCATTGCTCTTCACATTTAACCCACCGGATCCTTCCGTAACAGCCCTTGATATCCTGGCCCGGCCGACCCGGAATTTTGTTAGGAAAATCAGTAACTAATCTCTCCTTGTTTTATAGAATTCCCTGTTCCGGTAAATATAGATGTTGTTGGCCTTGTTCACCTTGTTCAGCCGGTGCATGAGTTTGTCAACAAATGCCGGTTCAATAGTGGTTTCATAAACCAGCAATGGAAAGTTCTTTCTGACAAGGATAACTCTATTCTGGAGGTTTTTATCTCCTGAAAAGAGGATAAACTGGGGATGATAAAACTTCGGTTGTGCCGCGATGGACGCGACAAGTTGATAAACAGTGGTATCCGGGGGATGTATTTCGGGATAGCTGGGCCATTTCCCGGTGTAGAACAAGGGAGGCATGGGTACCTCTCCTTTCTCATCTTCAATAATGAGGTTTTTCACATAGGGGTATTTTGAAAGATAGTACATCGATTCTACCTGTGCACGTTTGGAATACATGAAGGTGAGGCCCGCCAGCAGCAGCAGGTTCACCACCCAGAAAAACATCCAGCATGAACGTAACAATTTTTGATGCCGTGTCCAGAATCCCGACGGGGCTATATATTGATAATAGCCCATCACGCCGACCATGATGAAAAACGGGATAAACGGCAGGATAAATCGTTCCTGCTTGTTTGGAAAATAAGAATGAAAGGCGAAAAACAGGGCTGCCGGGAAAAAGAGCAGCCAGTAACGTTTCCATCCGCGGATGAAGCCATAGAAAAGGAACAGGCTAAGAGGGGGAATCATGATCCCGCCCACGGTAAGGAAATAGTTGTACCAGGGCAAATTAAAATAGGAGTTCCGGTCGGTGATGTTTACCTTGATATACCCCATGAATTCCGCAAAGGGATATCCCCAGATAATCAGGTCGATCATGGTCTGGACCAGGAGAAACGAGCATATGACGCCTGCAACGATACCCGCCATCTCTTTCCATTTAAACCGAAAAAGCATCACTATGAAGACCCCTGCAGGGAACAACACCGCCTGGTACCTGAAATCAGTTGCCAGTCCGAAAAAAAGGCCTGCCATGAACCAGGTCCGAAAAATACCGGAGGTATTCCTGGCCTTGACTATTTGCCAGAAGCCCATCATCAGGAAAGGGATGCATATCACCTCGACAAGGTTTCTCACACCGGCCCAGGGCATGAAGAAACAGAGGGCCAGCAGGCTTCCTGCCAGCGTTGCAGATCTCTTGTCAGAGAGCGTCTCCACGATGCGATACCCGTACCAGACGGTCAAAAGTGAGAAGGCCCCAAGCGAAAATCTCAGGATGAGCATTTTGACCTGAGGGTCGTAAATGTGCATCCATTTCATCAGGGTAAACAGCAGGAAATTAATTCCGGGGTAGAAAAAGTTGTGACCACTGGGACCAAAGTTATCTTTGCTTCCCGGGAGCCATGAATCATAGTCATAACCATATACCCAGGATTGGGGTGCTTCAATCACCAGGAAATGATCATCCATCATGCCATAGCCCTTTGCGAAAATTGCAGCCAGCAACCGCAACAGCACGGCCATCGCCATGATGACCACCAACGGCTGATCCTCCCATGATTTTTTAAGATTGCAGTATATCCGGCTTGTGTTGAAAGGGTGGATCATCGTCTGAATAAAGTAAAAGGTAGGGAGATTATTACAGGTTTGCGATAATCCCAGTGTAACTCTCAGGGGTGATGGCTTTTAATTCGTCTTTCACTTTTTTAGGAATTTTTAACCCGTCGATAAATTTTCCCAACGTTGCCCGGGTAATTCCTTCCCGGCCGCGGGTGAGTGTTTTCAATGCTTCATAGGGGTTGGGATAATTTTCACGGCGAAGGATGGTCTGGATTGCTTCAGAAACCACCGCCCAATTTTCATCTAGATCTTTTTTTAACCTGGATTCATTTAGGATCAGCCTGTTCATTCCTTTTAACAGCGATTTATATGCGATCAGCGAATGAGCCATCGGGACACCCATGTTCCGGATAACGGTAGAGTCGGTGAGATCCCGCTGAAGGCGCGAGACCGGTAGTTTTGCCGACAAATGTTCGAAAATCGCATTGGCCATGCCAAGGTTTCCTTCTGAATTTTCAAAATCGATGGGGTTTACCTTGTGCGGCATGGTTGAGGAGCCGGTTTCCGTTGCTTTGACCTTTTGCTTGAAATAATCCATGGAGATATAGGTCCAGATATCGCGGTCGAGATCGATCAGGATGGTATTGATGCGTTTCAGGTTGTCGAAAAATGCCGCAAGGTTATCGTAGTGTTCAATTTGCGTGGTGGTCTGGCAGCGCTCCAGGCCAAGGGTTCCATTGATGAATTTATTTGCGAATTTCACCCAGTCGATGCCCGGATATGCAGCATGATGCGCATTGAAATTCCCGGTAGCCCCGCCGAATTTTGCAGAAACGGGGATTGTTTCCAGCAGTGCCAGTTGCATCCCAAGCCGCTCCGCGAATACATAAAGTTCTTTGCCGACAGTTGTGGGTGAAGCAGGCTGGCCATGGGTGCGTGCAAGCATGGGTATGTGGTTCCATTCCCGCGACCGTTCCAGCAAGTCATTATAAATCGTTTCGAGCGCAGGCTCCAGGATGTCGCGCCAGGCATCGCGCATGGCCAGCGGAAAAGCAGTATTGTTGATGTCCTGCGAGGTAAGCCCGAAATGGATGAACTCCCTGAATTCACCCAGTCCCAGAACGTCGAACTGTTCTTTCAGGAAATATTCAATGGCCTTCACGTCGTGGTTGGTCTCCTTTTCTATCTCCTTCACCCTCTGTGCATCATCCGGTTCAAATTTTTCATAGATATGCCTCAGCCGGGGAAACATTTTTTTATCAAAACCCTTCAACCGGGGCAGTGGAATGCGGCATAATGCAATGAAATACTCCACCTCGGCAAGTACGCGGTAACGGATAATTGCCCCCTCGGAGAAATAAGCAGCCAGTGGCTCGGTGATTTTACGATACCTGCCATCAACAGGGGAAATGGCATTCAACATGGAATCCATAACTACTTGAAAATTAAAAATTAAAAATTACTTTACTTCACGTGTCACGTTTTCACTTCCCCACATTATTCTCCAGCCATTTTCCGATCAGTTCAAGTGCTGCCGGTGAGATGGTCTCTTCGATCTTAGCATATTCTGACGGACTCCCCGTGGTGGCTGTCTGGAAAAGGTGGTTCAGTCCGGGAAGTTCTTCAATCACATAGGAGGAATTTCCACCAAAGATCAGTGCTTTTTCAATGGCCTGGAGATTTTCTTTCGGGGGCACCTGTAAATCGAGGCTCCCACCGATGGCCAGGACCGGGCAGCTCACCTTTGACAGGTAAGATTCCGGGTTGAGGGTAAGAAAGCAACGGAACCAGGGGGAGGTAAGGCTTTCGATCTGTGCGTTGATCTCCTCTTTCGACATCGCGTGGTAACTGGTATCCTTTGCATTTTTTTTGTTAAAAGCATTGATCATGATCCTGAGTTTCTCAGCCGCTTTCACGTTGTCTTTGTTCTTTTTCAGAACCATGTACATATCCTTGCTTATTTTCTCATTTGCTTTGATGCTCCTGGCATCAGCACCTTCTGTTTTCGAGATCAGGGCCGACTGCAAGAGCAGAATTTGTTCACCAGTAAGGCCCGGTCCGGCCATCAGCACGATAAAAGCCACGTCGATGCGGCGGGATGCAATTATCGGGGCAATAAGCCCACCTTCGCTATGGCCGATAAAACCAATTTTTGCCGAGTCGATTTCCGGGAGTTTCTTCACATATTTAAATGCAGCTTCCGCATCATTCGCAAAATCAAACGAGGTGGCGGTTTTAAAATCTCCTTTCGACTTCCCCACCCCCCGGTCATCATAGCGCAACACGGCAAACCCATGGCGGGTGAGGTAATCGGCCAGGACCAGAAACGGCTTATGCCCAAGCAGTTCTTCATCCCGGTTCTGGGGTCCCGAACCGGTGATGAGAATGGCAACCGGGTATCGTCCCTCTTGTTGTGGCATGGTCAGTGTCCCGGCCAACTCAATGCCAACTGCAGTACCCGGAAAAGTGACCTCCTGAGTACGATAGGGGAAAGGCGGCTTCGGCTCCTGCGGACGGTTCAACGAGGTTTTTTTTCCCTCCCTTACCATGGTAAGCGGGAACGACATTCCACCCTGGTGCCACGATCCGGCGATGGAATTGACCGCCTTGTTGATTTTACCCGTGAAATTGCCCCCGATTGCTTTTGCTGAAACGAACAGGGAGTCCTCCACCAGGACCACTTTGCTGGTAGGAAGGTCAAGCACTCCCTGGTCGGGACTGTCGAAGGTGACAACCATGCTGTCGGCTTCATTGACGGAGATGTTCATGTCGAGGCGGAGCTCTTTGTTTTGAACCTTCAGTTTCCCCGACCAGGTTCCCTTAAGCTTTTTCATCAAAGAGCCATCCTGGGCATGATTTGCGAACGGCATTAGCAGTGCCATGGCAAGGATCAATAATAACCGGGCTGTCTTATGCGTTTTTTTCATAGAAGATTTATGTATTAGGCGATTTCTGCTTTTAGGTTTAAACCTTTTTGTTGAAGTCTCAGGTAACAAACAGACAAAGTAACAAAGAAAATAGGAAAAAATGATGCTCATCCCTGTAGAAAGGCGAAAAGAAAAACTTTTCTGCCCTAAAATAATTTTGTATCATTTTTTACTTATTTTTGATAACCGCAGGAAGGGAATAATTACAAAATGCAAAATGCAAAATGCAAAATGCAAAATGCAAATTCAAAATTCAAAAGGTAGGATCAGGATGTAAAACACAATGGATATGGATGAGAGCGGAATGAATCGCTATTTTGAGGCTGCAGCACGTGCAGATCAGTGGCACAGGGAGTATAGGGAGCAGATGAAACAATGCCGGTTTGATACCATTGCCACGCATGGCATCTATTCCATGCAGGAGGCGCTCGATTTCAACCAGGGGGCCATCATCGAACCGGTTTACATGTCAACTTCACAGGCCTTCCGCGATTCGGATGAAATGGAAGCCGCCCTGGGCTACAAGATACCTACATGGTGCTACTCGCGCATTGCCAACCCGACCATTTATTACCTGGAGGGAGTGCTTGCCTTGCTGGAAGGCTATGGGTCGGAAGTTGAAACATCCTGCATAGCAACCTCATCCGGTATGTCGGCCATTCAAAGTGCCGTTGACGCTTTCCTGGTGATTGATCCGAAAAACCCCGGCGCACCGATGAATTTTGTCGCCACCACCCAGGTTTACGGGGGAACCTACCAGCAGTTTTCCATGCGGAAAGACCTTGAACATGGCATCGAATGGCGTAAGGTTGTTCACTCAACCGACCTTTCGGAATGGGAATCGCTGATCGATGAAAATACCCGGTTTCTTTACGGGGAGATGCCCAGCAACCCATGTTTATCCTTTTTCGATCTTGCAAGGGTTGCCGCACTGGCTCATAAATATGGCATTCCCCTCATCATCGATTCAACGGTGGCCACACCTGCGCTGCTGAGACCTATCCAACATGGTGCAGACATCGTCATCCAATCGGTTACAAAATCACTGGCGACCAGCGGGTTTGGAATTTCTGGGGCGGTAATCTCCCGCAGGAACCTCGTTTCGAAAATTGACAACCCCGAAATGAAGGCCGATTTCGCCAATTATCTCAAATTGTTGCCCAACCGTGACAACGGCCCGAATATCTCGCCCATGAATGCCGTGCTGGCGCTGAACGACATAAGGACTATCCGCATGCGCATGGACCACATGAGCAGAAGCACCATGAAAGTTGCACAATTCCTCTCACAGCATAAAAATGTCGAAAGGGTCGAATACCTCGGATTGAGCAACCACCCGCTGCATGACCTTGCCTCTGAATATCTATACCTGGTTGATACTGAATATGATGAGCAGTATGGCGCACCGGTGAACCGGTACGGCCACCTGATGTCGTTCCTTGTCAGGGGAGATGCCGGGCAAACCCGAGATGTGTTTGATGCATTCACCCGGATCTGGAGAGCAACCGACCTTGGCAGGATCAAATCCGTTGCGACCATCCCGGCCATCTCCACCCATTCGCAACAAGGGGAGGAAGGCCGCAAACTTGCAGGAATCCCCTCAAACCTGATCCGGCTTTGTATTGGTGTCGAACATCCCGACGATATTATCAAAGACCTCGACCAGGCTTTATCTGTGTTGGATGGTAAAAAACTGAAGGTGACATCACCCGAATTTTCGGCAGGAGGTTCCTCTTCGGCCAGGATGGGAATTAATCAGATGCTGAAATATTGATCACATGGAACAACCACTGCTCTATTATTCTACCAACCTGCTGGCACCACATGTCCCATTTCACGAGGCTTTGCTCAGGGGCCAGGCACCCGACAGGGGGCTTTACCTGCCAGTATCGGTTCCTCAAATCCCGCTGGATGAAATCTACAGTTATTCCGCAATTCCCTATCCGGATATTGCCTTCGATGTCATGCGCAGGTTTTTACCAGATGAAATCTCAGGAACGGAGCTGGAGGTGCTCATCAGGGATGCATATGATTTCCCGGTGCCACTTGAAAAGGTAGCTGGCAGGAAATTCATCATGCGCCTCGACCAGGGGCCTACTGCCTCATTCAAGGACTTCGCCGCACGCATGATGGGACGTTTGATGCAGCACTACCTGGACCGCAGTGGGAAAAAACTGCTGATCCTTACGGCTACATCGGGAGATACGGGAAGTGCCGTTGCCAATGCGTTTTATGGAATGGATAACATCCAGGTAGTGGTTCTTTTTCCCGAATCGGAGGTGACCGACCGGCAGCGGAAACAGATGACTACCCTGGGAAAAAACGTGCATGTACTGGCGCTGGATGCCAAGTTCGACGATTGCCAGGCACTGGTCAAGCAGGCTTTTTCCGATCCTGATCTTGACCATCTATCCCTGTCGTCGGCCAATTCCATCAACATCGGCCGGTTAATCCCGCAAACCGTTTACTATTTCTATGCTTTTTCAAGGCTGAGGATGGAAAACCATCCCGAACAGATTATCTTTTCTGTTCCGTCCGGGAATTTTGGCGACATGATGGGAGGGATACTTGCCAAAAAGATGGGGCTGCCGGTAAAAAAGTTTGTCATTGCAACCAATGCAAATGATGAGTTTCCAAATTATCTTGCCTCGGGCAATTATGAGAAGATTGAACCCTCGAGGAATTGCATCTCCAGCGCCATGAATGTGGGCCATCCGAGCAACCTGGCAAGGCTGGTTGCACTGTATGGCGGGATGATGGATGAAAAAGGAATCATCCACCGGGCCGCGGATATGGCGATGATGAGAAAAGATATTTTTTCGGTCAGTGTCTCTGACCAGCAAACCCGGGAGACCATCAGGGAAGTTTACCAGGATTACAAGGTGGTCATGGAACCTCACGGAGCAGTGGGCTGGGCCGGAATGATGGAGTACCTGAAGGGAAATCCCGCCGATAGGGGGAACAGGCAATTGTGTGTTTCGCTTGAAACCGCCCATCCTGCAAAGTTTCCTGAAGAAATCCTCCGGCTCATCGGGCTCGATCCACCTTTGCCAGTGAGCCTTGAAGGACTTGAGGGTAAACCTGAATTTGTGAAGACTTTGCCGGTGGATTACAAGGATTTTAAAAATTACCTGATTAATACTTTTTAATAAAAATTCAGAGTGCAACGTGTAAAATCAAGGTGCAAATAAACCAAAACAACAATGTA
>Ga0118677_10002203_pt1 | contig 39647 bp, 36 predicted proteins | sample AliMusrvi5mmetaG_FD_86154 | JGI IMG/M metagenome (GOLD analysis project Ga0118677, IMG submission 86154) | reverse complement strand
CAACTCGAACTCACCGGCACGATCGTCGTCGCCCGCGACATCGCGCACGCCAAACTCAAAGAGCGGCTCGACCGCGGCGAGGGGCTCCCGCAGTATTTCAAGGACCACCCGGTCTATTACGCCGGCCCCGCCAAGACCCCGAAGGGCCTGCCTTCCGGATCGTTCGGCCCCACCACCGCGGGGCGGATGGACAGCTACGTGGACCTCTTCCAAGCGAACGGCGGATCGATGGTCATGATCGCCAAAGGCAACCGCAGCAAACAGGTGACCGATGCCTGCAAAAACCACGGCGGCTTCTATCTCGGCTCGATCGGCGGCCCGGCCGCGATCCTCGCGCAGGACAACATCCGGAAAGTCGAGATGCTCGAATACCCGGAGCTCGGCATGGAGGCGGTCTGGAAAATCGAGGTCGTGGACTTCCCGGCGTTCATCCTCGTGGACGACAAGGGCAACGATTTTTTCCAGCAGATCAAGCCGTGCGAGGACTGTGCGCTCGGCGGACACTGAGAGATCTACATCTCGAAGACCGACGAGTAAGCGCCGGTGATCTGCGCGATGAGTGAAAACATCCGGAAGACGACGAGGGCGACAACTAGGAGATACAGGATCCTCGGGAGCCATTCTGTGAGGGAATCGACACGCTGGAAAAACCGGTCCCGGTAGATCCCCGCCCATCGCGTGATTTCCTCTTCGAGCCTGCCGGAGGCCTCCGCGACACGGAACGCGCGTTCCAGGTCCACCGGGAAGGCGCGCGAGGCGGCCAGGGAATCGGCGAAACCCGTCCCCGAGCGGATGGCGTGGATTGCCGCGACCGATGCCTCATCGACGCAGGCGCTTTTGCTCGCGCGCCCGGCCCGGCCGAGGCTGGAAAGCACGCCGTCCGCTGACCGGATTCCGAGCGAGAGGACCAGGCAGAACCGTGCCAGCGCCGCATCGCGGAAAAATCCTCCCACGACCGGAATCCCGCGAATGGACCGGTCGGCGGCCGGGCTGGATTCAAAAGCCCTCGCAAGGCTCCAGAACACCAGAACGAAGAGCCCGCCGATCAGGTAGGCGGCGCCGAGAAAGAAGGCGACCTGCGTGAAGAACTTGAAAACACTCCCATCGATAATGGCGGGCGGGACCGACAGCAGCAGGGCGGCGAGGTGGAGAATGAAGACCGGGTAGAGCGACGCGGTGATCGCGCGGTTCCTGCCCCGCGCGAGGTGGGCATAGTAATCCGCCAACTCGCGGCACGCCTCTTCCAGCCTTCCGCTCTGCTCGCCGGCGGCAAGGATTTCCCTGTCAACGATCGAAAAGCCGCCCGCTTTGAGCGCGGCGTCGAGGTCCTGGGTGACGAGCGGTGCGGCGGCGCGCGCGCCGGCAGCCGAGCGGTCGCGGCCGGCGGCGAGATGTTCCCACGCCCGCTGCAGGGGGATGCCGCTTCGAAGCATCTGGGTGGTGTCGTGGAAGAAGTGCTCTTTATCTTGGAAGCGAAGTTGCACGATCGGTGTGGTTGTGGATGATCATGCCTGTGACTCCGTCCATTCGCGAGGACATAAAATTTCTGAGGGCAGCGCTTCTTGAGGCTGCCAGTGGTTCGGGACAAACTCACCCGAATCCCGCCGTCGGGGCTGTCGTGGTCAAAAAAAACAGGATCCTCGCGCGCGGCTGGCACCGTGCGGCGGGCTGTCCCCATGCGGAAATCGAGGTGCTGCGCGCCTTGAAAAATATTTCCGACGCGCGGGGGGCGACGCTGTATGTGACGCTCGAGCCCTGCTCGACGCACGGGCTCACGCCGCCCTGCACGCAGGCGATCATCGCCGCCGGAATCCGCCGGGTCGTCTATGGGGCCCGCGACCCCAACCCCAGCCATGCCGGCCGGGCGGACAGGATTTTTAAAAAGGCCGGAGTTGCGGTGACGCGCGGCATCCTGGCGAAAGAATGCGCGTTGTTGAACGAGGCATGGAACAAGTGGATCGCGACAGGATTTCCCTTTGTGGTGGCCAAGGCGGGGATGAGCCTCGACGGCTGTATCGCCTCGCCGCCGGGCAGGAGATGGATCACCTCGGAGGAATCCCGGCTCGACGCGATGAGGCTGAGAGCAAGTTGTGGGGCCATTCTGGTGGGGGGAGAAACCGTCCGGGCGGACAATCCCCGGCTGACGATCCGAGGGATTCCGTCTGCATCACAGCCTTGGCGGGCCATCTGGACGCGCTCGGGGAAACTTCCCCGCAAGAGCCATCTCTTCACCGACGAGTTCCGCGAAAAAACCCTCGTCTATAAAAATGTCCCGCTTCGCGAGGTGCTGAAAGACCTGGGAGCCAAAGGAGTCGAGAGCGTGCTGATCGAGGGGGGAGGACACACATTGGGAGAGGCCTTCGACCAACGCCTCGTGGACCGCGTGGTTTTCTATGTCGCTCCGGCTCTCATCGGAGGCGGGGTTCCCGCGATCGCGGGCCGTGGTGCCGGCTCCAACGAGGAGGGGCTCCGGCTCAGTGACGCGACCTACCAGAGGATCGGCCCGGATCTCAAAATCGAAGGGCGCGTCTGACACGGTTCTCCGCGCCCGCCTTGCTGAGATGGAGAGGAACAGCCTTATTTTGGCTTGCCTGTCACTTCCGCTTTTTCCGGGAAATCAAAACCATCCAGCGGCTTTCCGCTGGGATAAAGATCTGCAACCAACTGGCCCTGCCTGCCGAAAACCACGATGATGGTCTTCGGATCCTTGCGTTGGTCGGGCAGGGCGAGGAAAACATAGGACTGTTTGTTGGAGGGGACAGGGTCAGGAAGCCCGACCTCACCGATGCCTTTGCTTGTATGGGTCCACGTTTTGTTTGGTTCGTTCTCGCTCCGGATGAGATGGCCGTCGGCATCGTAGAAGTAGGCCTTGAAAATCACTTGGCTGGCCGGGATATTTTCTCCGGCACGAACAGCGACTTTTAAGCGCTGAGGCAGGTCTTTCCGCCAAGTCCTGTCTATGTAAATAAGATCCGTCGAACGCTCTTTGCCGGTGACACGGACAGAAAAATCTCCGGCCGAGGCAAATGAGGTGCAGGCAAAAATCACTGCGAGAAATAGGCGGTTTGGCACAGCGGTTTCTATAAACGGCCCGTCCGAGATTTCAAGACAAAAGACACAGGACAAAAGACACGGACACGCGCTTGGCGTATCAGACAACAGCGTGTCTAGACTCAGGTTTTTCTCGGGGCCTTCGAGACCGCGACCGCCCATTCGGGAAAGTCCGGGGGAAGGGGAGCGCAAAATTCCATCGTTTTTCCGGTTTTGGGGTGGGCAAAGGAGATTTTCCACGCGTGGAGGAAATGCCGCGCGTGTCCGCCCCTTCGCCCGTAGAGCGGATCTCCCACGATGGGATGGCCGAGATGCTTGAGGTGGACGCGGATCTGGTGGGTGCGACCGGTGCGGGGCTGGCATTCCATGAGGGTTTTTCCCTCGAACGAAGCGAGGACCCGGTATTGGGTGACCGATTCCCGGCCGCGTTCGGTGACCGACATTTTCTGCCGGTGGACGGCATGGCGTCCGATCGAGGCCTCGATCTTGCCGTGCGGCATGCGGGGGATTCCCTCGATGAGCGCGAGGTAGGTTTTTTTCACCAGGCGGTCGGCGAACTGCCTGGAGAGCGATTGGTGGGCGGAGTCGGTTTTTGCGACGACGAGGCATCCGCTGGTTTCCTTGTCGAGCCGGTGGACGATGCCGGGCCGCTCGACCCCGCCGATCACGCTCAGGCCGGCGCAGTGGAAAAGCAGGGCGTTGACCAAAGTGCCTTCCGCGTTTCCGGCACCGGGATGCACGACCAGCCCGGCCGGCTTGTTCAGCACGAGAACCGCGGCGTCTTCATGGAGGATGTCGAGCGGGATGTCCTGGGCTCTGGCTTCAGCGGGTTCGACTTCGTCGGGAACCGTCACGCGCACTTCGTCTCCGGCACAGAGCGTCTGGGATGGCCGGGCTGCGGTGCCGTTCAGGAGCACGCACCCCTCGCGGATGAAGGCCTGGAGGCGCACACGGGAAAAAGCCGGGAGCACCGTGCTCAGATACCGGTCCAGGCGGAGGCGCCCCCCCCCATCTCCCACAATCCATGTTTCGCTGTTCATTCCGGCTTTTCCATTGCGGGATCCCTGACATCTGGTTAGTTTTTTCCGCAATCGGCATTTTGACCCTTGCCGACCATAATGGCAAACGAATCCTCCTCCACCCCTGAGTCAGCCGAGACGTTGGATGACGCTTTGCCCGTGGAATCGGGGGCCGAGAGCGTGTTTGAAGCGTGCCCGTCCTGCCAGGCGCTCATGGACATGTCGGATGTGATGCCGTTCACGGAAGTCACCTGTCCCAATTGCCAGCACCCGATGCGGGCGCGGAAGCAGTTCAACCATTTCACCCTGATCGAGCCGATCGGCGAGGGCGGCATGGGGACGGTCTTCAAGGCGATGGACAACAACCTGAACCGCTACGTGGCCCTGAAGATTCTGAAAAAGGAGATCAGCGCGAACGAGGAGGAGCAGGAAAAGCTGGCCAAGGAGGCGAGGCTCACGGCGGCGGTCAACCACCCGCATGTGGTGAAAGTTTTTCATTTCGGTCGCGACCACGGGCAGTTCTATCTGGCGATGGAACTCGTGGAAAAGGGGTCGCTCGACCAGTTGATGGCGGTTCAAAAACGGGTGGGGGAGTTACAGATTCTGGAGGTGGGGATGCAGATCGCCATGGGGCTTAGCGCGGCGCTGGAACACGACCTCATCCACCGGGATATCAAGCCGGGGAATATTCTTTTCGCGGACGCCCACACGGCCAAGCTCGTGGATTTCGGCCTGGCGATCGTGATGGATGAGGAAGCGTCGGTGCGCGGCGAAATCTGGGGGACGCCCTACTACATCGCGCCCGAGAAACTCGACAACCAGCCCGAGGATTTCCGGAGCGACATATACAGCCTCGGGGGAACGCTTTTCCACGCGCTCGCCGGGCGCCCGCCCTACGAGGCCGAATCCGCTTCCATGGTGGCTCTCAAGCAGCTCAAAAGCCAGCAGGTCAGCCTGCAGTCGTTTGCTCCGGATGTCTCGAGCGAGACCGCCTACGTGATCAACCGCATGATGGCGAAAAACCCGGAGGAAAGGTATCAGTCCTACGAGGAGTTGATCGGGCACCTCAGCTACGCCCGCGACAAGCTCCTGGAGCGAGTGCGCAAGCCGCTGCAGCCGAAACAGCGGGTCGTTCTGGAGACCGAGGAAACACGCAACCACAGCGCGATTCTCTCGCTGGTCCTGTTGGGCGTCCTCCTTCTTGCGGGGCTCGGCGTGTATCTCATGCGCGACAAGCTCTTCCCGGAGACGCCCGGGGCGGAGAAAACCGTCGCTCATCTCAGCCAGGACGAGGCGCAATCGCTATTTCTTTCGGGGGTCTCCACACTTGCTCAGGGAGATTTTGAAGGGGCCCGGACGGAGTTCCAGCGGCTCACGGGCCAGGCCAACTACCCCCAGCCTCAGAAGAGCTGGGCTGTCCTGAACAGCGCGCTGGCCACTCTCCTGCTCGGGGATGCGGGCCCGGCGCTCGCGGGCATGAAAAATCTGACCCAGGCGGGCCTCTACTCGACAGCACAAAACGACCAGAACCTCGCCAATTTTTTTGTCGAGGTGAGCCGTGTCGTGAGCCAGAACAAGCCGATCCCCGCATCGATCCGCTCGTTGTATGACGCCAAAAACGAGGTTTTTGCGCTTTTGATTTTCGGGGTTTGGGACTGGGAGGCGAAGTCCGACTTTTCCGATGCGGGCCTTCTTTTGCAGACATTCGTGGGGCGCGTTCCGGCGGACAACTGGGCTTTTCAATACAAGCCGCTGGCCGGAAAATATCTCGCGGATTGGAAGATCCTCGAACCGCTGGAGAAAGGGATCGAGAAGTTGGATTCCCCCGCAGCGGCCACGGCTTTCCTGAACCAGATCAAGAGCGCCCGGTCGCAGATCCAGACCGGGACCAAAATCAGCGAGCGGCTCGACGCGCTGGAGAAGACGGCCAAGGCCGCAAAACCCTGAAGCCGGAGCTGCCGTGCCGGGAGCTTGCGAAAGGAGTTTTTTGGGTGATAAACAGGAGCCCATGAAAGTGGCAGAGGAAAAAAACATTCCTGTGCGTGACTTGTGCGAAAGTCTGTTTAAAGATTATCAGTTCGGGCTTGGCCTGATCCGCCGCAACAGCGGACGCTCGGAGTTTCTGATCCCCGCAGGTGCGGTGGATGCTCCCGACCGCGTCCTGAGCCAGTGGGTCGTGGCCTCCTATCGCGACAATCCATGAGATACCTAAAAGCCACTATTCTGATCGGCACGTTTTCCGCCGCAGTCGTGCTGGTGTTGTATGCCACGGGCTGGCTGACGAACACCCTCGATCTCGTGTCGCTCCAGGCCTACAAAATGAAAAGGCCTCTGGTGACCCAGCAGGGCGTCCATGTGGCCCTGATCGCTATCCTCGCCTTTGCCGCCGCCTGGACCACCGTGGATATCACCCGGCCGGTTCTCAAGGCGATCGTGGCGATGGGAGCGGTCATTCTTCTTTTTACCGGCTCGATGGTCTTCGCTCTCTACAACGTCTATTTCTCCCCGTTCCCGTCGATCTTCGCGGTTCTGACCAGCTTCCTCATCGGCCTGGTCTACGGCCGCACCGGAAGCGGCTCGCGGAAAAAGGTGATGGAGCGCCTGTTCGGGCAGAGGCTGTCGCGGGGCGCGTTCAACGAGCTGGTCAATTCGAACACCCCGCTGGATTTTCCGGGCACCCTGCAGGAGGGGACCGTGCTGGTGGTGGCTGTCCACAACCATTCCGAGCTGATGGAACTTCTCACGCCGGAGAATTATGCGGCGATGACGAACCTTTACCTCCGCACGGCCTCGGACTACCTGGTCGAGGTCGGCGGGTATCTCGACGAGTGCGGCGGGGAGAGCGTGCGGGTGGTTTTCGGCGCTCCCGTTCCGGACGACAGGCACGCGGCGAAGGCCTGCCGGGCCGCTCTGGACCTCGCGGCCCGTCTCGATGACCTCAACCGCGAATGCGACGCCACCTGGCAGCGGCGGCTGGATTTCCGGATCGGCATCAATTCCGGCGAGATGATCGCCGCCGCGTATGGCGGGTCGCGGCTCGGGAGCTTCAGCGTCGCAGGCCCCGTGGTCGAGTTCGCGCGCCGGCTCTGCTCCGCATGCGCCACCTACGGGAGCAAAATCCTCATCGGCCCCGAGACCTACGAGCCGGCCGCGGAGACTTTGGAGGTCCGCCCGATCGAGGTCGTCAGATCCACCGGAGATCGCCGCCGCATCGAGCTCTACGAGATCCTCGCCCCCAAGAACGGCCTCTCGCCCGAACGCGAGCGCAGCCGCAACCATTACTGGACCGGCGTCCTCCACTACCGCGAGCGCCAGTGGGACAAGGCGATCGAGGAATTTTCCAAGGCCCGCATCACCGGGATCCCCGATGCCGTCCTCGATTACTACATCCGCCGCGTCGAACGCAGCCGCCGCGGCGAAGAGGAGGTCAACAAAGACCAGATGCTCCTCTTCAGTGCGGCTTCGTAGCGGGGAAGGATTTTCTCTGCCCGAGTCTGTCGCACTTTTCCGATGCTCACTGTTTTCCGTGTCAGCAAGTCTTTTGCCGGTCGCACCCTTTTTGAGGAGGCGTCGTTGCAGGTCAATACCGGTGACCGGATCGGGCTGATCGGGCCGAACGGCGCCGGGAAGACGACGCTTTTTTCGCTGCTGCTGAGGTCGGACGAACCGGACGAGGGGACGATCAGCATCCAGCGCGGCGTGCGTTGCGGGTATCTTCCGCAGGAGACCGCGGCTTCGACCGAGGGAACGGTCATGGAGCTTGCGGCCGGGCACGAGGCGGATGGCCGCGCGGAGGCGGCGGCGAAGCGGATTCTGGCGGGGCTGGCATTTCGCGAGCAGGATTATTTTCGTCCGGTCAACGAGCTGAGCGGCGGGTGGGTGATGCGCGCGCACCTCGCGCGCTTGCTGGTCGAGCAGCCGGACCTGCTCCTGCTCGACGAGCCGACGAACCACCTCGATCTCGAAACGCTCGGATGGTTCCAGAACCACCTGCTCGGGTATCCGGGCGCGATTTTGACGATTTCGCACGACCGCGAATTCCTCAACATCCTCTGCCGCGGGATCGTCGAGATCCGGCACCGGAAACTCGTGCGCTACCACGGAAATTACGACGCCTTCGTGGAGCAGAAAAAGGCCCGCGAAGAGCAGCAGCTTTCCGCCTACAGAAACCAGCAGAAGGAGATCGAGCACCTCCAGGATTTCATCACCCGGTTCCGAGCCAAGGCGAGCAAGGCCGCCCAGGCTCAGGATCGCGTCAAGCAGCTCGCGCGGATGGAGAGGATCGAGGCCCCGGAATCCGACGAGCCGACGGTCCATTTCAAATTTCCGCAGCCGGTCCGCAGCGGGCAGCGGGTGATGAGCCTCGAAGGTGTCCGCCAAGCTTACGGAAACCATGTCGTCTATGAGAGCCTCCACATCCGGGTCGAGCGCGGGCAGCGGATCGTGCTCGTCGGTCCGAACGGTGCGGGAAAATCCACGCTTTTGAAAATCCTTGCCGGCGACCTCCCGCTCGAAGCCGGCGAGCGAACCCCCGGCCACAATGTCAGCATCGGGTATTTCGCCCAGCACCGCTCGGATGCGCTCGATTTGAAAAAGACCGTCCTGGCCGAGGTGCAGAGCATCTCCCGTCCGGTCCCCGAGCAGGCGGCACGGAATATTCTGGGGGCATTTTTGTTCCGGGGTGACGACGTTTTCAAATCGGTCTCGGTCCTGAGCGGCGGAGAAAAAAGCCGCCTGGCCTTGGTGAAGCTCCTGCTCGATCCGCCGAACCTATTGCTGCTCGACGAGCCGACGACCCACCTCGACATGCCCAGCATCGACGCGCTGATCCGGGCGCTCGGCCCGTATGAGGGAACGATCGTCTTCGTGAGCCACGACGTGCATTTCATCCGGGCGATCGCGACATCGGTCATCCACGTTCACGCGGGAAAGCTCACCCCCTACGCCGGGGATTACGCCTACTACCTCGACAAGACACGGGCATCGAGCGCCCGCGCGGGAACGATCGCCTCGCTCGGCAACCACCAGCCTGCCGCCGCTCCCGTAGAACGCGCCGCGTCCGGGCCGGGGATGAAGGAAGTCCGCGCCCAGCGCCGCGCCGAATCCGAAGCGCGCCAGGCCGTGAACCGGGAGAAGCGCGGGCGCGAAAAGCGCGCCGCCGCTCTGGAAGCGGAAATCGCGACACTCGAAGCCCGGCAGTTGGAGCTGACCGCGCAGTTGGAAAACCCGGAAACCTACGATAACCCGTCGCTGGCGATGGAGATTAACCGACAGCTCGCCGGCGTGGCGGATGCGCTGGAAAAGGCCAACGCCGAATGGCTGGTTGCCGCGGAGTCGGAGTAACCTGCATCATGTTGTAGCGTCACACTACGAGCGCCGCAAGATGGGGGGAAAGATATAAAATGCGACGGTCACAGACCGTCGCTACAGCCTGCGGCCTAGCAAATCGGACCGTGAGATAACCGGGCTGCTAATGGTGGCACCCGCATCCGCCACCGCCGCAGCAATGGCCGCCGGAACGCTGCGGGACGCGGGGGGCCGGCTTGGCTGCTTTGAGAACCCCGTAGCCTCCGAGGACTACTCTCCGGATCGCCTCGCCGGTTTCTGGGTGCTTCGCCAGCGGATTGTCCTTCATGCTCTGCTTGATCTCGAAGTGGCGGACTTTACTTCCCTTTTTTGCGGGGATGGTCTCGTAAACGTAGGTCGTCATGGTTTCCGGTAACTTACCCCGCATCACGGGGAGGAGTCAACAGGTTGGCTCGGCCCCGGAGGAATCTGGGACGAAACGTGAATAGGGCAATTTTTTCTTCGATCAAGTGGCGGGGATCATCGTAGGATGCTGGGCTTATGTCAGATTCGCATATCAAGCTGTTTATTCCCGGCCCGGTTGAAGTGTCATCAAAAACATTCCGCGCGATGTGTGCGCCGATGATCGGGCACCGGGGAGGGGAATTCAAAGAACTCTACGCGGGGATCCAGCCCCGGCTCCAGGAGCTGTTCGGGACGAAGCGCCCGGTTTTTCTTTCCACGTCCTCGGCGTGGGGAGTGATGGAGGGTTCCATCCGCAACCTGACCAAGACAAAAGTTCTCAACGCGATGTGCGGGGCATTTTCCGACAAGTGGTTCGACGTCAGCCAGCGTTGCGGCAAGCAGGCGGAGGCGCTCCAGGTTTCTTGGGGGTCGGCGATATTGCCGGAGATGGTTCGCGAAAAGCTTGCCTCGGGAGGATTTGATTCGTTCACGCTCATCCACAACGAGACCTCCTGCGGGGTCAGGAACCCGCTCCGCGAAATTGCGGCGGTCCTCAAGGAATTTCCCGAGGTGATGTTTATCGTGGACAGCGTTTCCTCGTTTTCGACCGAGCCGATCCCGATGGACGAACTCGGGATCGACGTGCTCCTGACCGGCAGCCAGAAAGCCCTCGCCCTGCCGCCCGGGCTCGCGCTCTTTTCCGTCTCCGAGCGGGCCCTCGCGCGTGCGGCGACGGTTCCTGACCGCGGGTATTATTTCGATTTTGTCGAGTTCGCGAAGAACCAGGAGCAGGACATGACGCCGAGCACGCCGGTCATCCCGCTCATCAACGCGCTCGCCTCGAAGCTGGATGACATCTTCTCCGAGGGCGCGCAAAACCGCTACGCCCGCCACGCCGCGCTGAACGCCCAGGTGCATGGCTGGGTCAAAGCGCGCGGGTTCGAGTTCTTCGCGCCCGAGGGATACCGCTCGCTCTCGCTGACCTGCGTGAAAAACAACCGCGAGGTGGATGTCGCCGCTTGGATCAAGAGCCTGCGAGAGAAACACCGGTTTGTCATCGACGGCGGCTACGGGAAGATCAAAGGGAAAACATTCCGGATCTCCAACATGGGAGACGAAACTCCGGAGACCATCGCCGCCCTCCTCTCCGCGCTCGACGACACGCTCGTATAGCCCGCATCTTCACGCTTAAGCGAACAGTATCCGGGCTACAGCCGCTTACGCTTCCGGTAGAGCGTGGCGGGATCGACGTCGAGGATTTTGGCGGCTTCCACAAATGTGGTGGTGGCGGCCACCAGACGGCGGATGTGCTCGGCTTCGATTTCCTCGAAAGTGAACTGCCCGCCGAGCCGGATCTCCGTGGCCGGCTGGATGGTTTCCGACAGGTCCGCCGCGCGGATCACTTCCCCCTCGGAAAGAATCACCGCCCGCTCGATGACGTTGCGCAGCTCGCGCAGGTTTCCGGGCCAGCCGTAGGTTTGCATGGCGGCCAGCGCGTCAGGAGAAAACGCCCTCGCCTTTTTCCCCGCGTGGGTGGCGATGAATTGGAGGTGGAGGAGGGCGAGGCGCGCGATGTCCTGGACGCGTTCGCGCAAGGCGGGGAGGCGCAGCGAGATCACGTTGAGGCGGTAATAGAGATCCTCGCGGAACTTCCCGTCCTTGACCGCCGCGGCGAGATCCCGGTTGGTCGCGGAAATGACGCGCACGTTGGCGCGGCGGGGTTTGGCCTCGCCGACCCGTTCGTATTCGCGCTCCTGGAGAAGCCGGAGCAGCTTGGCTTGGATGTCGAGGGGAAGGTCTCCGATTTCATCGAGGAATAATGTCCCGCCGTCGGCCGCCGCGACTTTTCCTTTCGTTTCCGAGTGGGCGCCGGTGAATGCGCCTTTGACGTGGCCGAAGAGTTCGCTCTCGAGAAGTTCGCGGGAGAGGCTGGGGCAGCTCACGGTGACAAACGCCCCGTTGGCGCGCGGGCTGCGCTGGTGGAGCGCCCTGGCCAGCAGGCTCTTTCCCGTTCCGCTTTCGCCCAGAAGCAGGACTGTCGCGTCGCTGTCCGCGGCTTTGAATGCGACGTCGAGCGTTTTCTGCATGGTCTCGTTTTCCGTCTCGAGATCGATGTCCGGCCCCTCCATCGCCACCCGCGATTCCAATTCCGCCACGCGGTTTTCCAACCGCCTTGTGCGCTCGACATGCGCGAGAGCGTGCCGGATTTGGTCCGGGGTGAACGGCTTGGGGAGGTAGTCAAAAGCCCCGCGCCGCATGGCTTCGACGGCCGTGTCGATCGAGGCGAACGCCGTGAACATGATCACCGCGGTCCGTGGCGACACCCGCAGGATTTCCTGAAGAACATCGAGCCCGCTTTCCTGGCTGAGTTTCAGATCCAGAAACGCCACGTCATACTTATCCGCTTTCAGCTCCTCGATCGCGAGGGGTCCGTTCTGGACCGCCGTGCCGTCGTGCCCCATGGATTCCAGCGCCAGCATCATCGTCCGCTGGATATTTTTTTCGTCGTCAACAACAAGAATGCGCATGGGTCCGACCTCTGCTTCTCGCCGCAGGATACACGCGGCGCGCTGGAGTCCAATGTCAGATTCTCTGGAGTTTGACCTCGGGGGCCAAGCCCGATATGGTTTGCGGCTCTTACGATGTCGAACATTACCAAACTGACCACGCTGCCCGGCGGGTTGCGTGTGGCCACCTGTGAAATGCCGCACGCCCAGACTGCGGCGATGGGCATCTGGGCCTCGGTGGGGGGACGTCATGAGCCCGCGCCGCTGAACGGGATTTCGCACTTTATCGAGCACATGCTTTTCAAGGGGACCGGCCGTCGCTCCGCGCGCAGGATCATGCAAGAAATCGAAGGGGTCGGCGGCGACATGAACGCCTACACTGCCGAGGAACGGACCTGCTACTACGCCACCGCAGCCGCCGAATATTTTCCCCGCGTCTGCGACGTACTCTGCGACATCTACCTCAGCCCGCGGTTATCGGAGCAGGACATCGACCGCGAGCGCGGGGTCATCGGGGAGGAAATCCTGATGTATCGCGACGAGCCGTCCTCGCACGTGCAGGAACTGCTGAATGGCACGTTCTGGCCCGGACACCCGCTCGGGCGCCCGCTCACCGGCACTTTGAATACGATCGAGGGGATGGGCCGGAAAGAGTTTATCGATTACCGGGCCAGCCATTACCACACATCGAGCACGGTGGTTTCCGCCGCCGGAAATGTTAGCCACGACGACGTGGTGGCCCGCGTGAGCAAGTCGTTGGGCGGATTGGGGCACGGGCGCAAGCCTGCCGCCAAGCCCGCGCCCGTCCCTCCGGCCCGCCCGCGCCTCAGCGTGGAAGCGAGGGACATCCAGCAGACCCAGGTGGCCATGGCGCTCCCGGCATTCAGCCACAAAGACGAGCGGAGATACGCGTTCCACCTGATGCACGTGGTGCTCGGGGGCAATGCCAGCTCGCGGCTGTTCCAGGAACTGCGCGAAAAGCGCGGCCTCTGCTACTCGGTGAGCACGCACCCGCTCACGCTGGATGATTCCGGCGTCTTCAACATCTCGGTCGGCCTCGACAAAAAAAACCTCGAAAAATCCCTGCGCCTCATCCTCGCGGAGTTCGAGTCATTGAGCACCAGGCTGGTTGGACCGGCGGAGCTCCGGCGCGCGAAAGAATATGCGGTTGGATCCAGCCGGATGTCGCTCGAGCGCACATCGAGCCAGAACATGCGCCTCGGCAGCTCGGTCCTCGTCTATGGAAAAATCGTCGATCCCGAGTCTGTGCACGAGAAGATCCGCGCCGTGACAGCCGAGGAGATCCGCTTCGCCGCCGCGGAAATTCTAGACCCGTCGCGGATGACGCTCGCCTTGGTCGGCCCGTCGCCCGACGAACCGATGGTCCGCAAAATTCTCGGGTTATGAAAGGCGTGATATTTGATTGGGACGGGGTCGTGATCGATTCCTCGGCGCATCACGAGAAGTCGTGGGAATTGCTCGCGGAGGAAATCCAAAAGCCACTGCCGCCCGGCCATTTCAAGGCGGGCTTTGGAAAAAAGAACCAGGAAATCATCCCGGGGCTTCTTCGCTGGAGCGAAGATCCCGAGGAAATCCAACGACTCGGGGACCGCAAAGAGGAGATTTATCGGGCGCTCGTCCGCGAGCAGGGAGTCGTGGTTCTTCCCGGTGCCAGGGAGCTTCTGGAGTCCTTGAAGCTCGCCTCGATTTTGCGTTCTGTCGGATCCTCAACCCCCCGCTCGAACCTCGACGCCATCTTTGCCGCAACCGGCCTCGGCGAGCTTTTTGACGCGGTGGTTTCCGCCAACGATGTCGGGAATGGCAAGCCCGCACCGGACGTCTTCCTGCTCGCCGCCGAACGCCTCGGGCTCGCCGCCGCGGATTGTCTCGTGATCGAGGACGCACACGTCGGCATCGAGGCCGCCCACCGCGCCGGCATGAAGGTCCTCGCCGTCGCAACGACCAACCCCATCGAAGACCTCACCCTCGCCGATGCTGCCGTCCCGTCCCTCGCCGGAGTCCTCCCGGATTTTCTGAATCAAGTTTGGGCGGCGGTCAAACGGTGACAATCTCGAGATGCAGGCATCCAGCAGACTCTTCGCCCTTGGCCAGTTGGCGAAACGCCACGTCCGACATCCGTTTGGTTTGCTGAGGCGGACTGACTTTGTAGATCAGCATGCGTGTCCTTCTACCGTTGCTTCTGGTTTTGAAGCAATGCCGCTGACAGTTTCGCATCCAGTTGGAATATATCCGCCGGGTAGATCGAAACCAGTCGCTTGCCTTCCTGCTGATAGAGTTTCTGTTTCAGCAGCATGCCGATCTTGTAGTCGGTCGTATCCAAGCCCCAGTATTCGACGTAGAGGTCATATCGGGGAAGGTAGAAATCCGGCCGGACGGCGAACCCCTGGATGATCTGGAACTTGTCGTCGTAACGGTAGTCGATGTCGTGGGCGCGGAGCCAGTCGGCGATCCGTCGCTCTCCCTGCGACTGCACCACGGTCCGGTCCGCCGCGAGGATGGTCTTCTGGTTTTGCACCTTCATGTCGAAGTTACGGCGCTCGATGAAAACGGCATCGAAACACGCGTTGCAGTAGGTGCGCTGGAATTGTCGCTGCGACAGTTCGCGTTCTTCGCGTGTCACCGTTTGTCCACAGCGCGTGCAGGCAGCAGGGCCGAAGACCTGCCTGGCGCGAACGGCGGCCCCGATCTGCTCAATCGCCCGCAGGGCCGCGCTCAAGACGTAGTCCGGTTCGGCGGGGCGGTTTGCGGCGTCGCGGAGCGCAGGCAAGGCCGATTCGTAGCCGATCTTTCCAAGCGCCAACGAGGCGTATTGCCGCACCTGCGGATGGGCATCGCGAGTCAGCGCGCAGAGGGCAGGCGCGGCGTCCCGGATTCCTTCATTCGCGGCCAACTTGCCCAGCGCCGACGCTGCCGCGCGGCGGACAGTCGGGCCTGCGTGGCGGCAGAGTTCGATCAGTTCGCCGATCGCCCGCGCATCACCGGCTTCGCCCAATTCGACCGCGCGTTGCCGCGCCCGTTCGGCCTGCTCCTGAAGTTGTCGTCGATTCATTGCTCTCGTTCGTTTTATCAGCATGACTCGACTCGCGTTGCTCGTCACGTCTGACGCGACGACCAGCGGGAGTCAAGCCAGCACCCCTGCCACTCGCTCGTGGCGACCGGCCATACGTCCGGGAACGCGTCGCCTCAGGACCACGCCGGCATCCACGACCCGGGCGAAGCTTTGTCGGTTCAAGTTCATTACGCCACCGCCTTCCGCGCCACCGCTACCAGCCGCGGCGCATCGGGGCCGTAGGGCCGACCATCCAGATGGCCGAACAACTTCACCTCCGAAAACCCGGCCTGATCCAGCAACAACCGCAACTCCTGCCCCGAGTAAAGCGTGTGGTGAAATCTGAAAGTCGTCGCCTGCTGACCGCGAACCAGAATCCATTCGTTGCGGATGCGCGACCAATCGTCAAAGATCTCGTGGCGCTGGACGAGGATCGTGCCGTCGGCGTGCTTCGTCGAACTGGTCGCTTGCAGCACCTTGGCCAGCCATTCTTTGCCGATCACGTCAGCCACGAAGACGCCACCCGGCTTCAGGCTTGCGTGGAGGTTCCGGAGCACCTGCCTGTCCTCGTCCTTGTTGTCGAAGTAACCGAACGACGTGAACAGATTCAGCGCCACATCGAACGCGTCTGGCCGAATGAAGTCGCGCATGTCCGAGCGCACGAAATCGACCTCCACCTTTGCCTGCCGGGCGCGGTGCCGGGCTTTGTTCAGCAGAAACCGCGTGCGGTCCACGCCGGTCACCTGGAACCCGCGTTGCGCCAGCACCACTGCGTGCCGGCCCGGCCCGCAACACAGGTCGAGCACTGTCCCGCGACGGCGTTTCACCAGCCGCAAAAGCTGACGCACTTCCCCTTCGGTCTGTTCGCACCGCGTTGGCGGGAACATATACGGGTACAGCGTCTGCCAGAATATCTCGTTCTCAAACCACTCCTTCATTGCAAGTCGCGCAGTCTGCGCCGGATTCCTGTTTGGCGGCAACTGATTTCAGAGACGCGGTGTGATCTCATTGCGAATTGGTAGGATTTTTGCGGCAATGGGCCTCGGGGTTTGCCAGTATGTACAGCTACCATGACGGCACCTTCCTTCGAACAATTGTCTTCCCGGATTTCCGGAGAACTGGTTGCCGGTGCGACGATGCGGAAGCTCTACTCGACCGATGCGTCGGAGTATCAGGAAATGCCGCTGGCGGTCGTCTTCCCGAAGTCGGAGGCCGACGTGCGGGAAATCATTTTGTTCGCGAACGAAAACAAGATCGGAATCATCCCGCGTACGGCGGGGACATCGCTCGCCGGACAAGTGGTGGGAAACGGGCTTGTCGTGGACCTGTCCCGGCACTTCGGCCGGATTCTTGAAATTGACAAAGAGTCCCGCCGGGTCCGGGTCCAGCCGGGGGTTGTCCGCAACGAATTGAATTTCGAGCTCGCGAAGCACGGGCTGTTTTTTGGTCCGGAGACCTCGACGGCAAACCGCGCCATGATCGGCGGGATGGTCGGCAACAACTCGTGCGGTTCCAACTCGATCGTGTATGGAAGCGCCCGCGATCATCTCGTTTCGGTGCGGGGGTTATTCAGCGACGGAAGCGAAGGGGGTCTCCGCGGACTCTCCAAATCCGAGTTCGAGGGCAAATGCCGGGACGGCGCGACGATGGAAGGCCGGATTTACCGGTCGGTCAGGACTCTGCTCGCCGACCCAATGAACCGCCGCCTGATCACGGAGAACTTCCCGCGCCAATCCATCCCCCGCCGGAACACCGGCTATGCGCTCGACCTCCTGATGGATGCGGAGGTGTTTGGTGCCGGGTCCCGGCACGAGTTCAATTTCTGCAAGCTGGTCGCAGGTTCGGAGGGCACGCTTTTTTTCGGGCTGGAGTATGAGCTCGATTGCGATCCGCTTCCCCCGCCGCATGTCGCCTTGGTTTGCGGGCATTTTCATTCGGTGGACGAGGCGCTGCACGCGAATCTCGTGGCGCTGGATTTCGGGCCGTCGGCGTGCGAATTGATCGACCGCCACATCCTCGAATGCACGCGGGCGAACCATTCGCAGGCGAAAAACCGTTCGTTTGTGGTCGGCGATCCGGGCGCGGTGCTGGTGGTCGAGATCCGGCGGGACCAAGAGCCCGAAATGGAGTCGGCTGTTGCCGCGTTGCAATCCGCCTGGCGGTTGGCGGGGTTCGGTTACGCGGTGCCCGTCTTGCGTGGGGCCGAAGGCAACAAAGTGTGGGAGTTGCGCAGAGCGGGGCAGGGGCTGATGAGCAATGTTGTCGGGGATGCCAAGCCCCGCGAGGTTGTCGAGGACACGGCGGTGGATGTCCGCGATCTGCCCGCCTATATCGCCGAGTTCAAGGCTATCCTCCAAGACAAGTTTGGCATCGGGTGCGTCTATTATGCCCATGCGGGATCCGGCGAACTGCACACGCGGCCGCTCTTTGACCTCAAGACCGAGGAGGGTTTGAAAACGTTCCGGGGCGTCGCGACGGACATCGCGCACCTCGTGAAAAAATACCGCGGCTCGCTGAGCGGCGAGCACGGAGACGGGCGGCTGCGCGGCGAATTCATCCCGCTGATGGTCGGGCAGGAATGCTACGACCTCATGAGGGCGGTCAAAGCGGCCTTCGACCCGCAAAACATTTTCAATCCCGGCAAGATCGTGGACACGCCGCCGATGGACACGCACCTGCGCCACGAGCCGGGGCAACCGACGCCGGAATACGAGACGGTGTTTGATTTCAGCGATGTCATGGGGGTCGTCCTCGCTGCCGAAAAATGCAATGGCTCGGGCGATTGCCGGAAGTCGCACATGGCTGGCGGGACGATGTGCCCGAGCTACATGGCCACCCGCGAGGAAAAGCACACGACCCGGGCCCGCGCGAACATCCTGCGCCACATTCTCAACCATCCGGCCGATGCGACAAAGCCGTTCGACAGCGGCGAGATCAAGGGGGTGATGGATCTCTGCCTGTCCTGCAAAGCCTGCAAAAGCGAGTGCCCGTCGAGCGTGGACATCGCGAAGCTCAAGGCGGAGTTCCTCCAGCACTACCACGATGCGCACGGCGTTCCGTTCCGCTCGCGGCTCGTCGCGAGATTTTCCGACGGCGCGCGGATCGCCTCGATTGCTCCCGGGATCTACAACGCCGTTTTCCAGGCGCCATGGGTCCGCAAAGCCTTCAACAAGGTTGTGGGATTTCATCCGGACCGCACGCTTCCGAAAGTCAACCGCGTGACGCTGCGGCATTGGTTCAAGAGCCGCCGCCCATTGCCGCCCATCAAGGCGAGGATCGGACGCGTGCATCTCTTCTGCGATGAGTTCACGAACTACAACGACCTCGACGCCGGTATCGCGACCATCGAGCTGCTCGAGCTCCTCGGCTATGAAGTCGCCATTCCCGGCCATGCCGAAAGCGGTCGCGCCTCGCTCTCGAAAGGCCTGATCCGACGCGCGAGATCGTTTGCCGAGGAAAACGTGCGGCTTCTCTTGCCGCTCGTCTCGGAAAGCGAGCCGCTCATCGGCATCGAGCCATCCGCGATTCTCGGTTTCCGCGATGAATACCCTGCACTCGTGAGTCCCTCGCTACGGGAATCCGCACGATCCCTTGCACCGCATTGCCTGCTGCTCGACGAGTTTATTGCACGGGAAGCCGATGCCGGGAGGATTGCCTCCGACCATTTCACCGGCCGCCCGCAGACAATCCACCTGCACGGGCATTGCCACCAGAAGGCGCTCGCTTCCCTCGATCCCACGATCCGGATGCTGACACTCCCTAAAAATTTCGCCGTCAAAATCATCCCGTCCGGATGCTGCGGCATGGCCGGCTCGTTCGGCTACGAGACCGAGCATTACGATGTCTCGATGAAAGTCGGAGAGCTGGTCCTTTTTCCCGCCGTCCGAAAGGCATCCGCCGATGCCCTCCTCGCCGCCCCCGGAACAAGCTGCCGCCACCAGATCCACGACGGCACAAAACGAAAAGCCCTCCACCCCGCCGAAATCCTCCGGGCGGCGGTGAAATAGTGTCTCACTCGAACCGGAGCGCTTGCGAGGGCGGGATGCGCGAGGCTCGGAGGGCTGGCAGCCATGCGGCTGCTATGGCTGCCGGGATGACCCAGAGCGGGGTTGCGAAGAGGACGTCGAGCGGGTAGCGGAGCTCGATCGTCCACCCGAAGAACGCCTTGTTGATGACCCAGGTGAGGACCATGGCCATGGCTGCGCCGCAGGCGATCCCGACGACCGACGCGAACAGGCCGATGAGGCCGGCCTCGGTGAAGACGAGCGCTTTGATCTGGCCGGACGATGCGCCTTGGGAGCAGAGCACGCCGATCTCGCGCTCCCGCTCGATGATCAGCGTGGTCAGCGAGAGAACGACTCCGGCGACCGCGACGAAGACCGCGATCGCCCGGAGGACGGAGGTGACAGCAAACGTCTGGTCGAAAATGTTCATGATCCGCCGGCGGAGATCCGCATTCGTGTAAACCGAGTACTCGCCCATCGTCCCGAACCGGTTCCGGAATTCCGCCGCGAGCGAGGCGGCGCGAGAGGGATCGCGGAGCGTGAGGGCGAGCGAGTGGACGCGGCGGTCTTTCCATGCGCGATCGAAATTCGAACGGTCCATCATGATGAGCCCGGAGTCCCTCGTGAAGTCCTTGATGATGCCGGCGACGTGGAACGGGAGCGGGCCCTGCGGGGAGGTGATCACGAGGGTTTCTCCCGTTTTTGTCCCGTGCCGGTTCGCGAAACTTTCCGAGACGACAACGTGGCCGGGCGCGTGAAAGAGCCGCTCCGCATCGGCGATTTGCGACAGAAAAACCATTTTTCCCCGGGCACCCCCCTCGGTGACGCCCATGGCGGCAGGGGAGCCGTCGAGCAGGACCTGGAGTTCGCGGAAGGTGCCGGTTTCTTTGACGAGTTTGTGATGGCGCGCCCAGTCCACGGCGTCTGCCGGGATAAAGCTTTGCAGGCCGGCGATTTCGTTCGCGGCAGGCGCGATGAACAGGTCGGCCACCAGGGTTTTTCCCAGCCAGGTGGAAACGCTTCCGCGGAACGAGTGGATCATCACCGAGACGCTGACCGTCATGGCGGCGGCAACAGCCAGGGCGGCAATCGTGACGGCGCTCCGGTGCAGCGAGCGCACGAGATGCTGCACGCCCAGACGCAGCATCCAATTCCGGAACTTCATCAGCCCGCACGCGCCGACGACCACGGCCGGAACAACCAGCGAGAAGCCGGCGATCAAAAACGCCACGGAGGCAAACCCGAGAAATTTTCCGCCGCCCTGGAATGCGGACCATGCGCTGGACGCCGCGAGCAGAAGAAAGGCGATGCCCGGCAGAAGCCACTTTCCCGAGCGGAGTGAAAAGGCGGTAATCGCCGAGCCCGGGCGCAGGGCCTCGACCGGGTTGCACGAGGCGGCTTCGGACGCGGGATGCCACGAGGCGACCAACGAGGCTCCAGCCCCCACGGCGAAGGCCATCGCGATCTGCGTCGGCGTGACGGTAAGATGCCCGACGCGGACCAATGCGTAGAGGGAGGACACGGTTTGTCCCACCGGGGCGGCGAGCCACTGTGCCAGCGGGGCCGCGAGGAAAACTCCTGCGGCGGACCCGAGGAGCCCGCAGAGCAGGCCGTCTCCGAGAAACAGCGCCGAGATTTCCGCCCGTGTGGCACCGTTTGCCCGCAGGATCCCGATTTCCACGCGGCGGCGGACGACGGTCGCGGACAGGCTGTTGTAGATCAGGAAGACTCCGACCACCATGGAGACGAGGCTCAGGGCGGTGAGGTTGAGCTGGAAGGCGCCCAGCATCGCCTCGGTCTCGGCGCCGCGTCTGGCCGGGGGGGCCACGGTGACATCCGGCGGGACGAGCTTTTGCAACCCCGGAATCAAGGCGCCCGCATGGAGAGGATCGTCGAGTTCGATCTGGATCGAGGTGAGGCGGTTCTGGAGGCCGAGGAGTTCCTGCGCCCAGCCGATGTCCATGGCCGCGATCCTGTCGTCGGGCTCGACCGCAGCGTTATCGGTCCGGATGAGAAACCGGGGCTGGAGTTCCACGGACTTGCCAGCGGCGAGCACGCGGAGCGGTGCCGTGCGTTTGTTGGAAACCGCCAATGCGGCGGGTTCGCGCAGCCAGGCCTCGATATCCAGCGAAGTGCCATCCGGCGCCCCGACTTCAAAAACCCGGAGCCGGTCTCCGGTGAACGGGTCGATGCCGAGGAGGCGAAGGTATTCGCCGGGCTGGTCCGGCAGTGTCACAATGCCCTCGACCAGCGGTGTTGCCGAGCGGACGCCGGGGAATCCCGCGATGGCGGGGTAAAGGGCGTCGGGGATGTCGCCGCGGATCTCCAGATGGGCGCGGCCCGCGACGAGGCCGACGGCATTTTGGAAACTCGCCAGCGCCCCGCGATTCGCGATCTGGGTCGCCAGAAAAACCGCCACGCCGAGCCCGATGCTGAGAATATTAAGCGCGGGCAGGAGCGGGTGGTGAAGCGACGGGCGGATGACCTGCCGGAAGAACAGGGCTCCGAATCGCGGGGTCATCCCTCGACTTTCACCGCCGCGCGTTGCAGGAGCCGCTGGAGGCGTTTGATGGCGGTCGGGTCGCTGATCTTCTGCCCGTCCCTGCTGTGAATATAGAAGGAATCCATCGCGACATCCATCTCGGTGGTGATCCTCGAGAGCTCGATGATGAGCCCTGCGGAGCCCATCGCCCGCAGGAGGTCGTAGAGCAGGCCGAGCCGGTCCGGGGTCTGGATGTCCAGCAGCGTGTAGATCGGATGAGAGGAGTTTTCGATCGTGATGCGGGTGGGCAGGTCGAAATCCTGCGAGAGCCGGTAGGTGCGCAGCCGGGCATCTTTGCTGATCAGCGGCGTGAAATCATAATCCTCGACGGCCAGCGAGTCGGCGAGCCGGGATTCCACGCGGGCGATATCCCGCTGGCTGCTGACCGGTTCGTGCCCGGTGCTGGCCACACGAAAAATGTCGAGCGCGAGGCTGTCGCTCCGCGTGAAAATATCCGCGCTGAGAATGTTGATCTGGGCCGAAAGGAATGCGCCGGCCATCCGTTCCAGAAGGCGGGGCCGGTCCCACCCGCACACCCAGACTTCGCTGTGGCTCTGCTCGGGGCGGGGGATCCAGTGGAAGACGGGAGCCAGCGCGAGCGGCTCGTCCTTTTTCTGGTTTTCAAAAAACGTGCGGAACAGGCGGAGGTGGGCGGCGATCTCCTCGTAATCGAACATTTGGAAATACCGGTCCGGCATGAGCTGGAAATGGGCCTCGGCTTCCTCGGTGAAATCGCGTCCGAGCAGGCGGAGGATCGACAGCTGCTGCTCCTCGCGGTTGCGCCGGAGTTCCCGCACGGCGGCCGGGCCGCCTTCGAGGAACTGGCACGTCTTGCGGTAGAGCGACCAGACGAGACCTTCCTTCCAGTCCGACCAGTTCTGGTCGCTGGTGCCCATGCCGTCCGCGAGGGTGACGAGCATGAGCGCGTCGAGGTTTTGCCGGTTGAGGACGATGCGGGCGAACTCCTCGACCGTGGCGGGGTCTTCGAGATTCCGCGACTGGGACATTTTGGAAAGCACGTAGTGCGAGTCCACGAGGGTGATGAGCATGCGCCGGCGCTCCGGGGAAAGCTGGAGGCGCCGGGCGACTTTGTGCGCGAGGACGGCGCTGGCCTCCTCGTGGTTGCGTTCGTTCGCCGCCTTGCCGGTGTCGTGGAGGAGCAGGGCGAGATACAAAATCGCGGGATCCTCGAGCTTCTGGAAGATGTTCCGGTAGCCGCCCAGTTTTTCGGAGTTCTCGAAGAGCATGGCGTCGAGCTTGTCGATGCAGACCAAGGTGTGCTCGTCCGCGGTGTAGCGGTGGTAAAACTCGTGCTGGACGAGGCAGTCGAGCGCCCCGAACTCCGGCATGTAGCGCCCGAGAAAACCGAGGTTGTGCATCAGCCGGAGGACCGGCCCGACCTCGCCTTTGCGCGACAGGATCGCGAAAAATGTTTCCCGCGCGGCCCGCGCATACTGGAATGTCCGGTTCACCAGAGGAAGCCTGCGGCGGACGAGGTCGGAGAGTTCGGCGTGGAATTCGAGCTGGCGGACCTGGGCGTGGTGGAAGGCCCGGATCATGCGGTAGGGGTCGTCGTTGAAGATCTCCCGGGACTCGGGTTCGATGCGCCCCTGCCGGGCGACGAACCCGTCGAACTTTTCGATTTTCGGCCTCGGCCCGAACATGCCGAGCAGGCCGGCCGGCTTTTTGATCGGCCTGGCTTCCATCCGCTGGAGCGCCGCCTCGGTGAGAAGATGGATGTTCCGCGTGTGGCTGTAGAAATCCCGCATGAAGGCCTCGGCCTTGCGGAGGATGGTTTTCTGCTGGTAGTTGAACGCGGCCGCGACTTTGCCTTGGAGCTGGAGCGTGAGGGTGTCCACGGCGCGCTCGTTCAGGTAATGCATCTCGGTGCGTGTCCTGAGCAGGAAATCGTATCCGTTTTCGAGCAGCCGGCGTTCGGTTTCGCGCAGGAATTTTCCTTCGACCAGCTTGGCGGTCGTCGTCAGCCCCAGCTTGAATTGCGAGATCCACAGGAGGCTCTGGTAATCGCGGAGCCCGCCGATCCCGTTTTTGACGTTGGGCTCTTGGAGGAAGACGGTCGATCCGTGTTTGATCCGGTGTTCGGCCTGGTTGTCCAGCCGCCATGCGATGTATTCCTTCTCGCGCCCACGGACGCATTCCGCCTGGAACCGTTCCTTGAACTGCGTGAAGATCTCGCGCTCGCCGGCCAGGAACCGGGACTCGAGCATCGAGGTCTTCGTGATCATGTCCTCGTTCGCCTTTTTGATGGCCTGCGAAATCGTGCGGGTCGCGTGCCCGACCTTGAAACCGAGGTCCCAGAGGAGCACGAGCGTCTGCCGGATGATTTCCTCGATTTCCTTGTCCTGCTTGGCGGCGCTCTGGAGGAAAAAGATGTCCACATCGCTGAAGGGCGTGAGTTCCCGGCGGCCGTAACCACCGAACGCCGCCACGCAGAGCCTGCCCGAGAGACCTTTCGGGGCGAGCTTCCCGACAACTCCCTCGAAGAGTTCCCGGAAAAGAATATCGACGAGATCCGAGCGCTGCCGGGTGATTTCCCGCCCGCCGCCGCCCGCGTTGTGCCACATCCGGAGCCGTTGCTCCTCGATTTTCCGGAAGCCTTTGAAAATCGTGATCGGGTCGTCGCGTTTGTGGCTCGTGCGTTCCGAGAGTTCGCGGGCTGTCCGCTCGAGTTTTTGTTCGCTGGATGCGTTCATGGTCCCGGTGCGTGGATGGCGATTTCGACGCGCCGGTTGATCTGTTGTTGTTCGACGGTTTTGTCCGCCGGCACGAGGAGGCGGGATTTCCCGTAGCCGACCGTCTGGATGGAGTCTGGCTTGAGCCCCATGCTTTCGGTCAGCCAGGCTTTGACCGACTCGGCGCGTTTGCGGCTGAGCTCGAGGTTGTATTCGTCGGAGCCGAAGGAATCCGTGTGGCCTTCGATGACGAACCGCGCGCGGGGGTTGCGCTGGATGATGAGGGCGAGCTTTCTCAGGCTGGTGAGGGCCTCGAGGCGGAGATCGGGGGAATCGTAGTCGAAGAGCAGATCCGTGGGCATCAGGATCGGGGCGGTCTCCGGGGAGAGGGGACCGGTTTGCGCGAGAAGGTCGTCGAGGTTGCTGAATCCTTTTTCCGTGCCGGGCGTGCCGCCCCCGGCGGATTTCACCCCTTTTTCGAATCCCGGCCCGGGGAGTTGGATAGCCGGATTATCTGCCAGCGTCGGCTTTTCGGAGAGCAGCTCGCTGGCCAGGGTTTTGTCATCCGGGAAAGCGGCATCCTTGGACTGGAGGGATTGGAGGGAGCTCGCGAGGGATGAAGCGGAAAGCTTCGGCGTCTCGGAGAGGATGGCATTGTCGAGTTTCGGCGCGGGCGGCAGGGCCGGCTGGGTCCCGGAAAATTTTCCGAGGGCGACCTGTTCGTCGGGGAGCTTCACGGCGACCGGAGCGGCTGCCGGGCGCCTGACCGCGGCGGGGGCTGGGTTTCGCAGTCGCGGGTCGAGATCCACGCTCTTGAGCTGAAACCGTCGGGGAGGGTTGGGGTCGTAGTCCACACCTTTCAGCGGGTTGATGCTCACCTTGCTCGACCACATCCAGAAGATGGCATGCAGAAGCAGCGACACGACTAGGGCGGGAAGGATCCAGGGCCTGATGCCGGTGCTGGAAGAGCCGAGGTCGAGAGTGCGCGAGCGCCGGTTCATTTGCCCCACCCTACAGGCCCCGCAGAAAAATATCCATCAGAGGCTGAGAAAAAAATGCGCATTTTTTTTCGCGACAGGAACTGTTCTTTAACTTTGGGAGTGGCCGCAGAGCGCACCGGCTGAAGCCGGGACTCCGAACAGGGAAAACGGTGCTTCGCTGAGTTTGGAGTCCCGCCTTCAGGCGGTCGAGAACGCAAAATGAGAACTGCTGTTTCGCGATTGTGATTGAATACATAATTGGCGTGTATAAAACATGAATGACATGAAATCTCAGCAAGTGATTGTTCTGGCAATGGTTATGTCGTTTGGGCTTGGTCTTGCTATTGGGCTATTCTTGAAACCGGCGCATTCTGCTGCAGACGGCAACACCGGGATGAAGGCGGCAGGAGAGTCCATAAAAACAACGGGGTCCGGTGCAGGCGAGACCCATTCTGCCGCCGCAGGCCTGCCAGGGGCTCCAGGGAAAATCGAGGTTTCCCCATCCGGCGGAAAGGATTTTTCCAAGCTTCTTGCCGACGCAATTCACGAAACCAACCCGCACAAACGCACGAGATCGTTGTTAGCCATCGTGGAATTGGCCGACGCATCGAATATTCGCAAAGCGCTTGCCGAGGTTCAAGCAATGCGCGGCGCGGGAGGCAGGGAAAAACCACTGATCATGGAGCAACTGCTTTTGAGATGGGTTGAGATCGACCCCAAAGGCGCTCTGGACTACGCGCAAGGGGAGATCAAAACCAGTGGCGACCCGAATGCCATGCGGCCGGTGATTGAAAGACTGGCGCAAACCGATCCAAAAGCTGCGCTTCAGCTTGCCGCCTCTCAACCGCCCGGTTTAAAACGCAACAGCGTGCTATCCGCTGCAGTCGCCGGGTGGGCGAGCCAAGATTGGGATGCCGCACTCGGTTACGTGAACCAGATTCCGGATGGCTCCGACAAAAACCTGCTGCTCCTCTGGCTAGGCCATAATTTCGCAGATAAGGATCCAGACCGGGCTCTATCGATCGCTCAACAGATGGCACCCGGTCTTAACCAGGATTCCGTGCTTCGCCTTATCGGCACCAATTTAGCGGGCGACGATCCGCAGGGCGCGATCAACTGGGCAAAACAGCAAACCGACGAACATGTCAAGAGCATCATCTGGTCCAGCATCGTCAACAGCATGGCGACATCCGACCCAAAAGGCGCGATCAAGGTCGCGCGAAACATCTCATCCGAGGCCGAACGAAACAGCGCCATGAATGATATTGTGGTCAACCAGTGGGCTAACAGAGACGGCAAAGCTGCCGCTCAATGCGCGGAGGCGCTCCCCCCCGGAAACAGTCGGGATAATCTTCTGAAGGGAGTTGCCTGGGTATGGATAAACAACGACGCCGCAGGCGCTACCCAGTGGATGCGGTCGCTGCCGGACGGAGCAACGAAGAATGACATTCTGGAAGACGGGAGCATGTCGTTGGTTCGTAACGGAGACGGGGAGAATGCCACGCAACTGGTCTCTGCGATTAGCGATGAAAAAAGGCGAGTCCTCGCCATGAAAAACCTCGCGCTCAACTGGCTCCCAATTGACCCGGAAGCAGCCAAGAAATGGATCGGCAGTTCCGCGATTCCCGCCGGTGACAAGGCGTGGTTGCTTCAGTGGAAACAATAGTTAACTGAGAGCCATTCGGGTGTAGAGGCCCTTGTGCCAAGGGCCTGTAGGATTCAACGGGCGGTTGGCACAACCGCCTCTACAACATCCAGCCAACTCGAAGAGTTGGTATGAGAACCTCCGGTTGGGGATCAGGCGAGGGAGATATCTACGGAGGGTCGCAGGGCCGCGCAAACGTTGAGAACTCCGTGGATGGGATGTTCGAGGAAGGCGATCATTTTGGAGTTGTCGAGAGGTTTGCCGTCGTCGATGGCGGTGAAGGCCTGCTGTTCGAGATTGTAGTCGAAGCGGGGAGCCCATTTGCGGGCACCTAGGCGCGCGGTGGTCGAGCAGTTGTCCACCATGTATGCCACTCCACGGAAATGCATGTAGGGGTTCAGGGAATCGACGGCTTCGATGACTGACTCGTTGGCGATTTCGGAATACGAATGCCCGTGCTCGGTGAGCACGTCGATCTGGGCCATCATCATGGCGATGTAGGCTCCGGCCGTGAACGGTTCCAATGGGATTTTCTCATCGGCGCGGGAACGCCGCACCGTTTCGCCGGCCCGCCACATCGGGGTTCCATCAATCTTTCCCATTGGGAAGCGGGAGTGGCGGCCCGCCGCCAGGATGACCGAACGGAGTTCATTGCCGGACGCCACCTCCTGATAGATTTCCAGCAGGATATCCTTCGAAGGGGTATAAGCTGCGCAATAGGCTTGGGCAAACACCTCCCGCCCGGTTGCGTCCAAACGCTCATAAACGGCTTTGATGCCATGGCGGGAAATTGTTTGAGAGATGGGGCCGGTGATCGCTTCGGAGGAGCGAATGAAAGCGGTTGCGGGAGAATCCCCTTCCCGGAGGAACCGGCGATAGAGGCTCTCGGCGAGCCCGTGGACGCCGCCAAGCAGGATTCCGCGTTCGCCAAAGATGTCGGAGTGGCACTCGCTTTCCATCGTCGTGTGAAACGTGAAAGGGGAGCCAAGCGCGACGGACCAGCCCAAGGCGTGGTCAACCGCAAGACCGTTCACGTCTTGCTCGATGGCAAAGCTGGCATTGATTCCCGCGCCATCCACGTTGCGGCCCTGCTCGTAGAGGCGGCGCACGGAAGGGCCCATGCCTTTCGGGCAAACGGCCACCACATTCACGTGCGCCGGAAATCTTTCCCCGATGCTTTTGAGGTATCCGAGAAGGAACCCGTGCGAAAACCCGAGAGTTGCGCCCGGTTTCAAAGCCGCGAAAATATTCCGGAATTCCGACGCCTGCGCGGCATCGGAAATCAAAACGATCACCAGCTCGGATTCTCCGATGACAGCGCCCATCTCGCCCAGAGTCCCGCTTTCCTCGGTGAATCCGGCCGCCCGTGCGGCAGCGGCCGATTTCGAACCCGCCCGCAAGCCCACCTTGACCCGTATCGACGTTCCCGCCAGCGAATCGCGCAGGTTTTGCGCCTGCGCGGGCCCTTGGGATCCCCATCCGATAACCCCGATTTGGGAAACTCCCGCAAACGCGCGCGGGAGGAGCGGAAAGAGATGCCGCCCGCCGCGGACGATCAGTTCGCGCGTGTCTGCAAGGTGGATTTCGTCGGTCTGAAAGACGCTGGTTGTGAAGGATTGTTTCATTTCAATAATTTGGACTCGCAAATTCTGGCACACGCGGTCGTTTCATGATATTGAATAATATGTAATGAGTTATTTCACTATCTGAAACATATGGAACCGGACCACCTGCGATTGTTTTTGCATTTGAGCGAGTCGTTGAATTTCTCGCGCACGAGCCGGGAGAGGAATGTTCCGGCGCCGACGCTGACGCGAATTATCCAGCGGCTTGAGGCCGGGGTTGGGTGCCAGCTCTTTGTGCGCGGGCGTCGTTTTGTCGAGCTGACCGCCGCCGGTCGCGCGTTTGCGGCCTACTCGCGCAATGCCTTGTCCGAATGGGAAACCTTCCGGAGCGGATTGGGCAAGGCCCCCCGGCTGGCTGGGGAATTGCGGATGTATTGCTCGGTGACCGCTTCCTACACGATCCTTCCGCCGGTTCTTCGTCCCTTTCTGGACGAACATCCAGACGTGCATCTGACATTGACGACCGGGGACGCGGGCTTGGCGCTCGACCGGGTGATGCGTCAGGAGGTTGACGTTGCGATCACTCCGTTGAGCCAGGCGGTGCCTGACGAGTTGGAGACCCTTCTGTTTCTGGAGTCCCCGCTTGTCTTTATCACGTCAAGGACGAGAAAGCCCCTTCGCAAGGCGCTGGAAACGGCCTCGCCGGACTGGTCAAAAATTCCGCTCATTTTGCCGGAGGCCGGCCACCTTCGGCAGGAGATCGACGCCTGGCTTCGGGCTCGAAAGGCGATCCCGCGCGTTCACAGTTCGGTTTCGGGGCACGAAGGGATTTTGTCGCTGGTGAATCTGGGATTGGGGGCCGGAATCATCCCGCTGATCGTCCTGCAAAAAAGTCTTTTTCGGAGCGAGGTCGAAACGGCTGACGTCTCGCCTCCCCTTCCGAAATTCCGCGTGGGATTTGCCGCGCGGCGGTCGCAAATGCGCCGGCCTATCATCGCCGGATTTTGGGAAGCGCTTCGCCGGGCTGCGGAAAAGAATGTGTCGCGGGCGGTGGATTTGTCCATGCGGAGGCGCTAGCCACGCATGGTTCCTCACAGATTGAGCGTGGCCACAACCAGAAGGCCGCGGAGGGTGAGAAGCGGGTCCACAGCATCGAAAAGCGCGGATCCCGAAGCGATGAGAGGGGCGTCGCCGCCGGTCGCGATCACTTTCGGCCTTCTCCTCGGAAAGGCCTCTTTCTTCACCCGGCGGATGATTTCCGAAACCAGGCCGCGATAGCCATAGACTGCGCCGGAGATCATGGCGTCGCGCGTGGAACGCCCGACGGCCGAGACCGGCTCGCTCAGCCGGATGAACGGGAGCAGGGCCGTGCGGTCGTGCAGATACTCGGTCATGGCGTTGAGTCCCGGCGCTATGACCCCTCCGATGTAATCGCCTCCGGACGAGAGGACATCGAAGGTCACGGCCGTGCCGAAATCCACGACGATCGCGGGAACCCCGTAATGCGCCCGGCAGCCGGCCGCGTTCGCCAGGCGGTCGGCCCCGATCCCGCGCGGAGAGGGATAGTCGATCCCCACCCCGAGCTCGATATCCGGCCCGACCCAGCAGACGCCGGGACCGCACGCCGAATCGACCGCGCGGCATTTCTTCGGGACGACCGAAGCCGCGACCGTGCCTTTCAGCCGGTGGCCGCCCGTGATCGCGCGGATCTGCGCGGCATCGAGCGTCTTGGTCGGCAACCGGTGGACGCGTCCGATCCGGCCGTTCTTGGCGACGGCGAGTTTGACAAACGAGTTGCTGATATCGACGAGGAGAACCTCCCCGCGCGGGGCATCAGGAAGCGGTTTTGCTGGAGGGGTCCGTGCCGCGTGCAGGGGCATCGAACTCACTTCGGCTTCAGGCTTTTTCTGATTTCGTCCACGGCGTTTTTCGGACGGAGGACCGGTTTTTTCCCCAGGTCGTGGTGGTCCACATCGTCCAGAGCACCCGCGGCGTTGACGAGCCCTTCTTCCTCTGGAGGAAGGAAAGGTTTGAACCGTTGCTTGTCGATCGCCTTCATGTAGGCTTCGTGCGCGTTGACGGCCCCGGTCATGAGCTGGTCCATGATCGCGTCGTCCATGAACTGCATGCCCTCGCCTTTTCCCGCGACAATGACGTCCTGGAGCTTCTGCGTCGCCCCCTCGCGGATGATGGCGGCGACCGCGCTGTTGACCACGAGGATCTCGTTGACCGCGACACGGCCTTTGCCGTCCTGCCTCTTCATGAGGAGCTGGGCGACGACCCCCCGCAGCGAGGCGGAAAGCATGGTGCGGACCTGGGCCTGCTGGTCGCTGGGAAACACGTCGATCATGCGGTCAACGGTTTTGCGCGAGTTGTTCGTGTGCAGGGTGCCGAAAACGAGCAGGCCGGTTTCTGCCGCGGTCAGCGCGAGCGAAATCGTCTCGAGGTCGCGCATTTCGCCCACCAGCACGATGTCGGCGTCCTCGCGCAGGGCCGCCTTGAGGCCGATGGGGAACGTGGGCGCATGTTCCGGCACCTCGCGCTGGGTGATGATGCTCATTTTGTTGCGGTGCACGAATTCGATCGGCTCCTCGATCGTCACGATGTGGCGCGAGAAATTCGAGTTGATGTAGTCGATGAGCGCGGCCAGCGTCGTGCTTTTTCCGGACCCGGTGGGGCCGGTGACCAGCACGAGCCCGCCGCGCATGTGGCCGAACGTCTTGATGACGGTCGGCACGCCGAGTTCCTCGAGGGTCTTGATCTTTGTGGGAATGATCCGGAAGACCGCCCCGTAGCCGTTCGTCTGCTTGAGATAGTTGCAGCGGAAACGGTTGTCCTCATCCATCTCGTAGGCGAAGTCGAGGTCGCCGGTTTCCTCGAGTTGCTGCCACCTCCGCTCGCCGCAGAGTTCCGGGAGCATGTAGCTCATCTCCTCGTGGGTCAGCACCTCTTCGCGGATCGGCACGATCTCTCCGTGCCGTCGGATTTTTGGCGGCTGGCCTTCGCCGAGATGGAGATCGGACGCGCCGGTTTCGATGAGGACGTCGAAAAACTGGTTGATATAGGCCATGTCAGCGGTGTCCCGTGAGCTGCATCATTTGGCTCTTTTGATCGGAGCGGTAAACTGCCTCCTCGGCGGTGATAGTGCCGGCTTGGAAAAGCTCGGCCAGCGAATCGTCCATCAGTTTCATGCCGAGCTTGCGCCCGGTCTGGATGATGCCCGGAAGCATGAAGGTTTTGGATTCGCGGATGACGTTTCCCACGGCCGGCGTGTTCATGAGGATCTCGATGGCCAGCGCGCGTCCGGTGCCGTCCGCGCGGGGGATGAGCTGCTGGGAAATGATTCCCCGCAGGGACTCGCTCACCATGATCCTGATCTGGTCGCGCTGGTCGGTTGGGAAAACGTCCAGAACGCGGTCGAGCGTCCGGGCGGCATTGCTGGTGTGGAGGGTGCCGAGCACGAGGTGCCCGGTTTCCGAGGCGGTGATCGCCAGCGAGATCGTTTCCAGGTCGCGCATCTCGCCGACCATGATCACGTCGGGGTCCTCGCGCAGGGCGCCGCGGAGGGCGTTTCCGAAAGATACCGTGTGCGTGTGGACCTCCCGCTGGGTGACATGGCAGCCCTTGGAGGGAATCACGTATTCGATCGGGTCCTCGAGGGTGATGATGTGGTCTTGGCGGTGGCAGTTGATTTCATCGACCAGGGCGGCCAGCGTGGTGCTTTTGCCGCTGCCGACCGAACCGGTGACCAGCACCAGGCCGTTGTGGTATTGGGTGAGAAGCTTCAGTTGGGGCGGCAGGCCCAGCTCATCCATGCTGCGGACCCGGCTATTGATGATGCGGAAGACCAAATCGTGGCCGATGCGCTGGCGCACGACGCTCGTCCGGAAGCGGCCGAGGCTGTTCGAGTAGGCGAAATCCACATCTCCCCGTTCCACCAACTGCTGCTTCTGCTTGTCGTCCAAAAACCCCATCGCGAGGCGCTCGGTATCCGCCGCGGTGAGCACCGGGGCTTGCTTCCAGATCGCCTCGAGGATGCCGAATCTCCGCCAGATCGGTTTCGAGTTCACGCTCAGGTGGATGTCGGACGCGTCCGATTCCTTCCCGATCATGAGGTATTGATCGACATGGTCGAGCGTGTGGATTTCCTGCTGCTCGCCGACTTCAATGGTGTGTGGAGCCTCGCTCACGTTCGGATGCGTTTACCAGCCAACGCGAAGCAATCCAAGTTTTTCCTTTCCCTGAGGGCGAAATCCCATCACGGATGGCAATGGCGAGTCCGCGATCCGCAGATCGCACATGAGAAAATCTGGAACCAAAGCCTACTTGCCGGCAGGCACGGGCTCGGCGGGAGTCAAAGCTTTGGCGAGCGAAGCCAGGCCTTTGTATTTTTTCCCGGTTTTCTTGACCATTCCCCGGGAAACGAGGTTCTGGAGTTTTTCGTAGGCGCGGAGGCGGAGCATTTCCTCGCCGCCGCTGGCAGCATTGCGCGCCCGCAGTCGCTCGTGGACGACGTCGAACAGCTGCTTGAATTCAAACGAACTCTTCTTGGAGAGCACCGCAACCAGCTCCTCGGTCACCAAATCAGGAAGACGACGGGAGAAAGCACTTTTCCGTTGCATAAGCATAAGGGAGCTATACTAGCACAAGATTTTCGGTTGACCAGCCATTTTTTTGCCTGCCCGGGCGGTTCGGGCAGGTTTGGCTGTCGTTCCGAAAGCTGCGGTCGGCGGGGGATGGCAAGGGGGCTGCGGCCTGCGACCGCGCTCGCTTGGCAAACAAGCGGGGATCCGCGCGCAGAGAGCATCGCTCCAACGCGACCGTGAGAGAAGCGAGCTGGTTCGGGCTCGCAAAAAGAGCACCCCGGCCGGGGCCGGGGTGGTTTTGGACAATCTGGGAAGCCGGAGAGCACGGCTTGCCGGAAATTATCGCGAGTAGAGTTCGACGACGAGCTGTTCGTTGACGATCGGGTTGATCTCTTCGCGGCTCGGGATGCGGACCACGCTTCCGGTGAGGTTTTCTTTGTCGGCCAAGAGCCAGTCGGGGGTCGTGGCGATCTGGGTCAGCTCGACACCGCGCACGCCGAGGCGCTTGGATTTTTCTGCGGGCTTGACGGCGACGACATCGCCGGGCTTGAGGTTCATCGAGGCGGCATCCGTCTTGCGGCCGTTGACGGTGATGTGTCCGTGGGCAACCATCTGGCGGGCTCCGCGCAGGGTCTTGGAGAATCCCAGCTTTTGGACGACATTGTCCAGGCGCGTTTCGAGGAGCTGGAGCAGAATTTCGCCCGTGACACCGCGGCGGGTGCTCGCGATCTGGAAGTAGCGGCGGAACTGCTTTTCCAGAACGCCGTACTGGTGCCGGAGCTTCTGCTTTTCGGCGAGGGCGATCGCGTAGTCGCTCTGCTTGCGGCGGGAGCCTTTCGGCCCGTGCTGGCCGGGAGGGTAGTTCTTGTTTTCAAAAGCTTTTGCCGAGCCGCTGATGAGAACGCCGTAGCGGCGGCTGACTTTGGTTTTGGGTCCTGTGTAACGTGCCATGGAAGTATTAAGTTTTAAGAATTAAGGCTTAAGTTTTAAGTGGATTGTTTCGGGAGTTCGGAGTTTCAAGGTTGGGTTTCGCCGAGAGGCTTAATACCTAATACTTAAAACTTTACACTCGTTCTTAGACGCGGCGTTGTTTCGGTGGCCGGCACCCGTTGTGGGGGACCGGGGTCACGTCGCGGATGACGGTGACGTCGAGCCCGATCGCCTGCATGGCGCGGACTGCGGATTCGCGGCCGGCCCCTGGGCCTTTGACGCGGACCTCGACTTCTTTGAGCCCGTGGCCCATCGCTTGGCGGCAGGCGTCCTGCGCGACCATCTGGGCAGCATAGGCGGTGCTTTTGCGCGAGCCTTTGAACCCGCATTTTCCGGCGCTCGACCACCCGATGACCTGGCCGCGGAGGTCGGTGATGGTGATGATCGTATTGTTGAAGCTGGCCTGCACATGGGCGATCCCTTGGGAGATGTTTTTGCTGCCCTTCGCCTTGACGATCTTGACCGGTTCGATGGCGTCATCGAGAGAAATGCTGATCGGTGCGGCGGGGGCGGCGGCAGGAGCGGTCTCCTTGGTTTTCTTCGGGTTCCTGGCCTTTGCGGCCTTGGGTTTTTCTTCGGCTGCGGCGGATGGTGGCTCAGGAACTGGTGCCGCCACGGCCCCAAGGGCCGCAGGAGCCTCCGCGGCGGGAACGGGGGCTGTCCCGGAAGGGAGGGTTTTTTTCTTCGGGGCCGCCTTGGGCTTTTTCACTTCCGTGGCGGGAGCTTGAGCGGCGGGTGTTTCGGTGACAGGAGCCTCGGCGGCAGGCGTTTCGTTGGTTGGATTCTCTTCGGCCATGATCAGTTTCTAATTAGACTTTTCCCGCTTTGGCGTCCTTGTTGCGCTGGACGCCTACGGTTTTGCGCGGACCCTTGCGGGTGCGGGCGTTGGTGGAGGTGCGCTGCCCGCGCACGGGGAGGCTGCGGCGGTGGCGGATGCCCCGGTAGCAGTTGATCGCCTGAAGGCGCTTCAGGTTGCCTTGGACCTCGCGGCGCAGGTCGCCCTCGATCGGGATTTTGTTGGCGTTGATCGCGTGGATGATCGCGTTCAACTGCTCGGGCGACAGGTCTTTGGCCCGTGCGTTCGGGTCGATGTTCGCCTGTTCCAAAACCTTTTTCGTGTTGCTCGGGCCCATGCCGTAAATGTAGGGCAGAGAGGCTTCGATGCGTTTGTCGCCGGGGATGTCAACTCCAAGTAAGCGTGGCATATTATTGGTGAAAGATTTGAGATTTCAAATTTGAGATGGCTGGGTTCAGCCTTGTTTTTGCTTGTGGCGCGGGTTTTTGCAAACCACGCGGACCACGTTCTTGCGGCGCACAATTTTGCAGGCTTCGCACATTCTTTTGACTGAGGCTCGGACTTTCATTTTCTTCTGTAGTTATTTGGTGACGACGATTCGTTTTTGTGCCGGTAGGTGATTCGGCCCTTGCTGAGGTCGTAGGGGGACATCTCCACCATGACCCGATCTCCGGGGAGGATGCGGATGAAGTGCAGCCGCATCTTGCCGGAAATGTGAGCGAGGATGCGGTGCCCGTTTTCCAGTTCGATCCGGAACATGGTATTCGGGAGCAGCTCGACAACTTTGCCTTCTACTTCAATAGCGTCTTTCTTGGCCATGTCAATACTTCCGGCGTGTTGTCGGTGACCAGCACCGTATGCTCGAAATGGGCGGAGGGGAGACCGTCGTCGGTGACGGCGGTCCACTTGTCGGCGAGGACGCGGACTTTCGCCTTGCCCATGTTGATCATGGGCTCGATGGCGATCGTCATTCCGGCCTTCAGTTTGGGACCGGTGCCGCGTTTTCCGAAATTGGGAACCTGCGGATCTTCATGCAGGTGGCGGCCGACGCCATGGCCGACGAATTCTCGCACGACGCTGTAGCCGTGGTTGACGGCCTGGGACTCGATGTGGTGGGAAATGTCGCCGACCCTGTTGCCCGGGCGGGCGAGGCACACGGCGCCCTGGAGGATTTCCTCGGTGACCGTGAGGAGGCGCTCGGTCTCGGGATCGATAATCCCGACGGGGACCGACATCGCGGTGTCGCCGATCCAGCCGTCGCGGATAATGCCCACGTCCATTTTCACCACGTCGCCATAGGCGATTCTCCGGGGGCCTCCGATCCCGTGGATGACCTCCTCGTTGATGCTGATGCAGACATGGCCGGGGAATTTCCGGTAGCCGAGAAACGCGCTGCGCACGCCGGCTTCGGACATGAGCTGGGAGGCGGAGTGGTCGATTTCGCCGGTCGTCACTCCCGGGACGAGCTGGGAGACAAGCTCGTTGAGGATTTGTGCGGCGGACTCTCCGGCGCTGCGCATCTTCTCGATTTCGTGGGGACGCTTGATCGGGATCATGAGTCCGCCCTCAGGCCGTTGTAGAGGTCGTTGTAGAGAAGTTGGAAAACGGCGTCGCGGCCGAACCGGACATCCACTTTCTTCAACAGCCCCGCAGCCTCGTAGTAGTCGGTGATCGGCTTGGTGAACTCGTGGTATTGGGCCAGGCGCTGGTCGAGGGCCTCGATCGTGTCGTCCTGCCTGCGCGCGAGAACCCCGTCGCATTTCGGGCACGGGTCCTCGACGGCGAGCTTGTGAAATTTCTCGCTGAAAACCGCCCCGCAAGTTTTGCAGGTGAGGCGTCCGAGCATGCGGATTCGGACCACGTCGTCGGGGAGTTCGAGGAGATAGACGGTTTGGATTTCGATGGACTTTGATTCGAGAAGCGAAGTCAGGGCGGTGGCTTGGCCGATGGTGCGGGGGAACCCGTCGAAGATGAACCGGGAGTGGGACCCGAGCCACTGGCCGACGAACCGGAGGGCCAACTCGTCCGGGAAAAGAAGCCCGCGGCTCGCGTAGGAATCCGCCTCGACGCCGATGGGGGTCCCCTTCGCGCGCTCGTCGCGCACGATCGCACCCGTGGAGACGTGAGGGATGCCGAAGACCGCCCCGAGGAGGGAGGCTTGCGTACCCTTGCCGGAGGCCGGCGGACCAAGCAGAACAATTCGGTTCTTCAATTGTTCGGTGCGCGCACTACTGGTGCGACGCGAGATAGAGGGTCACTCCCGCGATGATGAGGAGGCCCAACGCGGCATAAATCCAGACGAGGGTCTGGTCGTCGAGCAGGTTGCCCGAACCCATCCGCGGCCGCTGGTCGCGCGCCCCGCGGATCCGGCCTTTGCGGAGGAACCCGTCGTAGTGGCGCTGGAGGAGGTGGGTCTCCACTTGGCGCATCGTGTCGAGCACGACGCCGACGATGATCAGGAGGCCGGTGCCACCGAAAAACTGCGCGGTCATGTATGGCACTTTGAGCCCCTGGATCAGCATCTGCGGGAGGACCGCGATGATTGTGAGGAAGGCCGCTCCCGCAAAGGTCAGGCGCGTCATCGTGTAGTCGAGGAAATCCGCTGTCGGCTTGCCGGGCCGGACTCCGGGGATGAAGCCCCCGTATTTTTTGAGGTCGTCGGCGATCTGGACCGGCTGGAACTGGGTGGCGACCCAGAAATAGCTGAAGAAGAAAATCATCACGCCGTAGAGCGCGTAGTGGAGCCAGCCGGACGTCAGCTCGTTGGAGAGCGACTGGGCCCAGTGCTGGCCGGGGAAGGCCATGTTGAAAATCGTCGAGGGAAACAGGAGGATCGCCTGGGCGAAAATGATCGGCATGACGCCCGCGTAGTTGATCTTGAGCGGCATGTACTGGGTCTGCCCGCCATAGACCTTGCGGCCGACGACGCGCTTGGCGTATTGGATGCTGACTTTTCGCTGTGCCTGGGTGACCGCGATGACGGCGGCGACGACAAAAACCAAGAAAGCCACCATGAGGACGAGCACGACCGGGCTGACCGTGGACTGGGAGTCCGCGTTCGCGGGCACGAAGGTCCTCCAGGCCTGGATCAAGCCGGCGGGAAGCTGTCCCAGAATGCCGATGGTGATGATCAGAGAGACGCCGTTCCCGATGCCTCGCTCGGTGATCTGGTCGCCGACCCACATCAGGAACATCGTCCCGGCGGTCATGGTCAGAATGACGATGAGCTGAAATCCGAATCCCGGGTCCGGCACGAGGCTGACGCCCATCTTGTTGATCGTCTCCATGATCCCCGGAAGGAAGGGGCTGTGTTGCGGGTTCTCAAAAGATTTGGCGAGCAGGTAGGCTTGGAAGACGCACAGCGCGATCGTCGCATACCGCGTGTACTGCATGATCTTCTGGCGGCCGCCGTCCTCGCGCGAGAGCTTCCCGAGCTGCGGGATCACCGCCGTGAGAAGCTGGAGCATGATCGAGGCGCTGATGAACGGCATCACGCCGAGCGAGAAAATTGCGCAGTTCGCGAGCGCACCGCCGCTGAAGAGGTTGAAGAGGTCGGCCACCCCGCCCGCTGAAGCCGCGTTGGCGCGGTCCAAAAACCAGTGCCGGAGAACATCGGCATTGACGCCGGGCGCGGTGATCGCCGAACCGGCGCGCACGACAACAATCATCGCCATCGTGAACAGCACACGCGTGCGCAGCTCCGGGATCTTGAAGATGTTGGCGAAGGCGGCGATCATCCGGAGTGCCGCAGAAGAGTTGGCCGCGGATTAACAGGATTCACGCCGATCAAGGAAAGGACGGAGCAGGCAGAGATTCTGGAGCATCCGACCGCCGAGGGCGGGAAAGTCGCTGGCACAAGCCTCGACCGGTCAGTTGAAAATCTGTGAAAATCTGCGTTCATCTGCGGCATGCTCCGGCGGCCTTACTTGGATTTTTCCGATTTGGGGATCTCAACCGTTCCGCCCGCCTTTTCGATCTTTTCGCGGGCGGTGGCGCTGACTTCGTCCACGAGGACATGCAGCGGCTTGGTGATTTCACCGCGGCCGAGGATCTTGACGCCGTCGAAGCGGCCGTTCACGAGCCCCGCCTTCCGAAGCGAATCCTCTGTCACCGAATCCCCGGCCGAAAAAATCTTTTCGAGCGAGTCGAGGTTGACGACCCCATAGACGGTTTTGAAAGCGGCGTTGTTGAATCCGCGCTTGGGCAGGCGTCGGAACAGCGGCATCTGGCCGCCTTCAAATCCCGGGCGGATCGATCCACCCGACCGGGCCTTCTGGCCCTTGTGGCCCTTGCCGGAGGTTTTTCCCTTGCCGGAGCTTTCGCCGATGCCGAGGCGTTTGCGGCGGTGTTTGGCACCGGGGTTGGGTTTCAGGTCGTGAAGTCTCATGGGATCAGGCTGCTGCTGGCACCGCCGCGTCGACCTTGGCCCGGATGGCCTTGCCGCGCAG
>Ga0118677_10002201_pt1 | contig 39656 bp, 34 predicted proteins | sample AliMusrvi5mmetaG_FD_86154 | JGI IMG/M metagenome (GOLD analysis project Ga0118677, IMG submission 86154) | reverse complement strand
CCGTGATCGATGTCGTGATCTGGTCCGACATCGTCTGACCATGGTGCTATGTCGGCGTGGAGCGCTGGCGAGGAGCACTGGCGGAGCTGGGAGACGCGGGCGCCGAGGTCGAGTGGCGGTACGGCGCCTTCGAGCTCGACCCCACGATCCCGGCCGAGGGGGTCGACGCGCGCGCGAACCTGGAGGCCAAGTACGACGCGGCGACGGTCGCGGAGATCCACGCACGCCTGACGGCGGTGGCGGCCGCCGAAGGGCTGCCGCTGCGCGACATGGGCGCTCAGGCGATGAGGCCCAACACGTTCGCCGCCCACCGCCTGCTGACGGCTGCGCTCGAAGCGGGACCGGATGTGCAGCAAGCGCTTGCCGACGGGCTGTTCCGCGCCTACTGGGCCGAGGGTCGCGACGTCGGCGATCACGGCGTGCTCGCCGGCCTCGCCGAGGCGGCCGGCCTGCCGGCGGAACGCGCCCGCGCGGTGCTTGCCGGCGACGACTTCGCGGCCGAGGTGCGCGCCGAGGAGCGGCGCGCGCAGGAGTCCGGCATCCACGCCGTGCCGACGTTCGTCATCGGCGGGCGCTTCGCCGTGAGCGGCGCCCAGCCTCAGGACGTACTGGCGCGCGCCGTGAGGCACGCGCTCGGTGACGCGAAGCGAGGGTCATGAAGCTGGTGACGACCGACGAAGTCAGGGCGCTGGTCGCCGAACGCGGCGGCCGCCTCTTCGTGTGGACCAAGATGCACGGGCGCTGCTGCGGCCGGATAACACTCCTGGAGACGAGCACCGAGCCGCCGCGCTCCGGGCGGTGGGATTTCCGCCGTATCGAGGCGGAGGGCTTCGACCTCTTCATCGACCCGGGCGGGCGCCGGCTCCCGGAGACGCTCGTCCTCGAGGCGCGCGGCCGCTCGCGCACGGTGCGCGCCTACTGGAACGACCTCGGCTGGGTGGGCTGAGGGGCCAGCGCGGCCGGCTCGATGAGCCCGCACGCGGGCCGCAAGAAGAAAGGGCCGGGCCGCGAAAGCGGCCCGGCCCTTCGGCTCTGCGTCGTCGGGCGCCGGCTGTCGCCGGCGCCTCCCTACCGGCCCGTCACCGCACGGTCGCCGTGACCGGTGCGTCCGTCGGCAGCGGCGACCACACCGAGTAGCTGATCGCGTTCTCGGCGCGCACCCGGTAGTAGTACGTGCCTGCCGTCAGCGGAGTGTCGGTGTAGGCGGTCGCCGGCCCGCTGATCGTGACTGAGGCGACATTGGTGGTGAAGCCGACGTCCGTCGCCCTCTGGACGACGAAGTCGGTCGCCGCCGGGTTGGTGGCGTTGTTGGTCCACGCGAGGGCGACCGAACGGATGCCCGGCGTGGCGGTGAGAGCGGAGGGTGCGGCCGGAGACACGTTGAACTCGATCGGCCGCATCATGTCGTTCTCTTCATGACCGAGCAGGTGGCAGTGCCACACGTACTCCCAGCCGAAGTCGGTCACGGCGTTCTTGACCGTCTCGGTGTTGCCGTTGGTGGGGTTCGTGAGCCTCAGCGGAGCCCCGACCGGCATCGTCGGATCGAGCGGCCGCCAGCTGTCACCGATCTTGAACGGCAGCGTCGGCGCGATGGGCCGCAGGGCCACGATCGCGTCCTCCAGCGGGTTCATCCGCACGGTCTCCTTCCAGCCGAGCTCGTTGGGGTCTGGCGGCCTGATGGCGCCGTCCCAGCCCACACGGTTGATCAGTTGGACGTTGAAGAGGTGGAAATGGATGGCGTGCGTGTCGACGCCGTTGTGCGTGATCTTCCAGATCTGGGTCCCGTCACCAGTCGAGCCGATCGGCGTCGCCGCATCGGAGTTGGTGAGGTTCTCCGTCAGAGGATCGAGATAGCCCAGCGGGATGGTCGTCTGGGTGTTGAAGTTGGCGAACGGGAGTTCCACGCCGAGCGTGGCGTTCATGCGCCCGTAGTTCAGCTCGAAGAGCTCCTGGATCGTCTTGGCCTGCATCTGGATGACGAGCCCCTGGGCCGTGGCCGTGGCGCCGGTCCCGTCGCCCGCGATGATGACTTGCGGGGCGGACGTGTAGCCGGCGCCCGGGGTGACGAGGGCGATGCTCGCGACTGCTCCCGCGGTCACGGTGGCGGTCGCCGTAGCGCCGGACCCGCCGCCGCCGGTGATGGTCACCGTCGGGGCGGTGGTGTAGCCGGCGCCGCCGGTCGTCACCGTGATGCCCGAGAGCGGCATCGCACTGGGGAACCAGCTGAGCTGCGTGTCCTGGATCCGTGAATACGTGTTGGTGGCCGCACCGTAGGCCTTCTCCGGCACGATCGGCGCGGGCTGGTCGACCTTGAAGGCGGCCGGCAGCGCCTTCTTGAGCGCGCTGAGGTCGAACGGCTTGGCCTTGGCGTTGCCGACGACCTGGAACTGCATGATCGTCCGCGTGTTGGGGCCGAAGCCGGCCTGGGTGGTCGGCGCGCCGCCCGAAGAGACCTGGTTCGGATCGCCGGTGTAGTAGTCGTACCTGGTGTCAAACGCAGGCACGGGAGCGGGGGCGTCGTTGTAGACGATCAGTTTGGAGCCCTCCGGCACCCGCGAGAAGTCGACTATCACATCGGCTCGTTCGGCGGGCCCGAGCATGAGGGTCTTGGTGGCGACGTTGAGCACCACGATGTCGCGACGGTTGTAGTTGTAGCCGACCGGCGTGTTGGCGAGTGCCACCGGGTTGGGCAGGAAGCCGCCCTCGGTGCCGATCTGGATGAACTCGGGGCCGCGCGCGCTGGGAGCCGGCACGCCGCCTTCACGTCCGTCGGTCGGCCACGTGGAGGGCCATTTCTTGTCGCCGGGGTGCGGAATGGCGGGGACCATCGGGACCTCGCCGGACGCCGTCTGCAGCACCGGCGCGCCGTCCTTGACCTTCGTTATCGTGTTGGACTTGGCGAAGTAGATCTGCAGGTTGAGCGTGCGGTCGTTGGAGGCGTTGAGGATGCGGAAGCGGTACGCGTGGCGGCCGACCTTCAGATAAGGATACGGCGTGCCGTTCACGAGCATCGTGTCCATGAACGCTTCGGGCACGAGCGATGGGTTGGGCGTGCCCGGGATCACCGCGGGCTCCCACGGCTTGTTGATGGGGTCGTAGTACGGATTGACCACTTCGCCGTGCACGAGGCCGGCCGCAGTGGTGAGCGGCGGCCAGAACCAGGGACCGTAGTCCCAACGGCCCATGGCGTTGGCGCCCGAGGCGTCGTACGGGTTCTGGTTGGTCATGTAGACGTGGGGGAACCAGAGGCTGCCGCTGCCACCCCAGTGGGCGATGTCCCAGGTCGGGTCCTGGGCGGCGAGCGTGGACGTGGAGGGCACGAAGGTCTTGTCCTGGATGATCAGCGGGATCTGCGTGGCCGGGATCGTGCCCGCCTTGACCGTCTGCGGGAGGGCGCGCTGCGCCACGGGGGTCTTGGTGTTGCCTTTGATCAGTTCCTGCTCGACAGGGTCGGAGAGCAGGTAGCCGGCGGCCTCGCCGGCGTAGACGTTGAGGCGCGTCATGCCCAGCGTGTGGTCGTGGTAGAACATCAGCCGCGCGCTCTGCTGGTTGGTGTAGAAGTACGTCGAGGCGCCCGGCCCGGGGTCGTTGGTGGCGCCGGGCGTGCCCGCGGGCACGACGTTACCGCTGGCGTCGAACCACATGTCGGGGACGTTGGTCGTACTGACGCCCGACCTGTACGAGGTCTGCTCGCCCGCCGGCGTGATCCACTGGTTGGGCGTGCCGTCGCTGATCCACGGGGTGGCGCCGCCGTGCAGGTGGATGACGGCGCGGTTCTGCGTGTAGTACTCCGTCCCGCCAAGCGGACCGGTGTTGTCACCCATCATCGTGGTGTCGACCGGCAGGAAGAGGTTGCCGCCGGCACCGGTCGGCAGCTGGTTCACGAACTTGACGCGCACCGGGCGGTCCTTCTGGGCCGAGATCAGCGGGCCGAGATACTGGATCGGCGCCGGCGCGACCGTGTTGAGGCCGGTCTTGGGGTCGGTGCCGTTGTTGAGCTGCACGTAGCCGCGCAGCGTGGTCGGCGCGATGTCCTTGTGCATCTTGATCTGGTACTGACGGACGGCGATCACGTAGTAGTCGGAGCCCGGGAACGTCGTCGTGTCGGGCACCGCCACGGGGATGTACTGCCCGAGGTCGTTCTTGCCCGCCACGCCCAGGCCCGGCAGCGAGTCGACGAACTTGTGGATGGTCGTCGGGCTGTTGGCGTAGTTGGGTGTGGTGCCGAAGTAGTCCGGCACGCCCAGCGGGTTCATCACGGGCGCAGACGCCTTGTGACCCTTCGTCTTGGCCGTCAGTCGCGCCGCGGCCTCCCTTCGCTGCGCCGGCGTCACGTGTCCGTGGAAGACACGGTTGCCGACCCTATGGCTCGCGGTCGACATCATGTCCAGCGCCGACATGCCGCTCCTGGTGTGAGGGACGGCCATGCCCATATGCGCCGCCGCGGCCGATCTGGCCCGGCTCACGCCTAATGCCCCGAAGGCGACGGCGACGATCAAGATGAGTCCGATCATGAGAAACACCGTGCGTCTGGTCATGCCTTCTCCTTCTGGTCTGGCCGGTCGCCGACGGCGCGAGTCGGGCGAAATCCCGCGTCCCACCCTGCTGCCGGCAATGCGTGCTTGAGGGGCGTAGTGGCGCACGCCGAAGCCGGCCTTGAGCCGGTTGGAGCGTCCTCGAACCTGCGCAGTATCCCCGCCCTCATGTGGACTCTTTCTTCCATGTAGTCAACAAAGGTTAACCCGACCTCGTCGCATAGCAACCGTTAGTGCGTTTGCACGCTCGAAAGCCGTGGCGCGCGGGCGTTTGAGCTGGGGCCACGGCCGGACCAGAGAACGGATCGGACGACGGGCTTGGCGCGATGGTGTCGCCGCAGGCATCCGGGGCTTTCCGCCGGCGGCGGGGATTCCGACGAGGTTCGGCCTCATTTGCTGGTCGCGGGGGACTCACCCGGTCTCGAGGATCGCGCGCGAGGCCGACAACTCGCGCGGTGTGCCCGGATCCGGCTCGCGCGACCAGCGCGGGCCCGACCTGCCGGGGACGTATGTCATACTGCCGCGACGGCATTTGGGCTCAGCGGCGACGGGAGGTCACGCGTGACCCGGCACCGGCGGACCATCGTGGCGCGGACGGGCGCCCTCTCATCTCTCATCCTCATCGCACTCGCGCTGCTGGCGCTGGCCGCCGCAGGAGCGCCGGCCTCGCGGGCGCTGGCAGCGCCGCTCGTGGCGGCCGGTCCGGCGCGCGCCTCTGCGGCGCCGCAAGCCGGCAGCGGCGGCTGGTTCTGGCCCGTGGGGACGGAGGACTTCAGCGGCTGGGGCGACAGCTGGCTGGAGCCGCGGGGTGCCTATGTCCACGTCGCCCAGGACATGCACGCCGCCGCCGGCCACCCGGTGTACGCCATCGGCGACGGTACCGTCTGGATCTCGCGCGCCGACACCGGGGGCTACGGGCCCGGCGGATCACCCGGCGGATGCATGATCATCGTCCACACGACCGCCGCCGGCGAGCAGTTCCGCGCTCTCTACGGGCACATCTCGGGACTCAGGTTCAAGGCCGGCCAGCACGTGACCGCCGGTGCCGTCATCGCCACCGTCAACGGCTGCGACCACCTCCACTTCGGCATCCACCCCAGCACGGTGTACCGCGACGGCAACATGTACGAGGGTCACGTGCCCAAGACGTGGGCGGACCACGGCGGCTGGGTGGACCCGGTGAGTTTCCTCAAGACCCATCCCCGGGCGAGCTCCTACAGCCCGCCGCCGGTGCCGCTGATCGAAGTCAAGACCGCGACGCCGCCGGTCGGTGAGCCGGGCGCGCGCGACGGCTTCGCCTACTGGAACGAGCAGCCGGGGGCGGAGCTGGTCACCTACCGGCGCGACCTTGCCGGAGGCGCGGAGAGCGTCCTCGCGCCCGGCGATGTCGTGCCCGCCCTCGACCACGTGCGCTACGTGATCGCCCTCCTGGCGGCCCCGGCCTCCGGGTTCACGGTGGGCGACCGGCTGCCCCGGATGGTCGTGACGATCGCTCACGACACCCCGGCGTGGGGTGAATCCGCACGCCTCACCGCCACGCTGACGAATGCGGCCGGCAAGCCGCTCGCGGGCGCGCGCTTGAAGCTGCAGAGTCGCGCCGGCGGCTCGTGGACGTCCGCGGGCGTCGGCCTCACCGGGGCGGACGGAGTCGCGAAGCTCGCCTTCACGCCCGCGCTGCGGACCGCGGTGCGGGTGGCCTTCTCGCCACCCGCGGTGCAGCCCGCGGGCGCCGGCTACGTGAGCGCCGTGAGCGCCGCGGCGACGCTGACGCCGCACGTACGCCTCGGCACGCCAAGGACGGCGACGACCGTGGCGAGCGGTGGCGCCCTGACCGTCGCCGGTTCCGTCGCGCCGCAGCAGCCGGCCGGCAAGAGCGCCGTGCGCCTCGTCTTCCAGCGCTACGACGGCGCGGTGTGGGCGACAGAGCGGAACGTCAGCGCGACCATGACCACGACTGCGGCGGGCGGCACGGCGACGACCTCCGGCTACGTCGCACTGGTAGAGCTGAAGACCGCCGGCTCCTGGCGCGTGCGCGCCGAGCGGCCGGCCGACGCCTCCTTCGCCGCGACCGTCGGCCCCTGGCGCGACTTCACCGTCAAGTAGACGGAGCCGCAGCCCCGGTGCGGCGCGCCCGCTTTGCCGCGGCCTCATGCGGTGCCAGCCCGCCGCTGCCGACCGCACGGCCGCCAGCTGCCGTGTTGTCCCCCCGCTTCCCGCGGTGCTACAGTGTCACGGCTGAGCCACAGCGAAGCAGCCCGGCAGAAGGCCGCGCGAGAGTCCGTCCCAGGGCGGACGCCGAAGGGGCAAGGCGCCGCAGGCGCCGAAACTCTCAGGCCAACGGATCGCGACCGGACGGGCCCCCGGATGACCAGGCGCACGCAGCGCCGGCAGTCAGACAGGGTGGGGAATCCACCCTGTCTTTTTTGTGGCCCGGCGCCGGGACAGCACCCGGGCCCGCGGGCGTTTCTGCCGCACACACCGCGGGCACCTTGGGAACGACCTGCGGCAGCGCGCGAGGAGGCACGATGGCCGACGAGAGCTATCCCCAGGACCTGAGGTACTACAAGGAGCACGACTGGGTGCGCGTCGACGGTGAGGACGCCGTCTTCGGCATCACCTGGTTCGCCCAGGATGCGCTCGGCGAGATCGTCTATGCGGACCTTCCCGCCGTGGGCGCCGAGGTCACCGCAGGTTCCCCGTACGGCGAGCTCGAGTCGGTCAAGGCCGTCACCGACGTCTTCGCGCCGCTCACCGGCGAGGTCGTGGAGGTCAACGATGCCCTGCAGGACGAGCCCCAGCGCGTCAACGACGACTGCTACGGCGAGGGCTGGATCATCCGTGTCCGGATGACCGCGCCGGGCCAGCTGAGCGAGCTTCTGGACGCGGACGCCTACAAGGCCTTCCTCGACGAGGCCTGACGTGTCGCAGGGCGCCACCGACTACGTGCCGCACAGCGACGCGGACGTGCGCACGATGCTCGCCGCCGTCAGGGCGTCGAGCATCGAAGAGCTGTTCGCCGACATCCCCGAGGACGTGCGCCGGCGGGAGCCGCTGGCGCTGCCCGCCGGCCTCTCGGAGGTCGAGGTGCTGGCCGAACTGCGGCGGCTGGCGGCGGCAGACACGCCGGCGAGCGCGCTCGTCTCCTTCCTCGGCGCCGGAATCTACGACCACTACGTGCCGGCGATCGTGGAGGCGATCGTCGGCCGGGGCGAGTTCCTGACCGCCTACACGCCCTATCAGCCGGAGCGCAGTCAAGGCGTCCTGCAGAGCATCTTCGAGTTCCAGACGGCGATCTGCGAGCTCACCGGCATGGACGTCAGCAATGCCTCGATGTACGACGGCGGTACGGCGCTGGCCGAGGCGTCTGTCCTCGCCGGTAGCCAGACCCGCCGCGGCAAGGTCGTGCTGAGCGCCGGCGTGCACCCCGAGTACCGGCAGGTGCTCGTCACGGAGACGGCCGGGTATGGGCCGCGCCCGCAGGTCGTCGACCTGCTGGCGGGCGCGGCGACCGATCTCGCCGCGCTCGAGCGCGCCGTCGACGGCGACACCGCCGCGGTCGTCGTGCAGCAGCCCAACTTCTTCGGCGCCCTCGAGGACGTCGCCGCCGCCGCGCAGATCGCGCACGCCGCGGGCGCCCTGCTCGTGGTAGTCGCCGACCCGGTGTCGCTCGGCCTCCTCGAAGCGCCCGGACGGCTCGGCGCCGACATCGTCGTCGGCGAAGCACAGTCGCTCGGCAACGCCATGAGCTTCGGCGGGCCCGGCCTCGGATTCATGGCCGTCGCCAAGCCGCTCATGCGCCGCATCCCCGGCCGCCTCGTCGGCCAGACCGTGGATCTCGAGGGCAGGCGCGGCTTCGTGCTCACGCTGCAGACGCGCGAGCAGCACATCCGCCGCGAGAAGGCGACCAGCAACATCTGTTCCAACCACGCCCTCAACGCGCTCGCCGCGCTCGTGCACCTTTCGTGGCTCGGGCGCGAGGGCCTCGCCGAGCTCGCCCTGTTGTGTGCGCGCAAGGCGGCCTACCTGCGCGCGCGGCTGCTCGAGCTCCCCGGCGTGACGCCCTACACCGAGGGACCGGTGTTCCGCGAATTCGCCGTGCGCCTCCCGGTGCCGGCCGCGAGGCTTGCCGAGGCGCTCGTGCCGCAGGGTTTCTTGGCCGGCGTACCCGCAGGGCGCTTCGCCGGCCAGTTCTCCGGCCCCGCGGCCGCGGAGCTCGACGACGTGCTGCTGATCGCCGTCACCGAGAAGCGCAGTCGCGCCCAGCTGGACGCGTTCGTGGCCGCGGTCGCCGCGGAGGTGGACCGTGGCTGACGCGCAAGGCCTGCCCGGTCTGGACCGGCGCACCATCTACGAGAAGTCCTGCTGCGGCCGCCGCGCTTACAGCCTGCCGGCGACGGACGTGCCCGAGCTCCCGCTCGACGACCTCGTCCCGCTCGGCCTTCGCCGTCAGGCGCCGGCGCGGCTGCCGGAGATGAGCGAGGTCGACATCGTGCGCCACTTCACCGGCCTCTCCACGCTCAACTTCGGGGTGGACAGCGGCAGCTATCCACTGGGTTCCTGCACGATGAAGTACAACCCGCGAGTCAACGAGACGACGGCTCAGCTCGAGGGCTTCGCCGGGCTCCACCCCTACCAGCCGGAGTCGCTCGCCCAGGGCGCCCTCGAGCTGATGTGGGACCTGGGCGAGTGGCTGGCCGAGATCGCCGGCCTCGCGTGGACGACGCTGCAGCCGGCGGCCGGCGCCCACGGCGAGCTCACGGGGTTGCTCATCATCCGCGCCCATCACCTGGCGCAGGGGCGCGACCCCAAGCGCGTCATCATCCCGGACACTGCGCACGGCACTAACCCCGCATCCGTGGTGATGGGCGGGTTCACGCCCGCACCGGTGCGCAGCGACGCGCGCGGCGGGGTGGATCTGGAGCACCTGCGCGAGGTCCTCGCCGAGGGTGACATCGCCGGGCTCATGCTCACCAACCCCAACACGCTGGGCGTGTTCGACGAGCACATCGTCGAGATCGCGCGGCTCGTGCACGAGGCCGGCGGCCTGCTGTACTACGACGGCGCCAACAGCAACGCCGTGCTCGGCATCAGCCGGCCCGGCGACATGGGCTTCGACATCGTGCACTTCAACACGCATAAGACGTTCAGCACGCCGCACGGCGGTGGCGGCCCCGGCGCCGGCCCGATCGTGGTGAGCGAGGAGCTCGCCCCGTACCTGCCGGTGCCGCTGGTGGAGAAGGCGGAGGACGGTCGCTTCTTCTTCGACTTCGACCGTCCCCAGTCGATCGGCAAGATGCGCACGTTCTACGGCAACTTCGGCGTGCTCGTGCGCGCCTACACCTACATTCGCGGGCTCGGGCCGGACGGCCTGCGCCGCGTCAGCGAGACGGCCGTGCTCAACGCCAACTACGTGATGGAGGCCATGCGCGACCTCCTTGACGTGCCTTACGAGCGTCGCTGCATGCATGAGTTCGTGGCTTCGGCGACGCCGCTCAAGGAGCACGGCGTGCGCGCCCTGGACGTCGCCAAGCGCCTGCTCGACTACGGCGTCCACCCGCCGACCACGTACTTCCCGCTCATCGTCGACGAAGCGCTGATGATCGAGCCGACGGAGACGGAGTCGCGCGAGGACCTCGATCGCATGGTCGACGCCTTCCGCCGGATCGTGCAGGAGGCGCACGACGACCCCGAGAAGCTGCGCGAAGCGCCGGTGACGATGCCGGTGCGGCGGCTCGACGAAGCCGAAGCCGCCCGCCGCCCCGTGCTCCGCCAGCGCTTCCCCGAGGACGAGGAAGCCGGCGCCTGCTGAGGCGCCGCTTCCGGCCGGCCACAGCTCCATGACGTCGCCCGGCGCACACGCGTGAGTCCGGCAGGCGCTCTCGCATGAGCATCGTCAAAGTCCTCCCGGAACTGCGCGCCGGTGGCGGCGCGCAGATGGCGCTCGACAGCGGGCTGCTGCTCACCACGGAGACCGTGATCGCGCGCCGGTACCTTTGGGCGCCGCCGGCGCTTTCGCTCGGCAAGTTCCAGAAGTACGATCCCGTGCCCGGCGTGCCGTTCGAGGTCGTCCGGCGCCCGACCGGCGGCCGCGCGGTGCTGCACGGCGAAGGGTTCGAGTGGTCGTTCGCCGTGGCGTTCCCGCCCGGCGCGCTGGGCGCCGGCCCCCGCGCCGGCGTCGACGTGACGACGCCCTACGACATCGTCGCCGGCGCCTTCGCAGGGGCCCTGCGCGACCTCGGGGTCACCCTGGACGAAGGGCGCGCCGAGCCGTACCGGCGCTCGGCGCTCTGCTTCGCCGGAGCCATGCGGCAGGACATCCTCGCGCGTGGGGAGAAGCTCGTCGCCATCGCCCAGGCAAAGCACGATGGCCGCACGCTGGTGCACGGGTCGGTGCTGGAGTGCCGCCCGCCGGACGAGCTCGCACAGGTCGCAGAGACACTGCTGGGCGAGCCGTGGCAGGGCGACGGACTAGCCGGGGCGGGCCACTCGCTTGCCCCCGAGATGATCTGGAACCGCGTGCTCGTGAGTCTCGAGACCTCGCTGCGAGCGCTCGCGGCCGACTGAGGAGGAACGCATGACCCGGATCCTGGTGCTCGGCGGAGGCCCCGCCGGCTACGTCGCTGCCGGCCGAGCCGCGCAACTCGGCGCCGAGGTGACCCTCGTCGAGGCGCGCGAGATCGGCGGCACCTGCCTCAACCGCGGGTGCATCCCGACAAAGGCGATGGTCGCCGGCGCGGAGCGCCTGCACGAAGCGCGCACGGCGCCGGAGTACGGCGTCGTCACCGGCGCGGTGAGCGTCGATTTCCCCGCCTTCATGGCGCGCAAGGAAGCCGTGACGACCCAGCTCCGCGACGGGGTCGCGCACCTGCTCAAGGCGCGCAAAGTGAACGTGATAGCCGGGCGGGCTGCGCTCGCCGGCCCCGGCCGGCTGATACTGACGTCTGAAGGCGCCGCCGACGGCTCGCCGCTCACCGCAGGGACTGTTCTGGAGGGCGACGCGGTCATCCTCGCCAGCGGCTCCGAACCGGTGCGCATGGGCATGTTCGACTGGAGCGACCCGCGCGTGATGACCAGCGACGAGCTGCTGGTGATCGATCACGTGCCCGAGAGCCTGCTCATCGTCGGCGGCGGCGTGATCGGCTGCGAGTTCGCCTCCGTGTTCAGCCGGCTCGGCTCCAACGTGACGGTCGTCGAGATGCTGGACCAGCTGCTGCCCGGAGAGGACAAGCGGACCGGGCGCACGCTGCAGCAGGCCTTCAAGAAGGCCGGCATCGGCGTGTTCGTGAAGACGGCCGTCGAGGCGGCCGAAGGGTCGGACGCCGGCGTGACGCTGCGCCTCGCCGGCGGCAAGGAGCTCACTGCTGCGCGCGTGCTCGTCGCCGTCGGCCGCCGCCCGCTGAGCGCCGGCCTCGGCTACGAGGAGGCCGGCGTCGAACTCGACGTGCACGGCTTCGTCGTCACCGACGAGACCCAGCGCACCGCCGTCGACGGCGTGTTCGCGGCGGGCGACGTGGCCGGCCCGCCGATGCTCGCGCACTGGGCCTACCACCAGGGTGCCATAGCGGCGGGAAACGCCGTCACCGGCTCGCGCCTCGCTTGCGACCGCAGCATGGTGCCGAACTGCGTCTTCAGCTCTCCCGAAGTGGCCAGTTGCGGCCTCACGGAGGACCGCGCCGCCGAGCAGGGGGTCGAGGTCGAGGTCGCCGCCGTGCGCTTCAACGGCAACTCCAAGGCCGTCGTCGAAGGCGACGCGGACGGCTTCGTGCGCGTCGTCTGCGAGCCCGGTGGCGGGCGCGTGCTCGGCGCAAGCCTCGTGGGCCCGCACGTGACCGAACTCGTGCACGAGCTCGCACTGGCCGTGCACGCGGGGCTCACGCTCGCGGACGTCGCCGCCACGATCCACGCCCACCCCACGCTATCGGAGGCGGTCGGCGAGGCGGCGCTCGGCGGCGTGGGGCGCGGCATCCATTCCCTGTGAGGCGCGCGTGAGCGAGGCCGCCGGGAGGCAGGGATCCGCCGGCTCGGCCCGTGGCGCCGCGCCCGCCACCGCCTCATCCGCCACCGCCGACGCCTCGTCGGCCACGCCCCGCCGCCGCAAGCCCGATTGGCTCAAGGTCAAGGCGCCGGCTCCGCGGCAGTACCGTGCCACCGGCGCCCTGCTGGACGAACTCGAGCTCCACACCGTGTGCAACGAGGCGCGCTGCCCCAACAAGGGGGAGTGCTTCGCCTCCGGGACGGCGACCTTCCTGATCCTCGGCGACGTGTGCACGCGGACGTGCGCGTTCTGCGCCGTGGAGGGAGAGAGGAAGGCCCGGCCGGCCGGCTCGAGCCAGCAGGCGACCGGGCGCGGCGCGGGCGCCGGAACCTGTGCCCTCGACGAGGACGAGCCGCGCCGGGTCGCCGAGGCCGCCCGGCGCCTCGGCCTGCGACATGTCGTGATCACGAGCGTCACGCGTGACGATCTTCCCGACGGCGGCGCGGCGCAGTTCGCGGCGGCCATCGCTGCCGTCCGCGCCGCGTCGCCCGAGGCGACCGTCGAGGTGCTCATCCCGGACCTGGGCGGCGACGATGTGGCGCTGCGCGCCGTGCTCGCCGCCCGCCCCGACGTGCTGAACCACAACCTCGAGACCGTCCCTCGCTTGTATCCGAGGGTGCGTCCGCAGGCGCGCTACGAGCGCTCGCTCGAGCTGCTCGCGCGCTCCGCCGCGTGGGCGCGCACGCAGGGGCAGGACAGCGCCCGTCCGCTGGTCAAGACCGGCCTCATGGTGGGCCTCGGCGAGACGGCGGCAGAGGTCGGGGACGTACTTGCCGACGCGGCGGCCGGCGGTGTGGATGCCGTGACGGTCGGCCAGTACCTGCAGCCTCATGCCGGCTGCCTGCCGGTGGCCCGCTACGTCACGCCTGAGGAGTTCGAGAGCTACGAGCGCCGGGGCGCCGCGCTGGGGCTCACACTCGTCGCAGCGCCCTTCGTGCGCTCGTCCTACCGCGCCGGTGACCTGCTGGAGCGCGGCGCGTGAGCCCCACCCTCCCGCTGACGACGCCGCAGGTCGTTGTGTTCGACCTCGACTACACGCTGCTGCGCCCGAGCGACCAGTTCGAGGCGCCGGGCTACGTGCGCACCGGCGCCCGCTTCGGACTCGAGCTGGACCCGGCGCGCTGGCCGCAGGCGGAGCGCGCCGCCTACGCCGCGGCCGCGGCGCGCCGGCAGGAGACGGGCCTCGTCCACGACGACGGCCTGCTGCCGGTGATCGCCCACGCCATCATCGCCGGCCTCGGCGGCGGACCGGCCGCCGCCGTCGAGCAGACCGCGCAGGCGATCATTGTCGCCTGGTCGCGCGCCGAGAACTTCGGCCTGTACGAGGACGTGCTGCCGTGCCTTGATGCCCTGAAGGCCGCGGGCATCCGCATGGCTCTGCTCTCCAACGCGCTCGGCCACGGCGTGGAGGAGATCGTCGCCCACTTCGCGCTCGACGGCTTCATGGCGGCTGCGGTGTCCAGCGTCGAGACGGGCGCCGTCAAGCCGGCGCCGCGGATGTTCTCGACGCTGTTCGGGCTGCTCGGCGTCGCGCCGGCGGACGCGGTGATGGTCGGCGACAGCGTCGAGGACGATGTGAAGGGCGCCGTCGCTTGCGGCTGCCCGGCGATCCTGCTCGACCGCTCCGGACGGCGCCGGGACCTCACTGTCCCACGCATCCAGTCGCTGGCCGAGTTGCCTGCGGCGCTCGGCCTCTAAGTAAAAGATACTTGACATAGTGTCGGCTCCGCTTTACACTCCGCGATGTCAAACAAACCTGACATCGAGGCCCGCTCCACAATCGAAGGCGGACCCCGCGAGGAGGCCGACATGCCGTTCGAAGAGAAGATGACCTGGGTGAGTCTGGTGGTGGCCATCGCGGTCCCCATCTGGTACGTCGCCACCATGCTCGGCAAGCTGCAGACCACGGCAGCCGCCGACATCAACTTCCAGACGCCGCTCATCATCGCCATCGTGGCGTCGGTGGTGCTCATGGTCGTCGGCGCCATCGTGATGTCCGTCGCGACCAGCGTCACGGCAGTCGCCCGCGGGCGGAAGCCGGAGGACGACATCGACCGCAAGGACGAGCGGGACAAGACCATCGGCCGCCACGGCGATCTGGTGGGTTACTACGTGGCCTCCGCCGGCATGGTCGGCGTGCTGATCCTGACCATGCTGGAGGTCGACTACTTCTGGATCGCCGGCGCGCTGTACCTCTCGTTCGTGGTCGCCATGGTGGTCGGGTCCATCGCCAAGCTGGTCGCCTACCACAGGGGCTTCTGAGATGGGTAAGCCCACACGCGTGACCAACCGCATCCGCGCGCTGCGCTTCGTGGCGGGCGAGATGACACAGGCGGAACTCGCCGACCGGCTGGGCGTGACCCGGCAGACCGTGATCGCCGTCGAGCAGGGCAAGTACTCGCCCACGCTGGAGATGGCGTTCCAGATCGCTCGCGTGTTCGGGGTGCCGCTCGACGGTGTGTTCGGCTACCCGGAGGAGGACCGGTCATGACGGGCGTGGACCGGACCGGCGTGGACCGGACGGGCGTGGACCCGAAGCGGCTCGCGCGCACCGCCGGGGTGCTCTATCTGGTCCTCGGCATCCTCACCGGCTTCGCCGGAGCCGTGGCGCCCCGGGTGTACGTGGCCGGCGATGCCGCGGCGACGGCCGGCCATCTGGCCGCGAGCGCGGCGACCGTCCGCTACGCAGTCGTCGCCGACCTGGCCGGCGCGGTGGCTTGGGTCCTGCTGGCCCTGACGCTGTACCGGCTGTTGTCAGGCTTCGGGCGAGGCCTGGCGTGGACCATGGTGATCTTCGCGGCACTCGGGGCCGGCATCATGATGCTGAACGCGGTCTTCGAGTTCGAGGCCGTGCGGGTGGCGACCGGCGCCGTGGACTTCTCCTCCCTCGGCGCCGCCGGCTCGAGCGCCGTGGCGCTCCTCCTGCTCGACACGCACCACTACGGCGTCTTCGTCGCCCAGGTCTTCTTCGGCCTGTGGCTGTTCCCGCTGGGCGCTCTCGCGTGGCGATCGTCCGGGATGCTGCCTAGGTGGCTCGGTGCCGCGCTCATCACCGGCGGCGCCTGCTACCTTGCCGACCTGCTGGCGGCGTTCCTGGCCCCGGACCTCGGCCGGGCGATCCACGCCGGTGTCACGGTGCTGCCGGCGGTCGCCGAGGTCTCGGCCGTCGTGTACCTGCTCATCATCGGAGCGAGGACGCCCCGGCTCCCCCGGCCCGTCCTCGCAGAAGCGTGAGGCCCGCAATGACCGACTCCCATGCAGACACCGTCCTCCTGCTCGGCGGCACCGGGCGCACCGGCGGCCGCGTCCTGCAGCAACTTCTCGCCCGCGGCGTCAGCGTGCGCGCCGTGGTCCGGTCGGCCGAGCGGCTGCCGGCGGGCGTCGCGGACGATCCGCGGGTGACCGTGGTCGTGGCAGACCTGCTCTCCCTGAGCGACGCGCAGGTCAAGCAGTGGATCGCCGGCTGCGACGTCGTGATCTCCTGTCTCGGCCACACCACGGACGCGCAGGGCGTGTTCGGCCGGCCGCGCGACCTCGTCACCCGCTCGGTGGAGCGAGTGTGCCGGGCGGCCCACGACCTGCGGCCCGCGCGGCCCGTCAGGCTCATCCTCATGAGCAGCGTCTCGGTGAACCGCGCCGGAGGCCTGGACACGCGCCGCGGCGGGCTGGAGAAGGCGGTCCTCTGGTCGCTGCGCGGCCTGCTCCCTCCGTCGCGGGACAACCAGTGCGCGGCGGACTTCCTCCACGACGCCATCGAGCCCGCCGACCCGTACGTGCAGTGGGTCGCCGTCCGTCCCGACTCGCTGAAGGACGGCGACATCACGGAGTACGCGCTGCACGAGGGTCTCGTGGACAGCTTGTTCCGCCCCGGCGAGACCAACATGGCCAACGTCGCGCACTTCATGTGCGAGCTGGCGACGGACGCCACCGTGTGGGCGGCGTGGCAGGGCAAGCTGCCGGTGATCGTGAACGCTGCGAAGCTCAGCCCAGCGTCGCCTCCACGCTGAGCTCCACGTTGCCCTTGAGCGCGCCCGAGATCGGGCAGCCGTCCTTGGCCTCTTCGGCCGCGGCCCTGAACGCGACCTCGTCGATGCCCGGCACCGTGCCCTTGACTGTCAACGCTGACGAGGCGACCTTCCAGCCGCCCTCGACCTGCGCGAACGTCACCGTAGCGCCGGCCTCCAGCTTCTCGGGCGGCGTGCCGGCCTCGCCGAGGACGTGCGAGAGCGCCATGCAGTAGCAGCTCGCGTGCGCGGCGGCGACGAGCTCCTCGGGGCTGGTCTTGCCCTCGGAGCGTTCGGTCCGTGAAGCCCATGTGACGGGCAAGGGTCCGGCGGCGCCGCTGCTCGTGAACGTGACGACTCCGCCGCCCTTGGCGAGTGAGCCCTCCCAAACGGCGTCGGCGGTGCGTTGGGCGTCTGCCATGACGATCCTCCTTGGTGAGCGGCCGGGCGCTGCTGCTCCGGCTCGGCCGCGCTCCTGCTGTGTCGCCGGTGAGATGCCCGCCCGCGCACGAGCGCCAAACGCCGGCGGGACGGTCAAGACCGTCGACATCAGCGAGGCGACCGTGAAAGCGCGGCAGTCGTAGAGCTTCGCCGTCAAGCTCAGAAGAGGCGCCTGCGAGTGGCGCGTCCACGCCTCCGCTTGGCCGGTGACCCGCAGGCCAACGGCGACACGGCGGCGCTCGCGGTAAGGTGAGTCAAGAGGCCGCCGCCGGCCGCTGGTCCGCTGACGAAAGTCATCGTTTGCCCGGCGTCTGCCGATAGTCCATGGGTACGCCGGGGTGGCGGCGGTCGTGTGCGTCGAGCTGCACCAGAGCCACTTGCGTGACCCTCGCGTGCGAACGCGACCAAGTCATATCGTGGAGGTGGAGTCATGCGAAAACGGATCATCTTCCTGTTCACCTGTGCGCTGGGTCTGCTGTTGCTCACCGCACCCGCTGCGCTCGCGTTCGGCGTCAACATCACGAGCATCGATCCGACCAGTGCACGGGCCAACAGCACTGCCGGTTTCACCGTGTACGGCTCCTTCGGCACCACCCCGCTCGTCGACCAGGTCCCTCAGTTCCAGTTGATCCAGGGAGGGACGACGATCACCGGCACGACAACGTCCTACGTCGCGAGCAAGGCCTCTGTGACGTTCGCGCTGCCGGGCAGCACGCCCCTGGGCGCCTACGACGTCCGTGTGACCCAGGTGCACAACCTTCTGACCTACTGGAACCTCCTTCCCGGCGCCTTCACGGTGCTGGCCCCGGCGCCCATCATCAGCAGCACCAACCCGACCAGTGTCGTGGCAGGCAGCAGCGACCTCACGCTCACCGTGTACGGCAGTTACTTCACGAGTGGAGGCGGCTTGCTTCATCTGCCCTCCGCCAGGGTGTACTTCAACGGAGCCGCCTGCGCCACGACCTTCAACTCGACGACCGTGCTCACGGCGGTCGTGCCGGCGTCCGCGCTGACCGTCCCGGGGATGGCGGCCGTCATCGTCTTGAACCCAGGCTTCTTCGTTTCCAGCGACGCCTGGAGCAACTCCTACCCCTTGACCATCACGGTACCGACGCCGACGCTCAGCAGTCTGAGTCCGAGCTCGGCCGTCGTCGGCGGGGCGAGCTTCGACATGGGTGTCACCGGGACCAACTTCATGACCGGCTCCTCCCACGCCGTCGTGCGCTGGAACGGCGTCGACCTGGTCACGACGCCCGACTCCGCCACGCACCTCACGGCGGCGGTGCCGGCGTCTCTCATCGCTGCCGCCGGGAGCGCGACCATCACGGTGCGCAACGGCACCGATCTCAGCGCCCCGGTCTCAAACGCGCTTTCCTTCAGCATCGGCAATGTGGTGCCGACGGTCGTGTCGGTCAGCCCGACTTCGGTGTGGGCCGGGTACGTGAAGGACGACATCACCCTGCTCGTCAACGGCACCGACTTCCTCAGCGGCGCGCACGTCATGCTCGGCACCACCGAGAAGGGCACGACGAGCTTCGTCTCGGTCACCCAACTCTCCGTGCCGCTTCTGGCCGCCGACATCGCCAGCCCCGGGACCATCAGTGTCGGGGTGAAGAACCCCGCACCGGGCGGCGGCACGAGCGCGACGACTCAGCCCTTGGCCGTCGTCGCGGAGACGTCCGATCCGATCATCGGCATCACCGGGGCCGACAGCGCCTGGCACAACAGCCCCGTGACGCTTGCGTTCGCCGGCAGCGACAGCCAGTCGGGCGTGCAGTCCGTGCAGTACCGCTGCCCACCGGCGGTGTCCTCGTGGACCACGGGCGCCACGTACACTGTGCCCGTCACGACGCAGGGCACGCTCACGGTCTACGCTCAGGCCACCGACTGGTGCAATCGCGTCGGTAGCGCCAGCGCCACGGTCAAGATCGATACGACGGACCCGGCCACCGACGCTCTCAATGCCGTGCGCGTCAAGCGCAACAAGAACGCGACGCTCAGGTTCCGCATCACCGAGCCTGCCGACCTGAGCCCACGCGCCCAGGTCGTCCTCAAGGTCAAGGCGGTGAAGGGCGGCAAGGTCGTGAAGACCAAGACCCTCAGCGGTGTCGCCATGAACGCCCAGCAGAGCTACAGCTTCAAGGTCACCTTCAAGAAGGGCGCCTACAAGTGGTACGTCTACGCCACCGACCTGGCCGGCAACCCGCAGGCCAACATCGACACGGCGGCGTTCACGGTGAAGTGAAGCGGGAGGCCGCCTGAGGGGCGGCGGACCGCTGCAGACGGCGGCGGGCGGCGACCGAAGGGTCACCGCCCGCCACCACACGTCGCAGATGCGTCTTCAGTCCGCCGCGCACCGCCGGCCGCCCGCGTCCGGCCCGTGCGGTAAGCTTGCCGCATGACCGACAAGATCCGACTCACGCAGTTCGCAGCCAAGAGCGGTTGAGCGGCCAAGCTGGGTCCGTGCGACCTGCAGGCCATCCTCGACGCCCTTCCGCGTAGCTCTCCTGAGTTCGCGCGGCTGCTCGAGACGCACGACGACGCCGCCGTCACGTGCGTCTCCGACGACCTCTGCCTGGTGCAGACGGTCGACTTCTTCACGCCCATCGTCGACTCGCCGTATTGGTTCGGCCAGCTCGCCGCCGCCAACGCGCTCAGCGACGTGTACGCGATGGGCGCCCGGCCGCTGACCGCGATGAACCTGGTCGCCTGGCCCGCTGATCTCGGGATGACGCACCTCGCCGAGATCCTCAAGGGCGGCGCCGAGAAGGTCATCGAGGCCGGCGCCGACCTGGCCGGCGGCCACTCCATCGACGACAAGGAGCCCAAGTACGGGCTCGCCGTCACCGGCGTCGCCAGGCCGGACCAGATCGTCTACAACGCCGGCGCGCGGCCGGGAGACAAGCTCGTGCTCACCAAGCGGCTCGGTATCGGCATCCTCGCCAGCGCGCTCAAGAACGGCGTCATCAGCGAGGAAGAGATGATGCCGGCGATCGAGGAGGCCGCCGCGCTCAACGCGCGGGCGGCGGCGGTGATGACCGCCGTCGGCGTTCACGCCTGCACCGACGTCAGCGGCTTCGGCCTGCTCGGCCACCTCGGCGAGATGCTCGACGCGAGCGCCGTCGGCGCGACCGTGCGGCTTGCCGACGTGCCGCTCCACGACCGCATCCTCGATCTCATCCGCCAGTCGGTGTACGCCGGCGGCCTGCGCAGCAACCGCGATTTCCTGCTGCCGCGCCTCAGCGGCGCCGTGACGACCGGCCCACCGGCCGAAGAGGACCCGCGCGTGCTCGCGCTGTTCGACCCGCAGACGTCCGGCGGCCTGCTCATGGCGGTGGCGCCCGAGAAGCACGCATTCCTCGTCGAGGAGCTCAAGGAGAACGGCGCCGGCGCCTGGACGGTCGGCGAGGTCACCAGCTCCGCCACCGGCGTAACCAGCGCGACCGCCGGCGCCATCAGCCTGGCAGGCTGACACGTGAGCGGCGGCGCGGACAAGATGCCGCGCTACTCCCACCGCGGGCTCGACACCTCGCCGTCCGAGTGGGAGCCGGACGAGGACGACGTCCGGCGCGCGCAGATCCCGCAGCGCGGCGGAGTCCTGCGAGGGCTCTCGGTCGCCCCGTTCGCCCTCGTCGCCGCGGTCGGCTTGATCGCGGCGATCAGCTGGGTGCTCGTGATCGTCTTTGGCCTCGGCGGCGGCCAGCCGATCTGGGACTGGGCCAAGGGTCACACGCTCGTCCAGGTCGCCGCGCAGATCCTGCTCGCGGTCGGCATCGGCCTCATCCCGGTGGGAGTGACGGTCCTCGCGTCCTGGGCCGTGATCCACGGGTTCCGGGAGCGTCCCTCACGCTTCTTCTGGCCGGTGGCGCAGGTCTTCTGGAGCGTGCTGGCCGTGGGCCTGGTCTACGTCGACCGCGCCCACCACCAGTGGCTGGACTCGATCGGGCTGAATGCCACCGACTGGTGGTTCGGCTTCTGCGTGGTAGCGTTCGCGATGATCATGGCGGGACTGCGCATCCGGGCGCAGCGCGCGGGGAGGAAGCACGACTGATGAGTGAGGGCAAGCCGGGCAAGCAGGCCGCAGGACGCCAGCCGAAGGACGAAGGACGCCAGGCGCGGCTGCGCTCGCTGGCGGCCGTCGACGAGGTGCTGCGCGAGCCGGCCGCGCAGGAACTGCTCGAGCGCTACCCGCGCGCCCTCGTGACCGACGCCGTGCGCGCGGTCATCGAGCGGCTGCGCGCGGAGATCCTCGCCGGAGAGGAGGCCGGCGAGGCGTCCGCCGCCAAAGCGGCGGACCTCACGCCGGCCGACCTCGTGCCGTGGGCGGCGCGGCTGCTCGAGACGGCGGTCACGCCGTCGCTGCGGCGCGTGATCAACGCGACCGGCATCGTCGTGCACACCAACCTCGGCCGCGCCGTCCTGCCGCAGGCGGCCGTCGACGCCGTCGTCACGGCCGCCTCCGGCTACACGGATCTCGAGTACAGCCTGGCGCGCGGAGAGCGCGCCTCGCGCCAGGATCACGTCCACGACGCGCTCTGCGCCGTGACCGGCGCCGAGGACGCGCTCGTCGTCAACAACAACGCCGCCGCGGTGCTGCTGGCCGTGGCCGCCACGTCCCGTGGCGGCGAGGTGCTCGTCTGCCGCGGCCAGCTCGTGGAGATCGGCGACGGCTTTCGCATCCCCGACATCGTGCTGGAGAGCGGCGCCGACGTCGTCGAGGTCGGCACCACCAACCGCACCTACGTCAAGGATTTCGAGAAAGCGTGGACGGAGCGCACGCGCGCCGTGCTCCGCGTCCATACCAGCAACTACCGCGTCGTCGGCTTCACCGCCGAGCCCTCGATGGAGGAGCTCGCCACCCTCGCGCACGAGCACGGCGCCGTGCTCCTCGACGACCTCGGCAGCGGCGCCCTCGCGCCGCTCGAGCTCTTCGCGGAAGAGCCGTCGCTCAAGGAGAGCGTGGCCGCCGGCGCCGACGTCGTGACGTTCAGCGGCGACAAGCTGCTCGGCGGCCCGCAGGCCGGCATCGCCGTCGGCCGGGCCGCCACGATCGACGCCATGCGGCGGCATCCGCTGGGCGCGCGGGCGGCGACCATCGGGGCCGTCACGGCGGGCCACCCCGGCATGGTCAGCATGCGGACGGTGCTGGGCACCTCCAGGGTTGTAGACATGCTGGCTGGAGATCAGTTGCCCAGGATCTGCTGAAGCCATGCACGAAATGGGCATCGCCAGCTCGGTCATTGACGCCGTCCGCCACGAATCGGAACTGCGCAACGGCGTCCGTGTTTTGAAGGTCGGGCTGCGCGTCGGGGAGTTTGCCGCCGTGGACCCGGAGTCGCTGCGCTTCTGCTTTGAAGCGCTGATCGCCGGCACGGACCTGCAGCACCTTCAGCTGGACGTGCAATTCTGTCATCGACGCAACCACTGTCAGCACTGCGGCGAGTACTTTGAGGCTGCCGAATTCCCGTTCATCTGCCCGCAGTGCGACTCCATCGCAACGGAGTCCAAGGGCGGAGACGAACTCGAATTCGCCTATATGGAGATTGAAGAAACATGAACCGCATCCCGATGGAGCGCAAAGTCCTCAGCGAGAACGATCGCGTCGCGGCCGAATTGCGCGCGATCTACGAGCGCAACGGCACGCTGTGCGTCAACTTCATCAGTTCGCCCGGATCGGGCAAGACGGCGCTGTTGGAGCGCACCTTGGCCGGCTTCGAGGCGGGCCGGCGCGTCGCGGTGCTGACGGGCGACATTCAGACCGATAACGACGCGCGCCGCCTGGCTCGCTACGGGTTCCCCGTGCGTCAGATCTCGACCGGAGGCGCCTGCCACCTGGACGCCCGCATGGTGCAGAAGGGTCTGGAGGGTTGGCCGCTGGAGGATCTTGAGATCCTGTTCGTCGAGAACGTGGGGAACCTGGTTTGCCCGACGAGTTACGACCTCGGCGAGAAGTCGCGCGTGGTGCTGCTCAGCGTCACCGAGGGCGAAGATAAGCCGCTGAAGTACCCCGCCACGTTCTACCGCGCCGACCTGATGGTGATGAACAAGCTGGACCTGCTGCCCTACGTGCCCTTCGATGCCGCGCTGGCCCACGAGTATGCGCGCCGGGTGAACCCGCAGATCGAGATTCTGAACGTCTCGTGCACGACCGGCGAGGGCTTCGACGAGTGGTACCGCTGGCTGGAAGCACAGCGCGTGCAGACCGGTGCGGCGGGGTAACGAGCCGGAGCGGAAATAGCCGGACCGCTAGAATTAGCGGTTCGGCTTTGCAAGTTATTGAATCGTAAAGGGCAAAATTTCGAAAACCGCAAATTTTAGCGGTTTGGGGTTTCTGCCCCGGTCAATGAGCCCGGTCGCGCCGGCATCAGTCTGGCGATTCGAAGGCGATGTTATCGACCACGACGACGCCTTCTTTCGAGCGGTCGAAGCGGAAGCGGATCTCGCGGATCTGGGCGGAACCCAACGCCGGAAAGTTCTTCAGCGGGACGGCGTAGCGCTGCAGGACGGCTTCCGTGTCCTTGTCGTCCCGGCCAAATCCGAGTTTGTTGAACTTGGCATATTCGATGTGGAACGGCTTGTAGATCGGGCCGATTGACGAGAGCGGGAGACGGAACGTTTTGCCGTCGGCGGTCAGCAGTTCGACGCTGAAATCGAGCGGGGCCTTGCGCTTCTTGTCGTCGTCCTTCTTCTCGTCTTTTTTCTTAGCGTCCTTCTGCTTGTCCTTTGATTTAGGGTCCTTCTTGCCGTCCTTTTTTTCTTTGTCCGCATCCGGGTCGGGCGGATTCTCGTTGGTGTCGGCGAGTTCAAAGGACAGCCGCGAGTCGGGAGTCAGGGTTTTGGCGAAGTCGTCGCCGAGCGTCACCGTGTAAGTCGCGGCGGGCTCGCGCCAGCCCAGCACGACGCTGTTGTCACCGCGATCGCCCCAGCGCTGTTCCGTGCGCTGCTCCTTCCACAGCGCCAGTTTCTCGCCGTGAATGCGGGCTCCGGGCAGGGTCGCGCTTTCGACGTCGAAGTCCTCGTCGAAGCCGGCCACAATCCTGCGTTTGGCGTCGGCGTAGCGGTTGACGTAGGTCGTGTCGGGCAGCCAGGCGGCGCCCACGCGGTAGTCGCGGAACAGTTGGCGGTACTCGTCGCGGCCCTTGAGCGCCGCTTCCAGAAACGCCGAGAAGTAAACCTTCGCGATCCGGCGCTGCTGTTCCCCGGTCAACAGCGGCTTCTTGTTCATGAACCAGCCGTAAGGCGGCCCGTTGTCGTCGTCGCCCCAGATGGTGTTGAACTGTCCGTGGTTGGCGCGGTAGATCCACAGCTCGGCCTTGAAGCCGGGGAAGCCGTCGCTCAGGCTGGTCCGGTTGAACTGGCGGCTGCCGGTGAAGGTGCTCACGTCGCCGTCGTAACCGCCGTGGATCACGAAATAGTCCACATCCTTGAGCGGCCGGTCCATCCCGGCGGGCTTGTACTGGCCGTCTGCCGGAGCGATGGCGATCAGCGCACGGATATTAAAGTTGTACGCGAACTTTTGGGTCGCATCTCCTGGAAACGCGGGCAGATGATTGAACGCGGCGGCTGTGGCCACGGCCTCGCCGCCGCGAGAATGGCCCATCAGCGCAATCTTGTCGAGGTCCACCTTGCCTTCGAAGGGGTTACCCTTCGCGGAGTTCCATTCGCGGAACAGCTTCAGGTGCTCCAGCAGCAGCCAGCCGCGCGCGGCCGTCTCCTTTTGGTCGAGCCCGTCGGTCCAACTGCTGTTGATGAAGTTCTCGTCCACCGAGGCCAGAATGTAGCCGCGGCTGGCCAGCAAACGGCCCAGGTACTCGTAGCCGGGATCGGAGAACTCCTGCGCCAGATGGTTGCCGTGGACGATGAGGACCAGGGGAAACGGCCCCGGCCCGTCGGGGTACCAGACACGCGCGTTCAGCGGCAGCTTCTTGCTGTCGAAGCCCCAATACCATTCGTAGAGCTTGGCGTGCCAGCCTTCGGGCCCCTTGAAGACCTTCGAGGCGTCCACGCAACGCGAGACGAGGGCGACTCCCGAACCCTTGGCCTTGCGCCCGAATTCCGGCCGGCGCTTATCCGTGCCGGGGCCATAGGTCATGGCGACCACTTTAAAAGGGCCGGGCTGCGAGGGATCCGGCAGGGCCAGCGCGCTCAGCTTCGGCTGCTTGGATAGCGGCGCGTCAGCCATGTCCTTTTCGAGACCTCGCCAGGTGAGCAGCCAGATGGATGCACCGGCGAAACCGAGCGCCAGGACCAGCAGCACCACCGTGATCACCTGCCGCTGGCGCGCCAGCGCGGAGAAGCCGCCGGCAAACAGCGAGGCCAGCACCGACGCCAGCGTGGCAAATGCGCCGACCAGCAGGAGCCCCGACCAGGGGAAGTTCGGCCACATGAATCCGACCAGACCTGTCGCGACGGCCAGCAGAGATAGCGGCCAGCGCGGCGGTCTGGAAAGCAGCCAGAGCACGAGCCAGACCAGGCAGGCCGCGAGATACAGCGCGCAGTAGGCAATCACGACGCAGATCAGCGCGTCTACAACCGGTCCGAAGCCGAAGTGGATCTGCGTGCCGATGTAGGCCGCCCAGACCAGCGTAATCAGCACGGCGCTGGCTTTTGAGGCGCGGCGGACCTCCGGTCCGGGCTTGATCAGGCCCCATTGGCGCCTGGTCCAGGCCCACGCGTTTTGGAAGAAAATCTTGAGGATTGGCCAGAGGGCGGCGAGCCGTTCACGAACCTGCGCAGTCTGCATGCTGATGAGGATACGGCGAGCGAGGGCGAAGTGTTCGTGTTTATTTACACAGAATTAACATTGCGGCCGGACGGCGCGGGGCTGGTCGGGTTTGAGGCAGCGAGGCTGGCAGACTGGACCGTGCCCGGCCATGCGCGGCTCCGTGCCGGCGGGGGGGGGAGGACTTCGTCAAGCGCGGAATCAAAAGCAGTCACGCTAGAGCCGGAACAGTTCGCGCAAGCGGCGGGTTTGCACGCGGCTGACGGGGATTTCGGTGCCCTTTTTGTCATCCATGCGGAGCAGGTAGCTGGACTTGAACCAGGCCACAACTTCCTTGATGTGGTTGATGTTCACCAGATAGCTGCGGTGGGTGCGCCAGAAAATGGACGGGTCCAGATTGGCCTGGAGTTCTTCGACGGTCTTGAAGCTGGTCTGTCCCTCGAGGGAGGTGGTCACCACCGTAATCAGCCCGTCGTCGATTGTGGCGTAGATCAGGTCGTCAACATCGACAATCAGATTGCGGCCGGCTGACTTGACGATGATTTTGTTGCGGGCCGGGCCGCTGACGAGATTCTGCTCCGGGGTGCGCGGCTCCGGATCGAGCATCTGGCGGCAGGCGCGATCCACGGTGAGCCCCAGTCGCTCGCGATCCACCGGCTTCAGCAGGTAGTCCATCACTTCGAGGCGAAAGGCCTCCAGCGCGTACTGATCGTAGGCGGTGCAGAGCACAAAAGACGGCATCGGGGCCTTGTCGGCGCGTAGTTTGTTGATCACGCCCAAGCCGTCGAGACCGGGCATCTGAACGTCCAGAAAGACCAGATCGGGCTCGTGCTGTTCGATCGCCTGGACGGCCTCCACGCCGTTGCGGGCGGTGGCCACCAGGTCAATTTCCGGAAATTCGCGAAGCAGAAAAACCAGCTCGTCGAGGGCCGGCGCTTCGTCGTCGGCCACCACGGTCGGGATAGTGGTTGTCGCGCGTACCTGCATCCAATTGATAGGATAGCAGTTGGAGTTACGTGTTCCCGGCCCACGTCAGACCGGCGAGGAGTACTACTTTTGCCATCTCAATCCCCAATCAAGATCGCTCCGGCTGAGGGTAAACTAGGCGTTCTTATCCCCGGAATCGGCGCCGTTTCAACGACTTTCATCGCCGGCGTCGAGGCCATCAAGCGCGGACTGGCCCTGCCGATCGGCTCGTTGACCCAACTCGCCACCATCCGCCTGGGCAAGCGCACGGACGGCCGCAGCCCGTACATCAAGGATTTCGTTCCGCTGGCCAAACTCGAAGACCTGGTCTTCGGCGGCTGGGACATTTACGATGACACCGCCTACGAAGCGGCGGTGAATGCCAAAGTCCTGGAGCCCAGCCTGCTGGAACAGGTGAAAGAGCCGCTACAGGCCATCAAGCCGATGAAGGCCGTGTTCGACCACGAGTACATCCGCAACATCGACGGTCCGAACAAGCATACGACCGGCACGAAGATGGACAAGGCGCAGGCGCTGATTGCCGACATCGCCAAGTTCAAAGCGGACAACGGCTGCGCGCGGCTGGTGATGATCTGGTGCGGCTCCACCGAGGTGTTCCACCGCCCGTCGGCGGTCCACGAATCGCTGGAGGCGTTCGAGGCGGGCCTGCGCAACGACAACCCCGAAATCGCCCCTAGCCAGATTTACGCATACGCGGCCTTAAAGTCCGGGGTGCCCTACATCAACGGCGCGCCGAACCTGACCACCGACACGCAGGTGCTGCGCGACCTGGCACGGGACAAGAACCTGCCGATCTGCGGCAAAGATTTCAAGACCGGCCAGACGTTTATGAAGACGTTGATCGCCCCCGGCCTGAAGGCTCGCATGCTGGGCATCCACGGCTGGTTCTCGACCAACATCCTGGGCAATCGCGATGGCGAAGTGCTGGAAGATCCCGGCAGTTTCAAGAGCAAGGAAGAGACCAAGCTCTCGGTGCTCGAGCACATCCTGCAACCGGAACTATACCCCGACCTGTACTCGAAGCTCTACCACGCGGTGCGGATCAATTACTATCCGCCGCGCGGGGACGACAAAGAGGGCTGGGACAACATCGACATCTTCGGCTGGCTCGGTTACAAGATGCAGATCAAGATCGATTTCCTGTGCCGTGACTCGATTCTGGCCGCACCGCTGGCGCTGGACCTGGTGCTGTTCATGGATCTGGCGCAGCGCGCCGGCATGAAGGGCATCCAGGAATGGCTGAGCTTTTACTTTAAGGGCCCGATGACGGCGCCCGGGCTCTACCCCGAACACGACATTTTCATCCAATTGATGAAATTGAAAAACACACTGCGTTGGATGCAAGGCGAAGACCTCATCACGCACCTAGGCCTTGAGTACTACGATTGATCCGCGAAATCGCCCCTCCGATGTGACGGACTGGGGCTCGCTGCCGGAAGCCAGGGAGGACGAAAGCAAGAGGATGCGAATCCTCGTTATCGGTGGAACAACCTTCATTGGACGGCACCTCGTCGCGCAACTCGCCAAGTTGGGCCACGAGGTGACGATCCTGCACCGGAAGGCCGAGCACGAGTTCGGCAAGAAGGTGGAGAATCTGCAAGCCGACCGCAACGACCTCACGCAGTTGGGGCGGACGCTGGCCGGCAAGAAATTCGACGCAGTTTTCGACAACGCCTACGACTGGGAGCGCGGCACGCCGGCCTCAGCCGTGGAGGGGCTCGGCAAGCTGGTTTGCGAGCAGGTTTCGCGCTATGTGTTCATGTCCAGCGTCGCCGCTTACGGTGATGGGCTGAACCACCACGAGGGCGACGCGCTGGCCGCCGACGACTGGCCGGACCGCTACGCGCGGCAGAAAGCGCAGAGCGAGCGGGCGCTTTTCAAACTGCACCAGCGCTACGGATTGCAGGCAGTGACCCTGCGTCCGCCGTTCATCTACGGACCGGGCAACCCGTTCTACCGCGAGCAGTTCTTCTGGGACCGGCTGCGCGACAAACGGGCGCTGGTGCTGCCGGGAGACGGCCGCCGGCTGATGCAGTTCCTGTACGTGAAGGACCTGGTAGCGGCCATGGTCAAGGCGCTCGACACACCGACTGCGGTCGGCCACGCTTTCAACATCGCGAATCCCCGGGCCATGACGCAGGCCGAGGTGATCGACGCGCTGGCCGCTGCCGCGGGCAAAGAGACCAAGGTCGTTCGCATCCCGCGAGAGCGCATCTTGCGCACGGGCGGACATCCGATGGGACCGCACCTGTATTTTGGGATGTACTTCGACCTGCCGCCGATCACGCTGCTGGTGAACAAGGCGCAACGCATCCTGGCTTTCAAGCCATGCAGCTTCGACGAGGGGCTCAAGGAAACCTACAAGTGGTATTTGCGGCACCACGCCAAGCCGGATATCGACTATCGCTTCGAGGATCAACTGCTCGGGCTGAGCCAGATGGCAAGTTGAGATTCGGGTTCCCGTCAGCGGCGAACGGTGGGGGCCGCCCACGTGGCTGCTTCCACCCGCAACACGCCGGTTTCGCCGCCCGACTGTGCGGCTAGTCTGGCTAGACCCTCCGCCACGGATATCCCGAGTACGGGGTGGCGAACAGCAGCCGCGATTTCGGCTAGCGGCTCCAGCACGAACAGCCGCTCGTGCATGCGGGCGTGGGGGATGACGAGGTCCGCCTCGGCGACGATCAGGTTTTCCCATAACAAGATGTCGAGATCGATGCTGCGGGGGCCATTGCGCACGGTGCGCACCCGGCCGAGTTCACGCTCGATGGCCAGCAGACGATTCAATAAATCACGCGGGGTGAGCCGGGTCTCCAGCCGGGCAGCCGCGTTGAGAAACCAGTCCTGATCGAGCAGGCCGACCGGCTCAGTGCGATAGAGGGACGAGACCGCCAGCAGGCTGACCTCGGGCGTGCCGGGTCCACAGAGCAGGGCGAGCGCGGCGCGCAAGTTGGCCCGCTTGTCGCCGACGTTGGAGCCGAGGCCCAGGCAGACTTCAGCCATTCCGCTTCCGCACGATTTCGACCGCCGGCGCGGCGACTCCACGCTGCCGCAGAGCTGCGGGTTTACGCATCAGGATGCGCACGCTGTCCACCGGGAAACGGTCCAGGATGCGTTGCGCCAGGGACTCGACCAGCGTCTCGATCAAGGCATACTCGCGCTCGGCCGCGAGTTCCTGCATCAGATCGACAAGCGCCACGTAGTTGACGGCGAGCGCGATGTCGTCGGACTTTGCCGCCGGGCGGATATCGGTCTCGACGGTGACGTCGGCGATCAATTCCTGCGCGTTGAGACGCTCGTCGGCCAGGCAGCCGATATGGCACTGCAGCGGCACGCCAAACAGATGGATGAGATCGTTCATCGCCGCCTCAAAGCACGTACGACCTGAAGCGCGCAGCGGCACGCGGCAACGTCGTGAACCCGCACCATTGCAGCTCCGTTCATAGCCGCGATGACCACGGCGGCGAGAGTCTCCGGCAATCGCTCGCTGGCGCCACGGCTCCCGTCCGATGCGTTCAGGAACGCCTTGCGCGAAGGCCCGACCAGGATGGGGCAGCCGATGCCGCGGAACTCGTCGAGGCGCCTCAGAATCTCGTAATTGTGGGCGGTGGTCTTGCCGAAGCCGAGACCGGGGTCGATGGCGATATCGGTCACTCCGGCGGCCTGGGCGGCGGCGACACGCCCGGCCAGGAACGCCTGCAGCTCCGCAATTACGTCCTGGTACGCCGGCGCTGATTGCATTGTCTTGGGCGTGCCTCGCATGTGCATGATGATCGCCGCAGCGGCGTGCCGTGCAGTAACTCGAAGCATCCCGGGATCGCTCAGCCCGTTGATGTCGTTGACGATGCGCGCGCCGAGCCGCAGGCACTCCTCCGCAACCTCGGGCTTGGTCGTGTCAATCGAAAGCGGAACACCGCAGACGCCGGCGAGGGCCTGTACGACGGGGACGACGCGGCGCAGTTCCTCCTCCACGGAAACAGGATCGGCGCCCGGCCGGGAACTCTCGCCGCCAAGATCGAGCATGTCCGCACCTTCGCCGATCAGATTCCAGGCGTGGGTCAGCGCAGAGTCCGGGTTGAGGTAGCGTCCGCCATCGGAGAACGAGTCGGGCGTCACGTTCACGATGCCCATGATGAGCGTGTGGTCGCCCTGAAAAAGGGATGCAGCTGTCACTTATCTCCATCGTAGACCCGCGTGCGGAAGAGCGCCGTCAGGCGGGGTTCAGACTCTCCATAAGCAGCGGAAAGAACGGCCCGTCCATGCGTTCGCCCGCGGCAATGGGAGGCACGCCCGCGAGCAGTTCGCCGTCGCTCATGGAGCGGACGCCGTCGCGGAAGACGTTGATCACGACCGCGCGGCGCTGGCGGTCGCTGCGGTTCTGATAGGATCCGTGCACGAGCAGAGGGTGGTGGAAAGTCGCGTAGCCGCGTTTCAACTCAATCGGGACGGGCACGAACTCCGCGCGCTGCCGGTCATCGAGAACGCTCATGATTTCGTTCATGTCGCCCGCCAGACCGGTGATGGGTAAGAGGCGCCAGCGGTGACTGCCGGGCACGTACCACAGGCAGCCGTTTTCCGTGGTGCTGTCGTCGAGCCCAGTCCAGCAGGTGAGATGCGACATCGGCTGGGTGCGCGTCCAGTACGAGTAGTCCTGGTGCCAGGCCACCACGCCTCCGTGATGCGCCGGTTTGCAGAAAAGTTGGTCGTGCCAAAATCGAACCGCGCCGCCGAGCAGTTGATAGGCCGGCACGAGGAAGGCAGGATTCCAGAGGATGTCGTGGAAGGGCTCCTCGATGCGCCATGCACCCAGGGCGTGGAACAGCGTCGTGGCGGGATTCGAAGACTCGTTCGAATGGAACTCGTAGAACAAGGAATTGCCGGGATGATGCGGATCGACCAGACGCTCCAGCGCCACTAGCAGTGCATCCACCTGGGCCTCGTCCAAAAGCTTTACGCCGGAAACGAACCCGTACTGCTCGTAATGCTCCCGCTGCCCGGCGGTGAGACGCAGCGCGTCCCATGCGCCGGCACTGCCGGGTTGTGAAAAGAGAGTGCCTGCCAGAGTGTGGATGGTTGCGAGATCGCGCATGAGTTTGCCAGCCTCCCGGTTGAGCCGTGAGGCGAGAATAACATATAGAGAGGCTACGGCCGCGCTCACGGCCAGGCAGTTGTCCGCGCATGGCAGCCGGGCGGCATGGGGAAACCACGGTGGAGCCGTTTCCCGAGTAACGGAAGCGGGGCCACGCGCCTGCCTTTCGCGCGATTCAATGACGCGGGGCGCGGGGGAGTTACTTGAACTGCAGCCAGTTCAGGTTGGCGAGCCCACCGGTGTTTGGAGCGCCGATGAACTGGATGTAAAGCTCGTGGAAGCCCGTGGCACCTGTGACCGGCGCGGTCACCGTCCGCCAAGTCTGCCAGCCTCCGGTCACCGGCAGCGGCACTTCGGCGATGATCGGACCGGCCAGGCTATCGAGGCGCATCCGCGCCGTCCCGCCGGCACCGGCGCTCGCGACCCGCACATCCACGGACTCGACGCCGGCGCCGAAATCGATCCGGCTGAATTTCGCCCAACTCCCGTCACTCGCGTACCCCAGATTGAAGCCGCCATCTTCGTCTGAAGTCTGCTCGGTCTGGGCGGTGAAGACGTCGGTATAGCTGGAGGCGAGAATCCGCTGCGCGGTCGCATGGATGCGGTAGTCCAAGCCAGGCTGAAATCCCGGCTGCCGGCCCGCGTTTGGCTTGGCGGGACGCTGCTTGAAAATCGGCTCGGTCCAGGTGAACGTGGCTCCGGCCAAGGCCGGCAAGGTATAGACGAACGAGCGGTTTTCCGAGACGACCTGGAATCTGCGACTGGTTGCCGAATCGTTGTAGGCCACCAGCGCGCTGGAGCCGTCGGGGTTGACGAAGGCCGCGCTGATCAGGCCCGGTGCGTTGCTCGACCAGACGCGCACGGCGCCCGGCGGAACGAACTTACTAAAGTGGCCGAGGGTGTAATAGTCGATGGCCGGGGTCACCGCCCCGGTGCTCTGATTCACCGTGATCAGGCCGGTGCAAGTGCCGCAACCGCCGTAGTGCGGACCGCGATTCTCGTCGAGCGCCAAACCCCACTTGACGTATGCGCCGCTCCAGTTGCGCATGGAGTGAGTGATCATCTCGAAGTCCGTCTTCACCTCGTCCGAAATCCAGGTGCCGCCGGAGGCCTCGGTGACGTAGTTCCGCTTGTCCGGATGCGCGTTGTGCAGCGTGGTCATTGCGCCCGCCGGTCCGCCGTACCAGTGCCAGGCGGTTCCCGCGATCTGAGCTGAATTCGCCAGCGCCGGATCGGCGAGCACTGTGGATGGGTACGCGGTGTTGTCCCAGTTGTGGTCGTAGACCAGCACCTTCGTGCTCAGGTTGTTGGCCGCCAGGGCGGGCAGCAGGTGGTCGCGCAGAATCGGCAGAGCCTCCGCGGCGGTCAGCAGCATGCCTGGATAGTCCCCGGGCACGTACAACGGCTCGTTTTGCAGGGAAATGTAGTCCACCGGGACGCCCTCGGCGGCGTAGGCCTGCAGGTACTTCACGAAGTAATTCGCGAAGGCCGGGTAAGCGGTGGGAAGCAGACTGCCGCCGATCATGGAACCCGTCGTCTTCATCCAGCCGGGAGGGCTCCAGGGACTGCCCATCAGGGTGATGCGCGGATTGATTGCCCTGGCCTGCTTGAGCAGCGGCAGAATGTCAGCCTGGTCGTGCGCGATGGATAACGAGGCGAGCGTGGGATCGGTGGCACCGGCGGCGAGGTCGTCATAGGAGTAAGCGGTGCGCGCCAGGTCGGATGAGCCCATCGGGTTCCTGAGAAAGCTCACGCCAATTCCCGCCGTATGGTCAAACAACAAAGCCATGACGCCCGGTAGCGCACCGGGCGGGATCTTCTGGTTCATCAGATAGGCCGAGGAGTCGGTCATCGACGCGCCAAAGCCTTCGATGGTCTGGCAGCGTGCGTGGACGTCCAGCAAGATGGCCGGAACGGCTGTGGCGCTGCCGGGCGCGAAGGTCAGCGGAGCCTGGGGCTGCAGCAGCGTCTTCTGGTCGTCGGTAGTCAGCCAGATGCTGACGGCTTGCGCGTGGGCGGAGGCGGTGTCCAAGGCCAGTGCGAGCGCCAAAGGGATGGCTGCGGGGAGGAGCGTTTTGAGGTGCATGAGCATCGTATTCCCTAGCCTATTCTCGCGCCTTTTATCGCCCATTTGAGGCCGCGCTCAAAGGTCGCGAGACTGGGAAACTAGCTTCACGAAGCGTCTGCGAAGGACCCGCGCCAGCATCCCGCCGACGGGGCGGAGTGTTCCACATTATGCCCTGTGGCGCACGCTTCAGCGTGCAGCGTGGACACTCTTGTCCACGTCTGGAGGTGTGCCGACAGGAGTGTCGGCACTGCACGCTGAAGCGTGCGCCACAGGTCTGCTTGAATGGGCTCGGGGCTAGAGGACGATGTAGCCCTGTGTATCGGACGCGCCCCGAAAGCGAGTGCCCGACTCCCCGTCCGGCGTACACTGTGTGGAAGATGGCAACCCAGTCGAAACCCCGGCACCACGCGGCGCCCATGGAGCCTCGTTGGCCCGTCGTTCTGGCGCTGATGGCGGTGTGCGGACTTTATCTTGCACTTCCGGAACCGCTCACGCTGGGACCCAATTGGCTCTTGTTGATCCCCGTAGGCTTGCTGCTGCTACCGGCAATCGTGACGCACCGGATGGGCATGGACAGCGTGAACCGGGTGCTGGGCCTGTCGCTATCGGCGCTGGTCACCGCCGCACTCGCGTGGTCGATGGGCGCTCTGATCGTGAGCCTGCCGCAACATCACCAATCCGCCACAGAGTTGCTGCGCTCGGCCGGTGCGCTTTGGATCAGCAACATCCTGGTGTTTGCCACATGGTACTGGAAACTCGATGCGGGCGGCCCGCACGCGCGCGACAAACGCGGCGTTCACACCGAAGGCGCGTTCCTGTTTCCGCAGATGAATCTGCAGAACGCGGTGAAGCCATGGAAACCCGGGTTTGTCGATTACCTATTCCTGGCATTCAACACGAGCACGGCCTTTTCCCCGGCCGACGTTGCACCCCTGTCGCACTGGGCGAAACTGCTGATGATCTCGCAAAGCATGTTATCGCTGGGCGCAATCGTGATCCTCGCCGGGCGTGCGGTGAACATGCTCTGATGGCCGCAGATTGAAACCGGAAGCAGCCGAACAGCGCGCGGTTCACGTCCTTGCTTCGGAGTACGGGCACCCCTCGTCAGCACAGATCCGCAAAAGATAGAGAGCGGTCCAGTCCCCGCACCAGCACCGCTCCCGCTCGCGACTTCGTTACGGCCTCACCTGGCCGGGGTGATCCGGATCGCCTGCCCGCCGCCTGAGGCCAGAATTGCCTTCAGCGTCGTGGACTTGTTGACTGCCTTCGTCTCAATCATGGTCTTCGTCGGGTGAACGCCGGCATCGGGCGCGTCGGAATACGTCTCCGCCTTGAACTCGCCCGCGCCCAGGAATTCGAGCGGAATCTCCAGCGCCGCACCATTCCAGTTGGCGATGCTGCCCACGTACCAGTCCTTGCCGTGGCGGCGGGCGATGGTGATGTACTCACCGACTTTGGCATTCAGCACGCGCGTCTCGTCCCAGGAGGCAGGCACTGCACTCAGGAAGGGCATCTCAGGCTGGCCATCATAGGCGCCGGGATAGTCGGAGACCATCATGAACGGGCTCTCGAAGACTACGAACAGCGCCGTCTGATGGGCGCGCGTGCCCATCACCATCGGCTTCAGATTGCGCGGCTCAAATCCCTCGCGGGTTGCATTGCGGAAGCCGCCCGGCGTGTAGTCCATAGGGCCGGCCAGCATGCGCGTGAAGGCCAGCATGACGTTGTGGTCGGGCGTCACGCGAGCGCTCCACTTGTTGTACTCCAAGCCCAATACGCCTTCGCGGGTGATCACGTTGGGCCAGGTGCGACCGATGCCGTCGGGCTTGTAGGCGCCGTGGAAGTCGATCATCAGGTGGTGCGCCGCGGCGTTCTTCGCCACGCGCCGGAAGAAGTTCACCATCCACTGATCGTCGCGATCCATGAAGTCGATCTTCACTCCCGCGATGCCCCATTTTTCGAACAGCGGAAAGGCTTGGTCCATCTGCCGGTCGATGTCGGTCCAGTGCGACCAGAGCCAGACCTTCACGTTTTTCGATTTGCCGTAGGCTACGATTTCCGGCATATTGACGCCGGGCTGTGTTTCCGTAATGTCCGCGCCGGAGTCGTTCGGGCCGGTGCCGTGCGCGGCCCAACCCGCATCGAACATGAAGTACTCGAAGCCCGCCTTCGCCGAGAAGTCGATGTAGTGTTTCGCGGTTTCGGTATTCGAACCGATCTTGAAGTTCACGCCGTCGGCCGCGGGGCCGGACCACCAGTCCCACGAGGCCTTGCCGGGCTTGATCCACGAGGTGTCGGCGATGGCGGAGGGCGGATTCAAGTTGCCCACGATCTGCGACTCGATCAGGCGGCCCACCTCCGGCGCAATCATCAGGACGCGCCAGGGCGTGGTCACCGGCGTCGCACTGGAGACGGAGAGGCCCGGTTCATCGATACGCGGGGAGAGACGCGCCTCCAAGCTTCTCGCATTCGAGCCGGAGTGCATCAGATACATGCCCGGATAGTTGTCGATATTCGCTTCCGTGATGGCGATGAAGACCACCCCCGGGATCTCGGTCAGCAAGGGCAGACCGATCACCGATTCGGGTTGGATGCCGCTCAGCGGGACCGTGCGGTAATTATCTTCCCAGGAAGAGCGGAAATTACGCAAAACCAGCGGGTAAGTGGTCGCGTCCGCAGCGAGCACGAACTCGGTCTTTTCGTTCACGATCCGCGCTTCCGTCACGGCGGGCTGATTCGGGAGGATGTAGCGGAAGGCCACGCCGTCGTTGTACGCACGCGCTTCGATGGTGAGCTTGCGACCAGGCGCCTTGGCCTCCTTCAAGTCGAAGAAGAGCACGTTGCATTGGTTGCGCACCGGGTTCGACTTGCCTGCGGGGATATTGTAGGTTTCGTCGATGCGCGAGTTCGTGGCGGCGACCACCTGCAGATGGCTGCCGATTGCCGGTTGGTTCTGCAATTCGAACCCAAGCTTCGAGCGCTCGATGATGGTCTTGCCGCGATAGGTAACTTCGTAACCGAGTTCACCGCCGCCCGCGCCATCCGGGCCGGGGACCAGCATGAACAATGCCCGGATCAGTCCATCCGGCGAACTCACGGCGCCCTTGCCCACTTGCGCAGCTGGGTTTGCCGAGGCCGCCAACAGGCTGCAAAGCGCCAGTGGAACGGCAACCGCCGAATGGCAGGCGAGTCTCCACAATCTCATGGGTATGTACTCCTTCGGGTTCTGTTCTATCACGTTCCGGTGGGACAGACGACAGTGGGACAGACGATCGCTTGCGCCGTCTGTCAGCCAGATCTTCCAAACACCGACAGACCACGCCGGGCGATGGTCTGTCCCACCCGCGCCTCACACTCCAGGGTTTCAGACCCGGCACTCGCATTGCAATTCGAGATAGGCTCGTTAATTGGAATGACCTGCGGCCCCGTGACGGCGCAGCAAGCAAGGAAACCACGATGAGAGTTTTTGCACTGACCAGTACGCTGATGGTGGTCGCGCTGAGTGCGGGAGCGGCCGCCCCTCCTTCCACGGCAACGGAAGACCTGACGAAGTCTGTAAACGTGTTCATCGGCACCGGCGGCCACGGCCACACCTATCCCGGCGCCACGGTGCCGTTCGGCATGGTCCAACTCAGCCCCGACACCAAGACCAGCGGCTGGGACTGGTGTTCGGGCTACCATTACTCCGACTCGTCGATCATGGGTTTCAGCCACAACCATCTCAGCGGCACCGGCGTGTCCGACATGCTCGACGTGATGGTGATGCCCGGGACCGGCACGGCGTTCACCGAAGCGGGCGACGCCGGCAAGCCTGGCACGGGGTATCGCTCGCGCTTCTCGCACGAGAGGGAAAGCGCGCAGCCGGGCTACTACTCGGTGGTACTCGACGACTACAAGATCAAAGCCGAACTGACCGCCACCGAGCGGGCGGGCCTGCACAAATACACCTTCCCGCAGAGCGACAGCAGCCACTTCATCATCGATATGACACACGCCGTCCTGGGCGAAACGGCGGGCTCGCTGCCGCACGTGGTTTCGTCGGAATTGAAGCTCGAAAACGACCACACGCTTTCCGGCGCACGGCGCATGGACGATTGGGCCAAGGGCCGCCACATCTACTTCGTGCTGCAGTTCTCGAAGCCGTTCGCCTCGGCGGAACTCGTGTCCGACGGCAAGGTGCTCGCCGCTGGCGTCCACGAAGCCAGCGGCACGTCGTTGAAGTGTCTCGTCCATTACAAGACCACCGCCGGAGAAGCGATCCTGGTGCGCGTTGGTCTTTCCGGGGTCAGCGTCGAGGGCGCGCGCAGGAATCTGATTAAGGAGATCCCCGACTGGGACTTCGCGCGTGTCCGCCGGGCCGCGCACGACGCCTGGCAGCATGAGTTCGCCAAAGTGCGGGTGGAGACGGCGAACGTCAAGCACAAGACGATTTTCTACACCAGCCTCTACCACACGATGGTGGCCCCGACTTTGTTCGACGACGTTGACGGGCAATATCGCGGCATGGATCTGCAGGTTCACCAGATGCCGAAGGGCGAGCACAACTACAGCACGTTTTCGCTGTGGGACACCTACCGGGCGCTGCATCCGCTGTACACGATCATGCAGCCTGAGCGCGTGCCGGCGTTGGTTAATTGTCTGGTCCGCATGGCTGCGGAGAGTCCGGCGGGCATGCCCGTATGGCCGCTGCAAGGGTCGGAAACGGGCTGCATGACGGGTTACCACTCGGTTGCCGTGATTGCCGAGGCGGCGGTAAAGGGGTTCAAAGGCATCGACTACGAGAAGGTCTATCCGTACATCCTGAAGCGTGCGCTGGAGGACGATTACCGGGGGCTGGGCTACTATCGCAAACTGAATTACATCCCGAGCGATAAAGAGGAAGAGTCGGCGACGAAGACGCTGGAATACGCCTACGACGATTGGGCCATCGCGCAACTGGCGCGCGTGCTGGGCAAGACCGGCGACTACGAAAAGTTCCTGGAACGCTCGAAGAACTACCGCAACCTATGGGACCCATCGACGGGCTTCATCCGCCCGCGTCTTGAGAACGGCGATTGGGCCGCTCCGTTCGATCCAAAGCTGACCGGGACCACCAAGAAATGGCGCGACTACACCGAGGCCAATGCGTGGCAGGCGACATGGCTCGCCCAGCATGACCCGCAAGGCTATGCGAAGCTGCTGGGCGGGCGCGAGGCGATGGTGAAGAAGCTCGACGAACTGTTCAACCAGAGTTCAGAAATCAATGGCGAAGTGCCCGTGGACATGACGGGCCTGATCGGCATGTACGCGCACGGCAACGAGCCGAGCCACCACATCGCTTACCTCTACGACTATGCCGGCGCTCCCTGGAAGACGCAGGAGCGCGTGCTTTCCATCTTGCAGGAGCAGTATTCCGACAATCCGGATGGCCTGGCGGGCAACGAGGATTGCGGCCAGATGTCGGCCTGGTACGTGATCAGCGCGCTGGGCTTCTACGCCGTCGATCCGGCTAGCGGCAACTACGTTTTCGGTGCGCCGCTCTTCGACCGCGTGAGCCTGGACATGGGCGGCGGACACCGCCTGCAAGTGGAGGCAAAACGCAAAGCGCCCGCGGATAAATACATCCAGTCCGTCACGCTCAACGGGAAGCCATACGACAAGCTGTGGTTCAACCACTCCGCGGTCGTGAAGGGCGGAACGCTGGTCTTCGAGATGGGTCCCGACCCCAATCTGAGTTTCGGGTCGGGCGCTGATGCCGTGCCGCCGTCCATGAGCAAGTAGTGGCCCGCTGTGGATGGG
>Ga0118677_10002199_pt1 | contig 39658 bp, 37 predicted proteins | sample AliMusrvi5mmetaG_FD_86154 | JGI IMG/M metagenome (GOLD analysis project Ga0118677, IMG submission 86154) | reverse complement strand
GCTGCCCGTAGCCGCCTGGATAAATCCACCGAAAAAGGAACCAACCGCCATCAACAGAAAGCCACAGCAGCCCTCACTAAACTAAAGTCCCCAGGTGTCTCAAAGTCATTGACAAATTCCGGTGCCAATGGATGGGAGATCAACTTGAGTGCCCGAGCGGGTGGTGGCCTGGAAGCCTGGATTGTGATTCCCGTCTCTACAACTTGATCGTTCGGCACTTACTCCGGCACACAAATCTGCCCTCGCTTCATCGCCAGCAGGGTTCGCACAACCAGCATGCTCACCAGCAGGAGCAGCAGCGTCATCAGCGCGGATACCAAGACGGCAAAAAAGATACCGCCCACTTTTTCCAGCATGACGGTGCTGGCAATGGTCATCGCTGCCATCGGAAACGAATACGCCCACCAGGGCAGGGCAAATGTCAGCTTAACAAAGTGCTTCATCTGCGAAAACAGCAGCATGGTGGTGAACAGGGCGAAGTAATACAAAATGCGAGCCACATCATCGATGACTCCGTTGTGCAATTTGACCCATGCGATGAAGCCGACTGCTGGTGGTGCAAGCAGAATGAACAAAGTGGGCACAAGTTTGCCTGGCAACATCGGGTGAAAGAAAAATCGGTTCAACAACACGGCTAGAAGCGGCGTCCACATTGATGATGCCGAAGCTGAAGTAAAACCATGACACTTCCGGAAAACCCATCGGCACACCGGCAGTGGGTACCAGAATGTTGCCCACAATCGGGATAAACCAAGCCGGATTGCTGTGCTGCACCTGAAACTTCTCGTGATGCATCCAGGTCGACAAAATCACGAGCGTGAACAGCAGTTGAGCTGCGCTGCCAATTGCCCACAGGTAAAGTGAAATCACCGGATAACGACTCAAGGCTGCAATGCTGAGCAAGAGCATGCCGATGGACATGGTTGGGAAAAAGCTCATGCGGATCGGGTTATTGAATTCGTCAATGACGTGCTGGCGATGGAACAAAAACTTGGCTAGGTACGCAAAAGCAATCAGGGCGTACACCATTGCGGTAAATGCCAGCAAGTAGGAGCTCGGCGCAATCGACCAGCCCCAAAGATGTTCTGTTTTTTCAACAGCAATAGTAGTGCCCGCCAGTCCCATCACAACAGAAAAAAGGGAGACTGGCATATGTTCCAGGCGGCCGTGCTGCGCATCAGACGCGAGCGGGGTGTTCATAGGGACAAATCTCCAACTGTTCTCGAACGATCATGGTACACACCGCCGCCCAGGACTGCTGTCGCTCAAACGACCGAGGACAATACTCATTGAAACGCAAGCCACGCTGTCCTTTGCAATACGCGGACTCAGTTCAACGCATCAGTGCAAGTCAGTCGGATGGTTGTTCTAGATCTTTTAGTTTGCGGTAAAGCGATCGTTCACTGATACCCAGTTTGTGGGCGAGCTCAAGGCGACTGCCCTGATGCCCCGCGACTACCTGCTGCAAAGCGCTGCGCGCAAGGGTCTGCAACACCCCGTGCGCAGGCACGGCGCGCGCTTCATCGCCGGCAAGGTCCTGGACAAATGCAGTCGCGGCCTTGCCTGAAAAACTGACAGCAGGCAGCAATCCCGAGCGTAGTGCTTGCTGCACGTGCGTGAGGTCGATCGTGTCGCCATCACACAAGAGCGCCGTGCGTTCCAGTAAATTGCGCAGTTCGCGCACATTGCCCGGAAAGTCCTGCGCCTGTAGCAACGCCATCGACGCTTCGCTGATGACAAGATTGCGTTGCGGCGCTACTCGTTCCAGCAAGGCCACAGCCAGCAACGCGACGTCATCCGGGCGCTCGCGCAAGGCTGGCAAACGGATCGGGAAGGTACTCAGGCGGTAGTACAGGTCTTCCCGGAAATCACCCTGCGCCACCATCTGCTGCAGATTCCGGTGCGTCGCCGAAATGATGCGGACGTCGGCATGGCGCAATTCAGTGCTGCCGACACGGCGGTAGGTTCCGGTCTCCAGGAGGCGCAGCAGTTTGACCTGCATCGGCAACGGTATATCGCCAACCTCGTCAAGCAGCAGAGTGCCGCCGCTGGCGCTCTCGATCAGACCGGAGGTAGCGGAATTGGCACCGGTGAATGAGCCACGCTCATGCCCAAACAGCTCGGACTCAAACAAGTTCTCCGGCAGGCTTGAGCAGTCCACCGCCACCAGCGGGCGATGCGATCGAGTGCTCGCCTCATGCACAGCGCGCGCCACCAGTTCCTTGCCAGTGCCCGATTCACCGAGCAGCAGCACAGTCGCATTCGAAGGTGCAACGCGCGCCACTAAGCCGAGCATGCGCTGGAATTCCGGCGCGCGCCCAATCAGACCCTGCGCTGCGGATTGGCTCTGTGCCACGCGCAGGGCCTCCATTTTCTCCACGAAAAACGCCTGCTCGCCCTTGGCATCAGACAGGGGCACCAATTCGATGTTGACATACTCCTCGCCCTTGGGCGTGTGGTGCAGGTGCAGTAGCCGTTCACGCTGGCCCGACTGGCGCGATTGCGCCAGCGGACAGGACTCGCCGGCCTGATCGCAGGGCACGCTGAAATGATGTGAAACCTCGTAGCAGGTGCGCCCCACCACGCTGCGCTCCGGACTGAACTGGCGACGATAGGCAGCATTGGCCGCCAAGATGCGGTACTGCGTATCAAACAGAATGTGAGGATCACTCAAACCTTCTAGATAGGACATCAGTTCCGGCAAGGGCTTCACGTTGAATCTTTCATGCTTGGCGCCAAGTGTATGCCCGAAACGGCAGACTCTGCCATAAATGACAGTCGCAATTCACTAGCAAATTCTGTCGCTCCGGCAAGTCATTGATCTGAAACACATAAATATCAGAAATCGACTGGCATGGTTCTTGATGGAATAACAGAAGAAATGGACTCTCTGTCATGAAACCCCTCGACAAAACACTGGTGCAAAAGCTGGCTTGGGTGCTGCTGATCAAGCTTGCCGTGCTCTTCCTGTTGTGGTGGGGTTTTGTACGGGTCCAGCATGTGCAGACCGATGGGGACAGCGTGGCCGCGCAGTTCCTGCACAGCCCCCGCATTCCGGCCCAAGGAGTATCTCGATGATTTCTGAGCAACTGGTTGACCTCTCGCGGTTGCAGTTTGCAGCCACGGCGATGTACCACTTCCTGTTTGTGCCGCTGACACTGGGCATGGTCTGGATTCTGGTCATCATGGAAAGCGTCTACCTGATGACGGGCAACGTCGTCTGGAAAGACATGACTCGCTTCTGGGGCAAACTGTTCGGCATCAACTTTGCCTTGGGCGTGACCACCGGCATCACGCTGGAGTTCCAGTTCGGCACCAACTGGGCGTATTACTCGCACTACGTGGGCGACATCTTTGGCGCGCCACTGGCGATCGAGGGGCTGATGGCATTCTTTCTCGAATCGACCATGATCGGCCTGTTCTTCTTCGGTTGGGACCGGCTCTCTAAAACGCAGCATCTGATGGTCACGATCCTGATGGCGGTTGGCACCAACCTGAGCGCGCTCTGGATCCTAATCGCCAACGGCTGGATGCAAAGCCCGGTCGGCGCCGAGTTCAGCTACCAGACCATGCGCATGGAGATGACCGATTTCTGGGTCATCCTTTTCAACCCCGATGCGCAGGCCAAGTTCGTGCACACGGTCTCGGCCGGTTACCTGACTGGCGCCATGTTTGTGCTATCCATTTCAAGCTGGTACCTGCTGAACAAACGTGATGTCGAATTCGCCAAGCGCAGTTTCCGCGTTGCCGCCGCCTTCGGACTGGCCTCGGCACTGAGCGTGATCGTGCTCGGCGACGAATCCGGCTACACCATCGGCGAAGCGCAGCAAACCAAGCTCGCCGCCATGGAAGCCATGTGGGAAACCAAACCGGCCCCCGCCGGCCTGACCATGATGGCCAGTATCAACGAAGCGGCGCAGAAGAACGACTGGGAGATTGATATCCCCTGGGTCATGGGCCTGATTGGCACACGCTCCATCACCAAGCAGATCCCCGGCATCCATGAAATCAAGGCCAAGAACCGCGAACGCATTGTGCGCGGCATCGTGGCCGTCAATGCCCTGGAAGCGCTGCGGCGTGACCGCAGCGACGCCAGTGCCAAAAAGACTTTCGAGACGAACAAGATCGATCTGGGATTTGGCTTGCTACTGAAGAAATATGTCAGCGACGTGAACCAAGCCACACCGGCCATGATCGACCAGGCCATGCATGACACGGTGCCGCGTGTTGCGCCCATGTTCTGGTCGTTTCGCATCATGGTCGGCATGGGCTTTGCAATGCTGGCGTTGTTTGGCCTGGCCTTCTGGAGCACACTGAAATCCGACTGCATGGGCAAACCCTGGTTGCTCAAATGGGCCCTGTGGATGCTGCCCGTGCCCTGGCTTGCCTGTGAACTCGGCTGGTTCGTTGCCGAGTACGGTCGCCAGCCCTGGACCATCTACGGCGTGCTGCCGACCCACCTGAGCGTCTCGACACTGACTGTCAACAGCCTGTACGGTTCGCTAGCCGGTTTTGTCGGTTTCTACACCGTGCTGCTGGTGGTCGAGATGGTCCTGATGGTCAAGTTTGCGCGCATGGGCCCGGGCAGTCTGGGCACCGGTCGCTACCAGTCCGAACCCGTCCACGCCTGAACGCCCAAGGAGAACTTATGTTTGACTATTCAACCCTCAAGCTCATCTGGTGGCTACTGGTCGGCGTGCTGCTGATCGGCTTTGCCATCATGGATGGCCACGACATGGGCGTGGGCACCCTGCTGCCCTTTGTCGGGCGCAGCGACCTGGAACGCCGCGTCGTTATCAACACCGTGGGGCCGCACTGGGACGGCAACCAAGTCTGGTTCATCACCGGCGGTGGCGCTATTTTTGCGGCCTGGCCGCTGGTCTACGCCACCGCCTTCAGCGGTTTCTACTGGGCCATGCTGGTCGTGCTGTGGGCGCTGTTTTTCCGCCCGGTCGGGTTTGACTACCGCAGCAAAATCCACAACGCGGCCTGGCGCAGCACCTGGGACTGGGGCCTGTTTATTGGCGGCTCGGTGCCACCGCTGATCTTCGGCGTGGCCTTTGGCAATCTGCTGCAGGGTGTGCCCTTCCAGTTCGACCTTTACATGGTGTCGACCTACAGTGGCAGCTTCTGGCAGTTGCTCAATCCATTCGCACTGCTCTGCGGTGTGGTGAGCAGCGCGATGATCACGATGCACGGTGGCGTTTATCTGGCCCACCGCACAGAAGGCGTGATCCAGGCGCGCGCCATCAAGGGCGCCATTGGGGCGGCGCTGCTCATGGTGCTGGCCTTTGTTACCGCCGGCTTTTGGATCAGCCTGGGCATCGACGGCTACCGCATCACCTCGGTCATCGACCCGAATGCCTTGCCCGACCCAATGACCAAGACCGTGGTGCGTGAGGCCGGCGCGTGGATGGCCAACTACGGCCGCGCACCGGCGCTGTGGCTGTTGCCGACGCTGGGGGTGTTCGGCGCGCTGCTGGCCGCCCTGCTACTGACCAAACGCGCCACGCTGACGGCCTTTGTCGTCTCATCGCTGGCGCTGCTCGGTGTCATCGGCACGGCGGGCGCTTCCATGTTCCCGTTCGTCATGCCGTCAAGTTCCATGCCGGCTGCCAGCCTGACGGTGTGGGACAGCGTATCGAGCCACATGACCCTCGGAATCATGTTCTGGTGCACGCTGGTCTTCATGCCGCTGATCGTGCTCTACACAAGTTGGGCCTACCGCGTCATGCGTGGCAAGGTGACCGCCGCCTACGTGCAGGAGCATGAACATGCGGCTTATTGAGCTCTTCAACCGGCTGACCTGAACGCCATTCAAAGGATTTCACATGTGGTACTTTTCCTGGATTCTCGGTGTCGGCTTTGCCGTGCTGCTGGCGATTCTGAACGCGATGTGGGGTGAAAACGAGGAAGCCCGCAAACTCGCGAATGGGCGCAAAGGCGAGTAAGCGATCATGCTGACGCGCGAGCTTGCAAGCGATGACGCAACACCGGTAGCGGTGCACGCCGCCATCCATCTGCCGAGCCTGATCGCAGCCCTGAGCATCATGCTGGGTGGCACCATCTATCCGTTTCTGATGACGCGCTCCGACGGCACGGCAAATCACAGTCTGGCTCTGGCCCTGCTCTGGGCCATGAGCGCCGGCTTGGTCAGAGGCGTCGGCTTCGTGCCACGTGCCTGGGTCTGGCGTCTTCTGTTTTCGGGTTGGTCCTGTCTTGCCGCGCTGGCCGTTGCGGGCTGGATGCGTTGGGGCTATTGATATGAAAGTTGATTACCCGGCACCGCATGCGGCAAATGACACGTCTGCTCATCCATACGCATTGTGTGAGTCGACCGCTGAACTGTTTAGTGTGCTGTCGGCACCCCTGCGACTTCGGATCATCCGGAGCTTGTGCCGCTCTGAAAAAAATGTCGGCGAATTGATGGGCGAGATCAAAACCACACAACCCAATATGTCGAGCCATCTGAACACGCTCTACAAGGCTGGCATGCTGGGAAAGCGTCGTAACGGCAGCCACGTTTATTACCATGTCATCGACCCGATCGCGCTGATCGACCTGCTATCGCAGTCGCGTGTGATGGTGGGCAAGGCCAGCATGAGCAATCTCCTGTTGGCAACTGGACCCAACCCAGGAGTCTGCAATGTACTTCCGCATCCTGCATGACGAAACCGTTGGCGACCTGAGCTATCTGCTGGCCGACATGGACGCCCGCGAGGCGATCCTGATCGACCCGCATGGCCGCGACCTGGCACTGCTGTCCGCATTGCTCTCCGAATGCGATCTGCGCCTGCGCTGGGTGCTGCGCACCCACCACCACGACCACATTAACCCACAGGAGCCAGCGCAGCTGGCGCAACTCGGTGCGCCGCTGGTGCAGGGTGCCGCAGCGCCCGGCGCACGCATCGGTGTCGACGGCGACATTCTGTCATTCGGCAACGAACTGGTGCGCGTGCTGGCAACACCAGGCCACACCGCAAGCTGCCTGAGCTTCGCCTGGCGTGACCGCCTGTTCTGCGGTGGCCTGTTGGCCGTAGATGCCTGCCCACACCAGCCCGTGCCGCTGCTACCTGAGGCACTGTGGGACAGCGTGCAGCAGCGCATCTTCACGCTGGCGGACGAAACCCTGCTCTTCGCCGGCCACGAGCGCCGCTCGCGCGCCGTCAGCACGGTGCAGGAACAACGTCACTGGCATCCATTTTTTGCCGGTCTATCACGCGATGCATTTCTGGCACGCGTAGCGGCCCTGCCGGTGACAGGCGGGTGTGCACCAGATTCCTAAGGCAAAGCTAATGACGACGTCAACAACGCAGACAGTTTACGAAGCCTTAGGGGGTGAAGCGGGCGTGCGCGCACTGGTACTGCGCTTCTACACATTAATGGACGAATTGCCCGAAAGCTTTGCCCTGCGCATGATGCACCCCGAGAGCCTGAGCGGCAGCGAGACCAGCCTGTTCGAGTTTCTCTCAGGCTGGTTTGGCGGACCCGATTTGTACGTTGCGAAAAAGGGCCACCCACGCTTGCGCATGCGCCATGCGAACTACCGGGTCGGTCCGGCCATGCGTGACCAATGGCTGTCGTGCATGAAGCAGGCGCTCGACGCGCAGGTGACGGATGAGGACTTACGGGCGCGCCTGATTGAAAAATTCTCGCAAATGGCCAACCATTTGATCAATGCCGAAGACAACCGCACTTCAGCGGCCTGAATAACCATGTTCAGTGCCGGATACTGACTTGGCGTTTCTGATATCCACCGAAGGCGTTTCCAGAATTTCACTGTCCGCTTATTTGTAGATCAGGTGGCTATCGTGTGTCGGCTTTACTCAAGCGGGAGCACCCGCAATGGGCACTTAGTTCGCGCTCACGACCGGCAGGTGTACGGTCGCTCAGCTTGAACAATTCGCGGTTACTCATACCCATCAAAACCATTTGTAGTTTGATGCGCTACGCACTACAATATGCCGAAATGATCAAGAGTTTTCGTCACAAAGGCTTGCAACGTTTTTTTGAAACAGGCAGCAAGTCCGGAATACAGGCGGCGCATGCGAGCAAGCTGCGCCTGCAACTGGCAGCTTTGGATCAAGCGGTCAGACCTGAAGACCTTTCGGCGCCGTCCTGGGCATTGCACCCCTTAAAGGGTGAACTGAAGGGTCATTGGGCACTTGCCGTGAATGGAAACTGGCGCATGGTGTTTGCCTTTGAGGGTGAAGATGCCGTGCTTGTTGATTACCGGGATTACCACTGAGGTTCAGTATGACTCGAATGCATAACCCCCCGCATCCTGGCGAAATTCTCCGGGAGTATTTGGGCGACATCACGGTGACACAAGCCGCGGTGAAGCTTGGTGTCAACCGCGTAACTCTGTCCCGCGTGGTCACCGGGTCGTCGGGCATTTCTGCCGACATGGCCTACCGATTGGGCGAAGCATTCGGGACCAGCCCTGAGCTGTGGGCAGGCATGCAACTTCAGTACGACTTGTATCACGCGGGCAAGTTGACGCGCCCTCGAATCGAACGATTGGCCGCGTAGGCAGACAGGTGCATCGCCATGAGCGACTGCTTATCCCACCCACTCGGTCACCGTGAGTGGGGCTCAGGAAGTCAGATTATTTCGTTTCACGACCTACCTGCACGCAAACTGTTCAGCGGTTCCAGCGGCCCAACTCAATCGCGCATGAAGATTTCTTCGATTTGCAGTCCGAACAATTCGGCAATGCGAAAGGCCAAGGGCAGCGAAGGATCGTACTTTCCGGTTTCGATGGCATTGACGCTCTGGCGCGAGACTTCGAGCTTGTCTGCCAGATCCAACTGAGTCCAGTTGCGCTCGGCGCGAAGCACCTTGAGACGGTTCTTCAACATCCATCTCCCCATGTGCCGTGGCTGATCCGGTTGATGAATCCACCCAAGCCGAAACCGAAGAACCAGATGATCGCGACCCAATAGGCGTCGACGTGAGCAACCAACCCGAAGTTCTCCAGAAACCCCCAAACAGTGGAAATCGAGAGCGCAACCGCGGTGCCGATCAATGTCTGGCGCACGATCAGCATCCGAATGAATTCGTCCTTCTGTTCGATGATGAGCATTGCAATCGCATAGAAGATGCCGACAACCGCAAGACCCGGAATCAACCCCAGGATCCAGACCACCGGACCTTCCACCAAATCGCGCGAAATCAAGTATTTGGCAGCCAAGAGGCTCGCCACATAGATTGCCGTCGAGTTGCCGATCCGCCTGAGGTAGCGACGCCGGGGAACGGATGGGACCATTGTTAGACCCCCTTCCCGGTACATTGATTTTCTGCGAGCCCCAGTCGGTGCGCCAGTCGTCGAATTTTGGTTCTCCTGCCAGCACGTCTGTCACGCATGCTGTGTCGCCAGCCGATTCATTGCGCGGCCAGAGCACCTACCAGCATGAAGAACCATCCTAGCGTCCAAACAGGGGCGCTGCACTCCCGCATGGGAGTCCTGCTGGTGACCACCCCTGGTCAATGCCTTTTCCGACACCGTGGTGTCAACAATGACGCGATACAAATCGGCCTTCTTCACCGCCGCGATGGCCACGGCCGTCTCGATCGTGGTCTTCAAAAGCACTTCTACGCCGGCTTAACTCATTCAAAATTAGATCAAACACCTCTGCAAGACCACCAGCAGGCTGTCCAGAGCCGGGGGGCTTTTGAGCCGGACAAACAGCACTTGCGCTTCAACCGTATATGGATGGTGGCGAACAACGAATCCAGTGCCTCATCGCTAGGTCAGAAATCCGCGCGTTGAGTTGCAAAGGGAGTTTTAACCACCGAGCGTTCCATTTTTAACGTTTTCAACGCAAGGAAAGACATGAAAGTACAAACAAGCCTACCCGCACCACCCGCCGAAACTCTGCTGCGCCTGCCCGCCGTGGTGGCACGTGTCGGGCTTAAAAAATCCGCGATTTATGAGATGTTTAATCGTAACCCGCCAGAATTCCCGCGCCCGCTGAAACTGAGCCGCCGGGCCGTATGTTGGCCAGCATCCAAGATTGATCAATGGATTGCCGAGCGTATTCAAGCCGCTGAGCAATCATGATCGACGAAGTGATAGCGGGCCGCCGACGAGGCGTGCCCACGCTGCGCACGGCTGCGAATGGCAGGACATTTGCGACCTTCAGGATCTCCGCTGCCGATCACCCAGGCGCATATGTTCTGGTGTCGTGCGTTGCATTCAGTGCGTCGGCAATTGAATCCATGCAGCGCCTTGAAGAGGGTGATAGCTTCCTCGCCACAGGCGAGACTGCCCTTTCGACCTGGAATGGCAGTAACGGCACCATATGCTACGGGTTGAGTGTTACGGTGCATCGCGTCATGAGTGTTTACCACGCTGTCCGCAAGCAGCAAAACCACGACGAGTGCGGCGATGGTGATAAGGGCAAATGATGGTCAAGTCAGCCCCACCCCAACTCGCCACCCCTCGAGTTCAAGCCGCACACCCACCCCGTCCGATCTATTCCCCACCCCATGGAAACAGCCATAAGCCCTGACCTGATCCGGGCCGCACTTCAACACATCCCAGCCAACCTGAGCCGCGATTCATGGGTACGCGTGGGCATGGCCGTCAAGAGCGAATTCCCCGACGAAACCGGCTGCAGTCTGTTCACCGAATGGAGCGCATCGATGCCGGACAACTTCGACCCGAAATCGACCCGCTCAACTTGGTGCAGCATCAAGCAGGATGGCGGTGTTGGCATCGGCACGCTGTTGCACCTAGCCAAAGAACATGGTTTTACTCTGCCAAAGGCAGATCAGGCACCCAGCCCGCCCGATCCGGTAGCGGCAGCAAAGCTGGCAGCAGAACGCGCCAACCGGACACGGCTCGAATCCGAGCAAACCGCAGCACGCCACGCGGCCACCAGCGATGAAGCCAAGACGATCTGGGACGCTGCCAGCGAGACTGGGCACAGTGGCTACCTGGCCCGCAAAGGCGTGAAGCCGTACGGTGTGAGGATCACATCTGATGGCGTGCTGCTGGTGCCAATGCGCGATTTCACCGGCAAACTGTGGAACGTGCAACGCATCGCCGCAGAACCGCCACTCAGCGGCGGGCCAGATAAGCTGTTTCAACGCGGTGGCCGTAAATCGGGTCTTTGGCACATGATCGGCGATTCGACCCGGGCATCGGTGCTGCTGATGGCTGAAGGCTACGCCACGGCCGCCAGCGTGCATGAGGCAACAAACCGCCCGACTGCATGTGCCTTTGATGCAGGCAACTTGGCGCATGTGACCAAAGCCCTGCACCAGGCACACCCAACCGCCCTGATCGTGATCTGCGGTGATGATGACACCGGCACCCAAGAGCGCACCGGTCACAACCCCGGCCGCGACCAGGCCAAGGCGGCGGCGCGATCCGTGCGGGGGCTGGCCGTGTTCCCCGAACCTTTGCCGCCTGGCGGCAGCGACTTCAACGATTTACACCAGGCCGACGGGCTTGACGCGGTTCGGGCATGTATCGAAGTCGCCATCGATGCCCATCAGGGCAGCCAAGCGCCCGTCGGCAGCAACCGTGAACGCATGTTCGATCCCTTTACAGTTGACGATACCGGCGTGTGGTTTTGCGGTGCCGACCAGGACGGCAAGCGCAAGCCGCCTGAATGGCTTTGCAGCCGTTTGAATGTTGAGGCTTTGACCCGCGATCAAGACGGCAGCGGCTGGGGTTACCTGCTGGCCTTCGCCGATCCACTGGGGCACATCAAGACCTGGGCGATGCCCGCTCGCATGTTGAGTGCGGATGGCGGCGAGTACCGGGCCACGCTGTTGAACATGGGCCTGCGCATTGCCACCACGCCCCGTGCCCGCACGAGGTTGACCCAGTACATTCAAACCCGTGCCCCGGATCAATTTGCAAGCTGTACCGAGCGCATCGGCTGGCATGGCCGGGCTTTTGTGCTGCCAAAGGAAACCATTGGCGACGATGCAGAGCGCATCGTCTTTCAGAGTGACAACCCGGTGGAAAACACCTTTCGCGTCAAGGGCAAGGCCGACCAATGGCGCGGGCGTGTGGGCGCATTGTGTGTGGGCAACTCCCGCCTGGTCTTCGCGGTTGCGTGTGCCTTTGCCGGACCACTGCTGCGCCCAGCTGGTATGGAGTCCGGCGGGTTTCATTACCGGGGTGATTCATCAAGTGGCAAGACCACAGCATTGAAGCTGGCCGCCAGCGTCTACGGTGGCACCAGTTATTTGCAGCGTTGGCGCAGCACCGACAACGCACTTGAGGCCGCTGCTGCGCAGCACAGCGACTGTCTGTTGATCCTTGACGAACTGGCACAGATCGACCCCAAGACGGCAGGCGAATGCGCCTATATGCTGGCCAACGAACAAGGCAAGGCCCGCGCCACCCGAACCGGCGCACCCCGCGCCCGCCAAGCATGGCGGCTGCTGTTCCTGTCTGCTGGTGAAGTGGGTCTATCAGATCACATGGCAGAAGGCATGAAGCGCACCCGGACCGGGCAGGAAGTGCGCATGGCCGACATTCCGGCCGATGCCGGGGCCGGGCTGGGTGCCTTTGAAGACCTGCACGGCATGCAAGGCGGCTCAGCCTTTGCAAAGCACATCACCGGGCAGGCCCAAACGGTGTACGGTGCCACCGGCCACGCCTGGCTGCAGTGGTTGACCGAACATGCCGACACGGTGAAGGCAGGCATTCGCAACGCATCAAACGCCTTGGCGCAATCGATGATCCCCAAGGATTGCAGTGGGCAGGTTGAGCGAGTCGGTGCACGCTTTGCGCTGGTGGGTGCTGCAGGCGAGATGGCCACGGCGGCGGGGCTGACCGGCTGGCCAATTGGCGAGAGCGAACGGGCCGCCCGTGCCTGCTTCAATGCCTGGTTGACTGCCCGTGGCGGCATCGGCAATGGCGAGGTCGTGGCCATGCTGCGGCAAGTGCGGCGTTTCCTGGAACTCAACGCGGAGGGCCGCTTTGCCATGTGGCACCGGAGCAGCGATGATCATGCCTCCAAGACCTTGAACCGGGCGGGCGTGCGGCGAATGGTGAATGAGGATGGCGAGCCCATCAAAAGCAATTCGCAATTCGGAGCTACGTTTGGCGACAGGCTGACGACAGCCTTGGGTGAAGGCGTGAGCTTTGAATACTTCATCCTGGCGGAAACCTTCAAGACTGAAGTCTGCAGCGGTTTTGATTTCAAGGCGGTAGCTCGTGTGTTGTTGGCACATGGCTGCCTGATACCCGATAAGGGTCGATCGTTTGACTGCAAACCACGTCTTCCCGGAATAGGCCTTGCGGGTTGCTACCGGGTTACGCCAGCAATCTTTGGACTTGATCTTTGAATACTCGCGGTTCTTGGTCAGAGTGAGCAACACCAAGCCGCATATGGGCGGCGGGCGGCAGATTTTCAACCTCGCTGAAAAACCTGGTTTTTGTGAGCACCAGACACCAAACTACAGCACGGCCGGACGGCTGCAAACTCCAATGGAAATGACTGCCCCCAGTGTCCCCATGACAAAGTGGTTTGTCCCCGCTCGTAATGGGGACAGTTTTATTCAATCGTGACAACGGGTTACAAGCGCATTCGCCATTTGTCCCCGCTGTCCCCGCGTTTTTTAAGCAAGGGTCGGTTAATGTCCCTGGCAGTGGTGACTTTCGCATGACAGGCAGGCACTTGCGCCACAGCGATCACGCCACACCATGTGCAATTCCACAGCAAAACACCCCGAAAAATGAATGGAATCGACAACAGAATGCAGTAACTTTTATCAAATAATCAGTGATTTTTTGCAGTTACTGTGAAAGTTACTGCACAATTCGCCGGAAGCTACTGGAAGTTACTGCACCTTATCGAACCATCAATCAGTCACTATAAAATTAGCGTACCGCTTGCAACCAATTGATTTACATAGGTATTTTTAACAATTTGAACGCCAATGGACGTAAAAAAACCAACCGGATTAGGGTTGGTTTTTAAGTGTTTGGTGGCCTGGGGCGGAATCGAACCACCGACACAAGGATTTTCAATCCTCTGCTCTACCGACTGAGCTACCGGGCCAGAGCGGTGGAGTATAGCAGCATCTTTGCCCCGTCAGACCCCGTTGCGCTTGCCGCGCGTCAGGTCGACTCCGAGTTGCTTGAGCTTGCGATAGAGGTGCGTGCGCTCGAGCCCGGTCTTCTCGGCCACCCGGGTCATGGAGCCGTTTTCCTTGGCCAGGTGGTATTCGAAATAGGCTTTCTCAAACTCGTCGCGGGTCTCGCGCAAGGGTTTGTCGAGCATGAAACTTTGTTGCGACAAGGGGCCGGTATCCGCGCTGAGTGCCGTCGCCGCCGCACCCATGACAACCGTCATTTCTGTTACAGGCGGCGTGGCATGCGCGACCACCAACGGCTCCACCGGTTTGCGGGCCATGCCGCGTGCCAGCCCCTGCTCCACGGCCTTGAGCAGCTTTTGCAGCGTGATGGGTTTCTCAAGAAAGGCCAGGGCCCCGATCTTGGTCGCCTCCACTGCGGTGTCGATGGTTGCGTGTCCGCTCATCATGATGACCGGCATGGTCAGTGCGCCGGTGGAAGACCATTCCTTGAGCAGCGTGACGCCGTCGGTATCGGGCATCCAGATGTCGAGCAAGACCAGATCGGGTCGATCACGCAAACGCGCGGCGCGGGCCTGGGCGGCGTTCTCAGCCACCTCGACGTTATGCCCCTCGTCGTTCAAAATTTCCCACAACAGATCGCGGATGCCGAGCTCGTCGTCAACCACCAGTATGTTTGCCATGATCTTGCGCGTTCCTTGGGTAGACCTGCGTCGCCCGGCTAGACCGGTGCGACATTCTCGATGGTAAATGATAACGACACTTGGGCGCCGACCACCTCGCCGTCCACCAGACGGTTCGCAATGTCAACCCGCGTGCCATGATCGTCGGCGATCTTCTTGACGACGGCCAGGCCCAGGCCGGTTCCCTTGGCCTTGGTGGTGACATAGGGCTCAAAGGCGCGCTTGAGGATGTGCTCGGGGAAACCCGTTCCGCAGTCGATCACGCTCAGTCGCACACGCCCGGCCGTCTCCAGCCACTGGGTGCGCACGGTGACACCGAACTCCTCGCTGCGGCGCCCCGCTGTTTCGGTGGCGTCCTGCGCGTTCTGCAGCAGGTTGTGCAAGACCTGACGCAGCTGCTGTGCGTCGCCCATCATGCGCGGGCAGCGCGCGTCGAGGTCCAGGCGCACGGGCACCTCGGATGTTTCACTGACATACAGGTGCGCAACCTCGGACACCAGCGCATTGAGATCGAGCGCCTTGAGCTCGGCCGCCGGCAGCCGGGCGTAGTCGCGGAACTCATTGACCAGCCGCTTCATGGCGTCGACCTGATCGACGATGGTCTTCACAGACTTTGTCAGCAGGGCCTGCTCGGCCGGCGCGACCTTGCCGGCCAGTTTCATCTCCAGGCGTTCGGCCGACAACTGAATCGGCGTGAGCGGATTCTTGATCTCGTGCGCCAGCCGCCTGGCCACTTCACCCCAGGCCTGGACCCGCTGTGCCGAGACAATTTCGGAGATGTCATCAAAGACCAGAAGGCGTTTGGCTCCGGGCAGTTCGGCGCCGCGCGCGATCAGGATCAGCGCGTCTTCTGCCTGCCGGCCCACCAGCCGGGCCGCCGCATTGCCGAGTTCAAAGGATTTCTGCCAATGGTCCAGGCCGTGTTCGGTGCGGGTGCCGAGGAACGAATCGAACTGGAGCTGGACGTTCTCCCCGAAGGTCTGCAGGCCTTCGATGTCAGCCAGTCGCCGCCCTTCGAACACCGCCAGCGGCACGCGCAGAATGCGGGTGGCCCCCGGATTGGACGACTGCACGACGCCCTGTGCATCGAGCACCATGACCCCGGCGGTGAGGTTGTCCAGAATCGTCTGCAGGTTGGCGCGCGCCGCATTGACCTGCTCCATGCTGCCCTGCACCGCCTGACGGGCGTCAGCCAGTTGCTGCGTCATGTCGGCAAAGGCGCGGGTCAGACCATCGAGCTCATCCTTGCCCTGCAAGGACGCCTTGGGCGTCAGATCACCTGCCGCCACCTGGCGCACGCCATCGGCGAGCAGCAGCAGCGGGCGCGCAATCTGGTTGCCCAGCACCACCGCGAGCAGGACGGCACCAAAGACCGCCAGGAACAGGCTCAAGGTCAGGGTTCCGATATACATGCGCTGCAAGCCCTGGCGTGCCAGTGCCCGCTCCTGGTACTCGCGATTGGCCTCGGTGACCGCGAGCGCATTGGCCACCAGCGTTGGCGGCAGGGTCTGCGTTGCCATCAGGAAGCGTGGTTCCTCCAGCAGCCCCAGGTTGGTGTTGGTCACCAGCACCAGTGCCTTGATGCGGGCGACGCGCGCGACGCCCGGCACAGCGTCGTCCAGGCCCTCGATCCAGGCCACCGATTTCTGGGCCCGCGCGCTGCGGAATTGCTGCTGGCTGGGCCGGTCCGGATTGAGCTGGTAGCGGGACTGCCCGGCAGCGGAGATCAACTGGCCGCTGCCGCTCCACAGCGTCAGGTCAATGGCGCCCAACTGCTCGCGCGCGCGCTCCAGCGGCAGTCCGACGCTGGCGTTCTGCGCATCGGCCAATTGCTGGGCCGATGCGCGCGCCTTGCTGGTCAATTCATCGGAGAGGGTTTCCAGTGTGACGCGACCGAGATTGAGGCCGGCATCGAGCGCGCCTTCGACCTTGATGTCAAACCAGCTCTCGATCGAACGCGACACGAACTGGTAGGAGACGACATAGATCAGGACGCCCGGGGCAAACCCGGCCAACGCGAATATGGCGGCCAACTTTACCAACAGGCGACTGCCGAATTTGCGCTGGCGCAAGCGCTTGAGCAGGCGGTAGGCCATCCATGCGATGGTGAGGACCAGCAGGCCCGCCACCACCACGTTGAGCACGAACAGGCGCGCGTAGTTGCGCTCGTACATGTCGCGGTTGGTTGTGGCCTGCGTCAGCAGAAACAGCAGCACCAGACCAAGGCCGACCATGACGGCCAGGCCGACCCCGATCGACCAGCGCACTGCGCGCGAATTGCGCAACAGGAAACGGCCCGGCGCGACCGGCGCGGGGTCTGGGCCGGTCACTTGAGGGTCTCCAGCGCCAACGGCTGCCTGATCAGGAAATCAATGTTCCAGTCAGCCTGACCCAAAGTGCCGATCTGGAACGGGCGCGGCAACTGCGAGGTGTCGAGGCGAAAGCGGAACACAACGAGGTGCTGCTGTTCGAGATCGAGATCGGCAAGGTCGGCAACTTTCCAGCGCGACAGGCGCTGCACGGCGGCCATTGCATCGGCCAAGGTGTCGAAATTCTGGTTCAGCGCCACCGCCATGGCGGCATTGGTGATCATGCCCGAGGCGACATTGAGGCGCCAGCGGCGCGTCAAGGGCTGGTAGGCGAGGCGCATGTGGCGCTCGGCGCTTGCCACCTTCTTGTTGGTCCAGTACCAGCGTTCGCGAAACAGCTCGACCTCGGCCACGAAGATCATCGGGACGCCTTTGAGCAGCGCGTCCTCGATCACCGGGGTGAGTTCGAACCTGACATTGGCACTGAGCAGAACCGAGTCGGCGCTGCGCTCGAACTTGAGGGACGAGATATCCGGCGCCGCTGACTCGGCAAGGGCCGGCGCGCACGGGCTCCAGCCCAGGCACACGCCAAGCAGCAGGGCGAGCAGGTCAAGCCGCGCGTTTTTCAAACAAAGCGAAATAAAAGCCGTCATGGTCACCGTTTGGATTGTCCGGGACTGCGCCTTCGTTTGCCCCAGTCCCGGGCATTAAATGCCCCGGCGACGGCAGCAAAACGGCATCGGTGTTGTGCGCAAGAAACGTTTGCGCCTGATCCTGACCTTCGGCCTTGAATACCGAACAGGTGCAGTACAGCAGGCGTCCGCCAGGCCTGAGCAAGGCCCACAGCACCTTGAGCAACCGGGCCTGGATGGCGCCCAGTTGCGCAATGTCGGTCTCGCGTCGCAGCCAGCGCACATCGGGATGCCGGCGCACGATGCCGGAGGCCGAACACGGCGCATCGAGCAAGATGGCATCGAACAACCGGCCGTCCCACCAGCTTGCCGGGTTCGCGGCATCACCGACCACGACCTCGGCCTGCAGTCCCAGCCGTCGCATGGTCTGATGGATGCGCTGGGCGCGCTGCGGATCGATCTCGAGCGCCGTCACGCGTCCGTCGCCCATCTCGAGCAGGTGCGCAGTCTTGCCGCCAGGCGCGGCGCAGGCATCGAGCACACGCAGCGCATCAGGCGCCACCAGACCCGTCAGCAGCAGCGGCGCGGCCAGTTGCGCCGCGCCATCCTGCACCGACACCAGGCCATCGGCAAAGCCCGGTATCTCCGGCACCGGCCGCGGTCGCTCCAGCTCGATGCCGACCGGGCCCTCGAGCACGGCGCTCAGCCCCGCATCGGCGAGCATCTGCAGATAAGCCGCAACGCTCGTCCTTCGGGTGTTGACGCGCAGGCTCATCGGCGCATGCCGGTTGTTGGCGGCCAGGATCTGCTGCCAGCGGTCGGGCCAGTCCTTTCGCAGGCGCTCGATCCACCAGGTTGGATGGTTCCAGCGTGCCACCGGGTCAGCATCGGTTGCCGCCACCAGCGTCTCGCGTTCACGCAGAAAGCGGCGCAGGCAGGCGTTGATGAAACTGGCCTGCTGCCGGGTATCGGGGCTGCGCTTGGCCGCCTCGACAGCCTGATTGACAAGTGTGAACACCTCGTACGGCGCGTCCTGCTCCTGCCATGCCAGTGCGAGCGCGGTGCACAACAGGGCATCGGCCGGTGGCGGTGCCCGGCGCGGCGCCAGTTGTTGGCGCAGGGCCTGTGCCCGACCCAGCGAGCGCAGCACATGAAAGATCAGCGCCTGTACGCCGGGCCGCAGTTCGGGCGCAACCCGTTCCAGCGCAGCCGTTCCCGAGACCCCGCCACGGATCGACTGCAACATGCCGGCAGTGGCCTGCAATTGGCGCCACAAGGGAATACTGGCTTCACTCACGTTCATGCAACTAAAGGGCTTGCGCCGGCTTGAAGCCAAAAAGCCAGGCCAGCAGCAGTGCCGGAAACTGGCCAATGGCCTCGTTGTAATTCGCGACCACGCGGTTGAAATCGGTGCGGGCCAATTCGGTCTTGACGGCAAGCTGCTCCCATTGCGACTGCAGCGTCTGCAGCCACGCGGGCTCAACCAGGTAGCTCGGCAGGCCCCGCACGCGTGCCCATGATTCGGACAGGGTCCCATGCGCCGTGCGCAGCGCCTTCATGGCCGGCGCATGCAAGGGCTGCGCGTGGGCGACGCGCAGCGAAGCCTTGAACTGTTCGGCCGCCGCCACCAGCGCGGCCCAGGCGGTCAGACAGTCCTGGGCGGCCTGCGCGTCGGGCGCGTGCGTCTGCACCAGCTGCAGGTTTTGATGAAACAGGTCTTCCAGCACGGCAAAGGACACAATGCCCTGCGAACGGCAACGCACCAGACGGTTGTAGGCCCCCATCGCCCAGAACAGCAGCACGGCAATGGCAACCCAGAGCACGACGGAGTCGCTCATGTCTTTGAATCTCCCGATGCAGTCATGTACAGATTATCAAGGGCAATAAAAAAACGCCCCAAGCCACCATACAGGGGGCTTGAGGCGTTGCCGGTTCAGCAGCAAACGGGTCTTATTCGGACACCGCTCCTTCGTTGGCCTGCGCCGCCGCATCCACGTCGCCGGCGAGTTCCGCCGCCTCGGCTTCGGCGATCGCGCGGCGTTCCGCGTCGTCCATATTCTCGCGGACCTTGCGGGCCTCGTGATAGGCCAGGCCGGTGCCGGCCGGGATCAGACGGCCGACGATGACGTTTTCCTTCAGGCCGCGCAGCTCGTCGCGCTTGCCCATGATGGCAGCCTCGGTCAGAACGCGGGTGGTTTCCTGGAAGGAAGCCGCGCTGATGAAACTGTCGGTCGACAGGGACGCCTTGGTAATGCCCAGCAGCAGGTTGGTGAAGGTCGCCGGCGTCTTGCCTTCGGCGCGCAGGGCGTCGTTGGTGTTGAGCATCTCCGAGCGTTCCACCTGCTCGCCGTTGATGTAGGTCGAATCACCTGCATTCTCGACGACGACACGGCGCAGCATCTGGCGCACGATCACTTCGATGTGCTTGTCGTTGATCTTCACGCCCTGCAGACGGTAGACGTCCTGCACTTCGTCAACGATGTAGCGCGCCAGTTCCTCGGAGCCGAGCAGGCGCAGGATGTCCTGCGGATCCGCCGGACCGTCGACCACGCTCTCGCCCTTGTTCACCACCTGGCCTTCGTGGACGATGATGCTCTTTTCCTTGGGCACGAGTTCTTCCCAGACTGCGCCATCCGGATCGGTAATCTGCAGGCGGATCTTGCCCTTGGTCTCCTTGCCGAAGGAAACGGTGCCCGTCATCTCGGCCAGCACGCCCTTGTCCTTGGGTGAACGCGCCTCGAACAGCTCGGCCACACGCGGCAGACCGCCGGTGATGTCGCGCGTCTTCTGGCCTTCGATCGGGATGCGGGCCAGCACTTCGCCAGGGCCCACGTCCTGACCGTCGCGCACCTGAACCAGCGCGCCAATCGGGAAGCCGATGGTCACCGAATGGTCGGTGCCCGGGATCTTCACTTCGTTGCCGGTGGCGTCAATCAGCTTGACCTGCGGACGCACGACCTTGGCAGCGCCGCGGCGCTTCGGATCGATCACGACCATGGTCGACAGACCGGTCACCTCGTCCACCTGCTTGGCCACCGTCAGGCCTTCTTCGACGTTCTCGAAGTGGGCCTTGCCGGCGAACTCGGTGATGATGGGGCGCGTCAGCGGGTCCCAGTTGGCCAGGATGGCGCCGGACTTGATGACCTGATCAGCCTTGACTGCCAGCACCGCACCGTACGGCACCTTGTGACGCTCGCGCTCGCGGCCGTGCTCGTCATGAATGACGATCTCGCCGGAGCGGGAAATCACGACCTGTTCCTTCTTGCCGTTCGTCACATAACGCATGGTGGCGTTGAATCCGATCGTGCCGTTGGACTTGGCTTCCACGCTGGCAGCAATCGCTGCACGCGAGGCCGCACCGCCGATGTGGAAGGTGCGCATGGTCAGCTGGGTGCCGGGTTCACCGATCGACTGCGCCGCAATCACGCCGACTGCCTCGCCGCCATTGACCAGGCCACCGCGGCCCAGATCGCGGCCGTAGCACTTGGCGCAGATGCCGAAGCGTGTTTCGCAGGTCAGTGCGGTACGCACCTTGACTTCATCGACGCCGGCGGCTTCCAGTTCTTCGATCAGGTCCTCGTCCAGCATGGTGCCGGCCGTGACCATGACGGAGCGGTTCTCCGGATGCAGGACGTCATCGGCAGCGGTGCGACCCAGGACGCGATCGCGCAGGGATTCGATGACTTCACCGCCCTCGACAATCGCGCGCATCAGGTAACCACCGTGCGTGCCGCAGTCCTGCTCGGTCACGACCAGATCCTGCGTCACGTCGACCAGGCGGCGCGTCAGGTAACCCGAGTTCGCCGTCTTCAAGGCCGTATCCGCGAGACCCTTGCGGGCGCCGTGGGTGGAGATGAAGTACTCCAGCACGTTGAGGCCTTCGCGGAAGTTCGCCGTGATCGGCGTCTCGATGATGGAGCCGTCAGGCTTGGCCATCAAGCCGCGCATGCCGGCCACCTGGCGAATCTGCGCCGCGGAGCCGCGGGCGCCGGAGTCGGCCATCATGTAGATCGAGTTGAACGATTCCTGCTGCACCTTGTTGCCGTGGCGGTCGATCACCGTTTCACGCGAGAGTTGCGCCATCATGGTCTTGGAGACCTCGTCGCCGGCCTTGCCCCAGATGTCCACCACCTTGTTGTAGCGCTCGCCTGCGGTCACGAGGCCGGAGGTGTATTGCTGGGCAATTTCCTTGACCTCTTTTTCGGCGCGCTCGATGATGCCCGGCTTCTCGGACGGCACCAGCATGTCGTCGATGCAGATCGAGATGCCGGCCTTGGTCGCCAGACGGAAGCCGTATTGCAGCAGCTTGTCGGCAAAAACAACCGTCTCCTTGAGACCGCACTTGCGGAACGAGACGTTGATGAGCTTGGAGATTTCCTTCTTCTTCAGCGCCTTGTTGATGTTCGCAAACGGCAGGCCCTTGGGCAGGATTTCCGACAACAGGGCGCGTCCGGCCGTGGTTTCCCACAGCTTGGTCGAAGGCACCAGCTCGCCGGTCTCCTTGTCCTTGGTGTACTCGGTCAGGCGCACGTTGATGCGCGCTGTGAGCTCGACCTCGCCGGCGTCAAAGGCGCGTTGCACTTCACCGACGTCGGAGAAGATCAGGCCCTCGCCCTTGCCGTTGATGCGGTCGCGGGTCGTGTAGTACAGGCCCAGCACCACGTCCTGAGACGGCACGATGGACGGCTCGCCATTGGACGGGAACAGGACGTTGTTGGAGGCCAGCATCAGCGTGCGGCATTCCAGCTGCGCTTCCACCGACAGCGGCACGTGCACGGCCATCTGGTCGCCGTCGAAGTCGGCGTTGAAGGCGGCGCAGACCAGCGGGTGCAGCTGGATCGCCTTGCCTTCGATCAGGATCGGCTCGAACGCCTGGATGCCCAGGCGGTGCAGCGTTGGCGCGCGGTTGAGCATCACCGGATGCTCCTTGATCACCTCTTCCAGGATGTCCCACACCACCGGCGTGCCGGATTCGACTTCCTTCTTAGCCGCCTTGATGGTGGTGGCGATGCCCATGGCTTCCAGGCGCGCGAAGATGAAGGGCTTGAACAACTCGAGCGCCATCAGCTTGGGCAGGCCGCACTGATGAAGCTTGAGTGTCGGACCGACCACGATGACGGAACGGCCCGAGTAATCGACCCGCTTGCCCAGCAAGTTCTGGCGGAAACGTCCGCTCTTGCCCTTGATCATGTCAGCCAGCGACTTCAGGGCGCGCTTGTTGGCGCCGGTCATGGCCTTGCCGCGACGACCGTTGTCCAGCAGCGAGTCCACAGCCTCTTGCAGCATGCGCTTCTCGTTGCGCGCGATGATCTCGGGCGCCTTGAGTTCGAGCAGACGGCGCAGACGGCTGTTGCGGTTGATGACGCGGCGGTACAGGTCATTCAGATCGGAGGTGGCGAAGCGCCCGCCGTCCAGCGGCACCAGCGGACGCAGGTCCGGCGGCAACACGGGCAGCACCTCGAGCACCATCCACTCGGGCTTGATGCCCGATTTCTTGAACGCTTCGAGCAGCTTGAGGCGCTTGGTGTTCTTCTTGATCTTGAGCTCAGAGCCGGTCGGGTCGTTGCGCAGTTTCTCGATCGAACCTTCGATGTCGATGCTTTGCAGCAGGTCCTTGATGCCTTCGGCGCCCATCTTGGCCTGGAACTCGTCGCCGTATTCCTTGAACTTGGCGTCGTAATCGTCTTCCGACATGATGCTGAACTTCTTCAGCGGGGTCATGCCGGGGTCGGTCACCACGTAGGCTTCAAAATAGAGCACGCGTTCGATGTCGCGCAGCGTCATGTCGAGCACGAGGCCCAGACGCGACGGCAGCGATTTCAGGAACCAGATGTGGGCGCAGGGCGCAGCCAGATCGATGTGGCCCATGCGCTCGCGGCGCACCTTGGTCTGGGTCACTTCGACGCCGCACTTCTCGCAGATCACGCCGCGGTGCTTGAGACGCTTGTACTTGCCGCACAGGCATTCGTAGTCCTTGATCGGGCCAAAGATCTTGGCGCAGAACAGGCCGTCGCGCTCGGGCTTGAAGGTGCGGTAGTTGATGGTTTCCGGCTTCTTGACTTCACCGAAAGACCAAGAGCGGATCTTCTCGGGCGAAGCCATGCCGATCTTGATGGCACTGAAATGCTCATCGGGCGTAAATTGCTTGAACAGGTCGAGTAATGATTTCATGACGCTTGTTTCCTTTGTAATCAGTTGTCGACGAATCAGGACCGTTCCAGCTCGATGTCGATACCGAGTGAGCGAATTTCCTTGACCAGCACGTTGAACGATTCCGGCATGCCGGCGTCGATCGAATGCTCCCCCTTGACGATGCTCTCGTACACCTTGGTACGACCCTGGACGTCATCCGACTTGACCGTCAGCATTTCCTGCAAGGTGTAGGCGGCGCCGTAGGCTTCCAGCGCCCAGACTTCCATCTCGCCGAAGCGCTGACCGCCGAACTGCGCCTTGCCGCCCAGCGGCTGCTGCGTGACCAGGCTGTAAGGACCGGTGGAGCGGGCGTGCATCTTGTCGTCCACCAAATGGTGCAGCTTGAGCACGTGCATGTAGCCGACCGTGGTCGGACGCTCGAAGGCATCGCCGCTGCGCCCGTCAAACAGGTTGGCCTGCGTGCGCAGCGCCGTCAGCCCCTTGGCCTTGGCGATGTCGTCGGGATACGCCAGCTTGAGCATGGCGCGGATTTCCGCTTCGGAGGCGCCGTCAAAGACCGGCGTGGCAAACGTGACGCCAGCGCTCAGGTTCTCGGCCATCTCCAGCACTTCGGAGTCGCTCAGCTGCGACATGTCTTCCTTGCGCCCGGAGCTGTTGTACAGCTCGTCGAGGAACTTGCGCAGATCGGCAATCTTGGCCTGCTCCTGCAGCATGTCTCCGATGCGCTGGCCCAGGCCCTTGGCGGCCCAGCCCAGATGGACTTCAAGCACCTGACCGACGTTCATCCGCGAAGGCACGCCCAACGGGTTCAGAACGACGTCGCACGGTGTGCCGTCGGCCATGAAAGGCATGTCCTCGACCGGAACGATCTTGGAGACGACACCCTTGTTGCCGTGGCGGCCGGCCATCTTGTCGCCCGGTTGCAGGCGGCGCTTGACGGCCAGGTAAACCTTGACCATCTTGAGCACGCCCGCGGGCAATTCGTCGCCCTGCGTGAGCTTCTTGCGCTTTTCTTCAAAGGCGAGATCAAAGCTGTGGCGGGTTTGCTCGAGCGAGTTCTTGATGCTCTCGAGCTGCGCGGCGACCTCGTCGTCGGCCGGGCGGATATCGAACCAGTGGAACTTCTCGACCGATGCGAGGTAGGCCTTATCGAGCTTGCTGCCCTTGGCCAGCTTTTGCGGGCCGCCATTGGCGGTCTTGCCGGTCAGCAGTTTCTCGATTCGGTCGAAGGCATCGGCTTCAACGATGCGCAACTGGTCATTGAGGTCAAGGCGGAAGCGCTTGAGTTCGTCGTCGATGATCTGCTGGGCGCGGCGGTCGCGCACAATGCCTTCACGGGTGAAGACCTGCACGTCGATTACGGTGCCTTGCGAGCCCTGGTCGACGCGCAGCGAGGTGTCCTTCACGTCGCTGGCCTTTTCGCCGAAGATGGCGCGCAGCAGTTTTTCTTCCGGCGTCAGCGTGGTCTCACCCTTCGGTGTGACCTTGCCGACCAGCGTGTCGCCCGGCTGCACTTCGGCGCCGACATAGATGATGCCGGACTCGTCCAGACGATTGAGCTGTTGTTCGCTCAGGTTCGGAATGTCGCGCGTGATTTCTTCCGAGCCGAGCTTGGTGTCGCGCGCCATCACCACGAGTTCTTCGATGTGGATCGAGGTGTAGCGGTCGTCCGCCACCACGCGTTCGCTGATCAGGATCGAATCCTCGAAGTTGTAGCCGTTCCAGGGCATGAACGCCACCAGCATGTTCTGGCCGAGTGCCAACTCACCGAGGTCGGTGGAAGCGCCGTCGGCGATCACGTCGCCCTTGGCCAGGATGTCGCCCTTCTTGACGATGGGGCGCTGATGGATGTTTGTGTTCTGGTTGGAACGCTGGTACTTGATCAGGTTGTAGATGTCGACGCCGACTTCACCGGCCTGCGCTTCGGCGTCATGGACGCGAATCACGACACGGGTCGCATCGACGTAGTCCACCACGCCGCCACGGGTTGCCGTGACAACGGTACCGGAGTCCACGGCCGAGACGCGTTCGATGCCGGTGCCGACGAAGGCTTTTTCCGGACGCAGGATGGGCACCGCCTGACGCTGCATGTTGGCGCCCATCAAGGCGCGGTTTGCATCGTCGTGCTCGAGGAACGGCACCAGCGAGGCGGCGACCGACACGATCTGCGCGGGCGACACGTCCATGTACTGAACGCGCTCGGCGCCGACCAGGATCGATTCGCCAGCTTCACGTGCCGAGATCAGTTCGCCGGTGAGCTTTCCGTCCTTGTCGAGCGCGGCGTTGGCCTGCGCGATCACGTACTTGCCTTCTTCGATGGCGGAGAGGTAATCGATCTCCATCGTGACCTTGCTGTCCACGACGCGGCGATATGGCGTTTCGATGAAGCCGTATTCGTTCAGGCGCGCATACAACGCCAGCGAGTTAATCAGGCCGATGTTCGGGCCTTCAGGCGTTTCAATCGGGCAGACCCGGCCGTAGTGGGTGACGTGCACGTCGCGCACTTCGAAGCCGGCGCGCTCACGCGTCAAGCCGCCCGGGCCAAGGGCCGAGACGCGGCGCTTGTGGGTGATCTCGGACAGAGGATTGGTCTGATCCATGAACTGCGACAGCTGCGAGGCGCCGAAGAACTCCTTCAAGGCGGCCGAAATCGGCTTGCTGTTGATCAGGTCATGCGGCATGAGCGGTTCCTGCTCGGCCTGGCCCAGGCGCTCCTTCACGGCCTTCTCGATCCGTGCCAGACCGGTGCGGTACTGGTTCTCGGCCAGTTCGCCGACGCAGCGCACGCGGCGATTGCCGAGGTGATCGATGTCATCGACTTCGCCGCGGCCGTTGCGCAGGTCGACCAGGATCTTGACCACAGCCAGGATGTCTTCATTGGTCAGCACCATCGGACCGGTCGATTCGGCGCGGCCCATCTTGGCGTTGAACTTCATGCGCCCGACGCGCGACAGATCGTAGGTGTCGGGGTTGTAGAACAGACGCTGGAACAGCGCCTGCACGGCGTCTTCGGTCGGCGGCTCGCCAGGGCGCATCATGCGGTAGATCGCAACCCGTGCGGCGAACTCGTCGACCGTTTCGTCACTGCGCAGGGTCTGCGAAATGTAGGCGCCCTGATCGAGTTCGTTGGTGTAGATGCAGGGCAGTTCCTGCACGCCGGCGGTGCGCAGCTTCTTCAGCAGCGCTTCGGTCAGTTCCTCGTTGGCCTTAGCCAGGATTTCACCGGTATCGGCATCGACGATGTTGCGGGCAACAACGCGGCCGATCAGGAAGTCTTCGGGCACGCTGATGTGCGTGGTGCCTGATTGCTCGAGTTCGCGCGTGTGGCGCGCAGTGACGCGCTTGTCCTTGACCACGACCACCTTGCCGCTCTTGTCAGTGACGTCGAAACGGGCCACTTCGCCGCGCAGGCGTTCGGCGACAAACTCCATCTGCGCGCCGCTGTCCATCAGGCGGAAGTTGTCATTGACGAAGAAGTTGGCCAGGATTGACTCATGGTTCAGGCCGATAGCCTTGAGCAGGATCGTGACCGGCATCTTGCGACGGCGGTCCACACGGAAGTAGAGGATGTCCTTCGGATCGAATTCAAAGTCGAGCCAGGAGCCGCGGTAGGGGATGATGCGCGCCGAGAACAGCAGCTTGCCCGAGCTGTGGGTCTTGCCCTTGTCATGCTCGAAAAAGACGCCCGGCGAACGATGTAACTGGGAGACGATCACGCGCTCAGTACCGTTGATGATGAACGAGCCCTTGGTCGTCATCAGCGGCACTTCGCCCATGTAGACTTCCTGCTCCTTGACTTCCTTGATCACCTTGTTTTGCGAGGTCGAGGATTCACGGTCGTAGATGAAGAGTTGCACCTTGGCGCGCACGGCGGAAGCGAAAGTCAGCCCGCGGGTCTGGCACTCACGCACGTCGAAAGCCGGTTTGGCCAGGTTGTATTCGAGATACTTCATCTCGACGAAGCCGTTGTGCGAAATGATCGGGAAAGCAGCTTCAAAGGCGGCCTGGAGCCCTTCGGCCGTGCGCTTCTTCGGCGCCACGTCGGCCTGCAGGAACGCGGTGTAGGCGTCCTTTTGCATTTGCAACAGATAGGGAATTTCCAGCACGCTGTCGCGGTTGCCAAAATTTTTGCGAATGCGCTTGCGTTCGGTGTATGTGTAAGCCATGAGATCTCCGGGCAAAGACTAAGGATTCCTGGGTACTTCTTGGTGATTGGCCACTACCAATCATTGGCGGACAGTCGCACATTGCGTGCAACCCGAACCAAGGCATCTTCTACAGTCGGGGGCAGAAGACACTGCAAAACAGACAAAAAATCTGCTTTGCGGTGCTCTCTTACAAGCGCCAAAGGCTGGAGGCCCTTTTGAAGCCCCCAGCCCTTGTTCGGGAGAACGCTTACTTCAGCTCAGCCTTGGCACCGGCATCCAGCAGTTTCTTCAGGGCAGCATCGGCGTCAGCCTTGGAGATGCCTTCCTTGACGTTCTTCGGAGCGCCGTCCACCAGATCCTTGGCTTCCTTGAGGCCCAGGCCGGTGATTTCGCGCACGGCCTTGATGACCGAGACCTTGGCCGCGCCAGCGTCGAGCAAAACGACGTTGAATTCGGTCTTCTCTTCCGCCACGGCTGCAGCAGCGCCGCCGCCGGCAGCGGGTGCCGACATGGCGGCTGCGCTCACGCCAAATTTCTCTTCGATGGCTTTCACCAGGTCGTTGAGTTCCATGACCGTCATGCTGTCAAGCGCGGTCAAAAATGCGTCTTTATCGAATGCCATTTTGATTTCCTAGTTGGTTGGGGGCAGAACTTCTGACTACCCCGCAAGTTTTCAGTCTGATTACTACGTGCAGCGCGCTATCAAGCCGCAGCTGCTTCGGCCGGTGCCTCTTCCACGCCAGCGCCGTTCTTCTCCGCGATTGCCGCCAGCACACGTGCGATGCGGGAAATCGGGGATTGCATCAAGCCCAGCAACTGCGCCAGCAACACTTCCTTGGAAGGGATGCTTGCCAGTTGTTTGACGCCGTTCAGGTCCAGTGCTTTTCCACCGTATGCACCACCGCGGATCACCAACTTGTCGTTGGTTTTCGCGAAGTCGGCCACCACGCGAGCGGCGGCCACTGCATCTTCAGAAAAGCCATAGATCAGCGGACCGGTCATCAGGTCGGACACGACTTCGAATCCGCTGCCGGCGACAGCACGGCGCGCCAGTGTGTTTTTCAACACACTCAGGCTGACACCATTGCTACGCGCGGTCGAGCGCAATCTGGTCATGTCGGCAACCGTGATGCCACGGTATTCCGCCAGCACGAGCGTCTGAGCTTTTGCGGCGAGGCCAGTCACATCACTGATGACCGCTTCTTTCTCACTGCGATTAAGACTCAAGGTCTACTCCTTTAAATGTGCCCTTGGGCAAACTACCTTCAGGCACGCCACATTGCAGCGACCAACTGTTCGGAAACCAATTTCCATCTGCAGCGGGATCGCCATCTGCGTTGGCTCAAGGCCCCGGGCGAACCCGAAGCCTGTTGATTAAGTGCCGCGTCGCATCTCTGCGATCTGCACACCAACGGTCTTGGATGACCCGTCTCCGGCTTGCACCGGGGACGACCCACCACCTCAAGCGCGCTTTGCAGCCCGCCTGAATTTCTGCAATTACGCTGCGATGGTCTGCAGGTCCACGCGGACACCGACACCCATCGTCGACGAAACTGCGACTTTCTTCAAATAAACACCTTTGCTGGTAACCGGCTTGGCCTTGGTCAAGGCATCGACCAGCGCGGCCAGATTGCCTTGCAGCTTGTCGTTCTCGAAGGAACGGCGGCCGATGGTCGAGTGAACAATGCCGGCCTTGTCGACACGGAACTGCACCTGACCAGCCTTGGCATTACGCACGGCAGTAGCGACATCGGGCGTGACGGTGCCAACCTTGGGGTTGGGCATCAAGCCGCGCGGGCCCAGGATCTGGCCCAGGGTACCGACGATGCGCATCGCGTCCGGCGCGGCGATCACCACGTCAAACGGCATGTCGCCCGCCTTGATCCGGGCTGCCAGATCGTCCATGCCGACGATGTCAGCGCCAGCGGCCTTGGCTTCTTCAGCCTTGGCACCCTGCGCAAACACGGCGACGCGCTTGGTCTTGCCAGTGCCATTGGGCAGCACGACGGCGCCGCGAACGACCTGATCCGACTTCTTGGCATCGATGCCGAGCTGAACGGCCACGTCGATGGATTCATCGAACTTGGCAGTCGCGCACTCTTTGACAATGCCCAGTGCATCCGTCAGCGGATACAGCTTGTTGGTGTCAACCTTGCCCTTGAAGGACTTTTGTTTCTTGGTCAGTTGTGTCATTTAAACACCCTCCACCGTGACACCCATCGAACGGGCAGAACCCGCGATGGTGCGGACCGCTGCGTCCATGTCGGCCGCAGTCAGATCCTTCATTTTGGTCTTAGCGATCTCTTCGAGCTGAGCGCGCGTGACCTTGCCAACCTTGGCAGTGTGCGGCGTGGCAGAACCCTTGTCGATCTTAGCGGCCTTCTTGATCAGAATCGACGACGGCGGCGACTTGATGATGAAGGTAAAGCTCTTGTCAGCAAACGCGGTGATCACGACCGGCAGCGGCAGACCCGGCTCGACGCCCTGGGTCTGGGCGTTGAACGCCTTGCAGAACTCCATGATGTTCAAGCCGCGCTGGCCCAGTGCCGGACCGATCGGTGGTGATGGATTGGCTTTGCCTGCTGGAACTTGCAGTTTGACAAAACCGACGATTTTTTTCGCCATGCTTTTCTCCTTGCGGGTGATAGCGCCCGAACCGTGCCTTCAAACTGGCAGGCCCTGGCTCCCCGGGGTTAACGACTCACTTCTCTCGTTCGCACCGAGTCGGAAAATGCGAACAACTTGATCAGTTTCCCAATCGATTGGGGCTGAAGCCTCAGGTCTTCTCGATCTGCGAGAATTCCAGCTCGACTGGCGTGGAGCGACCGAAAATCGTCACGGCCACGCGCACCTTGCTCTTCTCGTAATTCACGTCTTCCACCGATCCATTGAAGTCGGTGAACGGACCATCCTTGACACGCACAAACTCGCCGACCACAAACTCGACCTTGTGACGCGGCTTCTCAGTGCCTTCCTGCATCTGGCTGACGATCTTCAAAACCTCGGCTTCCGAAATCGGAGCCGGACGGTTCTTGACGCCACCGACGAAGCCGGTGACCTTGTTAGTGTGCTTGACCAGGTGCCAGGTGTCGTCGTCCATGACCATCTCGACCAGCACATAGCCCGGAAAGAACTTGCGCTCGGTGGTCTTTTTCTGGCCGTTCTTGATCTCGACCACTTCTTCCATCGGAACGAGGATGCGACCAAACTTGTTCTGCATGCCGGAGCGGTTGATGCGCTCCTGGATGTTGCGCTCGACCGCCTTCTCCATGCCCGAATAGGCATGAACCACGTACCAGCGCAGATCAGGATTGCTGGGCGCGGTCGACAGGACCTGCGCTGCCGCGATCGGTTCGGTTGCCGGGGTTTCTACAACATCGTTCATTACTTTTTCCACCCCAGAATCAAGTCATAAAACAGCCATTCCAGCGTCTTGTCAGTGAGCCAGAGGAACAGGGCCATCACCAGCACAAAGGCAAAGACATAGGCCGTCATCTGAATCGCTTCCTTGCGCGCCGGCCAGACGACCTTCTTGACCTCGCGCCAAGCATCTTGGCCAAAGGCGTAAAGCGCCTTGCCCTGCTCAGCCGTGAAGAAAACCACGACCGCCGCAGCCAGGCCGAGCAGCAAAACGCCCCACTGGGCCAGCGCTCCCTGCTTGCCAAGCAAGTAGAAAGCCGCCAGCGCCGCCACGACCAGCGCCGCTGCAGCAGCGATCTTGGCCTTGTCGGCGCCCGTATTGACCGTTTGAACTTGTGGGGTGGCCATTTTTCTCTATCTCGCGCTTCTTTATGTCAAATCAAAATCAGCCGTCTTGAGACGCTGAAGCCCGCTATTCGCATAGCGGGCTTGGAATCCACCTTCTCTACACTTCAGGTGGCAGGGGCGGAAGGAATCGAACCATCAACCTTCGGTTTTGGAGACCGACGCTCTGCCAATTGAGCTACGCCCCTACGAAAAATCTACGCGATGATCTTTGCAACCACGCCGGCGCCCACCGTCTTGCCACCTTCACGGATGGCGAAACGCAGACCTTCTTCCATCGCGATCGGGTTGATCAGCTTGACCGTGATCGACACGTTGTCACCCGGCATCACCATTTCCTTGCCTTCGGGCAACTCGATCGCACCGGTCACGTCCGTGGTGCGGAAGTAGAACTGGGGACGGTAGTTGTTGAAGAACGGGGTGTGGCGGCCGCCTTCGTCTTTCGACAGCACGTAGATTTCGCCGGTGAAATGGGTGTGCGGCTTGATCGAGCCGGGCTTGCACAGCACTTGGCCGCGCTGCACGTCTTCGCGCTTGGTGCCGCGCAGCAGGATGCCGACGTTGTCGCCAGCCTGGCCCTGGTCGAGCAGCTTACGGAACATTTCAACGCCGGTGCAGGTGGTCTTCTGGGTGTCGGTGATGCCGACAATTTCGATTTCTTCACCAACCTTGATCACGCCGCGCTCGACACGGCCGGTCACCACGGTGCCGCGACCCGAGATCGAGAACACGTCTTCAACGGGCATCAGGAAGGCGCCGTCAATGGCACGCTCGGGCAGGGGAATGTAGGTGTCCAGCGCTTCTGCGAGCTTGATGATGGAGCCTTCGCCGAGTTCACCCTTGTCGCCTTCCATGGCGAGCTTGGCCGAGCCATGGATGATGGGGGTCTTGTCGCCGGGGAAGTCGTACTTGTCGAGCAGCTCGCGCACTTCCATTTCAACGAGTTCGAGCAGTTCGGCGTCGTCCACCATGTCGCACTTGTTGAGGTAAACAATGATGTAAGGCACGCCGACCTGACGCGCCAGCAGGATGTGCTCGCGGGTCTGGGGCATGGGGCCGTCAGCGGCCGAGCACACCAGAATGGCGCCGTCCATCTGGGCCGCGCCGGTGATCATGTTCTTCACATAGTCGGCGTGGCCGGGGCAGTCAACGTGAGCGTAGTGGCGGTTGGCCGTTTCGTACTCGACGTGGGCGGTGTTGATCGTGATGCCGCGGGCCTTTTCTTCCGGCGCCGCGTCGATCTGGTCGTAGGCCTTGGCCGTGCCGCCAAACTTGGCCGCCAGCACGCTGGTGATGGCCGCCGTCAACGTGGTCTTGCCGTGGTCAACGTGACCAATGGTGCCAACATTGACGTGTGGCTTGGTACGTGCAAATTTTTCTTTTCCCATTTTCAATTCTCCAAAAGAGCAGCGCCCGTGGATTGGTTTAATGTTTGCAGTTCGTCACGGTTTCCCTTGCCACGGGCAGCTCGGGGTGCGAAATCGCAGACAGTTGCTTCTGATCAATCGGAAGAAGATCAAGAATTGCGGCGCAATTTCTTGATCTCCCCCAAGGTCTTCTTACTTGGCCCGTGCCGCCATGATGGCCTCGGACACATTGCGCGGTGCTTCCGTGTAATGCTTGAATTCCATCGTGTAAGTGGCACGACCTTGCGACATCGAGCGCAGAGTGGTTGAGTAGCCGAACATTTCCGACAGCGGCACTTCCGCCTTGATGGCCTTGCCGCCACCAACCATGTCTTCCATGCCCTGCACCATGCCGCGACGTGAGGACAGATCGCCCATCACGTTGCCGGCGTAGTCTTCCGGTGTTTCGACTTCAACTGCCATCATCGGCTCAAGAATCACCGGGCCGGCCTTGCGGCAGCCTTCCTTGAAACCAAAGATGGCAGCCATCTTGAAAGCATTTTCATTCGAGTCCACATCGTGGTAGGAGCCGAAATGCAGCGTGACCTTGACGTCCACAACCGGATAACCGGCAAGCACGCCCGAGGTCACAGCCTCGTGAATGCCCTTTTCAACCGCCGGGATGTACTCGCGCGGAACCACGCCGCCCTTGATGGCGTCTACAAATTCAACGCCCTTGCCAGGCGCATTGGGCTCGATCTTGAGCACGACGTGGCCGTACTGGCCCTTGCCGCCCGACTGGCGGACGAACTTGCCTTCGCTGTCTTCCACCGTCTTGCGAATGGTTTCGCGGTAAGCCACTTGCGGCTTGCCGACGTTGGCCTCAACGCCAAATTCGCGCTTCATGCGGTCGACAATGATTTCAAGGTGCAACTCACCCATGCCGGCAATCAGGGTCTGACCGGATTCTTCGTCGGTCTTGACGCGGAACGACGGATCTTCCTGCGCCAGACGCTGCAGGGCAATGCCCATCTTTTCCTGATCCGCCTTGGTCTTGGGCTCCACGGCCTGCGTGATCACAGGCTCAGGGAACACCATGCGCTCGAGCATGATGACCGCTGTCGGATCGCACAGGGTTTCACCCGTCGTGACGTCCTTCAAGCCGACGCAGGCGGCGATGTCGCCGGCACGAATTTCACTGACTTCTTCGCGGTTGTTGGCGTGCATTTGCACGATCCGGCCGATCCGCTCTTTCTTGCCGCGAATCGGATTGAAGACGCTGTCGCCCTTGGTCAAGACGCCCGAGTAGACACGGACGAAAGTCAACTGACCGACAAACGGGTCGGTCATCAGTTTGAAGGCCAGCGCCGAGAACTTTTCGCTGTCGTCGGCCTTGCGGGTGACGGGCGCTTCATCCTCATCCATGCCCTTCACGGGCGGAATGTCGACCGGCGACGGCATGAATTCGATCACGGCATCGAGCATGCGCTGCACGCCCTTGTTCTTGAACGCAGTGCCGCACAGCATGGGCTGGATTTCGCTGGCGATGGTCCGCGTGCGAATGCCCAGCTTGATTTCGTCTTCCGTCAAGTCACCTTCTTCGATGTACTTGTTCATGAACTCTTCGGAAGCTTCGGCCGCAGCTTCGACCATCTTTTCGCGCCATTCCTTGGCCAATTCCAGCAACTCGGCAGGAATTTCCTTGTAGACAAACTTCATGCCCTGGGACGCTTCGTCCCAGATGATGGCCTTCATCTTGATCAGGTCGACGACGCCGACGAAGTTTTCCTCGGCACCAATCGGAATCACGATTGGCACGGGGTGCGCCTTCAGACGCAACTTCATTTGCTCGACAACCTTGAAGAAGTTGGCGCCGGTGCGGTCCATCTTGTTCACAAAGGCCAGACGCGGCACCTTGTACTTGTTGGCCTGGCGCCAGACGGTTTCCGATTGCGGCTGAACACCACCCACGGCGCAATACACCATGCAGGCACCGTCGAGGACGCGCATCGAACGCTCCACCTCGATCGTGAAGTCGACGTGGCCGGGGGTATCGATGATGTTGATCCGGTGCTCGGCAAAGTTGTTTTCCATGCCTTTCCAGAAGCAGGTGGTCGCAGCGGACGTGATCGTGATGCCACGCTCCTGCTCCTGCTCCATCCAGTCCATGGTGGCTGCACCATCGTGCACTTCACCAATCTTGTGGTTCACACCGGTGTAAAACAGAATCCGCTCGGTAGCGGTTGTCTTGCCGGCGTCGATATGAGCGGAAATACCAATGTTGCGGTAGCGCTCAATGGGGGTATGGCGAGCCATGATGAATCCTTGGTTGACTTGTGTCTTCAAACCGCCCGCCGCGCGATGCGGCGTAGCGTGCGACCTTCAAATCGAATGCAATCCTGTGGGCGGTGCCAGCAGCACCGCGACGGACCGCAACAGCGAATGAAAGTCGCGCAGTGACCGCTTCTTAGAAGCGGAAGTGGGAAAAGGCCTTATTCGCCTCGGCCATGCGGTGAACTTCATCGCGCTTCTTCATGGCGCCGCCCCGACCTTCGGTGGCTTCCATCAGTTCATTTGCCAGGCGCAGGGCCATGGATTTTTCACCACGCTTGCGGGCTGCTTCCTTGATCCAGCGCATCGACAGCGCCAAACGGCGAACCGGACGCACTTCAACCGGAACCTGGTAGTTCGCGCCACCGACGCGGCGCGACTTCACTTCAACCATGGGCTTGACATTGTTGATCGCCATGGTGAAGGCTTCCACCGGGTCTTTGCCGGGGTTCTTCTTCTCGATCTGCTCCAGCGCGCCATAAATGATGCGTTCAGCGACCGCTTTCTTGCCGCCTTCCATGATCACGTTCATGAATTTGGACAACTCGACATTGCCGAACTTCGGATCCGGCAGGATTTCACGTTTAGGGACTTCGCGACGACGTGGCATTTTTTCACCTCTTTGCTTCAGTTGGCATCTTCATCAGATACCGCGAAAACCATCATGGCTTTCACTTACTCGACCCAACATCGGGTCACTACGCTGCATCACCGCGCCACGCGGCAAACAGCACCTTTTTTGACAGACAAAACCGCGCTTATTTGGCTTTCGGCTTCTTGGCACCGTACTTGGAGCGCGACTGCTTGCGGTCTTTCACGCCTTGCAGATCGAGCGAACCGCGCACGATGTGGTAACGCACACCCGGCAGATCCTTGACGCGACCACCGCGCACCAGCACAACCGAGTGCTCCTGCAGGTTGTGGCCTTCGCCGCCGATGTACGAAATGACTTCGAACCCGTTGGTCAGACGCACTTTGGCGACTTTACGCAGAGCAGAATTCGGTTTTTTGGGCGTTGTGGTGTACACACGGGTGCACACACCGCGACGCTGCGGAGAATTTTGCATCGCGGGGCTTTTGGACTTGATCGTTTCGACCTCTCGCCCCTGACGCACTAGCTGATTGATGGTTGGCATTGAAAAACGTCCCTAAACGTTTGGTAACTGAAAACTTGAATATTTCGAAAACGTGAAACCCTTCGGAAATTCCGAAAAGCCTTCAACTATATCAGGTCAAGGGTTTATCCGCAATCAAGTTTTGACCTCTGTGAGCAATAGTCTTGTTTGTATGCGCTTACTTGCATCCAGAATTCACTTGATCCAGAGCCGGACAGCGTCCCACGCCCGCCCCAGGATCCCCGCCTGCTCGACCGACTCCAGGGCCACCAGCGGAACGTCAACCAGCAACTGGTCGCCATTGCTGATTTTCAAGGTCGCCAATGACTGGCCCTTGGTGAAAGGCGCGACCAGCGGATCCGGGCGGGCAATCTGCGTCTTGAGTTTGCCAGCGCTGCCTGCTGGAACGGCGACCACGATGGCGTCGGGGCGGCCCAGTTTGACCGTGGCCGACTTGCCCTTCCATACGGCGGGCGTCACAACGGCCTGGTTTGCATCGAACAGTTTGACCGCCTCGAACGCCGTGTAACCCCAATTGAGCAGTTTTTGCGACTCGTTGGCACGCGAATTTTCATTGGCCGCCCCCAGAACCACGGATAGAAGACGACGGCTTCCGGTCGAGCCCGGTGCGCCGGCAGCGACACCCGGCGTGCCCAGACCCGGGAAATCCCGCTTTGCCGTGGCGATCAGGCAATAGCCCGCGGCATCGGTGTGCCCGGTGTTCAAACCATCGACGGTGGGGTCACGAAACAGCAGCAAATTATGGTTGCTGTCATTGGCCGCCGGCGCGCCCGGGTAACGGTATTTCCTGATCGCATAGTAGGCAACGTAATCCGGGAAGTCACGCATGAGGCGAGCGGCCAGGATGCTCAGATCCCGGGCCGTCGTGGTGTGGCCTGCCTCGGTCAGTCCTTCCGGGTTCTTGTAGCTGGTGGACTTCATGCCAAGCGCCTTGGCCTGCTCGTTCATGAGTTGCACGAAGCGCTCAGCGCTTCCACCGACGCCTTCAGCCAGCGCCATGGTGGCATCGTTGCCGCTTTGCACGATCATGCCTTTGAGAAGATCCTCCACCGGCACCGCCATCTTCGGATCGATGAACATGCGCGAACCCGGCATCTTCCAGGCGCGCTCACTGACCGGCAGCGTCTGCTTGAGATCGATCTTCTTGCTGCGCAGGGCATCAAAGACCAGATACGCCGTCATCAGTTTGGTCAGCGACGCCGGCTCGACCGGCATGTCGATGTCTTTTGCAACCAGCATCTGGTTTGCCGTCACGTCGAGCAGCAAGTAGGCGCGCGCAGCGATTTCAGGCGCTTGCGGCGTCTGCGCCGAAGCGGAAAAGCACAAGGCGGCCGCAATGGCCAGAAGAAAGCTTTTCATGGATATTGGGGCTGTTGCGCGCGGCAACCGAGAGGAAATGAACAGGTTTGAATCGGGAAAACCAGCGTGCGCCGGATTGCGCAGGGAGTGAGGGGTAAAGCCAAATCCGCTCAACGCCCCACGTCGCCGGGGATGAGCAAGCGCTCCACCACACGACCATTTTTCAGATGCGACTCCACGATTTCGTCAATGTCGTGATTGTCGACGAAGCTGTACCAGACCGCCTCCGGGTACACCACCGCGACCGGGCCGGCGGCACAGCGGTCGAGACAGCCGGCCTTGTTGACCCGGACCTTGCCGGGGCCGGACAAGCCTGCCGCCTTGACCTGCATCTTGCAGCGGTCGAAACCTTCGGCAGCGCCGTGGTGAGCGCAGCATTGCTCGCCGTTCTTGCGCTCGTTGAGACAAAAGAAGATGTGCCGCTCGTAATACGATGCCGGCTGGCGGACATCGGCGACAGCACCGGTTTTCGCGCCGTTTGGTGATTCAGTCATGAGAGGGATTCTAGTTTTTTTGAATCACCGCCTGCGACCCTGGTCACCACATACACCAATGCCGCATAAGGCCACAGCCACCCGAGCCACTGCGCCAGTCCGTTGAAGCGGATGAATCGCCCCTGCTCCCAGGTTGACAAGGTTTGCGCGAAATACGGACTGGCCGGCGCCTGGTTGAGCAGACTGAGATAAACACCCAGCGCCAGCAGGACCAGCGCGGCGCCGGCCCGCGGCGGCAACCACAACAGCAGCAGCACCAGAACCAGCGCAGCCAGCATGCCGACCTGGACCGGCAAGCCGAACCAGGCCCAGGCGTGATCCGGCCCGTAACTCAGCGCGGCCGACAGGGCGCTGACCGCGACCCCGGCAGCAAAGACGAGCAACACAAAAAGCGCGCGCTGCGACACCGAACGGATGATGCAATAGCCGAGCAGGCACGGAATCATCACCCCCAGCATCACGCACAGCAGTTCGGCGCCCGGCACCAGCGGCTGCAACTCGATGTCGCGCAGGGGCAACCAGTCGAGGAACGGCGTGTCCTGCAATGCATCCGCCAGCGCTGCCTCCAGGCGTTCAAGCACCTGCCCGAGGCCAAAGGGCACGGCCGCCGGAAACAACAAGGCCAGCGGCCACAGCGCCAGCAAGACCAGCCCACCGCGCGCATCCGGCACAAACCAGCGGCCTCTGAAGCGCACCCACCGACCGATCAGGCCGACTCGCTCCATGACCCAGGCGAGGATGGCACCGAGAAAGGCGCCCGACACGTTGAGCGCCAGATCGACATTGGATGGAACACGGACGGGCAAACAGCTTTGCAGCGACTCCATCAGAAATGAAAGGCAGCCCGCCGCCAGCGTCGCGAGAACCACCGCATGCCGGGCTCGGCCGCTGCGCTGCGCGCTGAGCACCAGCAGGAAACCGAGCGGCATATAACCAAGCACATTGATGGCAACATCGAAGCCGGTCCAGTACTTGGGCAAGGGGCTGGTCAGGAATCCCCAGGGCACGATGCCCTGGTAACGCCAGTCCGAAAACGGATACAGACTGGCATAGATGACAAGCCCGACGTAGATCACGGCCAGGGGCGAGGCCGAAGTCTTGTGCATAGGCGCAGTTTAGGGATCGAGTAGGGTGAGGGGTTGCCCCCTCAGCCCTCTCACACCACCGTACGTGCGGCTCCGCATACGGCGGTTCAAATGGGACGCTGGAGTTGCTGATGAGTTACCACCAGCGAGACC
>Ga0118677_10002198_pt1 | contig 39671 bp, 37 predicted proteins | sample AliMusrvi5mmetaG_FD_86154 | JGI IMG/M metagenome (GOLD analysis project Ga0118677, IMG submission 86154) | reverse complement strand
GGCGACAGATAAATTGAATAAACAACAAACCAAAACACTGATTTGGATTGCCGGGATATTCACTACACTGTTCCTTGGTGTCTCTGTTCCAATGGGTAATTCACTTCTTTTGCTTATTGCAAAAAATCCTCCTTCTGAGATGTATTTGTATAACAACTATGTCGACAAGAAGCTAATGCACCAATTGGAAGACGAAGAGCACACAGCAGACGTTGAAGCCATTCAAAATCCGCAAAATGCAGCCAATATCTATGCACGTCATAGTTTGCAAGAAGCGAATAAACTCGATTTAAGGTATAGGGGGAATGAAAAATGAGACAATTAGTAAATGACACCCTGCAAGAGATCAATCTCTATTCAGTGGATGCTGCCAATTTGATTCTCGGGACCATTGCCCAGGAGTCAGCATATGGATTTTATAAAAAACAATTAGGAGGTGGTCCGGCTCTTGGCATCTGCCAGATGGAGCCCAATACCTTCAATGATATCGTTTTCAATTTTCTGCATTACAAGGTTGATCTTGCAAATTTAATCCTGATGGTGTGCGGCCTCACATCCTTCCACGCCGATGATCTGGTCACAAATGATAAACTGGCCGTCAGTATGTGCCGGGTCCATTATTTGAGAGTTAAAGCAAAAATACCAAGTGATCTTCCCGGATATGCAGCATACTATAAAAAGTATTACAATACTCCCCTTGGAGCAGCCACAGAGGAAGAGTTTATTGAAAATTATAATAAATACGTTTTGAAAGATGAGCACTAAATTTTTAGAAGCCTCCCCGGGCAACAAGTCACTGAGCCGGCTGATAGCTGCTGCAGTGATTGGGATAGCTTTATTCGATGCCCAGATTCTACTCTTTTATGGATTATTCCATCCCACTACAGTATTGATGCCGATTGCCACGGCAGTAGGAGCATTGTTTGCCTCTGTTGCTTCGCCGGCATTGACATATATGTTTTTCACCAAAAAGGATGAGAACAAGGTTACCATTGCCACAACTCCACCGCCACCAACACCACCACAACCATGAAAAATATAATTTGTTTATTTTTTTTAGTATCAGCAATTAGTACTGTATTTGCTCAGAATCTTACTATTTCTTTTCAACCAAAAGTAAGTAGCACTCCAATCGACAGTGTTCAGGCAACCAACCTTAAAACAAACCAAATTGTAAAACTTTTTGGTAGTGAATCTCTTGTGCTGGTGAAAACCACATCCAGCATTAATCTCTTATCAGACAAGATTGAAAAGGGATATATCTATCCAAATCCTACTAATGAAAATGCTATTTTCTATTTCTCAACGGATAAAAGTCAGCAGGCTGAACTTAGATTATACAATGCCAAAGGGCAGTTATTGTATCAAAAAAAGCAAAATCTTATGCTGGGAACTCATCGTTTTGAGCTAAAGTTTCCGGTTGCGGGCATCTATTTAGTTTCTTTACTGGAAAGCAACGAGTCTGGTAGTTATAAAGTGGTTTACACAGGTAAAACAATACAAAACAGTTCTATTTCGTATATAGGAAACGAAAAGCTAAATTCACGTATATCCAATTTAAATCAGTTGAAAGGCGCAACCACCGACAAAACACTGACATATACTGATGGTGATGTAATCCAATATTCGGTTTCCTCCGTAGAGAATACTACCATCATAACAGAAATCCCAACAGTTTCTAAAACTTTTGATGTTGATTTTGTAAGCTGCAAAGATATTGATAACAAAAGCTACAAAGTGGTAAAAATTGGCAGCCAATGGTGGATGGCTGAAAACCTGGCTTACTTGCCCTCTGTGAACCCATCAACTGCTGGTTCTTTATCAGCACCATTTTACTATGTTTATGATTATACAGGTACTGATGTGGCTGTAGCCAAAAAAACAGCCAAATACAGAACTTATGGTGTTTTATACAATTGGCCTGCTGCAATTGCCGCTTGTCCTCAAGGTTGGCATTTGCCAAGCGATGCAGAATGGTCAGCTTTAACCACTTTCCTTGGAGGAGAGATTTGGGCGGGAGGAAAGTTAAAGGAAAACGGCAATAGCCATTGGTTAAGTCCCAATACAGGCGCAACCAATGAAACAGGCTTTGCTGCTCTTCCTGCTGGCTCCCGTTATGGTCCTGGGTTTTCATTAGATGTTGGCTACTTAGGTATGTGCTGGAGTTCTACCGAGGATGGTGCTAACAGTGCCTGGGATCGGACTATATATACCGATGAAGGCACTATCATATCGGAATCCTTTAGCTATGAGAATGGCTTATCTGTTCGTTGTGTCAGAAATTCCGAAATTTTATCTTCTCAAGATGTTCCTATTTCTGACTTCTTAGTTTCGACATCTTCGATTACCAATGGACAACGTGTTCAATTTACTGATAAATCCACTAATAATCCAACCAGTTGGTTATGGGATTTTGGTGATACCTCTTTAAGTATCGAACAATACCCATGGCATACTTACAATACACCTGGTATTTATACTGTTTCACTCAAAGCAACTAACAATAACGGAGGCAATACCAAAACTTTGACGAATTATATTAATGTAATAGAAGGGAACAACGGCTCAGCCGGAACCCTTGTCTACGCGGGGAAGACCTATCAAACAATTACGATCAACGGCAAAGAGTGGATGGCCGAAAACCTGGCTTATTTGCCTGTTGTAAGCCCGCCTTCTTCTTCAGATAGTTCAACGACTGACCCACACTACTATGTATATTGTTATAATGGTACAGATGTGGCAGCAGCTAAATTAACAGCCAATTACAGCACTTATGGTGTTTTATATAACTGGCCAGCCGCCATGACTGCTTGCCCTCCTGGCTGGCATTTGCCTAGCAAAGTTGAATGGTCAGCTTTAACCACTTTCCTGGGAGGAGAAGGTGTGGTTGGAGGAATATTAAAAGAAAGTGGCTATACCCATTGGTTAAGTCCCAATACTGGTGCAACCAACGAAATAGGTTTTTCTGCTCTTCCTGCTGGTAGCTTTAACGGCGGATGGTTCAACGACATTGGCTATTATGGTTACTGGTGGAGTTCTACCGAGTACGATGCAGGTGAAGCTTGGCTTTTGTGCATGCACAACCACTTTATCTCTGTGTTTAATGGCAGCTTCTCCAAGCAAGATTGCTTTTCTGTTCGTTGCATTAGGGATTAGTTGTCTGTTTTTAAAATATTTACTGAGAAGCGGTCTGATTTTTTAATTTGACACTTTGTTGAGAGGTATTAAATATTCTGATTTAGCCTGATAACAAATAATCATTTTAAACCGCAAGGAGTGTTCTTGTTGACCGATGTATATACCTTGTGCAATCATTTAATTACATTAAATCTAAACAAATCAATTCTTATCCCAATCCCCACAAAATATTTCATATTTTCAACCAAATTTAGAAGCGGATGATTCTCATTAAGGTATAATAAAAATTTAAAACCTGGCTTCCCCATTCCTAAAGCCACTCCAACAGAAGGATCAGGACTCCCGTACTGTTTAGCATTTGGATTGAAATAAATTACAGGCCCTGCCATGAAAATCAAATCATTATTTGTGAAATAGTTTATTAAGATAGGCATTTCGCTGTAATTTATTGAATTGATAAATTTGTTATAAGTATAGCCAGAAGTCAATCCAAAATTCGTTAGGGGTCTTAACTCAATGTTACAACCCAGATTATAGCCATAAAAAAACTTATTTTCATTCGATTGCGATTGCACAAAATTTGCTGCTCCACCAATTTCGGGAATTATGCTAAGAGTAGAATAATCGTGTCCTTTTGAATACTTATTCTTACATAGACCAATTGTTGGCAAGAGGATTAATAGAAGTATGGAAATTGATTTCATAAAATATGATTTTTAAAGAATTTATATTTGGTTTTTATATCTCCGACTCAAAATGCTTTTCGGTTTCATCCAGTTTTTGATTGGTTTTCAGACTCCATTATCTATTTTGTAAAATCTCAGTTGAAAATAACTGTCAATAATTGTCAAGCCGAATTATAGATGATTCTCGTGTCAGCACAAATAAGATCAAAAATTCTCAGCTAAAAAGCTCCGATTACATGCTCAATAACTATCGGGTCGGCATCTGTAGTTGCTGTCATTTCACCCTTGTCCAAAAAAGCATGGATATAGATTGTACGTTCCTATTTTATTAGCCAGCCAAATACCATTCCAATATTTACATCGGATAAGTCTTTAATTACACCCTCATATTTAGGATTACAAAACAAATAGTCAATATTTAGCCCCACGTACAATTTTTTTTTCAAATTGTATCTAATGGAGGTTCCTAATTTATAGGCCAATCCTTTACCCATTATGTCTGGCTTATTGACTAGAACAATGTGTACAGAATCTGAGACCATATATCCAGTCATTGCCTTTATATCCCAATTTAATTTTTTATTTATTTTAATTCGATAAGATGGACCAACCAAAAAACCTACTTTTATGAATGAAGATTGTTCATTCACAGTGTTGATGTTCTGACTGGTAGAAAATATATTTGTAGCAATACCCAAATGATTGCCAAATGTATATCCGAAATCTAATGATGAATAAAGTCCGACCTTAGTATTTTCAGGAAAATTTCCCAGTGGGATTGCAGCACCCAATGAACCTCCCCAATAACCCTTGAAGTCTTGGTCCCTTTTGTTATATGATTTGTGTTTCCGTGGTTTAGACGTGCAGTCGATGCTGAATAGAAGAAAAATTGATACTAGTAAAAACAGGATAGTTCGTTTCATATTGAGATTAGGTATTAGTTTATTATTTATTTGGAGAGGCGGAAGAAGCTTTTCAACGTTTTTCCCAATAGGACAAGATAACATTGTGCTTATTTTTGATCTAATGTTTTAAAAGTTATTGTATCTCCAGCAATTAAAAATAAATCATTATTAGCCCAAGCTTCAATATCATAAACTGTTCCTGGTGTTAAACCGTCAACATAACAATAATAAGTTGTGCTATTAGTATAGGAGAGATTGAGAATAACTTTTGGAGATTCATTTTTATTCCAATAATAAAAACCCTTACTTGACACTAATACTCCACCATCTGATACTATATTACCATTCAAAATTGCGGTTGTTGATGTTATGTTAGTTACAGGTAAAGTTACAACAATAGGTTTCGGTATATCTTTTAAAGTATCTACTTTTTTACAACTAAAAAATAACAGCAATAATAAAATAATAATATTTTTCATAGATTATTTTGAAATTGTCTTTTGGCGGAATAAATATAATAAATATATCAACATCTTAGTACGTGACAAAAATATAAATAGCTGATTATCAGTAAAATAAATATAAATATTAGGATATTTATCTGTTTATCAGCAACTTACGATGGAAAACCACATCCTAAAGTAAGAATAATGAAACCCATAGTAGAGTCTAAAAGTAGTGAATTAGTTTCCATTTTCCATGCACAGTCAGGTTTTGAATCTAGCTCGTAAGAATAACATAATGTCGTATTTGTTGTTTATATGCAATAATATGTGGCCACAAAATCACCATCATGTTTTTTGTGGCCATATTGTTTTATACGATAGATCAAATTTGTATAAAGATAAAGTATGATTAGTTTAGAGAATGTTCCACCTAACGTCAAACAAATCCAATACTTAAAAACTAATTTTGTCAATACTGACAATTCAGGGAATCTTTTCTATAGGCACATCTCTGTAAATTTCTTCCATTTCATAATGATTCATAACCTTATAACTTTTAAATAATTCGTAACTACAACCAGATAGCTTATGACGTTCAATTTTACCCAGAATAGGAGTTTCTTGATGAACATCCTAAGATGTATTGCATTTCAAAATTTCAATTTTGAGGAATCATCTATTTCCCTAATCATCATCGTCTGTATGAAAATCTAGTTCATTATATGATTCTACTAGTTTTTGAAAATAGTTGAAGAACATTTTGTGCATTACTAATCCTTTTTTAATTATTTCTTCAATTGATGAATCTCTTAATAAAATTGGATTATCACTTATAACAGAATTAGCAAATGCCAAAGTCTCCTGTTGAAAAAGCATAAACAAAGAAGAGGATGCATATTTTGATATTAAACCTGCGTCGGAAAGTTCAATATCTTTGTATCCATTCTTGTCTTTAGCCCCACTGTCTGATAAGGGTGTCCAATATCTCTTGTTTGGATTATTCGGCACTCTAAAAACTAATTCAGGGAAGTGAGATTTCCCATTTGTTAGAATCATTAATCTGATTTTAAGTAATTCGATATAATTAAGTAATTCTTCTGGCTTGGGTATATTGAACTCATTTAAAATTTTTGTTTGAATATAATAACTGGAAATAAAATAACCTCTTGCGCAAATGGTTTGCCACAAATAATCATTATTTGTAAAGCTAGGATTGCTCAACATAACCAAAAAGGGAGCTGTCGCATTTTTAATCTCCTCAACAGTATTTAGGGAAGCAACTTCTTTTAAATTTGTATTGGTATTTTTGCGCCAGATGTTGGATAAAATAGGGTTCAAAATGCAAGTTGAAAACTGTCTTGAACTGCCCCAAAAGCTTTTTCAGGATGAAGACTATTACCGGCAGTATCGGTATTCGGCATATATTACCAACCTTACCCTATCGGCTGCTGAAGTTTGGCGCCTTTAACGTGGACGTGGTGATGCCGAAAACCGGATCAAAGAACTCAAATACGATTTTGGATTTGATAGCTTCAACATGCAATCATTCTTCGGGACCGAAGCAGCTTTGATTTTTGAAATGCTTGCTTATAACCTAATGGCCTTGTTCAGGCAGTTCCTGCTCAATTCAAAAGTCCAGCATACCTTATCAACACTGCGATACAAGACTTTTGCGATTGGTGCATATTTCCAAAAAATCAATAACAAATACACACTCAAATTGAGCTTGAACATGAAACGAAGGGAATGGTTTGAAGGTCTGTGGAACCATTCGAAAGCAGAAAAAGCCGGGAAAATTGATTTCCAGAATGAGGGAATTGCTTTCAGCCTGAATAAAGGACGAACCTGGATCAAATACAAAAACAATCCTGTACTTAAAAATCCTGGCATCCGCGATTTCCGCGATCCAAAAGTAATGTGGCACGAACCCTCAAAAAGGTGGATCATGACCCTGGCAACTATGGATTGTGTGACCTTCTATTCTTCTCCTGATCTCAAAAGCTGGACAAAAGAAAGCAGTTTTGGTAAAGAGATTGGTGCTCATGGCGGAGTTTGGGAATGCCCTGACCTATTCAGGCTAAAAGTGGATGGTAGTGATGTTTCCAAATGGGTATTGTTTGTAAGTATTAATCCCGGAGGACCTAACGGAGGTTCGGCAACCCAATATTTTGTCGGGGATTTTGATGGACACCAGTTTAATCCTGAACATACTGATACCAAATGGGTGGATTGGGGTCGGGATAATTATGCGGGCGTTACCTGGTCAAATATTCCGGAGACTGATGGCCGGAGGCTCTTCCTCGGATGGATGAGCAACTGGGATTATGCAACAGTAGTGCCAACAACTGTATGGCGAAGTGCGACAACGTTCCCGAGAGAAATTACCTTAAAGAAAGTTGACGGCAAGTATTCGCTGGCTTCTTTACCGGTTAAGGAAATTGATCTGATTCGTGACAAGGCTTCAAAAACTGAAATTTCTTCCCAAAACATTTCAGGAGAGAAAGAGATAGAGCTAAAAGGTGCAAATCTGTCACAGTGCGAAATCAATCTGGATATGAATCTGGATAATGGGGTACCTGAAAAGTTCGGACTGATTCTCGAAACAGGTAAGGGTGAATCATTAGAGATCGGATATTCAAAATCGGAAGCAAAGTTTTTTATCGATCGCACAAATGCGGGCAATTACAGCTTTTCCAACAAATTTACCGGTGTCACCCAGGTACCATACGTTTTAAAAAATCAGGTTCATTTACAGTTATTGTTTGATGCTGCATCAGTCGAATTATTTGTTGATCAGGGAAACCTGGTCATGACTGATTTATTGTTCCCAACTGAACCATTTAAAAAGATAAAGGTATTTTCATTGGGAAGTGGTATAACACTTCAGAATATGGAAATAGTTAGGTTAGAGAGGATTTGGTAGTTTAGTTTTGAGGGGAGCTGATTATTTAGCTCCCCTTTTTATTTTGCATATACTCAGTAGGTGACATTTTAAACTGCTCCCTGAAACATCGGGTGTAATACGATGGCGACGAAAATCCAACTTCGTAGGCAATTTCAGCGATAGTTTTACCACTGTTGCGTAACAATTCGAGCGATTTTTTAAGTTTTACCAAAGTGACAAACTCGCTCACCGACAAATCAGTCAGTTTCTTTATTTTGCGGTAAAGATGTACTCTGGAGATGCCTATTTTTTGACCTAATTCATCTACACTCAAATCTTCCTTGTCTATGTTTTGTTCAATAATCTGGGTTAGTTTAGCCAGAAATTTCTTATCCAAACGGTTTATCCAGGGTTCATCTTCCTGTGAATCTGGCATTCCACGATAATGCTCTCTTATTTTCAAACGAGATTCAAGCAGTTTCTTGACCCTAACCTGGAGGTGACGGCTATTGAATGGTTTGGGGATGTATGAATCTGCGCCTTCTTCGAGACCTTCCAGTTTGTGCTCTAGTGCTGCTTTTGCGGTGAGCAGGATGATCGGAATATGACAGGTTTTCAGATCAGATTTTAATTGGCGTGTCAATTCCAACCCATCCATTTCCGGCATCATCACATCGCTGATAATCAGATCGGGCTCTTCATCCAAAACCATTGCAAGTCCTTCCTTGCCATTTTTCGCTTCCAGAATCAGGTATTGATTCCCCAGACTCATCCTGATAAATTCACGTACGTCAGCAATATCTTCCACAATAAGTATTACAGGACGGTTCTTCGGCTCTTTTTCTGTATCTGCCTGATTTTCTGCATTGGCCAGCTCTATGGTTAAAATCTGGTTATGGAGGCTGATTTCTGGTTTGTTTTCTTCAATTAAAATCTCGTCTTCCAGTAAATGATCCTTGCCTAGTGGCAAATTAATAAAGAATGAAGTGCCTGAGCCTTCTTTACTCTTTACAGAAATATGGCCTCTGTGCATCTCGATAAATTCCTTTGATAGGTTGAGCCCAAGACCGGTTCCGATATAAGCATGTGATTTTCCGGCCTGGTAAAAACGGTCGAAAATTTTATCCAGATGCCTGGCAGCAATTCCGCTTCCGGTGTCTTTGATCTCAATCTGAACTTCTTCGGAATGTATTCCTATAACCGCCGGTTTAACTATTGACAGGATGATAATGATTTGGCCTCCATCGGAAGTGAATTTGAATGCGTTTGAAAGAATATTAAAAAACACCTTGTCGAGCTTATCCATGTCAAACCATACCATTATGACGGATTCTGAACAAATGGTTTTTAATTCAATATTGCGGCTTGAAGCCAATGAGGAGAATGACCCTTCAATCTCTTTTACAAAGGCCAGTAAATCATTTTCAGTTGCCGCCAGCCCCATTTTTTTGTTGTCAAGTTTTCTGAAATCCATCAATTGGTTGACCAGACGAAGAAGCCTGATGGTATTGCGATGCATGAGCCTAAATTGGTTTTGGTAATCCGATGAAAATTCGGTAGCCTGCATCAGGTTTTCCAATGGCCCTTTTATCAAGGTTAAAGGAGTACGAAATTCGTGCGAAACATTTGTGAAAAACCGAAGTTTTGCCTGTGAGGCTTCTTCCAATTGCTGGCTGACTTCGACAAGTTTGTCTCGCTGATTAATAATTTCAATGTTTTGCTTTTCAATTTCCTGGTTTTTTGCTTCCAGTCTTTTATTTGCTGTTATTTTATTCTTAAATGCTCCAAAAATTACAAAAACGAGGATAACAATGAGCAGCAATAAAATGATTACAAAGACAAGAATCAATCTTTGAATTTGATACCGGGATATTTGAATGTCGAGAACAGATTTTTGAGCTTCGATTTTTTGTTGAAGTGACTCGACCTGATCAGTCTGGAGTTTCAGAATTTTTGCATTGGTTGAGTCAATTACAATTGTTGGAAGTAGATTTTGACGATCGAAAGTCTGTCTGTTAAGAATTTCACTGGCAATTTTTATTGCCATTTCACTTCCTGTTGGATAAAGAAATGTCGCATCAAGATCCTTATTCAGAATAAATTGTATCCCTCCGTTAACTCCTGGCAGCCCATCAACTCCGAGGAAAAAACACTTCTTATTCAAGTATGATTCCTTCACTATTGCATGAGCTTCCTTTGCCATCACATCGTTATGCGCAAAAACCAAATCGAATTGAATTCCGGATTTGACAATCTTTTGCATTACTTCTCTTGCTTTCTTATCTGTCCAGTTGCCTGAAACTGATTTTACAATTTTAATTTCAGGGAATTTTTCAATTATTTCCCTGAAGCCTTTTTGTCTGTCGATGGCTGGCGAAGACCCATCAAGACCAGTTATTTCCAGGATTTCACCTTTGCCTTTCAATAACCGGACTGCATATTTTCCTGCTTCCTCTCCAATCTGATAATTATTGCCTCCAATATAGGCAGTGTATGACTCCGAGTTGATTAGTCTATCAATCAGAATTACAGGGATTCCGGCTTTAAAGACCTTCCCGATAATTGGAGTCAGCGGTTCTGATTCATTGGGCGAAACAATAAGTAAATTTATTCCTTCAGCGATAAATTGTTCAATTTGACTGATTTGAGTTTCATTGCTGGCACCTGCGTCTTTAATTTCTAATTCGAGATCAGGATAAAAGGCCAACTCAATTTGCATCAGGCGGATTTGTGTTTGTCGCCATTTGTCAGCAGTTGTGCATTGAGAAAAACCAACTTTGAATTTCGGATTTGAAAAGCCGGAGGTAAATAGAATTACGAATATGAAAAGAATAATATATTTTGGCTTCAGATTATTTTGCATATGAATTTGGAATTAATCCTTTCTCAAATATAGGAAGATTAGAACATTTCTTACTCATTATTTTTATAACAATTATCGGCCAAATGAAATGAATCAATTTAGAGTATGTTCTAATTAAAAGCAAACAAATTCAACCTATTATAAAAGCTAATTTTGTCAATTCCGACAATAAATTTCCAAAAACAAACCCATTTACCAGTCAATAAAATCACCTAGAAATCCACTCAAAAAATCTATTTGGGCACTCAAGGGCACTCCAGATGGGCACTCCAGAAAATAAAAAAGACCTTACATCGCTGTAAAGTCTTGATAATCAAAGTGGAGAATATCGGAATCGAACCGATGACCTTTTGACTGCCAGGGAAAAGAACAAACTTGTATCATATTGATTATTAGTGATTTAAAAATCTATGAGTGCGCAAAATACAGCATTTTACAGCATTTTTGAGCACAAAAAGGGCACTCCAGCATTTCGCTACTAATTTTGTCAACATTGACAAATTTGAGGAAGTTGCGTTAGTGTTAAAAGCTCTTTGTAATTTTTCTACCCATTGCGAAAATTTCCTGCGATTATCCTTCAAAATAACATTTTATTACACGAATTTTTTACTTATAAATTACCTAAGTTTGATATTGACTTAAGCGCAATCAAAAAATGGGAACTTACATTGAAAATAATTTGATAAGAGATGAACATGTTGAGTTCGAAACAACTTATCATTGGATAATCTTCTTTAGCTTTAGAGCCATATTTACATTATTTATTTCTCCAATTTTAGATCGGTATACTGACGAATTTGCCGTAACGAACAGACGGGTCATCGTAAAAACAGGTTTAATAAGCCGAAAGACACTGGAAATGAACCTGAGCAAAATTGAAAGCGTAAATGTTGACCAATCTATTTTCGGGAGATTACTAGGTTATGGTACAATTACCATTATTGGCACAGGCGGAACCCGGGAATCCTTTCCAAATATTTCGGAACCTTTACTGTTTCGGAAGAAATTCCAAGAACTTTCGGATTAAAGAGTTTACAATCATTGTTCTCGTAAGATCAGCCATTTAGTGGGTTATTTTAAAGACTGTCTTAATATACTGGATTATCAGAAGAGGAAATTAAAAAACGCTGAGCCATTCACTCTTCTTTTCTCGGCCAGGACAACTTAATGAAATTAATTCTTTAGCTTTGGTAAACATTTTTACAAAATATGCTTATGGTCGATAACAAAAAATAGTTTACTATAAAATATAGAAGCGTAAGCTTTTATTCCTGCTTCTGAAAAACCTCCAAATTTCGAAAGTCATGCATGAATAATAAGTGAAACGCTCACGCTATGGCGTGGGCTTTACTTATTTGCATGACAGGTGCTTGGAGGTACCTCAGAAGCGGATACAGTATTGTACCACGCTTTTTTTTGTGCCAAATTTTTCCAAATCACAAATTCAATTCATTGAAGATAGGTGTATCAATAGCAGTAATTTGAATAAATATACAACGCAATAATTTCTTGATAAAGCCATAAGTGGAGCTCAGAAACCACTCTAAAAAACGGGGCCGTACCGAAAAGCCTTACGAGTAGGAAAATATTTAATCTATATTTTTATGAAAAAGTATGTAAAAGCACAGGTTTTGGCTAAAAACAACCCACAAGGTTCTTATGCTGCAGGATGCCCAGTAAGAGACACGGGAAGCGGCATGTATGGTTGCAAAACCTGTGAAAGAACAAAGTAATTTATTTAGTACCCTCAGGAATGGGGGTGCTAATTTTAAACATTGAAAGATAGATAAAATGGCAAAAATGATAGATGTAACTTTAGTTGGTGGAATTGTTGACCAACCAACATCAGATACAGTTATAAGCATTAATTCAGATGAGATTAGTGAAATAAATGTTAATCCTACTGGAAACTCAGGAGCTATCGTTAAAACGAAAAACAAAAGAACTTATTACGTAAAAGAGACGAAACAAGAATTAATTAACAAAATAGATCCATGAAAGAGAAAATTCAAGTCAAGATAACAAATAAGGATACTTTCACAATACCCCAACTTGAGACGGGTATTAACTCAATCAGTAATCAAAAAGCAAGGGAATTTGCAGATAATTTGTCATCCGAGTATATTAAAATCCTGATTAATCAGGGTGAATTAGTTAAAAATGAAGCAGAAAGCACAAATAATAGTGAAGTTTACGATTTAGTTTATTAACAATGCTGATACGCCAAACCAAAGATTCTTTTATTCGCCGATATGGCAATATTGGATACATGAGCAATCAACTTACTAAGCATGATTTGAACTTTAATGAAACGGGAGCTGATTTTCTAGATCAAATCAGTCGTGAACCTAATGACATTGATACAATTGTGAATGAAATACTTCCACTGTATCAGGATATTTCGTTTGAAGAATTAAAAGCTGATTTTATTGAATTTGTTCAGGATTTAGAAAATTCCGGTTTTGTAGTTACCGGCGAAACAATGGAAGAGTTGAATGTCAAAGAACCATCGTTCAACTACCGAATGGCAAACCCCAAAACAGAATTGTACGATTTCACCAATCCTGATAAAAAAGATGTGCTGACCGATAGTTCAGAGTTCTTTTACGAAGAATTTCATAAAGTGCCACAAATATTCGGCTTGCAAATAGAGGTTACCGCACGGTGCAACGAACGATGTATCCATTGCTATATTCCGAATGCCAAAAAGGACGGCGGAAAAGATATGGAACTTTCTCTTATTTTGCGTGTGTTGGACGAAGCCAAAGAAATGGGAACATTGCAAGTTACACTCTCGGGTGGTGAATTGTTTATGCACAAAGAGATTGCTTCAATTTTGCGCCATGCACGTACAAACGATTTCTCCATCAGTATATTAAGTAATTTAACATTACTTACTAACGAGCACATTGCTTTATTGAAAGAAATTAATCCGTCGATAGTTCAGGTTTCACTCTACTCTATGAAAGCAGAAGAACACGATGCAATCACATTAGTAAAAGGTTCATTTGCAAAAACAAAAAATGCCATTGAACAATTGGTTGCTGCCGATATTCCGGTTCAAATTTCCTGTCCGGTAATGAAACTCAACCGAAAATCGTATAAAGATGTGTTGGTTTATGCCAATAAGCTCCGAACAAAAGCACAAACCGATTTCATTATGATGGCTCAAGCTGATCATGATGTTAAAAATTTGGCACAGCGAATCAATTTGGATGAAACGGCAGAATTACTTACCGATATGCTTCAGTTTGATCAGGATTATTTAGAGACCACCTTGCAGCAGGAGTCAAAATCGTTTGATATTGAAAAGTACAAGAAATCACCGGTTTGCGGCGTGGGTGTTGATAATATCTGCCTCACTGCCAATGGCGATTATTATCCTTGTGCCGGTTGGCAGGGAATGATTTTAGGTAATGCATACAAACAAAGCCTGAAAGATATTTGGGAAAACTCGGAGCAAATAAAGGAACTACGAACAATAACGAATGCATCTTTCCCTGAGTGCATTGTTTGTGAAGCAAAAGACTATTGTGCAATGTGTTTGGTTCGAAATTACAACGAGAACAATGGAGATATGTTTAAGATCACCAAGCATTTCTGCGATGTGGCATTTTTGAATAAGAAAATGGTGGAAGAATATTTAGGCAGCAAAAATTAAGTTTTATGAAAAAACTCATTTTATACAGAGGGATTAATTGTTTAGAAGCAAGTGCAAAAGACAACATTCTATCAAATGGAATAATTGGAACCGAAGGGAAAATGTGGGAGTTTTATTTTAGGAATATGGTAAAACCATTTATTGATAACGATTTAAGTAATGTTCCTAAATCAGATGAACTATTTTTAGATTCAGAATCTCGTGCAATCTTCGCTTGTGGTGATGAATTAAGTGCCTCATATTATGCCTGTATCCATAATTCTGGGAATTTCCCTTTTGTAATAAAGTTTCAAACGATATTAGATAATATCTATATTGATGGACGAGATTTTTTATATACAGTTTTCCAGTTATGGGATATGAATAGTCCACACAATTTTGTTAAATTAAGACAGGTTCTAAGTAATTTATATGGAGAGTCGATATTGCAATACTTTGATCATTGCAAGACTGAAAAAGATCATAACAAAAGAATTACTTATTGCAATTATGCTTGTCATGATAATGAGGTAAAGCTTGCTCACCTAAATAATCAGACTATGATCAAGGGACGTTTTGGTACGCATTTTAAATCAACATTTTTAGTTAAAGCTCCTATAAATAAAGAAGATATATTAGATGTCTATACTCCAAACTACCCTACTATATATCCGGGTATTAAATTGGAAGATGTATTAAAATGATCTATAAAAGATCAACTCTAAAAAAGCTTAATGAAAACATTTGAAAAAATCGCCTCCAAAATTTGTGATTGCCATGCCCATTATGGCCAATTTAGGGAAGACCATTATGATCCTAAAGACATTATAAAGTGGTTTAATGAATTGGGTATTGATAAGGTTGGTATTATGCCAATATCCATGGAAAGTGATTTTCTCCGTGATCAAAAAATAATGGGGTCATTGCCACCGGAAAGGTTTGTTCCCTATTTGTGGGTGAATCCCGAAATGGTTGATGCTGATCCTACTCTAAAAATATACGATACCCTGAACTATAAAGTAATCAAGATACATGCGTATGCCCGGAAAGAATGGGATACCATGCCGGACAAAATAAGAACCGTTATACAGGCTGCATACATCAAAGGCGTTCCGGTCATGTTTCATACTGGTGGCTGGCGTGGTTCAAATGCAATACAATTCTATAAATTTTGCCGTGAATTCCCAGAGGTTACCTTTATTTTAGCTCATGGGAAGCCTATTTCTCAAACTTTAACTGTACTAAAAGGAGCTAAGAATGCCTACGTGGATAATTCATTTATGGACATCGAAAGCATGAAAATGATTTGTGATGCAGGTTTGTCCAACAGAATTCTTTTCGGCACAGATTTTCCAATCATGAAAACGTTCTGGCCGGAGATAAATCTGATCGATTGGTACAGGAACCACGTTATGGAGCTTGTACAAATCTTTGGAGAAAAAGACTTTATGATTTGGGCAAATGAGAATTTTTACAAGCTGATTCTTAAATAGTTGTATTTAAAAAGAGCACAATGGATTAGTAATTTCCCTGATATTTATTACAAATCAGGTATGGACAAACTTTCAGATCAAGCATTCCGGAAAATGACGGAAAGAAGAGAAAGAGAAAATGATAATTCGGATGAAGAATCAGGGAGTTTTATTGAGAAGCTTCAATCGGAAATACCTTACTATCAAATTGATCTAAATCAAAACACAGACAAATGTATGGCATCCTGCATTCCTCTTTTGGAATATATGGAGGGCTACGTTAATCCTCAAAAAAATGACGGTATCGTTTTGGCGGTTTTGTCAATTGATGATTATACCAGCTCCGATGATTTCTTTATGCGGGGTTTTGGAAAGAATGCCAAGTATCAGTATCGTCAGATTGAAAAAGAGGGTTAGAGTTTTCGGAATATGACTATTGATGAGCGTAATAGTCGGTTGGATGAACTATATGCCATCAATACCAGTGCCAACGAGCGGCAAGGAGGAGCAATGAACGAAACCTATTTTGAGTATCCAAAACTATGGGAAAAAGAAGATTGCTCCTACCATTTTCACAAAGTTTACGGCGAACTAATTAAATCTATAATCAATGGCAACACACATTTACAGCGGGCGGTATACAAATGCAAGTGATATACTCTACAGCTTTGATGGAAAGCATCTGTACTCTGGGCGGTACACCAACAGTAGCGATATTCTTTACACATTTGATGGACAGCATATTTACAAAGGACGCTATACAAACAGTAGCGATATACTCTATACTTTTGACGGGAAACATCTATATACCGGACGCTATACTAACGCTAGTGACATTCTTTTCACATTTGATGGTCAGCACATTTACAAAGGACGATATACCAACAGTAGCGATATTCTCTACACGTACGACGGAAAACATATTTACACTGGGCGCTATAATAATATCAGTGATATAATATTAACAATTGATGGCACAATACCTGTATTCTTCTTCGTAGTGATATGAGTAATAGCGAACACTAAATAAGAATTTGTAACTAATAAGCAACACATTAGATATGCATCAAATTTCTGGACAAGGTTAATTATACTACAAAGATGAAATTTTCGATTGCATTGCTTTTATGGCGAGAGTGATAACACCATTCGCATACAAATATGATGCTACTAACCGTTTTGCAACGAAAAACTGTCACAAAAAAGACCTTTTCAATCGTTGCAAGCTTGGTATGACAGCATCTGCTATGCTGCATCAATCTGGAAGAATTGCTAAAAGATTCGATCGAAAATTAATTTTTATCGCTCAACAATGAAAAAATATATGTTATGAAAAAAATGTTTTTTTTATTAGTAGGGATATTCATAACATTATCAAGTTATTCAGTTCCAAATTATACATCAAAAGTATATCGAGACTCTGTAACTAAAGCTTATTATGAATATAGACATAAAATGTTTCTACTTCAAAAAGAAAGAAATGATTCAATTGATAAAATATTAGTGAGAAATATTGATTCTACAAATTGTCATATTGATACTTGTAAACGATTAGCTAAAGAAATAACAGATTTATTAAAAGTTGAAGTAAAAAAATACGGATTAATCAAAACAATTCAAATCAATAAAAATTTATTCATACCGCTTGTCACTTTTTTAATATTATATTTAGTTTGGTTAAAACATAGAAAAGAAAAGTAACTATTCTGTTGTATGCGATGAAGCAATTAGCCAAGTTGCTTGTTAAGGATTTTGATGATTTTTTATTGCTCCTGTCAAAGTTGTTGGGTACGATATAAAAATTGATTTTTGGTATGAAAAAACAGTGATGATAGAACAATATATAATGATTTATAAATCTATAACGGAAGTTCATCCGCATACGAGTTCCCTTCAAAATGCCACGAAGGCAATCGTTTTAACCGGGGCATAACTGCATCGGGAATGTCAAAATCGGACAGGTCTGATTCTATATTCAACTCAAAATCATATCCATCATTCGGGGGTAACCGCAGGCGGCCTTCAATTTCTGAATTTGAAATTTTGAGGGTTCCGTTCATATTCAGCGGCAATTTAAAATCATCGGGAATACGTACGCTTCTGAATTCAAGTATTCCACTAAAATCAGTTGGTAATTCTAAATTTGAAGGCAATGACATATTCTTAAAAACCAACTGTCCATCAAAAATTTCAGACAGTTTTAAACAGGAAGGTATTTCACATGCTTCGAAAGTGAGGATGCCCGTGTATTTTTCAGGCAACTTTATTCCGGAAGGAATTATTTTCTCTCTTAAAATCATTTCAATATAACGAACTTCAGTAAATTCAAAGTTCTGTAATCGGTAAATAACAATGCACAGTTTTCGGTAAATAAGAATACACAGAATTTGGTAACAATGGTGCACAGTTTTCTATTCATTTGAGCAAGCCCAAATGAAAAGAAAGTCAACTTTACCGGGGAACTAAAACCCGGTTAATATGAACCAATATCTTAATAAGTTGATCATGTACCATGAGATTCACAAAATGAACCGAGAAGGGTTCTCAAAATCAAAGATTAGCCAGTATCTGGTTATCAACCGACGCACAGTTAACCGCATTTTATCGATGGATGAGATGCAATTTGAAGCGTTTATTGAGTCGTTATCCCAAAGGAGTAAGGAACTATCCTATTATGAGGATTGGGTGAAATCCAAGCTGGAGATGTACCAGGAAACCTCTGCCGCCCAAATGCATGACTGGTTAATGGAACACTTTCCAGATTTTCCAGGAGTAACAGCCAAAACAGTTTACAACTTCGTGATGTGGGTTCGGCAGAAACATCATTTGCCACAAACAAGGCCAATACGTGAGTACAATGCCGTTGAAGAACTTCCATACGGATTGCAGGCACAAGTTGACTTTGGACAGTACAACATGCGTGACGGGTTGGCTAAGCGGGTTAAAGTCTGGTTCTTTGCCATGTCACTGTCTCGTTCACGGTATAAATTTATTTTCTTTTCAGATATCCCTTTTACCAGTCATACGGCTATTGAGACCCATGAGAGGGCATTTTCATTCTTCAACGGAGTCCCGGATCAGATTGTTTACGACCAGGACAAACTGTTCCTGACGGACGAAAACAGGGGTGATCTATTGCTAACAAGTGCATTTAAGGATTACTGCAGAGAGCGTAAGTTTCATTTACACTTTTGCAGAAAAGCTGATCCTGAGAGTAAGGGTAAAATTGAAAATGTTGTCAAATATGTCAAGCAAAACTTCTTATACAACAGACCTTTCAGTGATATCTCTCTGCTTAACACGGAAGCTCTGGCATGGCTCTTACGCACTGCAAATGCAAAACCACATGCTGGCACCCAGAAGATCCCATTTAACGAATGGTGCATAGAACAGCTCTCTTTAACGCCTTTTATTGCTGTAGCCATAAAACCTCCAACAAGCTTGTATGCTGTACGAAAAGACAATATTATCTCCTGGAAAGGAAACTTTTATACTCTTCCATCGGGTACTTATAAAGGGAGAGGGACACAGGTAAGCGTATCACAGACTGACGGTTTGCTAAGTATCTATTCATTGACCGGTACTCCTATTTGTTCATCTGTCCTATCCACAGAGAAAGGCAAAACGATAATCAATACGGATCACAAAAGGGATAAATCCGGTAAGATCCAACAACTGATCAGCGATATCTCATTGCTGTTTGATAATCCTGTTTTATCAATGCAATACATGGCTCAGATCCACAAAGAGAAACCCCGTTACATACGCGATCAGCTTATTCTGTTAAGGCAGACCCTTGGTGTCTTCAATAAAGCACTCATTGATAAAACACTGCAATACTGTATTGAAATGCAGGTGTTTAGTGCAAACGATTTTAAATCAGTAGCAGAAAGCTTCTTAAAGGAACAATCGCAAATTGAAGCCTTCAAATTGAAGCCAATCCTGACCAATCCGCTCAGTGGAATAATGTCCGATGTTGCGACTTACCAGCCAATGAAAAGCTCCATTTACGACTATGAACACTTAATGCAGGGAGGCAATTAATCATGGAAAAGAAGCAAATCATACAATCCCTTTGTCTTCAGTTTAGGTTGAGTGGCATGAGTGCCGGTCTTGACCAGGTACTTAGAGAAGCTGAAAGTGGAACGGTTAGTTTTATCGACTATACCATCAGGCTTCTGCAAGCCGAAGCCCTGCATCGTCAGCAGAAAGAGGCTCAAAGAAGACTAAAAACAGCCCGTTTGCCAATCACTTGCGATCTAAACAACTATGATTACACCTTTGATAATGGCCTTCCTAAATCACGGTTAATACAACTCAGGGAGCTTGATTGGCTCGACCAGCTTTATAACATTATCCTGATGGGTCCATCTGGCACCGGGAAAACATTTATTGCCGCAGGACTCTGCAATGATGCTGTCCGCAAGGGCTATAAAGCTTACTTCAGGACAATGGACGATATTATCGGGATGCTTAAAATGAGAGATTATACTCAATCGGCAAAAGTAGAATATAAACGGTTATCTACTGCAAATCTGATCGTTATTGACGATATAATGCTGTTTCCTATTGAAAAGCAATTGGCGGTGGCTCTGTTTAATTTGATTAATCAGATTTATGAAAAAACTGCTTTTATCATCACAACAAATAAATCGCCAACTCAATGGGCTCAAATGCTCGATGATGAAGTTCTGGCAACTGCTTTACTAGATCGACTTTTGTTCCATTGCGAGGTCATAAATCTATCCGGTAAAAGCTTCAGAATTAAAAACCAAAAAAGAATATTTAATCAAAATGAGGAAAAATAACATACTTTTGAAAATAGAAAAGTTGTGCACCGTTGTTGCCATTTTCTGTGCACTCTAATTTACCATTTTCTGTGCATTTGTAATTTCTACTTACAAGTTCTCTGGTAGAGTACATTCTTCAAAGATCAGGGTTTTTAACTCATTATTAATCAATTTAAAATCAGCGGGAAAATCAATTAATTCAGCGGTCACAGACAGGTAGCTCTCAGGCATTACAACTCCCTCTTCAAATTCGGTTAATCCGTTAAAATAGATGTCACCGTATATCTTTTTTGGCAATACCGTACCCGTTTTCAAGCTTGAAGTCGTTATAATAAGATTGCCAACTTTTAATGGACTATTAAACCACGCCTGAGGTATTAAACTATTAGAAATCTGTAGTGTGCCTTCAATTAATTCGGGTAATGAAATTTTTGATGGAAGAGTGCAATCCCCAAAAGTCAGATTTCCTTCCAGAAGTTTTGGAAATACCAAGCCTTCAGGAATAAATGACTGATGGTGGATGCCTATATTGCCTATAAAAACAGTATCAACAGGTGGCAATAAATCCCAGCAGGAAACGGATGTAAGAATTTCAACTTTAGAAGCATACCAGAAAAATCCACGTTTTTCTTCGACTTCGAGACGAGCGTCTTTGTTAATTTTGACTTGAAAAATAATTGGTTCAGATAGTTCACAACAAATATTGACCGTGTCCGCAATCCGGATACATGATTTGATATGGTCGTACTTAGGCACTTTGAAGTCTAAATCATCGTCAATTATTCTTCCTTCATACAAAGTTCCGATTAATTCACCATCAGTATCAAAAGGTATCAGGTACCAAGTTTTGTTGTAGTTGAAGCTAAGGATTTCTTCCGGATTATTTGAATAGGGTCTCTCTTCTTTCATGAAAAAGTTTTATTAATTATTCATAATCCCTTACCCAATTGTCATCTCTATCGATTTCACCCCATTTATCAGCCAACTTAGCCACAGCAAAACCAGAATGAAAAAATAATGGTTTGTCATACTTCAAAGGAATGTACACTTTGCCTTGTTTGTCTATCGAACCCCATTTCCCATTTAGCTTTACAGTAGTCAATCCTTCACGAAAATAAAAATGTAATATTTTATCAAAAATCAACGGAATCACCTCAATGTCTGATTTGTTAATAAAGCCACATTTGCCATCTAATTTCACCCGAGCCAATCCTTCATAAAAACGAAGTGTAATTTCATCATACTTGAACGGAATCACCACATTACCCATTTTGTCAATAAAACCGTATTTGCCGTCTAATTTTGCACGAACTAATCCTTCATAAAAACGATCTGTAGTTTTGTCATACTTGAACGGAATTGCCACTTTACCAGCTTTATCAATAAAACCATATTTGCCGTTTAATTTTGCGCTAGTTAATCCGTCATGAAAACAAGCTGAAGTCTTATCGTACTTCAACGGAATCACCTCTTTATCAAATTTGTCAATAAAACCGTATTTGCCATCTAATTTCACACGTGTCAACCCTTCATGAAAAAAATTTGAAATCTTATCATACTTCAACGGAATCACCTCATTACCTGTTTCATCAATAAAACCGTATTTGCTATTTAATTTCACACGAGCCAATCCCTCTTCATAAAAACACGCAAAATCTTCATAAATCAAAGGAATCACCTCATTACCTGAGTAGTCAATAAACCCATGGTTATCATTTAATTCTACAAGAGCAAAACCTTCAAAAAAATCAAACGCATAATCATACTTCAATGAAACAAGCTCATTCCCCGTTTTGTCAATAAATCCGTATTTGTCATTTAGTTTCACACGAGCGAAACCTTCTGAAAAATGATATGCAGCATCATACTTCAGCGGAATTACCTCATGGCCAGTTTTGTCAATAAATCCGTATTTGTCATCTAATTTTACACAAGCCAACCCATTATGAAAATAAATTTCGTCTTCAAATTTCAATGGAATCACTTCATTGCCAGATGTATCAATGTATCCATATTTTTCATTCAGTTTTACTAATGCCAACCCTTCTGCAAAATCAGTTGCAGAATCATATTTAATGGAGATAACTTCTTTCCCAGTTTTGTCGATAAATCCATATTTCCCATGCAAAGCGACACACGCCAAACCTTCATTAAAATCTCGTGGACTAACGGCATACATCAAAGAAATTATTTCATCACCTATTTTGTTAATGAATCTGTATTTGAAATCTATTTTTACCTTTGCCAGCCCTTCTTTATAACCACAAACAACATCAAATTTCAGAGGGATTATTACATTTCCAGTTTTGTCAATAAAACCATATTTATGGTTTAGTCCAACACGCGCTAAACCATCTTCGAATTTTACATTATCATCATCGTAATTATAACGCTGATCATAGATTAGCGGAATAATCTCTATTCCGGTTTTATCAACAAACCCCCATTTCCCATCTAAACTTACCCCAGCTAAACCATCCGAAAATGAACATGCATGGTCATATTTATAGGGTGTTATCATTTCCCCTTTTGAATTCCGGAATCCACAATATCCCCGATGCCAAACAATTTCAAATGAGTTGTCAGGTTCTTCATTGTCCCAACCCAAGGCACTTGTCCAAAAAGTCACGATCTGCTCTGCGTCTTCCTCTTTTAGGAATAAATCCTCTGTCAGCCGATATTGTATTGCCTGTGTTTGAACACTGCGTATGGAGATGTGGGCGTGTTGGATGGCAGCTAATTGCACGGGTATATTTTCACTTACTGAAAGGAGAAGAAGACGTTTACTTTTTTTGTCCTGCGAAAATAGGTCGGAAATCATAGCAGAGAGTTGCTGTTGGTTTTGTAGCAGTTCTGAGCCATAATCATGCAACATATTTTGGAACTTCATATCATGTGTATGTTCTACCATATGTGTGGTTAAGGAATGTATTATATCGGTTTGGCAAAAAGGGCATTTGCCCAAATAAATAGTCTTTGGCGGTGTCAATTCACCTTGGCAATTGGTACATTTCATAATTATTTCGCATAAATAATAGCTTTTATTGGTTCTTATTTTGGGATGTTTTTACCTGAGGTAAATTGTCAAGGGTGAAACAAACACCAAAATTAATAAATGGAATTTTTTATCAATTTTTTAATATCAGTTATTTTCAATTATTTTCGATATACTTCGAAATACAAAATGTCTCTATTTCCAAAGCTTGGCTGCTATCAGTCTTTTAATAACAGACTTAATCGGTTGACCAGAGCTTTTATCAGACTTGTGGGATTGCTGCGACAATCAAAGCTTATTGGACTTTTTGTCAATTATAATCTGATTAGGCAAGCGTTCGGGAAAAGTAGCCAGAAAAGGATTTAAGCAATAGTTAGGATTGTATAATTGTCAATACTGACAAGAATGATAGTAATTGGATCACTAATAATAAATGGGATGATTATTCAATTAATGAATGAGGCTTTAATAATCGCACCAAATCAATTCCGGTGCGTTCCCTGAAATTATCTTTGCTGAACCGAAGTAATGCCTTACCCGGGGATATGACTTCTTAAAACCCACCAAAACACAAACAATTACTTTGAAAACGTGGGAAAAAACCGCATAAGATGTGAAAACGAAGAATATCGCAACTTTTTGCAATCTTAAGCACAAAAAAGGCACTCCTGTATTATGCTTCTATTCTAATTTTGTCAATGTTGACAATTTTATAGAAGATGAGAATATTCATCGGTTATGTATAGTTTATTTGTATTTTTAGACTTTTTCAACTGCTTACAGAATATAGAAAACAAGCCATTAAAACCGATAGACACAAACATGGGAAGGACTTATGCAGCAATATTTTGAAGTAAGGAATACAAGATATGATGAAGAGCCAACGCACAAAACAAGACAATGATAGATAGCTCAAAAATCTCTGATATATTAAACAACTACCCAAGTGTTGAACTTCTCCGGTTGAGAAATAGAGAAGCTATTATTGTATTCTTGATAAATACATTTTCCACTCAACAAGGTGCCGTTTCTTCTGAAAATATACACATACAACTTGGCGACTATCTGGAGTTTATGAACATTGAAAAGGATGAAGAAAATGAAATTGAAGTTTTTGACTCATATGAAATAAAGGCTAAAAAATATATTCAAATCTGGACTAATAAGGGCTTTTTAACAAACTACCAAGACGAAAGAGGTGAAATATACTATGAGCTTTCTTCACATTCAAGTAAAACAATCGACTGGCTCTCAAGTCTTAAAAAGGAAGAGTATGTTGGTACTGAATCAAAATTTAAAAACATTTTTAATCAACTCAAGGAACTTGTTGAATACTCGAATGATGATGCTGAAAAAAGAGTTCAATTACTTGAAGATAAGAAATTGGAAATTGAACAACAGATTCAACGAATAAAAATTGGAGAAGATGTAAAAGTATTTGAGGAGTATGAAATAGTTCCCCGATTCAATCAACTTAACCAATCTGCGAAGGAATTACTTTCTGATTTTAAGGAAGTAGAAGACAACTTCAAGGAAATAACAAAAACGATATACCAAAAACATGCAGATGGGAACCTGACCAAAAGTGATATTCTGGAATTTACTTTTGAAGCATTAGATGAACTAAAGGAAAGTCAACAAGGAAAAAGTTTTTATGCATTTTGGTCATTTCTCTTAAATCCAGAGCTACAATTAGAATGGGAAAATCTCACGAAAGAACTCTACAATACATTAGAAAGCAAAGGTATAGAGATTAGTGATCTGTTTCTGAAAGGAATGAAAATGCATCTTTACAATTCAGGTCATAAAGTATATAAAGCTAATGATAAAATGGCTGAAAAGCTAAGTCGGATCATTCGAGAAAGCGAAGCTTCAAAATCAGAGGTTACAAAAAATATTATTCAAGAAATAAAAAAATCGTTAATAGACATTAGCAAAAAAAGGAAGAGGCCTGATATCTCATTTGAACTTGAAACTGATATGTCAATAAGTGTTCCTTTTGAAAGAAAATTGACTTTTGAGCAAGCTGAAGAACTAATTTATAAAGCAAGACCTAAATTAGCAGAAGATGATATAATAAATTCCAACCATCTCAGTAGATTGTTTACTCAATCAAACATTGATAAGGATTTGCTGCGTAAAAGGATAAAAGAAGTTTTGAAAAATAAATCTCAGACAACAATCTCTGATATAATTGAAACTTATGGTGGAATTGAAAAAGGGTTGCCTGAATTATTTGGGTACATTGGCATTGTTAAGGAGTTTAAACATTCAATCAGTGAAGAAAAAACACAAATTATAGTATTTGATGTTGAAAATAGAAAGTCAATTCAGATTCCTGAAATAATTTTAACAAGATGAACAGTTTAGAGAAAAATATAAACCCATATTCAAAAGCAATTGTAAAATTGCTTAGAGGAACCGTTGAGAGAAATTCCAGTTTATGGGATGATGTCATTCTTTATCAAAATGAAATTCAAGAATACATTAGTCAAATAGGTTTAGAGCTGATAGTAAAAAAAGATGAAGGCTTTGCGTTTGTTAAGCAATTTGAGGATAGTGAAGGGAATACACTTGGATTAATTATCCGACGTCAAATAGGTTTTGAAACTTCGATTGTACTGGTTGTACTCAGACAAAGTTTAGAGGAATTTGACAGTAACCCCACTCAAATTCATGTTAACGAAAAATTTATTACAGATATCGAAATTAAGGATGAAGTTGAACTGTTTTTGCCCGATAAATTTAATAGAGTCAAATTCATGAAAGAACTTGACAGCTACATAAAAAGAATTGTTGATTTAGGTTATTTAAAGGAAGTCAGCAAAAAGGACAATGAAACTAAATATCAGATTCATAGAATAATAAAAGAAAAAGTAACACTGGATATTTTACAGGAGTTTAAGCTGAAATTACAAAGTTATGCTGAGTCTATTTAGTACAAGTTCGGATAAAGCTGGTTTTAGACTTCAATATATGGAGGTTTATAATTGGGGAACTTTTCACGAGAAAGTATTTAAAATAAATCCACAGGGAAATAATTCTTTATTGACAGGTGCAAATGCTTCCGGGAAAAGCACATACATAGATGCTCTTCTAACATTGTTAGTTCCGATTAAGAAAGATAGGTTTTATAACCAATCCTCCGGAAATGATAAAAAAGGAGATCGAACTGAGGAAACTTATGTTTGCGGTCATTATGGCAACATTCAACGTGAAGGAGAGACGAGCACAACTACTCAAACGCTTCGGGATAAAAACACCTATTCAGTCATTTTGGCTTCATTTTCAAATACCGATCTGAAAATAATTACACTATTTCAAGTAAGGTGGTTTTCTAACGGCGCATTAAATAGAGCATTTGGGTTAGCACATGTTCCTCTTGAAATTGAAAAAGATTTCTATCCATTCGATAGTAAAGGTAACTGGAAAAGAAAGTTAGAAAGAAATTTTAATTCAAACACAAACAAACGAAAGGTTGAATTTTTTGAGGGGCCAACTTCTTATGCTGAAAGAATTTCCAGTCTTTTTGGTATGCTTTCGATAAAGGCATTGAGTTTATTTAATCAGGTTGTAGGAGTAAAAGTCCTTGAAGACTTGGATGAATTTATTAGAACAAATATGCTTGAAGAACAAGATGCGGAGAGTGAGTTTATTCAATTAAAGGAAAGCTTTTTGACTTTAATGGATGCAAAAACCAATATTGAGAAAGCCAAAGAACAAATATTGCAATTGACACCAATAAATGAAATTGCAATAAAATTAACTGAAATAAAGGAGGAACTAACCCAAATAAATAATTCCAAAGAGATTGCTGTATATTGGTTTGCAAAAAAGACAGTCGAACTTTCAGAAGATGAATTGTTAAGGAACAATGAAGATTTAAAAAAATTTAATGAAGAACTTGAATTACTAAGAGTTAAAGAAACTGAACTCAAAAATCAAGAAACCGACTTAACTGTTCAAATCAAATCAGATGAAGTAGGCAATCAAATCGAAAAGCTAAAAACAGAGATTGGAAGATTGGAGCAAAGTAAGAATTTAAGATTGCAACGGTTAGAGAAATACAATGAAATTGCTCAACTCGTTGAACTTAATATTAATCCAAACATTGAAACATTCAAGTTAAATCGAGAATTGGCAAGTTCAAAGAAATCAGAACTCACTATTTTTATAAGTGAAGAAGATGAGAATTCAAGACAAGCTAAAAACAGACGAGATGCTATAATTAAAACCAAAGGTGAATTAGTCGAAACGATACAGGCCCTTCAAGTTAATAAATGCAATATCCCCATTCGTGAGACCGAAATCCGTGATGAAATTTTGCAATATGTTGGCGCAACGAAAGAAGAGATTCCCTTTATTGGGGAGTTAATCCGCATCAATGAAAACGAGCGGCAATGGGAACTTTCTGTAGAAAAGATAATTCACAATTTTGCTATAAGGCTTATTGTTCCTGAAAAGTACTATTCAAATGTGAATGAGTACGTAAACAATACCAACCTAAGGGGACGTATTATATACCAACGTTATCGGGGCTTTACTTCGCTCGGAAATATGGCTACCAAAAACATAGCCACCAATGCCTTAATTAACAAATTAGATTTTAAGCCTAAAAACCCATACACAGATTGGCTCGAAGATGTAATAACAAATGAATACAATTTTTCTTGTGTAAATGATTTGTCAGAATTTAATCGTTACGAGGAAAAAGCAGTAACAAAAGAAGGTCTTATTAAATTTGCAAAAGGAAAGCATGAGAAGGACGACAGACCACATATTTCAAAGAAGGAAAACTTTATTTTAGGTTGGGACAATAAGGATAAGATCAAATTATTGCAAGCAGAAGTGCGTGAGCTTCAGGAAAAGGAAAAGGCTGCCATTAATGAAATACGCTTACTCGATTTAAAGGTTAAAAGTATGAATAATAAAAAGGAAGCTTTTGACGACCTTTTTAAAATCTATACAAAGTTTGATGATATTGACTGGCAGTCATTTGCAAAAGAGATACAGGAGAAAGAAGTATTAAAATCAATCCTAGAGAAGACAAACAATAGAGTTCAGGCACTTCAAAAACAACTTAAAGAAGTTCAGGAAAATCTTAAAGCGGTCTCAGAAGTTGATATATTTAATAAAGGCCAAGAAATATACACAATATCAAAACAAATTGAGGATGTTGAAAAAGGGCTAAATGAGAACATTGGACTATTAGCAAAATTTGACAGTATTGATGTGGTTGATTTTGAGAAATCAAATAGCGAATTGCTCAAAGTTGATTATTCAAATATAAAGTCCTTGCAATTTGATTTTCAAAACTCTACATCAAATAAAATTTCTAGACTTATAGGGTTAAGAAGGGAAAAAGAAGATGATGTAAAACTAAAAATTAATTCATTTAAGCTTCCGGAAGAGAATATAACAATTCGTTTCAAAGACTGGCGTTCTGATGTGAACCGTTTGCCTGACTCAACCCACCTTGAATTTATCAATGAGTACCAATTACTCTTGAAACAATTAATTGAGGATAACTTGCCAAAGTTTGAAAAAAAATTCAATGAATATTTACAAGAAACAATTACGCACAAGGTTGGGGATTTTAGAATGTTCTTTGAAAATTGGGCTTATACAATTAAAGAGAACATACGGCATTTGAATGAATCATTGAAAGAAATTGATTTTAGGAACAGTGATTTTAAAACCTACATTCAGCTTGTTGCTCCAAATAGGATAAATGAAGAAGTTAAAGAGTTTCGAGCTTTGCTTAATAGCGCAATACCGAATATTCGAGAAATGGATGCAACTATTGATGGACGTAAAAATCACTTTAACAATCACATAGAGCCATTGATATCAAAATTAGATAAAGAAGATTGGCGGAAAAGAGTTATGGAAGTTCGTTCTTGGTTCATTTATAAAGCAGAAGAATTCTACAAGGAAACCGACCATAAATATAAAACCTATGAAAATATGGGACAACTTTCCGGTGGTGAAAAAGCACAACTAACATATACGATTCTTGGTTCAGCAATTGCATATCAATTTGGGCTTACGAAACAGGGTTTACAAAGCAACTCTTTTAGATTTATTGCAATTGATGAAGCATTTAAATCACAGGATGAAGATAAAGCACGCTATCTAATTACTTTGTGTAAACAACTGCATTTGCAGTTGTTAGTTGTAACACCAAGTGATAACATCCACATTGTAGAAAATGATATTTCGTTTGTTCATTTTGTTGAAAGAAAGGAAGAAAAATATTCCTGGCTTTATGATATGCCCATCGAACAATTCAAAGAAAAAAGAGCAAATTTCATTAATCAATGATTAGCCCGGCCGAAATAAAAGTCAAAGCTGAGAGAAAGTATATTTCCTTTCTTCAATCACAAATACAAGAAATTCCATTTTCAAGAATTGTTATTCGTGGAGATAAGAGTTATAGCAAATCTCTGTCAGAATATGAGAAAGAGATTCTTGCTTTATTGAATCAATCTAAGGAGAAAAAATATTTTGGTTATTCAATTGATTATCAAACAATTAAAACTAAGTTGATTGGAACACAAAGCTTACCCGCAAGTATTTACTTCGATTCTGAAAATGATTTTCTGAAATATTTAGGAAAAGAAAAGGAAGTAGTGCTTTTCAGACAAAATTGCCAACAAATCCTATCATTGTTTCCCGAACTAAAAAATTGGATAATTCAAAATCCTTTGAAAATAATTCAAAACCAAGGAGACTGGAAAAGTATTCTAAAAGTTTGTGTTTACTTCAAAAATAATCCAAAACCTAATCTTTATATCAGAGAACTGCCTATCAATGTCCATACAAAATTTATTGAAAAGAACCAGAGCGTGCTCCGGGAATTATTGGACATTATTATCGAACCATTTGTTAATTGGGAAGAAAATGCTTTTGAAAAAAGATTCAACCTAAAATATCGTGAACCTCAAGTGCGTTTTAAAATACTTGACGCAGAAATAAGTATTAACTATTTTTCAGGTCTTGATGATTTAGCTATTCCTGTTAGCCAGTTTGAGAACTTACGGTTGCCAGTAAACAAGGTTTTAATTGTAGAAAATAAGACAACACTCTACACAACCTTGACCCTTCCAAAAATGGAAAATACAATTGCAATATTTGGAAGTGGATACAGCGTACATAACTTAAAATCTGCTGTTTGGTTCAACAATGTTGAATTATTGTATTGGGGAGATATTGATGTCCAGGGCTTTGAAATCTTATCTCAATTTCGAAACTACTTTCCCAACACTAAAAGTATTCTAATGGATCAACCAACCTTTGAATTATTTTTCGAGAATGACCTTGGAACACCAACAAATATTACAACACAATTAAACTTAAATGATCAAGAACAAAAGCTTTATGAACTTTTAAAAGCTAATAACTGGCGGCTTGAGCAGGAGAAAATTCCATTCGACTATGTTAACGGTTTTTTTGACAATGAGTAACCAACCCTTCTCATGCACATTTGGTAAGTCATTCAAAAGCCTTTGCACAAACCAATACTGGCCAATGAGTATGCTTGCCTCAACACAGAGCTGCAATTTTTGCCAACGCACACCGTGCTTTTGTGAAAGCGAATCTGTATTTTTAGAGTTTTAATTTTACAAACAGGATAATTACAAATATGTCTGAAGACCAGAAGAAACAGCTTGAGCAGCAGCTTTGGAACATTGCCAATACATTGAGAGGCAAAATGAATGCCGATGAGTTCCGGGATTATATTCTCGGATTTATTTTTTATAAATATCTGGCTGAGAAAATGGAGATTTACGCCAATTCCATTTTAAAGCAGGACAAAATAAAATACCGTGACATTCAGGAAAACTCCAAAAAAGGTCAAGAATATATTGAAGCCATAAAAGAAGAATCGTTGGAGAAATTGGGCTATTTCTTAAAACCTTCTGAATTATTTGGAGAAGTTGCAAAACGAGGGACTTCGACAAGCTCAGCCACCACAAGCAATTTCATACTCGAAGACTTGCAAAAAATCCTGACCAATATCCAACTTAGCACAATGGGGACAGAGAGCGAAGAGGACTTTGACAACCTCTTTGAGGATATGGATTTGAACAGCACCAAGCTTGGAAAAACGCCAGAAGCAAGAAATGAAATTATTGCAAAGGTACTGTCGCACCTCGACAAAATTGATTTCAAGCTGGAACATACCGAACTTGATGTTTTGGGCGATGCTTACGAATATCTTATCGGACAGTTTGCCAGTGGAGCAGGGAAAAAGGCAGGTGAATTTTATACGCCACAACAGGTTAGCATTGTTTTAGCAAAATTGGTCACCACAGGCAAAAGCAAACTCCGTTCGGTTTACGATCCTACCTGCGGTTCGGGTTCGTTGTTGTTGCGAGTGGCAAAGGAAGTAAAAGAGGTGACCAACTTTTACGGACAGGAAATGAACCGAACCACCTACAATCTTGCCCGAATGAACATGATTTTGCATGGTGTGCATTATCGCAAATTCAACATCAAGCAAGAGGACACTTTGGAGCATCCGCAGCACATCGACATGCAATTTGAAGCCATTGTTGCAAATCCTCCATTTTCGGCACAGTGGAGCGCCAACCCATTGTTTACAAGCGACGACCGATTTAGCCAATACGGAAAACTTGCCCCGGCAAGTAAAGCCGATTTTGCTTTTGTGCAACACATGATTTACCATTTGGCTGATAACGGCGCAATGGCAATTGTTTTGCCTCACGGTGCCTTGTTTCGGGGCGCAGCCGAACAACATATTCGCAAATATCTGATTGAGGACAAGAACTATTTGGATGCTGTTATTGGTTTACCAGCCAATGTTTTCTACGGAACCAGTATTCCAACCTGTATTTTGGTTTTTAAAAAATGTCGTGAAAATCCCGACAATATTCTATTTATTGATGCAAGTCAGTTTTATGAAAAAGCAACAAACCAATATTTACTAAGGGAAGAAGATATTGATAAAATTATCTCCACTTATCGAAACCGAACCGAAGAATTAAAATATAGCAAACTGGCCACTCTAAAAGAGGTTGCCGATAATGATTACAACCTGAATATTCCAAGATATGTTGATACTTTTGAAGATGCTGAAAGCATTGATATTAATTTGATTGCCCAAGATATAAAAGCTTTAGATAGCCAAATGGTGGAAACAGACAAGGTTATTGCAACTTTTTGTAAAGAACTAAATATTTCAACTCCTTTTTGATTTATGGAAAAGCAAAAGAAAATACCGGTATTGCGTTTTCCTGATTTTGCTGATGATTGGCAATTGAAAAAGATTGGCACATTGACAGAACGAGTTACAAATCCGGTTGATGTTCAAGATGAAGAGTTTTATAGCCAAATTGGGATTCGCTCGCACGGTAAAGGAATATTTTACAAAGAAGCAGTTACAGGAAAATCGTTAGGAAATAAGCGTGTTTTTTGGGTTAAGGAAAATGCATTTATTGTGAATATTGTTTTCGCATGGGAACAGGCTGTTGCAAAAACAACTGAAAAGGAAACAGGCATGATTGCTTCTCACCGTTTCCCGATGTATTCACCCGTTCAGACACAATCTGACCTCGATTATTTACTGCAATTCTTTCTAACCCGAAAAGGCAAATCGTTATTAGAACTGGCTTCGCCAGGTGGTGCTGGACGCAATAAAACGCTTGGACAAAAGGAATTTGAAAACCTGAAATTTCTTGTTCCGAATGTTGCCGAACAAACTAAAATCGCATCATTTATTACCGCAATTGAAAATAAAATCAACCAACTCAAACAAAAGAAAACCCATTTGGAGCAATACAAGAAAGGGGTAATGCAAAAACTCTTTTCAAAGGAACTACGCTTTAAACCTGCCCTGAGCGGAGTCGAAGGGGATGAAAGTGGCAAAGAGTTTCCGAAGTGGGAGAAAAAGAAGTTGGGAGAAATATGTGAATGCCTAGATAATCTAAGAAAGCCCATTAATGATTCAGAAAGGCAAAAGATGAAAGGTAATATTCCTTATTGGGGTGCAAATAATATTATGGACTATGTAAATGATTATTTGTTTGATGAAACAATTGTTCTATTGGCAGAAGATGGTGGAAATTTTAATGAGTATAAAGAAAGACCTATTGCAAATATTTCATATGGAAAATGTTGGGTAAATAACCATGCTCATGTACTTAGAGGGAAAAGCAAGCTAATTAATGAGTTTTTATTTTATTTACTAGTTCATAAGAATATAACTGGATATGTAAGTGGAGGCACAAGAGCTAAACTCACAAAAGGTGAAATGTTAAAAATAGAAATCCAGATTCCGTCAATTACCGAGCAAACCAAAATCGCCAATTTCCTTTCATCCATTGATGAAAAGATCAATCGGACTCAAAATCAGATCCAGCAAACCGGGCAATACAAAAAAGGCTTGCTTCAAAATATGTTTGTGTAACTAGAAATACAATGGAAAGAGAAACTACAATTGCGGTTACAGGTAATGATAGAGCATTCAATATTAAATGTGTTGCAAAACATGTTGAATGTATTGTTGGAAGTAATGTTGAAAGTATTTATAGCGTTATCTTTGCAGCAACAGTACCCGCATTGCTTCCCGTCAGATCAGCTTACGAGTCTTTCCTAAAAGAAAGTATATTTACTAAAGATAATACACCTCCCATGCCTCTCTCGGATGCACACTTGGGGGGTCTTTTCTTTTTAGGCCATGAGTAAAAAAATCTACAATAAAACGCCGCTGTCGTTTCAAGACCAATTGGCTCTGCTCGAAAGTCGTGGACTAATTATTCCTGATAGACCAAAGGCATTAGCCTATCTTCAGGAAATAAGCTATTATCGTTTAAGCGCGTATTTTCTTCCTTACCAACAGATAAAAGATACTTTCGATGAAGGTGTAACTTTCAATCAGATAATAAATACCTATACTTTCGATCGGGAATTGAGGTTGCTGGTTTTTGATTGCATAGAGCGCATTGAAATTGCTATCCGCACCCAGATGATTTATTGTATGGCACAGCATTACAACGACTCACACTGGCAGGATAATAAAGGTCTGTTTGTGTCACCATACTACAATAAAATCGGGAACTTGGTTGATCCATATTCTGATTTGCAATCAATCATTTCAAAAGCAAAAACCGCCCGAACACCTGAAGTTTTTATAAAACACTATACCGACAATTATTATAGTCCGGCTAATCCTCCCTCGTGGATGTGCCTTGAACTGCTTACCATTGGCGAATTGTCGCACATTTACAGAGGGTTTAAAAACAATAGTGATAAAAAAAGAATTGCCGATTTTTTTGATGTTCATCCAACGGTTTTTACATCGTGGCTACATTCGTTAACCTATGTTCGAAATTTATGTGCCCACCATTCAAGGCTTTGGAACAGAGATTTGGCAATCGAGCCTGAGAAATTATTAAAACCTGTTGGTAATTGGATGAATGTACCTTTTCAGAATAACAAACGGGTTTTCTATTTCATTTGTGTCCTAAGATACTTGCTGCTAAGGGCTAATCCCGGAAATAGTTTAAAAGATAAACTGGAAGGTTTATTTGAAAGACATCCAAATATCCCTATTCAATATATGGGAATTCCTTCTGACGGTAAAGGCAATCTGTTGAATTGGCAAAACGAACCTATTTGGAAATAAAATGAGCAAGCAACCCGAACAAATACTGGAAGAACAACTGGTTGAGCAACTTCAAAAGTTGAATTACGGTTTGGTAATCATCAAAGATGAAAAAGAGTTGATTGCCAACCTTAAAAGCCAGTTGGAAAAACACAACAACATCCGGTTTACTGACAAAGAATTTGAAAAAGTGCTAAATATTCTGAGCAAAGGTTCGGTATTTGAAAAAGCCAAGACATTGCGTGAGAAGCAGCATATTGTACGGGATAACGGTGATAACCTGTATTTTGAGTTTATCCAAACTGAGCATTGGTGTCAAAACCAGTTTCAGGTTACACATCAGGTAACAATTGACGGCAAATATAAAAACCGTTACGATGTTACTTTGCTTATCAATGGTTTGCCATTGGTTCAAATTGAACTCAAACGCCGTGGCTTGGAACTGAAAGAAGCATTTAACCAAATCAACCGATACCAACGTCATTCATTCGGGACAAACACTGGTTTGTATCAATACATTCAGGTTTTTGTAATCAGCAACGGAGTAAATACAAAATATTACGCCAACAACAGGTTTCAATCATTCAAGCAAACCTTTTACTGGACAGACAAGGAAAACAAGCGATTGACCAATATTCTGAACGGTTTTACCAGCGAGTTTTTGGAGCCTTGCCACATCTCGAAATTGATTTGCAAATACATTGTGCTAAACGAAACCCAGAAAATACTAATGGTGCTTCGTCCGTATCAGTTTTATGCTGTGGAAGCTCTTGTTGACAAAGTGATGCACAGCCGGAGCAACGGCTATATTTGGCACACCACGGGTTCGGGAAAAACACTGACATCATTCAAAGCCAGTCAAATTCTGACCAATCTTCCCAAAGTTAAAAAAGTGGTTTTCGTGGTCGACCGCAAAGATTTGGACTATCAAACCACCAAAGAATTTAACAGCTTCAGCAAAGGCAGCATTGACGGCACAGACAATACAAAAACACTGGTGAAACAATTTACCGACGATACCAAACTTATTGTTACCACCATCCAAAAACTGAATACTGCCATCAGTAAGAATCAGTATTTGACTAAAATGGAAAGGCTGAAAGATGAACGCCTGGTATTTATCTTCGATGAATGCCACCGTTCGCAATTTGGCGAAACACACAACCGAATCAATAAGTTTTTCAATAATCCGCAAATGTTCGGTTTTACGGGTACGCCAATTTTTGCCGACAATTCAGTGAAAAATGAACATGGTAAACGTACCACCAAAGAATTGTTTGGCGAATGTTTGCATAAGTATGTGATTACGGATGCCATAAAAGATGAAAACGTCTTGAAATTTTCGGTTGAATATGTTGGGCGGTACAAAAGGAAAGATACTGCCACCGAAATTGATATTGAGGTTGAAGATATCGACACGAAAGAATTGATGGAATCGCCTTTGCGACTTGGGAAAATTGCCAATTACATTTTAGCCAACCACAGCCGCAAAACCCACAACAAGGAATTTAACGCCATGTTTTGCGTGAGCAGTATTGAAACACTGATAAAATATTACGACATTTTCCAAAAGAAAAAAGAAGAAGGCGAACACAACTTAAAGATAGCAACCATCTTCAGCTACACGGCGAATGAAGATGATGCTGATGCGAACGGATTTATTCCCGAAGAATTATCAGTAGCAGAAGAACCAAAAGTATTGTATGGATTGCAAAAGCATAGCAGAGAGAAATTAGACGAGTATATTGAACATTACAACAAAATGTTCGAAACAAGATTCTCGACCAAAGACAGCGAATCGTTTTACAACTATTACAAGGATATTTCAAAGAAAGTAAAAGAACGGAAAATTGATATTCTGCTTGTGGTAAATATGTATCTGACAGGCTTTGACAGTCCACCACTGAACACAATGTATGTGGACAAAAATCTAAAATATCACGGTCTGATACAAGCCTATTCTCGCACCAACCGAATACTGAACGAACAAAAATCGCAGGGCAATATTGTTGTTTTTCGCAATCTCAAAAATGCCACCGATGAAGCGATAACCTTATTTAGCAACAAAGAAGCTATTGAGGAAATCATCATGAAGCCTTATGAGGATTATGCAAAGAAATTCAACGACGCTTTTATTGCATTGCTAAAAATCACTCCAACTGTATACAGCGTAAACGATTTAAAGACTGAAAACGACGAGTTGAAATTTATAAAAGCGTTCAGGGAACTGATGCGGATTAAGAACATACTCACCGCCTTTGCCGATTATAAATGGCAAGATTTGGCAATGGGCGAACAACTTTTTGAAGATTTCAAAAGCAAATATCTTGACCTTTACGACAAAGTTAAGAGCGACCACCAAAAGGAAAAAGTTTCGATTTTGGAAGATGTTGACTTTGAATTGGAATTGATACATCGTGACGAAATCAATGTCGCATACATTATTCAGTTGCTCATAAAACTGAAATCGAAAAGAAAAGGCGATGTTTCTCAAACTGAAAAGGAAATCTTTAATTTACTGAATACTGAAGCCCATTTGCGTAGCAAACGTGAATTGATTGAGAAATTTATACAGGCCAATTTACCAGCAATTGAAGATACAGACGACATTCCGCAAGAATTCGAAAAGTTCTGGAACGAAGAACAACAAAAGGCCTTTAATCAGCTTGTTGAAGATGAAAAACTATCGGTAGAGAAAACACTATCTCTCATTGAAGATTACATGTATGCTGAGAGAGAACCTCTTCGTGACGAAATACTGGAATTGCTTGACGGAGAGCAACCAACTCTATTAGAACGCAAAAAAGTTGGCGCCAGAATTCTAAAAAAGATTATAAATTTTGTGGATACATTTATTAATGGAATAAATGGCCAATAATAATTTCTGCTAAGTACGATTTAAACTATATTGAAATGCAAAAATGCTGGAAAAATAAAAATGGACTGTTTCAATACGGAAACAGCCCACTTTTTTATCCAATTTTATTCCACTTTGTTCCGTGGCATTTTGGACAAGGAGGCAGTGTATCAGAATTGTCATCCAATCTGATTACTTCGCCACAATTCACGCATTTGTACAAACCCTTTCCGGGTTTTTCTCCTGTTGAATACATAATAGAAAAAATTAAAAGATTAATTACTCGTTCCTTCAACTGTTTTCGCTTGATGCAAACAAAAACAGTTTTGAAACATTACTTAGAATGCTTTTTGGTTGGACCAACTTTAATTGTTTCAGTAACCGTTGTTCCTGGTCTTTTTACAGCCTCCTTGTTAGGCACAAATTGCCCAGAACCGGCATCCCTGACTCTTGTTGATGTTTTACTCATGATATGAAAATTTAAATTCAACTATATGTATGGGAAACCGTGACAATCCCATTAATAAAAAAGTCACGAATTATCATACTTACTAATGAAAGCACTTAAATGGCTAAAACAATAACATTGCAACCTTTGACCAATGAAGTTTTGGCAGAGTTATTTCTTTCAATGGCAATGAAAGATGATAATAGGCCAGAAGCGGAAAGGGCTTTTTCGGTTTTTTATAGCCGATATAAGAATTACCTATACACAATTGTAAAAAATGCATGCAGGTCATGGGAAATGTACGGAGATGAATTAATTGAAGCTGTGTTTGAAAATACCTTTTTGACTGTTTATGCAAAAGCTGAAAGTTTTATGGTGGTAGAAGACATTCCATTTGAACGTCAGGAAAAGAGAATGAAATCTTGGCTTGGTAAAATTGCTCAAAATGAAATGCTCCAACTATTAAGGCAATTTAAAGTTGACAAGGATAAGATTGAATATTCTGATGATTTGACTTCCTTTCTAAATATTGAGGACGAAACCGAACATCAAGCCACAACCGATTATTTGCTGGCAGAGAAAGCTTTACAAACTTTAAGTGAACGAGATAGAAATATACTTACTACTTATTTAATGTTTGAGGATGGCAATAGAAATTTACCTAGTATTGAGATACAACGTCTTTCAGACATGTGGAATACTCATCCGGACAATATGCGCCAAATTAAGAAAAGGTCATTAGCTAAAGCCGAGATATATATTATAACTAATAAAAACAAATAACCATGACAGCTGGCAATGTTACTGATTATGATTATGTTATGAATGATATTTTAAAAATCGGTGAAATATGTAAAATTGATATGTGTTACTATGATGCATATAATGCCAGCCAATTCGTTATTAATTGTACTGAAA
>Ga0118677_10001139_pt2 | contig 39696 bp, 46 predicted proteins | sample AliMusrvi5mmetaG_FD_86154 | JGI IMG/M metagenome (GOLD analysis project Ga0118677, IMG submission 86154) | reverse complement strand
GGGATGTTGCCGCCATTGGGCCATGTCACCTTGCCATTCACAACACCCGGCAGGGTGGCGACGCCGGTCGCGCCCATGAAGTAGGCGATGCCGTTTTGCGCCCCGTCATTGTTGTAGTCCTTTTCAGCGGTCTGGCCGCCGGCGTACTGCGTCGCCCAACTGGCGTAGCTCGGCATGACCACCAGGCGGCAGAACAGGTTGCCCTGGCCGACAGGCAGGGTGTAGGAAACCGAACCGGAGGTGTTGCTGAGATTCGGATCGCCGGCGGAAACATTCGTCCAGCTCACGAGGTCGGTCGAGGTTTGGATGACGAACTGAATGCCGTAGGCGGAACTCGGGATGTTGCCGCCATTGGGCCATGTCACCTTGCCATTCACAACACCCGTCAGGGTGGCGACGCCGGTCGCGCCCATGAAGTAGGCGATGCCGTTTTGCACCCCGTCATTGTTGGAATCCTCGTTCGGCTTGTCGCTCAGGCCGTTGGCCAGAGCCCAGTTGGAGTAGTTCGACAAATGGAGCGCCGTATCCCATGCCTGTGCCATGTGCTGGTAACCGAGCGCGTTCGGATGCAAGCCGTCGGCCAGATCCGTGTTGATGTTCAGCGCTTCATGCATGGGGACGTAAACCACATTCCGTCCGAGGGCCTGATGGCTGGCCACGATGCCCGGAATGGTGGCATTGAAGGCCTGCACGTCGGGCTCATGGCCGGACATGGGAATGATTGACGCCACGAAGAGTTTCACGTTGGGCCGGTAACCATAGATGTGGGTGATGAGGGTGCCCAGGCGGGCGGGAGCGTTGGGCATGTCATAGCCGATGTTGATGTCGTTGCTGCCGATCATCAGCAGGATCTTGTCCGGGGAAACAGCGCCGGGTCCGATCCATGACGCCAGATTCTCGTCCAAGCCGCTCCGCCCGCCGCCGGCAGCGATGACATAGCCGCTGTGGCCCTCGTGATGCGTCTGTCCGGCGGTGCTGAGCGTCGAGGTCGCGTTGTCGGTCAACGAACCAACAAATGTGAAGGTGTCCCCCCTGTTGTTCAAGAGGGTGTACAACGGGTCGCGATAGCCGCCGGCGACCGGGACGCCGTCCGTGATCGAGTCGCCCATCGGCATGATTGCGCCCAAGGCGCTTAGTGGCGGCTGCGCGGCGACCGTGAACGCCGCGCTGTCCCCTGCCGTCAGGCTGTCACCGCTGGTTCGCGTGGCGGTCAGCACGACCCCGCTTTCCGCCTTGCTGTATGTGACTCCGCTGATCGTCACCGAACTCGTCCCCGCTGCGATGGTCCCGCTGACGGTTCCGCCCAGGGATCCGGTGCCGGTCTTGAGGCTGAGGCTCACGGCCGTGGCGGCAGTCACAGGTTGCGGCGTGCCACCCGCGTCCCGCGCCTGCACCACCACGCTGAAGGGCGTGCCGGCGGACGGGTTGGACCCGCCATTCACCGAGGAGACCGCCAGTTGCGTCGGCGGAACCGGAGTGGTGGTGTTGTACTTGAAAGTCGGTCCGAAGTAGCGGAACGCGATGCTGTTTTCGATCGGCCAGTTTGCCGGAGCGGTGGCCGGCAAAGGCCCAGCGGCCGATCCATTGTTAAGGGCCACGCCCTTGTTCCACGTGATCCCTGTCCCGAAGGTCGCGGTCGGGCCTCCTCCTGGAGCAATGAAATTATCGCCGTTTTGCGTGCTCACGACCACATAGTTGCCGGCGGGCAACACCAGGGTGGTAATCGCGGCGTAGCGCGCTGAGTAGTTGCCGCTTTGCTCCGCAGGGCTGTTGGCGGGGACGGACGCTTCGACGAGTTTCGCCCCGCCCCTTTGATAGATGGCCACCGTGTTGGCTATCGCATTCGAATCCGGATCGAATTGCCCCAGGGAGGTGACCGAGATTGTCTGGTTGACCGTGAAATCCCAGCCGACGCTGAAACTATTACCGAACTGTGGGCCATCACCGGCACCCGTCAAATCCACCGCATGGATCCCCGATGCCACGGTAACCGTGACGGTGTAGTCCTTGTAAGTGGCATCCTGCGCGGTGATACGGTAGCTTTGCGGGGTGGTGAAGTCCCGGGTGGTGCCGGACACGGGGCTGCCCGTGGCTTGGGCGGAAAGCGTGTAGGCGGGCGCGAGGGTCTTCACGGAGGAGCCATAGGGCACGGTCCAGGCTATGGACGCGGCACCGGTATTGATGACAACACTGCTCCCGGCCACGTTGGTGCCGAAGGTCAGGATGTCCTTGGCCGAACTGTTGGTGAAGGTCACGGTGGCCTTTGCGGTGACCGTCACGCTGTCGCTGGTGTCAGTGGCTTCAAAGTCATAGGCTCCGGCAGTGGTGCAGGCCGCAGTGAAAGTGGCGATGCCGGAGGAATTGGTCGTTCCCGAAACCGTGGTGATGGTTGGCGTCCCGGCACCGGTGTTGCCATTTCTAACAAGCGCCACGGTCTTGCCCGGAACCCCGTTGTTGCTGGCATCCTTCAAAGTGACGGTGATCGTTGAGGTGGTGCCATCAGCCGTCACTGAGGCCGGCGATGCGGTCACCGTGGAGGTGGTCGCGCTCACCGGGCCTGTCACAATGTTTCCACTGGAAGCCGTGGTGACATTGACCGAGGTGGCATCACTGCTGGACAACACGATGTTTTGGGAATTGTAGGTGCCCACCGGGGCGGTGGCGGCGAGGCGGACATATATGGTGGTGGTCGCAATCGTGCCGGATGTACCGACGGTGGTGGTTGAGCCATAACCGCTGCCAGTGGATTGTGATACTTCAAAACCCGTCGGCGCCGTCACCAGAATCCCCGCGGTCATATTGACACCTGAAACCGCGAAGGTGGCATAACTTGAAGCCGTGCCATATGTGGTGCTCAAGGCGGAGAGCGGCGATCCTGTTGCAGTGATCGTGGGTCCGGTAACGACGGCCGTACCGCTTAGCGCGAAGAACATGAGAATTCCGCCACCGGTTCTCGTGAGTTTGATCGAGTTCAGGACTTTTGCCTGATCGCCCGGGGACAACGTGAAGTCATGCTCGAAGAGGTTCAGGGTGGCGGTGTAGAAACCCGACCACGAGGCAGTCCGTCCGACCACACCGACACTCGTCCTGGCGTTGTTGCCATTTTGTGTCCAGTCCGGATCCGTGACGTTGCTCAATGTGGTGGATGTCGAATCGCTGAAGTTCAATTGCGCGTTCCAAGTGGGGCCGGGAACGCCTTGGCCCGAATCCAGGAATTGCAGGCTCGCAAACTTCTTCGGCGACGACAACGTGACGGTTGCCGTGGTGGTTCCGCTGTCCAGCACCACCGCATTGTTACCGTTGTACGGTTGAAGCTGGAACTGGACGCCGGCCCCGTACACACTGGTGATCGAGCCGCCGCTCGGCAAACCCTGCGACGAATTGGGTGCGCCCTGTTCGTACCACACCCAGCTCGACACATTGGTCGTGGTCCCCGCTTGCGGGTTGGCCGCCGTCTTCTCGGCGATGAGGTCTTGATTCCATCCTGCCAGCGAAATCGTTTCGGCCCGGACCGGGACGACAGACAGCGTCACTGCTGCTGCCACGACACAAAGCAAAATGAGATTCCCCAGACTCGTTGTGGCAGCCCTTTCTCTTTTTGCAACGCGGGCGGCGATGCGTGCGAACGGGGCGAGGATGCGTCTGTCTAACGAATCAGGGTCGTCGACCGCGGATCGTGGCTGCTGTTGGATTTTTATGGTGTTTTGGTGTTTCATGGGCCGGTTGTTGGTGGATGGTCGGACGTCAGAGGTCAGAGGGGATCGGAGGAGAGCTTCATGGGATTTCTTTGACCGTGAGCATACCCATCCGGCCGACAGCGCCAAGGACTTTCGGGGACTTCTCTGGGATTCCGTTGGAATCTCGTCGGCTGAGGCATTTCCCTTCATCCCTATCCTCCATGCCATCGCGCAAGACTGAGGTTGGAGACAGACATGTGGCTCCCAATTCATCCGCCTCTCTTGTGTGATGTCTTTGCAGCGATGCCAGCCCAGGCGGAGAAAATCCGGGTGGGAAGCGCAAAGGTTGTTCTTGGATCGCGCCGGCCTAGGGCGTATCAGCCGCCAGCGGGCGCGAGCACTTCCCGCCTTGAACTCACTTCAGCGGTTTCATCGGTTTCGTCGGTTTCGACACCTCCGGCCCGAACTTGGTGATCTTCACGACCTCGTATTCGGTGTCGCTCTTTTTCAAGCGCAGGCCGCTGACGTAGTCGCCGACCTTGATATCCTCGAACTTGGCATCTTTCCCGCCGTTCTTGATCTCGGTCTTGGCGGTGACCATGTGTTTCACCAATGTGCCGTCCTTGTTCTTGTGGGTGAAGGTCTTCGCAGTGGCGTCAATCGAGTCAACCATGGAGTGCATGGGCATCGGCTTGTCGGTCTTGACCTTGGGAGCTTCAGCCGGCTTGGGTGCTTCAATTGCCGGCCCCGTGGGTTGCTTTTTCGCTTGCGCGAACGCTGACTGACCACCGATGGTGATGGCGATGGCCATGCCGAGCATGAGAACGCATATCTTTTTCATGGCATTTGTCTTTCTTGTTGTTTTGTGTCCTGACGGAGTTCGGCGATAACTTCCTAAAAGGAAGTGCGCCCCCCCGCAACGTGTAACATGGTCTCGAATCAGAGGCCGTCAACAAGGAATAGCGGCAAGGCGGTTGCTCGCCGGAGCCGGCGGGGCGGGATTGGAAACCTCCTGCGTCATGCCTATGCCGTCACCTCCACTTCAGGCTTTCCCCCCAAAGCGCTCGCTACGGAACTTTCTTGGCTGCCGGAGCAGCCACCACGGTCGCCGCCTTCAAAATCAGCACCGCACCGCGTTCGACATATTGCTTGGAGAAAATCGATCCGCTGATCGTCACCTCGGCCCCATCAAGTGACTCCGCATCCTTGACCGCCTTCATGTCCACCTCCAGGGTCTCCGGACCCTTGCTATTTGTGTAAACCAACTGCCACCCCGTCGTCTCCCCTCCAATAGCCACCAGGTCTCCTTTCAGCTTGCCCTTGAGTGTCACTTTCTCCCCGGCTTTGATCACGGGATCCGCCGCCACCTTTTCAGGCTTCGGCAGGTAGCCGCCTGGACCAAGGCCGTTTTGGTTGCCACCAATCACCCCCTGCCCCAGTCCATGGGCGGAAGTCAACACGAGGGAGGCAACTGCCAGCAATCGAGTGTTAAAGCTCACATGGCAATCCATGCTCCAATTCATCGGCAATGTCAACTTTGCAAAGGTCCTTCATTGCCAGGAAAATCGCCCTGGGATTGCCGCTCATGGGAAGGCCGAGGCACTGAGCGGAGGGGCGGGAGCCACACCTACGCCCTCTCCAGCAGCTTGCCCACCTTGGCCCTGGTCGCCGCCGTGTGCTTCCCGTCGGCCAGCCGGGCACCGTCCAGCAGGCCCTTGAGCGCGGCCAGGGCGGCCTCGGCGGCAAAGGATTGCTCCTCACCTCCGTACTTCTTGTCAGGAAAATACCTGATGAAAGCGGTTCCTTTGCTACTCAAGGCAAGACGCCAGCCTTGGAAGGCGGCGGTCTCATAGGTCATGCGGGTGAGGTTCTTGATCGATTTCATGGGGGGGGACCCGAGGACTGGGACGGGATTGTAAATAGATTTCCTGCCCACTATCAATTGGTTATGAAGGAGGCAAATCTATAACTGTCACCGTTCTATCACATTACATCTGCTGGATTACTGTTAGGCAAAGACTGGGAAGCAATAAGATTGGTAACAGGCTCTGCGATGAAACTAACAGACTAGCAAACACCGTCAGCACCCGGCATGCACCTCCCCAGAACCATCAACCCAAGCGAATCTTCGCACGAATTTTTGCACCGCACAGGAACTGTTCCTATACACCTGACCTCGAAGGCGTCCTCGTCTATCTCTTCGCAAAACCACTGCAAGAGTCTTCCAACGAAATTCACTTGGACTCCAGCCGGAAGAACGCGGCGTTGTCCGGCGTGCTGAATTGAAACTCCAACTCGCCCGAGCCGTTGATCGTCGTCTGCGGCGTGGTCATCGGGAAGGGGCTGAAGTCCAGCAGATTTGTGGACTTCCGCACGCCGATGGTGAGCTTGAACAGGCCGCTCAACGGGTCTTTGGCCAGCAGCGGCGTGCCCACGTTCAGGGCCTGGAGTTGGTTGGCGGTATAGAGGCCGGCACTGTTCGCCGCCGCAAAGTAGGCGTTCACCAATTCGGGCTGGCTCACCTGCCAGTCGAAACCGAGCGCGGACAAATAAAACTCCGCGGCGTTGCTCAGCCCGTCGCCATCGGAGTCATGGGCGGAGTCCAAAGAACGGCCCCACAGGGTAATCTGGAAGGGATTGTCGTCCGGGTCGTTGCTGGTGAGGTGCAGATAGGCGATTTTCCACCCCACGGCGGTGGGCGCAAAGCGCACGGTGAAGGTGGTGCTGCCGAACGGGCCGCTGACCGTGGCGACGGGATAGGTGACGACGGTGAACATCGTGGCATCGAAGCCGCCATCAATCGCGATGCCCAGCCCCGTGAGGTCAGCCAGGCCGGTGTTCTTGATGGTGAAGGTGAGGCTGTTGGACATGCCCAGCGGAGCGCCGAAGGTAATGGTGGCGCCAGTGGCCAGAGTCACGTTCAGGGGCTGCTGCACCACGTCACCGCGCCCGCATCGGCCACCGCGCCGTTGTCCCAATAAATACTGCGGACCACATAGTTGCCATTGGCCAAGGCGGTCACACCATAGTAACCGACCCGGTCACCCGCTGCGCTGCCGACCAGCGAGTTGAACGCCGAAACCGCGCCGGTCACACCGCTCGTCCCGCTGCCCCACGTTACCGCGCCCGCATCGGCCGCCGCGCCGTTGTGCCAAAGATAGCTGCGCACCACGTAGTTGCCATTGCTCAACACCGTGATGCCGCCATTGCCAACCTGGTCATTCGCCGTGCTGCCGGTGAGGGTGCTGATGAGCGCGAGCGTCACGCCGTCATAAAGGTGAACCGCGCCCACATCAGCAATCGGCCCCGCGGCGTCATAACCGGGATCGGTGACGACGAAGTTGCCATTGGGCAGCACGGTGACGTTCGTGCCGAACGCGCCGCTGCGCGACGGCCCGTAGATGTCGAATTGGCCGGCGCGGGCGGCAGGGAGCGCGGCGAAGGCGAGGAACGCGAGAAGGGTTGCAGGGAACAGTTTCGTCTTCATAGGACATATTTTGAGAGTTAATGACCGTTCTTAGGTAGCGTGCATTCTACCCCCGAACCTACGGCGCATCAATCCCATTTTTCCCCGCCCTCCGGTCCGGCCACCGGCTCTTCCAACGGCCTTCACCGCAATAGCAAATTACTTGGCAGCCTGCCGGACTCAATCACAATCATGAAAATCAAACCTAATCGATTCCTCGTCGGAGTCGCCATCGCCCTCATGGCCGGTGAATTATCCGGCCTGCTCATCAGGCGCATAGCCGTGCTGGTGCTCTACTATGCATTCAATCACCTTAGTCAGTTAAATCCGGGACACCACTCCGCCAAAGACGATGCCGATCATGGTGCTGATCCACGGATTGGCCGTGAGGGGACAAGCTCCTGAGGAACATCCGATAAAGTAGTATGCCGAGTAGCCGATCACGGCACCAGATACCAAGAATATTATGGTTCGTATTTTCATTGTTTGCCTGGTTCTAACTTGCCAATCGACTATCCAGTATCCTTTGACACTGTTGTGTGACTCCCGGCCGATCCTTCGCCTTGAGGAGCAGCAACAATCCCTTGACTTCTTCCTGACGAAGACGTTTGGTACCGCAGGTAAGTTGGGGAAGGAGCGCTTCAAAGATATCAAGAGCGGATTCGTCACCAGAACCCTCAAAATACTCGCGAAGCCCTTTGATCATATTGGCGTTGCTTGGATAATCTTCCTCTTCAATATTGGTGTTTACGTCAAGCCAGAGAATCTTCCTGCCCACCGCAATTTGCGCAAAGTAAATCTGATCGGCATACGGATTTCCGACTATAACTGGTGGAGCATGATGGTAATCCTTCAGGGCAGCGGCGCGCGGACTCAAAATGCACATATTCAGTTCCTTCTTGAGCGCAAAGAAAACCTGCATTAATCCACAAAACATAGCATCCAGCGAACTGTTGAGTGAACAGACTCTGGTGATGGCAACGTTCCCCAATGCCACACCACCATTGTTCTGAATGTGATTGTAAGCTGACAACATTGCATCCCGATTCCGCAGGAGAATATCATCATCAATAAACACCAATACCGTCGTTCGCTCAAGATGATCGATAAAGTCAAGTCTCGCGCTCTTCTCGCCATGATTCCGCGCTGCTACCGCATCAGACAATCTCATCATGAAACTTGCAACCACGTTGCGATACAATTCCCCTAGACCCTCCTCGAGTCTTTCGAACAGGATGATGTAACGCGGTTTTAACATCTCTCGCAGCTCCAAAAAAACAGCGCGTTCCTCGTCTTGTCTGCCCGGGTTGTGTTCGGATAATTTGTAAATATAATTCAGAATTTCGAGGGTCAGGCGATTGGCGGCAACCCTATCGTGATGGGCATCGTAGGGCTCATTCACATAGAACACGATCTCAACATTGCTGATGCCGTTAAGAAGCCCGCTAAAGTCCTGTCTCAAAATAGTGCTGAGGGAAGTCACGAATTGCGCGCCAGATCCGAAAATCGGCATGACAATGTTCAGCGCGAGAAGAGGTCTTGGTTGTGTTATATTCAGACGCACAAACTTGCCGTTATCCCGCACATAATCCTCGAGATTGCCTTGTGCGCAGCGAGTATTGTACACCTCGCTGCCGACCATTACTATCCTGCCAGAGCAATCAAAAACATGAGGCCTTTGCTCCGGCGGTGTATTATCATCTATGGGGTTTGTCATAGAGCTCATGCGGTTTCCTGGCGATAGTATCTCAGCAAGCATCCCGAACGCTCAGGGGCGTCAATGTGACTATTTGAACCATAAATTCTTCCAATCTTTCATTTGCCGGATTTCTGCGGTTTGATCCTTGATGACCTTGCCAGCGAATTTGAGCAGTTCGGGACGCGTACTCTTCTCTGCAACCAGACGTGACATGCGCACACCTCCAGCATGATGCTCGATCATCATTTCGAGGAACATCTTATCGAACGCGGAATCCCTGGCCGCTTCAAACATAGGCATCCCTCCCTTCATTTGCTTGTCGGCAATCTGATTTGGAACTTTCTCCGGCACGGCACCTTGCCATTCCTTGAGCCATTGCGTCAGTTCAACAATCTCTTTTCCCTGTGTCGATGCAATCCGGGTCGCTAGATCGACTAACTCCAGGCGCTTCGTGTGACTCGATACCATTTTCGCCATCTCGACAGCACCACGATGATGCTGGATCATTTGCTGGAGGAACCCCGCCTCGAATTCCTTGCCCGCCATCCGCTGGAGGCTCTCAGTCATCGGATCGGTAGCTGCCTTCTCCTCCTTCGCATTCACGATGGAGATTCCTACATTGACGAAGATTGATAAGAGGGCACTGATAGCTCTGATGGATATTGGACGTTTCATGCTGTGGAACATAGGTGGTGCGCAGATGCTTGGCTATAGGGTGATATCCTACCGCATCCGGTGTCTCCCCCCGGATAATAGTAGGGTTTCACCCCATGGCGAAACCGCCGAATCTTCGGCACGATTATAATCCGATTTGTCACCGAGGACTGTGCGATCCTGTATTCCGGGACAGCATGGGAAAACGTGCCAATAACAAACAACACCAACAAAGAACAACCGCATATGAAAACGCAAACGAATCACAACATCGCCATCCGATCCAGCATCGCCTTGGCCTTGGCCTTGGCCATTGGGTTGCCAAGCCTGTCGCAAGCTGCCGAGCCACAAGCCAAGGAGGGAAAGGTGACGATGGACGGGAAAATGATGGCGCGCTGCCAGCAAATGAAAGAACAGAAAGAGAAGATGGTGGCAGAAATGAAGACGCAGGATGCCGAACTCACCACTCAGGTCGCCGCGATGAACAGCGCACCGGACGACAAGAAGGTGGGTCTGATGGCGACCATCGTCACTCATCTGGTGGAACAGCGGGCCGCCATGGATGAGCAAATGGAGAAGATGCATGGCGAAATGATGAAGCACATGATGGAGCACATGAAGATGGGCAAGGAATCCATGTCGCAGTGCCCTATGATGAAAGACATGAAAAGCATGAAGGGAACGGACGCAACGCCCGTGGGTGAAAATACGGACACGAAATAGCAACTTGTGCGACAAATCGCCTCAGCGTGTTGTAGATGTCAAGCAGTCTGAAAACGTTGGCAACCATGTAGCCTGCGCGAGTATGACTGTATTGACATCGACAGTATCGAAGTCTATGGTTAAAGACCCCATCTGCGGCATGACAGTGGACGAAACGACGGCGCCCCACGCTGAACGTGACGGCCAGGCGTTCTACTTTTGCAGCGAGCACTGCCGGAAAGTGTTTCTGTCAGCGCCTGCCACCGCCAAGCCCCAGGAGAAGCCGCACGGCAAAACCATCTATACCTGCCCGATGCACCCCGAAGTGCAGCAGGATCATCCGGGGAGTTGTCCCAAGTGTGGCATGGCGCTGGAACCGATGACCGCGTCCGCAGGGACGAATGAAGGAGAAAATGCCGAACTCCAGGACATGACACGACGTTTCTGGATCGGCGCGGCGCTGGCTCTGCCGGTGTTCCTGCTGGCGATGGCACACATGATCCCGCCGCTGGGCAGACAACCATGGGTCAATGGTGATGTTTCGCGCTGGACGCAGTTCGCGCTCACTACGCCCGTGGTGGCTTGGGCGGCGTGGCCATTCTTTCAGCGCGGATGGCGTTCGATTGTTAGTCGACATCTCAACATGTTCACGCTCATCGCCATCGGGGTGGGCGCGGCGTTCGTATTCAGCGCCGTGGCGATGCTCCTGCCGGACCTGTTTCCCCACACGATGCAACATGGCGGCAAGGTCGCCATCTACTTCGAAGCCGCGGCGGTGATAGTGGTGCTTGTGCTGCTCGGCCAGGTGCTCGAACTCCGCGCCCGAAGCCGCACCGGAAGCGCCATCAAAGCATTGCTCAATCTCGCGCCGCCCACGGCACGACAAGTTTCCCCGGAAGGAGATCGTGCAATCCCGCTTGACCAGGTGCAAGTCGGCGACCGCCTGCGCGTGGTTCCCGGGGACAAGGTGCCTGTGGATGGGGTGTTAGAGGAAGGCCACTCCAACGTGGAGGAATCCATGATCACCGGCGAACCACTCCCGGTGGAAAAAGCCGTCGGCGACAAAGTCACAGGTGGCACGGTCAATGGCACCGGCAGTTTTGTCATGCGTGCCGAGAGGGTTGGCAACGACACGCTGCTGGGACAGATCGTGACCATGGTTGCTGAAGCCCAACGCAGTCGCGCACCCATCCAAGGGCTTGCCGACAAGGTCGCTGGCATTTTTGTGCCGGTGGTGCTCGCGGTTTCAGTGCTCACCTTCGGCGCATGGATTTGGTTAGGGCCGGAACCAAGGCTCGCCCATGCCATCATCAACGCGGTCGCGGTATTGATCATTGCCTGTCCTTGCGCCCTTGGCTTGGCTACGCCGATGTCCATCATGGTGGGTGTGGGACGCGGTGCCCAAGCAGGGATCCTCATGAAAAACGCTGAGGCTCTGGAACGCTTGGAAAAAGTCACCACCCTCGTGGTGGACAAGACCGGCACGCTCACCGAGGGCAAACCCAAGCTCATGGATGTCCTTCCAGCCGACGAAATCGACGCGAAGGAGTTCCTGCATCTCGCCGCATCGTTAGAGAAAAACAGCGAGCACCCGCTCGCCGCCGCAATCGTGCAGGGAGCGAAAGATCAGAGCATCTCCCTCGACGACGTGATAGACTTTCGCTCCGTGACGGCAGGCGGGGTTGCCGGCACAGTCGGGGGGCGAGCCGTGATCGTCGGCAAACCTGATTTTTTGCGGAAGGAAAATGTCGCCGGATTGGAGGCTCTCGAAGTGGTGGCGGTCAAACTTCAAGAAGACGGAAAGACCGCGATGTTTGTGGCCATCGATGGCAAGCCGGCGGGTATCCTCGCCGTGGCTGACCCGGTCAAAGCCACCAGCGCCGAAGCCATCAAGGATCTGCACTCGCTTGGTTTGAAACTCGTCATGCTTACCGGCGACAACCGCCGCACCGCTGCCGCCGTAGCCAAACAACTCGGTCTCGATACGGTGGAAGCGGAGATCGAGCCAGCCGGGAAGGTTGCCCATGTCAAAAAACTGCGTGCCGAGGGCAAGCACGTCGCGATGGCCGGTGACGGTATCAACGACGCCCCGGCCCTGAGCGAGGCTGAAGTCGGCATCGCCATGGGCAGCGGCACGGACGTGGCCATGCAAAGCGCGGGCATCACCCTTGTAAAAGGCGATCTGCGAGGCCTCGCCCAGGCCATCCGTCTGAGTCGCGCCACCATGCGAAACATCCGTCAAAACCTGGTCTTCGCTTTTCTTTACAATGCGCTGGGCATCCCAATCGCCGCAGGCGTGCTGTACCCGGTGTTCGGCTTGCTGCTCAGCCCGATCATTGCCGGTGCCGCCATGAGCCTGAGTTCGGTTTCGGTAATCAGCAACTCACTTCGCTTGCGTCACGCAAAATTGTGAACCGCAATTCACCTTGATGCCATCGCGCCAGAGTGCCTTGAAATGGCACCGTGCTTGTTTGTGGCTGGGACATGCAACCCACCACCCTCATCATTTAGAACGGTTTTGCCTCAATGGGCATGGCCGTCCCCGGTGCCGTGGCGGCAAAGCTCGCACACCCGAATCGCCGCGTGGTGGCCGTCACGGGTGACGGCGGCTTTCTCATGAATTCGCAGGAATTGGAAACCGCCGTGCGTCTGAAGACACCCTGCGTGGTGCTCGTATTCAACGACCGCAGCCGCGGCGTCATGCCGCCGGCCTGCTCGGTCCACGTCATGCACCAGTGATAATTCCATGGATCGACGATCACGATGCCGACCTTGTGCGGATCAATTGTCAACGGCTTGATGACCAGTTGGCTGGTCTTGGGATCGCGGGTGCGCAGGCTGAGGGTGATGTCCCCGGCAGGCGCTTGCGCGCCGGCCGTGGCAATGCCCCCGAGCGCCAGCATCGAAATGAGTAACGGTGTTCTAATTATCATAACATTTCATCTTGCCTCCAGAGCGGTTGCGCCGACGATTCCCAGCAGTGTCTCGGTTGCCACACAGCGCAGTTCGAAGGCAACAACGGGTTTGGTTTCATCCAGTGCCACATCCACCGCCGAGAGATAACAGCTTTGATCCACCGTTGGGGAGCCACCGTCGGTGATTTTTCCGAAGCGGATGGCCTGGGCGCGCGGACATATATCATTCACCGCGCTGGGCATCGTGTAAGGCGGAATCAGTTGGTGAACCTGCGTGGTTCCGTCCGCATACCTCACGGAAACCTCGGCACCCGGATAGTAGCTCTTGAGTGCCTTGGTCAGGTTGGCGGTTAGTAGGTATAACTTCTCCAGGCGCCGGGGCTGGCTGAGCTTGACGGTGGCCGCGCTGGAGAACCACTCGTATGGCTCGGTAGCGCACAGGGCGAGGATCCTGCCGGGCACGGTCTGGAACCGGATGCCGGACGCGGTGGTGAGATTCGCGCTCAGCTCCGGCATCTCCCACCGGGTGGTGCTCAGGATCTGCTCGGGCAAAACGCCCCAATCGTAAAGGCTCATGACGTTGTTCAAAAGCACGTTGCCATGCTTGTCCCGCAACGGCGGAGGGCTGCGCCAATCCACGCCATGTTGCCCGCCGGTGTAGTCCGTGCGCCATTGGGTTTGCGGGCCGAACAGCTTCTTCATGTCGGCGTTGAAATGCGGCGCCAGATCAAGCCGAAGTTGACGGGCAGCCAAACGCTCCACACCATCCCCGAGCTGCCAGTTGCAGACCATGACACTGTGCGTGTCGCCGGCCCATGTCACACTCACCGGCAGGGTGCCGGGCGATAGGCGGCCCCAAACGGGATCCAGTGAGACGCTAACAAGTCCGGTGGTGCCCGCCGCGATCACTGCGGGCTGCTCGAAGGTCTTGCCCGCCACCGTGACCTTGCATGGGCCTGCCAGTTCGGCGCTGCCGCAGTTCTGAATTTCAAGCTTCAGGATCTTTTGAGTGATGTCAATGGCGGGCGACACCATGGCGGGGCCGCCCTTGGTCGCCGCCGGAATGAAACGCTCCATGACAGCCCACGGTTGGCGAACGTCGAGGTCAAGCGGCTGCCACCAACTCGCCTTGCCGGCTAACAATTCCAGAAACACCGTGAACTTGCCGGTTTGTTTCGGGAAAAACGTGACTTCGTTTGCAGCGGGGTTGCCGTTGTCAATCCTCGCGTCGCGGATTTTCTCCTGCGGATCATGGATTTTCGCCACGGCCGCGCCTTCGACCCGAAAGGCGGCCCGCTGCCCGACTAACAGACGAAGCGGCCCGCTCACGGTTGGCGCCGCTTTGCTTAGCTTGAGTTCGATGCGCCATTCCTTGGCGACCGGCGCTTCGATGACGACACGGCAGTCCTTCACCGCCGCCTGCAATAGATATTCAACCGGCCGTCCGTTGAGGCTGGCTGACTGCATCTCGCGCCGCACCGGAAGTTCGACGCGCAGCTTGCGCGGCACCGGCGTGGCGACGTGCAACGACACGGACTCTGCATCCCGGTGAAATTGATAGTTCACGTCCGCATGCTGGAACTCCGCGTCGTTCCATGACGAGGGAAAGCTGGGCCGCAATACCAACAAATTGTCACCGAACCACGGCTTTACGCCGAACAACCCGTCCACCACGGCATTCAGAAAGAGCGGTTCCATCTCCATGCTGCGCGAACCGGTCGCGTGCCACATGACCCCGCCATTGACATAGGCCGTCTCGGTGACCGACTTGAGCGCGGGCCAGAACTCATCCGTCTGCCCGGTCGCGCAGGCGGAGTGGAAGGTGGCACAGGTGTCGCCGCTGGCGGGATAGTGAAGGCTCCAGATGATAGGCCACCAATCGTTGACGAATTCGATGGTGGTATTCGGCAGCAGGTCGCTCCGATGGTAGTTCTCGCGGATGAAACGCAGCGCCATGTAATTGCGCAGCGGGTCGCCCAACCCGCGCCAGATGGCATAGTTCTCGTCGCAGGTGAAAGGGCGCGGCCGATTGACGCCGTTGAACTCCGATCCCGCCCAGACACCCACTTACTGGTGCGTCCTGGGTCTTGTGCAGGATGTCTTGGTCGCCCCGGCCGATGCGCGCATCGGCCCGCTCGCTCGCGGCATAGACGCGGGTGAACTTCATCTTGGGGTTGCTGATCTCGCCATAATCCGGCTTGATCTGTACCACATCCTCATCGCCGCTCACGCGCCCGAAGGCCCAGGTGATTGTCACATTCCGGGTCGTTTCGCTGGTGATTCCGGCGGTGGTGACAAAGCCGCAGCGGTCGATCAACGGGAGCGCCTCCAGGTTCACAGTTATACCTAACAATGTGTCATGGCACAGCCAGCGGGCCGCTCCCGGCGCCAGTGTCGCGTCAATCGACTCGAATTTGTCCAGCCACTTGCCGGCGGCGCCGTTGCTAACAAAAACGCGCAACTGACCACCCACGCCCAGGTCGGGCAGCAGGGCAGGTTGGGCATACGCGCCGGAGACGCTGCGCAAGGCCATGAGCAAGCGCGGCTGTTCGCCGGCCTGCAACCACCAGGCACCGGATGTGATGATATAATCGAAGGCGCCACTGCCGTTGTGGCACAGGAAACTGTCGCCATCCACCGGTTGGTAACCCTGCCCGGGCGACGGTTGACCCTTTATCACACCACTGCCCTGCGGATTGTGATCGAGAATGAGACCGGGCAGGATGGGCACGGTGGATGGCGATTGCGGACCTTGGTGGAATGTGGTTTCAACCTGCAACAAGGGCGGTGACATGTCCGCGGCCGGGGGCGCGGCACGGGTGATGCCCAGCGCCATAAGCGCCGCACTCACGCGGAGCAACATGCGTGGATGCACCGGACAGGAGTTGTTCCTGACTGCCTGGCATGCGGCTGACAGCTCAATGTTCATTCAACGCCATTACTCGCGTTTCCATGAGTTCTTTCCGACTACTCCGCAGGTGTTTCCTATAGCAGGTGTCCCATGCGGAGGCGCTTGGTTTCGAGGTATTTCTCGTTGTGAGGATTGGCGATGACACCGATCGGGAGTTGCTCGACGATTTCCAGGCCATAGCCTTCGAGTCCGATCACCTTTTTGGGATTGTTGGTGAGCAGGCGGATGCGGCGCACGCCGAGGTCGCAGAGAATTTGGGCACCCATGCCGTAATCGCGCAAGTCCGAGCCGAAGCCGAGTCTTTCGTTGGCTTCGATGGTGTCCAGCCCCTGCTCTTGAAGCTTGTAAGCGTGGATCTTGGCCGGAAGTCCAATCCCGCGCCCCTCCTGGCGCAGATAGAGCAGGACGCCACCCTCCACCGCAATGCGCTCCAGCGCGGCGGCAAGCTGGTCGCCACAATCGCAGCGCCGCGAGTGAAACACGTCGCCGGTGAGGCACTCGGAATGCACCCGGACCAGGGTCGGCCGTTGCGGATCGATCGGCCCGCGGGTGAGCGCCAGATGGTGGGTGGAATCCGTGTTGATGCAATACAGGTGGCAATCGAAATCCCCAAACGCGGTGGGCATGGCGATGGTTTGCTCGCGATGAACCAGTTTCTCCGAGCGGCGGCGGTATTCAATGAGCTGGGCGGTGGTGCAGGCTTTGAGACCGTGGCGTTGCTGATAGCCACCGAGTTGGCCGACACGGGCCATGGTGCCGTCGTCATTCATGATCTCACAAATCACGCCGGCCGGCGCAAGACCGGCAAGGCGGGCGAGGTCCAGCGCGGCTTCAGTGTGTCCGGCGCGGCGCAAGACTCCGCCCGGTCGCGCTTGCAGGGGAAACACATGTCCCGGTTTGACAAACGCCTCGGGTCCCACCGTGGGATCGGCCAACAAACGGATGGTCAGCGCGCGGTCCGCGGCGGAAATTCCGGTGCTAATCCCCGCAGCGGCATCCACGCTGATGGTGAACGCGGTTTTCTGACCTTCGCGGTTGCGTTGCTCCATTTGTGGCAGGTCGAGCTTCTCGGCACGCTCGACGCTCAACGGCGCGCACACCAGGCCGCGGCCGTGCACTGCCATGAAGTTGACCGTTTCCGCCGTGCACAAGGCCGCTCCACCCACCAGGTCGGCCTCGTTTTCACGCGATGGATCGTCCGCCACGATCACCAGACGGCCGGCGGCGATTTCGGCGGCAATTTCATCGATCGGGCTGAAGCGGAGCGGGGTATCGGGCACGTGATGGAAATGTTGGATCGGGCGCTTGGGGGCTCAGTTGAGCCCTGGATTGGCAGGGGCTTCGGCAAGCACGCGATGGAATGGGGAAAGGTGGCGGAGAATGCCAAACCAAAGGCTGCGGTCGTGGTCCGCTCCTAACAACTCTGGCGCCGGCCGGGTGGCAATCCACGAAGCGCGGCGCAGTTCCCGTTCAAGTTGGCCGGCACTCCAACCCGAGTGGCCGAGGAAGGCCCGGACAATCGTGCCGGGCCGGTTCGAGTGCCGAATCGCGTCCTTGGCGGAAATCCGAATCGCCCAGCGCAGGCCGCTCTTCTTGTTCCACCAGAAGGCGGAAAACGTCAGGTGTTCATGGGCCACCGGGCCACCATCGTAAACCGAAATCCGGCTCAGCGGGCCGAAATCGGTGTCCGTGAGGAAATCGCCCACCACCCGCTCGGTGGGATGGTTGAGGATGAGCCCGAACGCCCCGTCCGTGGGCGAGTGATCGGCCAACAGGATTACGGAGTGATCAAAGGTGCCGTCACGCAACGACGGATCGGCCAGGAGCAGGTACCCCTGCAATTGGATCGGCGAATCAGGCATGGAAGGTCCGGTAGCCACCGGCGGAAATATACCCCACAAGGACCGGTCCGCCAATCACAGAATGCATCCGAACCCGCCGAGGCCGGATTGGGCTGCTGGCTCAGGCGCGCCCGAGGGGCTGCGGTTTTGCCGAATCGAACTGGCAATGACGCATTCCGGCGCTATAGGTAGCGGTGATGAGCAGCGCTGCAAACGAATCCACGGCCAGCCGGCCTCCCCGCGTCAACCTGCGTCGCCCGGAGGTGATGGAATTGGTGGCCGCCGAAGTGGCGCATCACTACCGCTCCGCCACCGTGGAAAAACTCCGCGCCCGGGGCGGCTGTCTCACCATTGGCAACACCACGGTTCATCTCGCCAAGGAGTTTGGATTCTGTTATGGCGTGGAGCGGGCGATCGATCTGGCCTACGCCGCCCGCCGGGTGTTTCCGCAGCAGCGGATCTTTCTCATCGGGGAAATCATCCATAACCCGGAGGTCAACCGCCAGCTCCGTGAAATGAACATCGCCTCGCTGCCGTGGCAGGAGTTGGGCGCCAGCTACGATGAACTGACCGCCGAAGACGTGGTGATCGTGCCCGCTTTTGGCGCACCCATCGCCTTCATGGACAAGCTGGAGCAACTCAACTGCCAGGTGATCGACACCACCTGCGGCGACGTCATGAAAGTCTGGCGGCGCATCCGCAGTTATGCCAAGGATGGCGTCACTTCCATCATTCATGGCAAGGAAAACCACGAGGAAACCCGCGCCACCGCATCCCGCGCCCTGGGCGACCGGGGCGATGGCCAATATCTGGTTATCCTAACACTCGAAGACGCGGACTACGTCTGCGCCTACCTGCACCGCGGTGGTGATCGGCTTGCCTTCTTGCAGCGCTTCGTGCACGCCCATTCTCCGGGGTTTGACCCGGACCTGCATTTGCGACGGGTGGGTGTGGCCAATCAAACCACCATGCTCAAGAGCGAAACCGAGGAAATCCAGCGCCGTCTGCGCGCGGCCATGATCATGCGTGATGGCGATGACTCGGGCCTGCAGGTGTTTGACACCATTTGCGGCGCCACCCAGGACCGCCAGGACGCCCTGTTTGAAATGCTGCGCCAGCCACCCGACATGTTGCTCGTCGTCGGCGGCTACAACAGTTCTAACACATCCCACCTGGTCGAGATCGCCGAGCGGCGCTTGCCCACGTTTTTCATCCGCGATGCCTCATGCATCAAGTCGTTGGAGGAAATCGTCCATTTCGACCTGCACCGCAACGAGGAGGTCACCTCGGGCTATGCGCGGCTCCTGCTCGGGGATGAACCGGTGAGCGTGGGCATCACCGCCGGAGCGTCCTGCCCTAACAACCTGATCGAGGCGACGATCCTCCGGGTGTTCGAGCTGCGGGGCATCGACCTCGCGGCGATCGCATGCGCCTGAGGGCACGGCTCAGGCGTAGCTGATGAATGAGGTGTAAACTTCCGGCGGAATGTCCAACAGGCTGTAATCCTTCGATGAGACAAACAACAGGCTTTGTTTGCCCTTGCCTAACAGGGCGTGATCCGAATTGAAAATCTGATGCTCAAGGGTGCAGAACTTGCGGTTGTATTCCGCGATGCGGATCTTCACCGTGATGGTCTCAAACTCGCGCGCCTCGCGGATGAACTTGTGCTCGAAGGCCCGCGTCAGAATGTAAAACGAGGTCGTTTTCAGGTCGAACTCCGGCATCGTGGCATTGAAAAACAGCTCGCGCGTCTTGCCCACGTACATCGGATACATGCCGAAATAGACGTTGCCAACCGAGTTTGTGTCCGCATAGGTGGCGATCATCGAATAGACGAACCACTTGCCCTCAAAGTGGCCCGCCAGGGCGTGGCCGTCCTCTGGAGCCCTCACGTCCGCGCCGGTCACGACGGTGGCCGCGCGCGTCATGGCGCGAATGGCCGGGATTTCCGCCGCGGCTTCCATGACCTCTCCGGCCCTCTCGTGGACCACTCGCAACAGATCGGCGTTGAACACCAGCCAGATGACATACACCAGGGGCAGTAGCGAACCTAACAAAAGCAGCGGGGTTTGGCTGTTGAGGTAGCCGAAGGCGAAAATCACGATCGACATGCTGGCCATCGAGAACATGCGGATTTGCGGCAGCGGCTGTTGCGAGTTGGGAACGAAGCAGCGGGCGATGGCCAGCGCCGCATAGCCGACGAAAAACGAGGCATAGGCGACCATGAAGTATTCCAATTCGAGTCTGGCCCAGATGCCGGCCAGGGTGACGACGCCGACGACCATGAAGCTGGGGATGGGGGAGCCGATGATTTGTTTGGGAATGAGCCCGATGAGCATGTTCTGGCTCCTGTCGACGTTGTGGCCGAGGAACCACTTGAGCGCGATGTAGCCGCTGTCCAGGGTGGTTAGAACGCAGATCGAGAGGAACGAGAAGTAGGCCATCGGCATCCACGGGCCGGCGGCGTCATAGTTCCGGATGAAATAGCGGGTGACCAGATCATGAGCATACATGAAGCCGTCCCGAGCTTGGACGGCCGACAGCGGCGCCCCTTCTTTGCCCATCACCCACCACGCCAGGCAGCCGTGAAACAGCAACAGCAAAAAGAAGATGCCGCCGCCGAAGAAATAACTCATGCTGATGGACGTCTTCTCGCGGTGAATCTGGATGGCGCGCTGCCAGTGCTGCAAATCCAGCCATGGGCCAACCAGCAGGCCCACGATGAGCGGAGTCGCGTATCCCCAAAATGACGGTCCCTTCCACTTGCCAAACGGCGCGGTCCATTGCAAGGCCGCCGGCAGCTTCGGCTCCAAGCCAACCAGAATGATGCCGACACAAGCGAGCAGCAGCAGGCCTAACAGGGTGTGGCTGTGCTTGATCTTCTGGATTCCAAACTCCTCCCCGAACAGGCAGCCGGCGGCGAGAATCACGAACACGATCAGGCACAAATACAGCGCGAAGAGCGGTCCGGTCGTGAGTTGCAGTGGCACGAACAAATAGGCGACCAGCGCAAACACCGTCAGCGTGAGCGCCAGTATCTGATAGAGATAGAAAATCAGCCGGAACGGCTTGGCAAACCGGTCGAAGAAGATCGCCAGCGATTCCTGGCCGCCGGCATGGCTCTGGGCGACCTTCTGCGTGAGATAACCAAAGAGCATCAGGCCCAAGGCGTTGGGAATGGCGAACAGGAGCAAGCCCTGCAAGCCGAACATAAAGGTCATCTGCACGCTGAAAAACAGCCCGAGCCCCCACATCCAGGCCAAGGCCACCGAGTTTCCCCACAGCAGTGCGTTCAACCAGCGAAAATTCATGTGCGGCCAAACAAACCACCACCCGCGCCCGCGGGCAAGCCGGATTGTCGCAATCGGCATGGTGGCCGGAACACAGCCGTCTCGGCTGTGAGGGAAAACAGGCGTCCCCGCCTGTGAGGGAACACAGCCGTCTCGGCTGTGAAGGAAAACAGGCGTCCCCGCCTGTGAGGGAACACAGCCGTCTCGGCTGTGAAGGAAAACAGGCGTCCCCGCCTGTTGTTTCAATGCGGCGCGTGGGCTCGCCTTTCACCAAATTCCTGCGCCGGTCACCGACCGCGCGCTACATATCTAACAGCCGCCGCCGCACCGCATCAAGGGCCGCTTGGCTCACCCCTTGTTTGAAATCGTGCCGGTTGCGGGGTTGGAAGACCCGGAAGGCGTGGGTTGCACCCAGCCGCTGGGCCACCGCGATCCACGCGGTGCCGACAGGCTTCTCCGGGCTGCCGCCACTGGGTCCGGCGATGCCGGTCACCGCCACGGCAAGGTCCGCGCCACTGGCGGCGAGCGCGCCCTGGGCCATTTGGCGGGCCACCACTTCGCTCACCGCGCCGTGGCTTGCCAAATCCCGTGAGGCCACTCCTAACAAATCTCGCTTGGCCGCATCGGCGTAGGTGACGAAGCCATGGGTGAATACCCCGCTGGCGCCTGCAGCATCGGTGATGCGAGTGGCGATGAGTCCGCCGGTACAACTTTCCGCCGTCGCCAGGATCCATCCGCGTTCGCCGAGCAGGCGCACCACGGTTTGCTCTAGCGAACTGCCATCATCACTGACAAGTTGCGCGGCGAAGCGCTCCACGGCGAGCGCCCGAGCCTGTTGGATCGAGGCGGGCGCGCCGATGAGGCGCAGATCGACTTCGCCGATCCGGGCGCAGTAGCCGTATTCAAGACCGGGAATGGAGGCGAGCCTGGCGTCGATCCCGTCATGAAAATCGCTTTCGCCGACGCCGGTGAATTTCAGTTCGAGCACCGCCGGGGGCGACGCCGCGCCGCCCAGCGCCTGCAAGCGCGGGGCGACTTCCGAGTGATACATCGGATACAACTCGCGGGGCGGGCCCGGCAATAGGAACACCGCGCCGTGCGGGCGGCCTAACAAATCCGGCGCGACGAACACGCCGGGCGCTGTGCCATTGGCATTGGGCAACACCTCCGCGCCGGCCGGAATGAGCGCTTGCTTGAGGTTGGCTTCCGCCATGGACCATCCGCGGAATGCGAAAAACCTCTCTAGCGAGAGCCGCGCGGCGGCACTTTCGATCAATTCGACGCCAAGGACCTCGGCCGTGATTTCGCGGGTCACATCATCGCTGGTGGGACCGAGACCGCCGGTGACAATCACCGCATCCGTCCGTCCAATGGCTTCCGCCAGCGCCTCGCGGATGGCGTCGCCATCGGGCACGACCGTTTGGCGGGCCACCCGCAGGCCGAGTTTGAACAATTCGCCACCGAGCCAGGCGCCATGGGTGTTGAGCGTGTGTCCTAGCAGAAGTTCGGTGCCGGTGTTGAGGATCTCAATGCGCATGGCCACAGCCAGATTGGCCCACGCCCCAATTGCAAGCGGGAATATTGAGCGGTCCTACGACACTTGTATGAGCCAGGCGAAAAACGCCGCGGTGTCCGCCGCCATGGAAACCGCCTGCTTTTCCTTGTTAGCCAGGCAGGCCAGGCGTTCCGGGATGACAACGCGGCCGGGTCCCAGCACGCTATCGAGCACTTCGGGAAACTTTGCGGGGTGGGCGGTTTCGAGGACGACGGTGGCGGCCTCCGGATGCTTGAGTTGCCATTGCCGCGCGGCACACCAACCCACCGCACCATGCGGATCGAGTTGATAGCCGTGGGCGGCAGCCACCTCGCGAATGGAGGCCAGGGTTTCCTCATCACTCACCGAGCAACCACTCACGCGGCGGCACATCGCGTCGCGCTCGTGACCAAACAAGGCCAGCATTCGCGCGAAATTCGACGGCGCCCCCACATCCATGGCGTTGGACAGCGTGACCAGGCTCGGGCGCGGCGCGTAGGGCTGCCCCGCGAGGTAGTCGGTGAGCACGTCGTTGCGATTGTTGGCGGCGATGAAATGGTCCACCTTCAGGCCCAGCCGTTCCGCCAGCAGGCCGGCTGTTAGATTGCCCAGGTTGCCGGAGGGCACGACAAATACCGGCGCGACTCCCGCCGGCAGGAACCTGGCACTATGAATGTAGTAGAAAATCTGCGGCACCAGGCGCGAAATGTTGATCGAGTTGGCGGAAGTGAGTCGCAGCGTGCCTGACAATCCGGGATCCAACAACGCGGCCTTGACCAGCCGCTGGCAGTCATCGAAGCTGCCATCAACCTCCAGTGCGGTGATGTTGCCGCCGAGTGTGGTGAGTTGCTTTTCCTGGAGCCCGCTGACCTTGCCGCGCGGATAGAGAATGACCACGCGGATGCCCGGCACCTCATGGAACGCATGCGCCACGGCGCCGCCGGTGTCGCCGGAAGTGGCCACCAACACGGTGAGCGGTTGGTCACTGTCGCGGGCGAACCAGGCCATCATCCGCGCCATGAAGCGCGCGCCGAAGTCCTTGAAAGCAAGCGTCGGGCCGTGAAACAGCTCCAACACATACTGCCGCTCCGCCACCGGCACCAGCGGCGCGTCGAAGTTGAGCGCGGCATTGACGATGCCACGCAAGGATGCCTCGGGCATGTCTTCGCCGAAAAACGCCAGCGCCACCCGGCAGCCGATCTCCCGGAATGTTAGATCGCGCCACTCATTCCAGAACCGCGTGTCCAACACCGGGAGGCGCTCCGGCATGTACAGGCCGTTGTCCGGCGGCAGCGAACCCAGGACCGCCTGCTTGAGGGAGACGCGATGCGCGACATCATTAGTGCTGACATAGTTCATCGCGACCGGATGTTAGGTAAGGGCCTATGGGATCACATGCACGCCGTGCGGATTGATTCTGGAAACATATATCTGGTTGGGCAGCGGCACGGCCGAGAACACCTTGGAAACCGCTTCCCCGGCCTTGCGTGCAATCTCCTCGCCCTCACATAGCGCAAACACGCTGGGACCCGCACCTGAAATGGAAAAACCCAGTGCGCCGGCGCCCATCGCCGCTCGTTTGGCACGATAAAAATCCGGAATCAGTTTCTGTCGGCGGGGCTCGGCAATCACATCGTGAATCGAGCGGCTGATCAGCCCGTAATCCTCCTGGATCAATCCGCACAGCAGGCCGCCGAGATTGCCTATCTGTTGGGTCGCGTTGATCAGGGGAATGTCCTTGGGCAGGATCTCCCGCGCCACTTTTGTTAGGATCTCGATGTCCGGATGGACCACGGCCGCCCAGAGGTTCTTGGGGGCCGGGATGCTGGCGACATCCAGTTCGTCATTGGAGCGGATGAAGACAATGCCGCCGAACAGGCAGGGTGCCACGTTGTCGGCGTGCCAGGCACCGTCCGCCGAGGCCTCGCCCGCCATCGCGAAGGGCAGCAGTTGCCGTTTGGTGAGTGGTTCGCCAATCAGCGTATTGACCGCAAAGGCGCCTGCCACCGCGCTCGCCGCGGAGGAACCCAGCCCGCTGCCAAATGGCATCTTCTTGTGAATTTCCATCTCGATGCCGCGATCACTCATGCCCAGATGGCGGAGCAGATCCATGGCGGCGACGCCGGCCGTGTTGGCTTCCGCTTCCATGGGCAGTTTGCCCTCGTCGCCGGTGATCTTGGTGATGCGAAGCCCCGGAATGTCCGAATGCCTAACCACCACCTCGTCGCCGGGCGCGTCAATCGCAAAGCCCAACACATCATAACCGCAGGCCACATTGGCGACGGTGGCCGGTGCAAACACGCGGATTTCGTGGACGGCTTGGGCTTTCATGGGAGGGGGTTTTCTAACATGGAAAGCGGTTGCTGGTTGGACGGGTGCGGCGGACCCGCCGGGGCTCGACGATAGACCGCCGCCGCCGCCTCTGCAACCGGAAATCTCGCACTGGAGGGGGGACACTCCTGTCCCCCAGTAAGAAACAGCTCAAGCAATGCCAAAATGCTCCGTTCTTTCACGGGGGACACTCTTGTCCCCCAGTAAGAAACAGATCAGGCACTGCCGAAGATCTCGGTTCTTTCACAGGGGGGCAAGAGTGCCCCCCCTCCAATTAGACCCCCTCCAATTAGACCTTGACAAACCAATCCCATTCTATCAGAAAAGCCACATGGGCGATTTCCTCAATGAATCGGAAGAAATCCACAAGCATGGTACCGACCTGCCGCACTGGCAGCAGGGAGAGGTGATGCAATTTGTCACCTTCCGCTTAGGCGATTCGATGCCAAGGGAGAAACTCCGCCACTGGCAGGAAGATTACGCGATGTGGCTGACGCAGCATCCAAAGCCATTTTCCCCGGAGGATCAACAGGAATGCCACCGGCTCTTCACGTGGAAGCTGGAGACTTGGCTCGATGAAGGGTCCGGCTCTTGTCTGCTGCGCGACGCCGTCACCCGCAAGCATCTTGAAGAAACATTGATGAGGGACCACACAAGTCGCGTTATCCACCATGCCTGGGTCATCATGCCGAATCATGTCCACCTGTTGTTCACCCCGAAATTCAGGCTCGAAAAGCTCCTGCAGACATGGAAGGGGGTCAGCGCACGCCGGATCGGCCAAGGGAGCATCTGGCAGGAAAATTATCGCGACACGATGATCCGCGATGGCGGGCATTTCGCCAATGCCGTGCGCTATATCCGGAGAAATCCGGCGAAACTGGCCCAGGGCATGTTCACCTTGTGGCAAGGCGAGCGGGCCTTGGCAGTGCGGTGAGCGGGCGGAGGGGGGACACTCTTGTCCCCCACTGAAAAAAGAGAGCAGATACGCATCTCTTGATCGTTCTTTCACGGGGGACAGGAGTGTCCCCCCAGTGCAAGAAAAGAGCAGATACGCATCTCTTGATCGTTCTTTCACCGGGGGGCAAGGCGTCATCGATTATTAGAAAAGCCGAAAAAGAGTAAAAAACGCAAAAAAAAGCCGAAACTACAGGCATTTTCGGGTCGGATAAGGTGAAAAATCGGGCGAATGGCAGAAATAGAAAAATCCAGCGCCGAGGGTGCGGATCGCCGGACAGATTAGAAATTTGAGCAGGGTTTAGAACGGGTCGCCAGATTCCTGGGATTTGGGGTAAATTCGGGCGGATCGGAAGGCTAGTTTCTCGCGTCCCTCGCGGCGGGAGATGTGATTTCGGAGGTGGGATAGAAGCCCAACAAGAGTGCGGGGATCGAGGCGCTCGGCAAGGGTGTCCAGGGTAAGCGTGGGCTTACGGGTGCGCTGGCGGGCGGCTGCGAGGAGCCAACCGGCATGCAGGTGATCCTGCCCGGAAGGGAGCACGGCAGAGGCGTGGTTGGCGAGGGCCTCGCGGATGTGGTGGACGATGGCCTCGGAGCTTTCGTGGGTGTCGCCGGCCGGGCCGTGGTCGCGCTTTGGTCCGGTTTCCATAAGGGTTTGGAAGGCTTCTTCATCGCGGCCGGAAAGGGTGAGAAAATGGGCGAATACCTGCCGGAAATGAGAGCGGGAAATCTTGGAAATTCCGGGCAGTCCGACGGCATCCATCACTTGGTCCCGGCGCCAGGAATCGAAGGTGTCACCTGGCTCGATATGGCGCAGCGCGGCTTGGTATTGGTAGGCTTCCTGGGCCTGCATCAGGAGCTTGGTGATTTCGGGTTTTGAAAGGTTGCCGCGATCGGTTTGCGGGGCCTTTGCAATCGCCTTGCGGGGGGAGCGCAAGGGGCGTTTCTTGGTGGTCTTGGTGGTCATCGGAATAGTAAAAAAAACGGGCCGGAACGGAGCGAATCCGCGCCGGCCCTGGGTAGTGATTTCAGGCGGCCGGTGCGGCTTGGCGATAGGCTTGCAGGCCAAGGCTTTTGGCGATGGTTTTTTGGAGTGACTTGCGCAAGGCGGTAACGTCATCCGAGGGGAACTTCACGTCGCAAGCCGCCTCATAGAGACGGATCACGAAGCACGGTTTCAGTTCGGCGAGTTGGCCGGCGGTGCAGCGCAGCAGGGAGCCGCGAAAGCGCAGCTCTTCGGCGTCCGGTACGGACACTTTGAGGGCGGCTTCCACGGTGCGGATGAGATGGGTTTGGGCTTGCAGTTCGTCTTTGTTCGGGGTGGTCATGGTTCGGTGGTGTTGGGGGTGGTTTTCAGGCTGAGAAGGGACGCTATTTCCGCGCGGTCGGTGATGGATTCTCCGGGATCACGGGTTGGGATCGGCTTGACTGTGCATCGGTAGCGGGCGAGCGGATCGGAGCGACTTCCTTCCGGCAAATCCTCCCACTTGCGCTCGGAAATAAAGCGGTGCAGGCCGGGGGCAAACATGCCGTCGTTTTTCCGCCATTCGTCGTCGCGGTTCCAGGCTTTCAGAGCTGCCACGGCGACGGCCACCGGCGGGCGCTCGGCCTGCGGCAAACGGTTCCACGCCACCCGGCAAAGGTGCTTGGATGAGCGCTTGCGCGACATGGGCAGCGCGGCCTTCCAAAGCAGATCGAGGCCGAAGGTCGGGGCCGGCTCGCCTCGCTCGGCCGCCTCGGCCTTGGCCAGCTTCGCCTTGAGCGTGCCGAGCGCGGCCTCGTCGGCTGCCACCTGGCGGCGCAGTGCTTCGATGGTGGCCGGTGGCTTTTTCATGCGGATTTGCGGACGGTGTATCGGCAGCGTGGAAGCAACCCATTGCACTGACGGGTCAGATTGGCGGCGATTCGCTTGGCGCGGATTGAGGATTTGGAGCGATGCACGGCCATGGCGGATTTTGGGCCGTGATACCAGACTTCAAAGGTGATGGTCTTGGTCATGGCTCACCGGATGATTTTGTGCGCTGCGCGGCCGATGGAAATCGAGCGGCGTTGCATGCGTTTGGCCTGGCTTTGGAGGCGGTTGACGATCTCGCGGATCTGATCGGCGGTGGTGTGCATAATGTGGCGATATCCGGGGCAGCCGGGGCCGCTCACCACCTGGCAGTTCGAGTGCTCCGCGCAATCGCGGATCGTGCGCTCTTCCAGGCCGGTATCGGCGGCGATTTGACGGGCGGTGGTCCAGCGCTCGCCGCGTGAAAACAGGTAGTCGATCAGGCTGTCGATGCGGGCTTGAGACGGATGCTTCTTGGCGGTGATTTTGAACTCGATTTGCATGGTAATTCGGGGGTGTTTATTTGGCGAGGCGGGCGATGGCTTGGAAGGCGTCGATAAAGTGATTCCAGCCGTATGGCTGGCCGGACTTGGCGGCGGTGGAAGCGCCGTCGCGCAAGCGCAGGGTGAGCATGCGCAGGCCGCTGGATTTGAGGATGTCGGAGACGATGGCGGAGGCCTTTGGCTGGCGTTCGTCCAGGTCCGGCAGCGCGTAGTTGGAAATAAAGGCCTTGACGTCCTTCGCGCTGGGTTTTTCCGGCAGGCTGATTTGCATGGTGCCGCGGTCAAGCAACTGTTCCAGGGCTTCCTTCTGGTCGATCAAATGCCGTTCCAGCGCCCTGGTGCCAACCAGCACCAGGCCGCAGTTGGCGCGGTCGTAGATCTCGCGCAGAAACTCGCATTGCATCACCGGCGTGATGTCATTCTGTGAACGGCGCAAAAAGAGCTGATGGAGTTCGTCAATGATGAGCAGGCGGTTGCCCGCGCCGAGCACGGTGAAGAGTTTTTCGCGCAACCGCAGGTGGGTTTGCTTCTTGCTGGACACCCCGGCCGCCCGCGCGACCTCGGTGACGAATTGCACGAAGGTCATGCCCGGCGAGCAGCGGAAATACACTGTGCGACCGTGGTTGTTTTGGCGCTTGTATTCTTCCAGCACCGTGGTTTTGCCGATGCCCATCACGCCCCACATGATCGTCACCGTTGACAGGCCCCTGGTGCGGTCGCAAATGCGGAAAATCCGGCTCGCCAGCGAGGTCGGGATGAAGTCTGGATTCTCGACCGACTCGGCGAAATTTTCCCTCGCCTTGGCCAGCGTTTCGCACAGCTTTGAAACGTCGGCGCCGTAGTCGCCGCGGAACACGCGGGAGAGCGTGGTGGATGACGATCCGCAGGCCGTGGCCAGGCGGCTCAGCGACCAGTTGCGGTCCTTGCCGAGGAAGTACCAGAAGCGAAGCGTTTCCTGTTGCGGAGCCGCCAGATCGCGGATCACTTTCTCAAAAGCATCGGGAGCGATATTGTAGTTGGTGTTGTGGTGAACGCTGTGGAGTTCGACGGCTTCGGTGCTGGTTTCTGCGGTGGTGTGCATGGTGTTGGTTGGTATGGATCAAGCGGTTTTGCGGAAAGAAATCACGTTGTCCAATGGGGACGAAACGCGGGAGGCAAGCGAAGGCAGGCAGTGCAGATAGATCTCGGTGGTTTGGATGTTGGAATGGCCCATCAGTTCCTTGAGTTCCTGAATGGTGCCGCCGGATGCCAAATAGGAAGTGGCAAAGCCGTGGCGGAATGAATGGGCCGTCACTCGCTTGTTAATCCGTGCCCTGGTGCAGGCGGTTTTCAGCGCCTTGGAAAAACCATCTTCATGCCGGTGATGGCGGCGGACGATTCCCGAGTCTGGATCGGTGCTTTCACCTGGTGCCGGGAACACCCAAAACCATGGCCATTCAGTGCCGGATTTCGGGGCCTTTCTGGCCACCGATGCAGGAACTTCCACACCCGGCCTTCCGACCCGCCGATCTTCATCGAAAAGCGCCCGGTTGATCCGGTATCTTGCGGCCAGCGTGGGGATGAGTGACAGCGGCAGCAACGTGATCCGATCTTTGCCGCCTTTGCCGTCGCGCACGGTCAGCGTGCCGGTGTGGGAGTCCAGATCCTTGGAGCGCAGTTGCAATGCCTCTGAAATGCGCAGGCCGCTGCCGTACAGCAGGCTTGCAACCTCATTCCACGGTTGCGGCAACAGACCGATGATGGTGATCGCCTCGTCGCGTGTGACCCACGCCGGAACCCGGTGTTTTTCCACCGGCTTCACCCACTCTGGCAGCGTTCCTAGCGGTTTTTCCAGCGCTCGGTAGAGAGCAACCAGGGCGTTGAGCGCTTGCTTTTGAGTGCGCGACGAGCGGTTGCCTGCCAGCCAGGACAAATAGGCGCAAACCTTGTCTTCCGGAGTGGCACCATCGGCGGCCCGAAAGCGGGCGAAACGCGAAGCATGTCCGAGATAACATTCCCGCGTTCGTCTCATCAAGCGACGTTCTTTCATCCATGCGTCAAATTTCTCCAAAGCTTCGGTTGGTTTCATCGGAGTGGTTTGTGATATTTCCGAATTAAGTCGGCAGAATTTAACTGTTCTGAGATTCCAACTCGGCAATTTTCTTGGCTCTCGACACAGCCAGGCCACGTTCATGGGCTAGCAGCTTTTGCATCTCCCTGAGAACCTTGTTTCGCCACTGGATTCGTTGACGCATCGTTTGTATTTCGGCATTCACAGCCGCCAGCACGTCTCGGAACGGATTGGCACCGTGTCCGATTTGCTCCGCCCATTGCTTTAGCTGACTTTTTGCTTCGTGGATATTCATGGTTCGTTCGATTGTTGGTTGAAGATTTGGAGTTTCAGCACTTCCAGCACACCGATGGCAGAGGCTAGCGTGAGATGGAACTCCGCCCTGTAGTGGTCAATTACCCGCGTGAGATCGGCAGCCAGTGCCTTGATTTGCTCTTGTTCGGTCATTGAGGTGGAAATTGCTTGTCGAGTTCGTCGGACCGTTCCTGAGTGGTGATAGAAGCAATCACATGGAGCAGTCCCGCGCGTTCCTCTGGAGATGCCGTTTCCAAGGCCAAGGAGATCTCACCTTGAATCCTTTGGTGTTCAATCTGTTCGTCTGTCATGACGCGTATCCTTCCAACCTGCGTTGCAGAATTATAGCTGCATCCCACGCGGTGATTTCGACGCAGCACTGGGGCAAATCGGAATGCGTCACCACATTGGATTCAACCCGCTTCCAGTGAACATTATCATGCGGACAAAACGGTCCATGCCAAATCTCATTGGCTGGTGACATGAAGTATTTGATTGATCGGTAGTCGGTTTGCATTGGTGGTGACGTGGTAGAATCAAAACTCAGAACTTCCAACAGGGGATCGGACCTTGTTGGCAGATTATTCCGTCAGGCGGACTCTTTCGTTGGCTGAGTACTGTCCACGATTGCCGAGGCGGCGATGTCGTCGGCGTGCAGGAAGTCCTTTGACTGCCATGAGCAGCTAAGATATTCCGGCAGCGGCACGATTGCGATGTTGCAGGCATCAGACGCGGGGAGTGTTTGAGCCACGATTCCGGCCTTGGGCACGCCGTTGATGATTCCGACGACCTTATCGCCGACTTTTGCTTCTCTTCCGTTCTTGTAGTGCATTTTGTTTGGGGTTGTGGATGCGACCGGCATCCGGCGGAGATTCAAGACTCAGAACAAGACGTGGCTGCCGACGCTTCGCGCGGCAGCACTTGGGCGTTCATCCTTTGTGGGTCAGTGCGATGGCGCAGATAAAAGAGATTGCCCCGAATGCCGTGCAGATGTAGCGGGGGATGCCCCGAAGTTGGGTAGCCAATATGAACCATCCGATAGCAATCAATTCTTCTGATCTTGATGGGGTCATGGCAGCGGGTTGGGATCGACGAATTTGAACATCTCGGCGATTTCCGCCGGGCCGTAGACACGTCCCTTGGATTTCGGCAGTGTAACCGGCCTCATCACCAGTCCCAACAAGCGGGCCGATTCGGCGGGATCGGTCACCTTATCATCGTCGGTGGATTCGGTAATAGGCTTGGGCGTGGGTGACATGTTGCGGTGGATCGGCGCGGCGGTTTTGCTTTCTTCCGGCAACGATTCCCACATGCGATCCTTGATGAACTTATCGAGTCCCTTGGCATACATGTGGTCATCGATGTACCACTGTTTGCAGCGGTTCCACGCCTTCAACGCGGCGATGGCAACGGCGATGGTCGGCCTGGCACTGGCCGGCAGACGCGCCCAGGCCACGCGGCATTTGTGTTTGCTAGAACGCTGGCGGCTCATCGGCAAGGCCGCGTCCCACAGCAGATCCAGCCCGCATACAGGTTCAGCCTCGCCATTCTCGTGAGCTTCCATCTTCGCCAGCCTGGCGCGCAGGCCTGTGGCTAGCGCCTCGGCATCGGCGAGCTGGCGGCGGACGCTCTCGATCGTGTTGGGTGGCTTTTTGGTCTTGGCCGGCATGGCGGGTGGTCTTTCTTCTCTTGCGTCTTGCGTCTTGCAGTCTTGGGTCTCCTCAGTATGGGCATTCCACCTCCATCCCGCCGCGTCGGGCGAGGATGGCGGCGGCGGTCTCTGTTAGATCCTTGGCGGGGAGTTCGGTGGTGCGCGCGGCGGCCTTGCGCGGCAGTGGCGGCAGCGGGTTGCGCTCGTAGTTCTGGCTGCCTGCCATCACGTCGCGCTCGGCGGCGGCGATTGTTTCCCCCAGCGGGCTGCGCGCGGGCTGCACGGGCTGCGCAGGCTCGCTGCATGCGGGCTGCGGTAGTGTCTGCACCACACGGCGGGTGGCCTCGGCATTGTGACGCAGGGCGTCGAGGGCGTCGCGGGTATCGTCGGCATGCAGCCGCTGCAAGTGCTCGCTGGCGCGGGCGATGGCGCGGTGATTTTTGCGCGCTTCCAATTCCTGGGCATGGTTGTCGAGCACGGCGGGGCGTTCTTTCAAGGGCAGGCTTTCGATATAGGTTCCGGCATCGTCCAACAAATGGATGACTTCCGGCCGGTGGATGTTGAGCACGTAAAAAATCTTGCGGTTGCGGGCGGATAGATCGGAGCACACCCGGCTGTCGGGATGCCAGTAGGTGCAACGTCCGCCAAGATCCTTGCGGTCGACCACCACACCCTTGAGGTTGACCTCGGCCCGGCCCGTGCGTGACAGGATGAGCGCCGCAAGGGAATCCGGGATGGGTCGCACCTCGCCGGCGCGCAACGCGTATTCCTCCGCGGGGCTCACGGCCACGCTGCGCAGCTTGAGACGCACCTCGGCGGATGCGGCCGGGGCGGTCGAGGGCGCCGGTGCGGGATCATCATAGACGCTCGATACATCATCGCCCGCGGCAAAACCTTTGAAATGGATGTTACGCATTGGAGTTATAGGTTAGAGAGAAACCTGCCGCCACACGCCCGGACCGACCTCGGCCTCGGTGATGGAGTGGAAGCCTTGCATGCCGTGGCCGCGATCCGTGTTATGGGATTTGAGCGTGGCGGCGATCTCGCGTTGCAGCGAGGAGATGGTGAGCAGTGGCAGCTTGAGATCGCAGGCGGTGCCGGCGGCCATGGCGGTGAGCTTGAACTGTGCCAGGCGCTCGGCCTCGGCTTTCACCGTGCCGTCCACGTTGCGCTTGCTGGGATCCTTCACCGATGCCTCACCGACGCCCAGGTTGGCGGGTTGGTTGGCGTAGGTGTTGCCGCGCTGCCCTGGCAGATGGATCAGGCGGCGATGCAGATTGCGTACGAACGACTCGATCACGGCCTTGCCGTTGGCGTGGCCGGATGACTTGTCGCGGGCGGCACCGATCCAGCGCGTGCCGCCGTCCATGCCGGTGCGGTGGACTTTGATCGCACCCTCGCTGCCGGCCTCAAGCACGGCCTGCGCCGCCTCGCTGCATGCGACCGTGCCGCGCTCAAACCAAATATGAGAGGCGTAGCCGATACCGACGCCAAATCCATCGGTCTGCAAGCTGTGGGCCACCAGCTCATCCACGTCTTCGGCTCGGATGTTGTTTTTCGGTTTGCACAAAAACCCGATGATCTGGCGGGATGCCACCTCCATGAAGAGATACAGCAACACGTCCACCACGCGGCCGGTGAGTTCGTCGATCGCCACCAGATCGGCGCGCGCATCGTCGAGCGTGAAGTACTCGCACTTGCGGAGCTTCGAATAATCCCGCTGCATGTGCGGCAGATGCTTGGCGGCCTTGGCGCGACCGACGTTGCCCATGATCCGCACCGCCTTGCTGCCCATTTTTCTAACGACTGTCTTGGTTGACCATGGGAAGTCCGGAGCGACCGGCGGCAGCGGGGCACCGGGCTGGGTGCGCGCCCAGAATTCACGCCAGGTGCCGACTCCTGGCAGCGACTCTCCGGCCTGCCATTTTTTGGCGAGCTGCTTGCGGATGGTGGCCCCGTCGATCCCGTTGGCGTGCATATCGCGGCCGCCGCTGCGGTCCGAGGCGATGCGTTGGATCTCGGCACACAACTCCGCCGGCATGTGCCGGACGTGTGCCGGCGCGCGGTGATTGGGAATCAGGGACGTGGCCTTGCGGCCGGCCCCGTCCCACACGTACCACATCCGCACCAGGGTGCCGGTGGAAGCGCGAAGAACCCGCTTGCCGCCGTCCAGCGGAACGCCGGCGAGGCGCGCCGCCAGATCGGCCAGCAGCTTTGTCAACGGCAGGCCCTCGCACTGGATCACCAACGCAATATCGCGGAACTCGCGATGCAGGCGGCATGCGCGTTCGAGTTGCCAGCGGGGTCCTTTGAAGCTCATGATCGTGGATCGTGGATAGTGGAAGGATCATTTCATGGCCATGATCACGAGCCGCTCGTCGAGTGCCTCGTTGATGAGCTTCCAGATGCGCGGTTGTTCGGCCACGGTGCCGCGCAGCCAGTCCTTGCGCAGTTTGGCCAAAAGTCGGTCGATGGCGGCGAGCAAATCCAACGCCGTGACCTGGGGATCGGCCATGCAGCACATCGGGGGATCAAAGGGCGGATGCTTCATGACTGGCGGCCGTTGAGGATGGCGATGAATCCGTCCAGCGTGCCGCGCATGGCTATCATCGGAAGGCAAATTTCCTTGGCGTTCCGGATGGCCTTGAGGTCTTTTTTGATGGCTTTCACCATGCACTTTCTATCGCGCTTTTTCTCGCACTTCGACGGCGCCTCAAACAGGGTGTCTTTGGATTCTTTCATGTCAGTGGGTGGGCAATTCTTCTCTTCGTTTAGGATTTCGTGCTTAGGATTTCGTGCTTACAGATCAATCGTGTCCGGATCGATCTCGCACAGGCTGTCCGGCGTGTCGCTCGGCTGCCAGTCGTGGCCGGTGAGGTCGCGCAGAAGGCCGTACACGCGGGCGCAGGCGGCCTTGTGCATCTGGGGGATGGCCTTGAGCTGATCGGCAATGGAGAGGATGTTGAGGGCCTGCGTGGCAAACTCGTGGAGGTTGTCCTTGAGGAACTCGAACTCCGTTTGGACCGGGCCGCTGTCCTTGAGCTGCGGGCGCACCGCCTCGGCGGCGGCATCGGTGAGCATTTTCAGTGTGCAGGGGCCGATGCGCTGGTTTTGCGCGACGGCCTCGAAGATGTCTTCCTCGGTGTTGGTTTCGGCAAGGCCGAGGCCGCGCAGGGCCGTCATGTATTTGTAGGAAACCGGCTTTTTGAGCCATGGTGCTTCACGGGACAGCCAGCCTTCGTAGCCCTCCAGTTCGGAAAGCCCGTCACGCGTGACGAGCTTTTTCGTCCCCTTCATCGCTCCTCTAACTTTCGGGTCCGGCAAGACGAAAACCATGTACGCCTTCATGCAATGCAGGCCCAGGCAGAGCTTGTAGGGCAGGGTTTGCTTCTCGAACTCGTTGATTTGGCCGGTGAGGATGGCGCGGTTCTTTTCGAGTGCCGTTTTCGCTTCCAGCAACACTGTGGTACGCGGCGTGGGAGCGTATGGATCGCGGGGTGGCACGGACGTCCCGCCCGTGTCTTTCTGGTTGCGGTTGATGCCTCGGCATTTGTGGCTTCTCAGGCCGCTGGCGGTGAATCCGCTGGTCTGGCAGGTGGGGCAGGTGTGAAGGGTCTCTTTCATATTAGTAGGCAACGTCTGTGAGGTCGTGGAGAATGGATAGGAAGTGGCATTTCAATTGTTCGGCGCACAGGTGCAGGCATTCATCCTCCGGGCTTTCGCCGGTGTGCGCCCCTAGCAGCTCATTGGCCAGCACCACGCCGTGGAACGCCTGGCTGAGGCGTCCGGATTCGGGATGGCCCTGGCTGATGAAGCTGCCGGCCGTCTCGCAGATCTCGATTTCCATCGGCAGGAACCGTTCGCAATCATCACCGTCTATCAGCAGGGGCGGGAAGGTGTCTGAAATGGCGTTCATGGCAGTTTGCGGGCCGGGGGCTGGGTGTTGGTGAGCAGCGCGTGGTACTGGCGGGCGTAGTAGCGGCTGGCATCGGCCCAGGTGTCGGTGCGCAGGCGGCGGAAGTGGCGCGCAGCGAGGCCACAGGTGGCCAGGCAGCCGATGATCGCGCCGGGGAATGCGCCGGCCAATAGAAGCATGTATTCGGTGGGGGTCATGGTGGTGGTGTTTCTGGGTTCTAACGGTTGAGAAGGCGGACGTTCATGGCGCGGGAATCGCGGGTGGTTTCCCACAGTCTCACGCGGGCCAGCGCGTTGCTGCGGGTGACCGGGTTTTCCGTGGCCGCGGCGACGCGTTTCCAGTGGGCGACGTTCTCGATGGCCTCATCCAATTGCTCCTTGCGCCAGGCGGCGGAATTGATGGTGGGGCCGGCGGTTTTCCCGGCGTAGGATTTAGGCTTGGTCTTGGTGGCTGTGGGCATGGTGGTAGTTTGTTAGTTCTTGGTCTGTAGCAATGAGATCAATTCCCGGTAGGTCATCCCGCGGCGCTGCATTTCCGCGTAGGCTTTCGCCAGCGCCACGCGCTCGATGCGCTCCACCTCCGCCACGCTGATTCCCATGGCGCGGGCGACCTTCTCGCGGCTCTTTCCCGGCACCAGGCGCGAGGGCGCGGAAACGGTCGGTAGGGGAGGCATGTCGGTGGTTTTTGGCATGGTCTTGGAGGGGGCAGTCAGTCTTCCGTGACGGTCTCGACCGGGAGGCGGTAAAACGACAGTTTCCGGGTCTTGTGGAGAGGGTCGCGCTCGGTTCGGTTGAGGATGTTCACGCCCTTTTTTCGGCGGAGCTCCCAGCACCGGGTATGGATGTTCAGCGATCCGCTAGCGGTGGCCAGCACCGGCATCGGAATCTCCCGGCCGGCGGCCGATTGCAGCATCTCCAAAATGATCTCGTTTTGAGTGTCCATGGCGGGGGTTATTTGGATGGTTTGACAGGCACCGGGCGGAGAGATGTGTTGCCGCGTTTGAGCGACGGCAGTTGGCGGCTAACAGCCATGCGGACGATGTCGCTGGTGTTGAGTCCGTTAGCCTTGGCGATGGCATCCAGATCTTCCCGCATGGAGTCTTCCATGCGGACCATTACCGGGTTGCTCAGGTTGCGTTTCTTTCGCTGGGTCATTGCGGTAATTCGTGCGTCTGGAGAAAATGTATAGCAATGCTATACTGTGGCAAGAAAAATCTTTCGCGTTTTTGATTTTGTCCTACAATTCGGGTTTGGGAATCGCTAAAGCCTTGTAAGTACAATGAAATCGTCCCAAATAAATATCCGCTTCACTCCTCAAATCGAGGCTGATTTGAACGCGATTTGTGAGAAAATGGGGACCACCAAGAGCTCTCTGGTGCGAAAGTTGACCGAGGTTTTCATCACTGAGGTCAAGCGTACCGGATCCCTAACGCTAGATCACCGGTGGATCCGCGAACTCGGCCAGGCGGACGCAAGATCCGAATGGGGAGAGCGTAAATTGAAAGTCGCAAACGAACAGATAGGATACCCCAACCGAACCATGAAAAAACCGACCGAATGAAAACAGATAATCCGTGGGTGATCGTTCGCTGGGCGCTCGTGGCCGTCGTTTACGCCGCTACCCTGGCAATCGCCATTGACCAGGTGCGCGACCGCAACAAGCAAATCGCCAAATTGGAAGCGTGGAAGACTAATGCCAGGAAGCTTCTCACGGATGCCTCCTCTGGCATTGACCGCCAGATGGCCGACACGCAAGCCGTCGTAGCCGGATTGGAGACCGTCAAGACCGGCCTGATCGACCAGCAGGCCAATCTTGCAAAGGCAGCCAAACTCCAGGAACTGCTGGCCTTGACCGCCCAGCGTCAGCAAAAAGTGGAGGAATCAAGGATCCTGGCCGCAAGGTTTGAGACAAACATCATGGCCGGAGACGAGTGCGCGGCAGAAAGTAATGCTCTCATGGCGCGGGGTAATGTAACTCGCCAGGAACTTGACCAGATCAAGCGTGCCGCACAAAAACTCGATGGTGAACATCGCGAATTGAAACCTAAATTGGACATCTTCGTGAAGGAGATTTCGGCGATTGATTCTCGCCTCAAAGTCCTCCAGGAGGAATGCGATCTAATCCCCGGACCGAGATAAATCCACCTGGAGATTTTGCACTCTGACCGATCATGCACTCCACCCGCAGCCGGCCTGCACCCCTCATGCAGACCGGTTTTTTCATTTCCGGAAATCTTCTCAAATCTTTGTCCATCGCCTCTTTTTCGCCCATTTTTCTCATTTCCAGCCCCATGTCTTCAAATCCTCCCAAACCCCTTATTTTCGGTTTTCTTCCCCCTGCATCCCCATTTTTCGGCCTTTCTCATATCCCTTGTCCCGCTTAGCTGGTCACCGGGGCGATCACCTGCGCCTGGGTCATGTCCTCACCGGGCAGCGGGATATAGGAAAGCGTGCCATCGCGGGCGAGAAACCATTCTCCCGGCGCATCCAGCGCGGCGCGGAAATTCTCCAGATAATAGCGTTGATCCGCGCCCCATTGGAAAAACGGCCAAGGCGCGTCGGCGGTGGCGACCAGCAGGTTCTTTTCGCGCTCGGCCCCCGCGATGCGGTGCCGCGACATTTCCCACGAGTGATAGACCACCGCCGTCACGTCGGCCAATTCCTCCTTGGACAATCCCCACACCGCGGCCAGATCGTCGCCCCGCCCCGCGATGCCGCGACTGGATAGATTCGCCTCCTTGCCGGTGAGCGGATCGATGCCGGCCTCGACCTTGTGATCCATGTAAAAATAAAAGGTGTTAGGCGACCGGGCGCGGGTGGCGCGGCGACCGTTCACCCACAATTGCTCAAAGCGCCATGCCGCGGGCACCGCCGCCGTCCACACGCCGTCCGGACCGGCTTTCCAACCGTCGATGCGCCGTCCGCCCGATAGAACAACCCGGGCCCCGGCGGCGGCTTCATAGATCACCGGCGCCACGGCGCTACCGCTGTCGGCCGGACCGAAATCCACCGGCTCGGTGAGCGGATAGGTGCCGGCGGCGAAACGAACGTGCACCGGCCGATCCGGTGGCCCCTGCGCCTTGAGCTTGCGCACCGCGTCGCGTGCCCCGGCCAGGCTGGCCAGTGGTCCGTCGGACTTGTCAGGCCTGTCGGAGCGCCCCGACCAAGCGTCGTTGCCATCCGGCGTTACATGAATGACCACTGGCTCCGCGGCACGCAAGGCCGCACCCCAGCAGAGGCAAAACGCGATCCGGGCCGCAGCCAACACCAGACGAAACAAGGGCTTCATGCAATGCGATACATGCCCGCGCCGCGGTTTCTTGCAGGGACCACAGCCGTCCCCGGCTGTGAGGGCAGACAGCCGTCCCCGCCTGTCGATGCGGGAACACAGCCGTCCCCGGCTGTGAGGGCAGACAGGCGTCCCCGCCTGTCGAAGCTGGAACACAGCCGTCCCCGGCTGTGAGGGAAGACCTGTCTC
>Ga0118677_10002195_pt1 | contig 39725 bp, 25 predicted proteins | sample AliMusrvi5mmetaG_FD_86154 | JGI IMG/M metagenome (GOLD analysis project Ga0118677, IMG submission 86154) | reverse complement strand
CAACGCTCGCTTCTCAAACCGCCGCCAACCAGTCAATTGCGCCCCGGAATAACAGAAATCCGGTTTTGTTCAGTCTCTCAGTCCGGTTTTGAACAGTCTCTGTCCGGTTTTGAACAGGCCCCGACAGATAAAAGAACCAGTGGGGGAGGCGGGTTACGCCTCCCTGCGGCTTTGGGTTTTATCGGACATTTCCAGTCATTTTCTTCCTTTGTCCGCTGCAGTCTTAGTCAGGGGTTTTATGGTGTCTTTGCACCACTTTCCCCTCGTATCATTTGGCCCACTTCATGCAGGGTTTTGACATCGATATCGCGGAGATTACCTTGGTAATCTGGGCCGACATCCAGCGAGAAGATATTGCCGAATTTTACGGCACCGAGGTAGTCTTCGTATAATTTTTTGGCTGGCTGGCACGAGTTGTCCAGTGCGGGCACTGAGTAAAACCATTCTGCGCCGGGGGCAGGGTGGTTTGGTAGAATTGGATAGGTGAATTCCGCGATCGTGTAGGCGTATTTTTTTTCGTTGGCTCCCTGTTCAGCATTTCCGTTCAGATTGTCTCCGCCGATAGGGCCGGCGGTCCCGCGTTCGCGCAGGCTGATACGCCCGCCGGCGGCACCGCTGTTATACCCGCTGAAGCAGTTGGGCTGGAACTGGCGGACCCACTTGTCGGTTTCCTCATGGTTGAGACCGCCGTCGGTCTGGGCGTGGTCGAACCAGATGAACTCCACTGGACCATATTGGGTGAGGAGTTCTTTCAGTTGGGCTTTTTTCATTTCCGGGGTGTAGCCTCCGGGATGATAGTTGGCATTATCGTTGAATTCACCCTCTGAGAAATACAGCGCGAGCTTGATCCCGTATTTATCGCAGGATTTCCGGACCTCAGCGAGCACGTCGCGGCCTAGCGGTGCCTTGGTTATTTTCCGCTCGGTGGTTTTGGTGTCCCAGAGGCAGAATCCGTCATGGTGTTTGGTCAGGAAGAGGACGTAGCCCATGCCGGCATCCTTGGCTGTGCGCACCCATTGGTCAGTGTCGCAATTCTTGGCGGCGAAGAAGCTGATGTCCTTCACGCCGGGCGTCCATTCCTTGCCGGAAAATGTGCTGAAACTCCAACAGATGAACATTCCCCATTTCATGTCGGCTATTTGTTTGCCGCGCACCGCGTCGGGCATGGCGGTCATGTTGATTTGCGGGGCGGGGGAGTCTGCGTGCACCAGAGTGGTGGCGCAGAGGGCGAGGAGGAGCAGTGTTTTCATGTTGGAACGGCCCATGCCAAAGCATAATTTCCCGGGAGTTTCAACTCTTTCCAGGGAATATTTTGAACGGTTAAGTGCCTAACACAACTTCCATGCTCTGGGCGGCCTGTGTCAGTCCGTGCCGGAACTGTTTCCCGTCCATGTTGAAAGTTTGACATTCCGCGTGTGGTAGATGGAATGCCCTGTTCTCATGAAACGCGCCATTTTCCCCGTACGGCCTGCCCGTTTTGCCTGTGCGGCAGGTTCTTGCCTGCGCGGGTGGACGGCCGCAGTGCTGCTTGGCATCCTGGGTATTGTCGGTGATGGCATGTGCGGGCCGGTGGTCATCGAGCGCGCGCCGGGCAATGTGCTCAAAGCCGCGGGCAATATGGATGGCATTGCCAAGGATACCTGCAGCCCGGAGATCCTGATGGATGGATGCAGGCAAGAAGGGAAGACCGATGTTAGACCAAGCGCGGGCAATGGCATGCAGGCTGACAGTCGGTGGGTTGGCCCCGCGGGGCAGAAGTGCCAGATAACAGAGACCTTCACCCCGACGAAGGATAGCATTCGCTGGGATGTGGCGGTGGCGTGTGATGACGCCAAGCCGTGGACGGCGCCCTTGGTATTCCGGTTGAAATATCCTGCCACGGTAGCCACCAGGTTTTGGACATCGTGGCTGGAAGGCGCGTTCGGCGGAGGCCCCCAGCCCGGCAATCCTGCCGCGATCATCATGAACAAGTTCACATGGGGTGATCCGCTTGTCGTCGCGCCATTGACAATGCGGCGGTGGGAACTGGGCCAAAACAACAAAAGCGCCGGTGCCATCTGCATCCCCATTGCCACTCTGCTAGAACACCGGACTGATAGCGGCGTAAGCCTCGTCGTGTCGCCGGATCAACCGTTGTTGCACCTTTTTCTGGGCACCGAAGCGGACGGCACCGTGTGGTTCCGGCACGAGTGGCTGCGCCTGGGCGAACGCCGCACGGTGAAACTCACCGGGGATGTGGTGGCTCATGAAGCCGACTGGCGCGGCGGGTTGCGTTGGATGGTAAGCCGCTATCCGGAATATTTCAATCCGACCAACCCGAAGGCGGATGAACTGGCAGGAACAAGCTCGTATTCCCACCATCGCGGTATGTTAGATGACAAGCAGGCTGACAGACTCAGGAAAATGGCATACCGGTTCAACTGGGCGGCCACTTTTGACTGGCCGTATTTTGGCATGTATCTGCCGCCTGTGCCCAATGCGGATGCCACCTGGGAAACCTCAGGCCATGATGCCACAGGCAAGCGCGATCTCGGGCGTGTCCTGCGCATGTCCTGCCGCATGATGAACGACGAGTGCCGGCACCTGAAGGAGCGTGGATTCTATCAGCTAAGCTATTTCAATCTCACGGAGTTTGGGTCGCACATTGGCAGACCGGACACGGTGAAAGCCAATCTGCCAGACGCCGAATGTTGGCAGGATGCCACCACCATGCTCTATCGGAAATTTCCCGGAGGCATATTGAGGGACGTCGGCGGCGACGCACCCACCTTCTCGTGGTCGGATTCCGTGGCGATGGATCCCGGCGACCCTGCATTCAGGGCGCATCTGCTGGAGATGGCACAGCGGCACATCGACTACCTGCCGGACGCCGCGGGCATATGCATCGACCGCATGGATTGGCTTGTCCATGTGAACTATGGCGCGGACGATGGCACCGGTTGGTATCCGGGTGACCTGCCCGGACGGTCGCTGCTGATCTCGTGGAACAATATCATGCCTGAACTCGGCAAACTGATGCACTCTAACGGTAAGGTGGTGTTTGGCAACCCGTCCGTGTTCGCCCATCAGCTGAATCTCATGAGGGAGCTTGACGGGTTTTATGATGAGTTCGGCTATGAGGGGTTCTCGCTGAACGGGTCGTGCTTGCTGGCACTGCGCAAGCCCGCGATCATGTGGACCCCTTCCGCCGACACCATTCAACCCGACCCAGACCGCTACTTTCAGCGCCACTTATACATGGGAGCGTATCCCACGGCACCCTTCCCGGAAAACGACCACACGATCCAACCCGGGACGGCAAATGATCAACTCTATCTCGATTACGGCCCACTGCTAGACGCTATGCGGGGGAAAAAATGGGTGTTGCAGCCGCACTGCATCGAAGTGGCGGAGGGACCGGCCAAGGCCAATCTCTTCAACGTCCCCGGCGGATGGGTGGCTCCCGTAGTCTTTGCGCCGAGTGATGGCATGGTGGGGATTGTTATACGCAATGTACTGGGCATGCCGGAGAATCCCAGGGTGGACGCGCTCTTACCGGGCGTGGAGCAACCCCATGCCATACAGGCTACGTTCCACGAGGGTTGCCTGCAATTGCAAGTGCCCGTCCACCGCGGCTGCGCCATGGTGAGGATCCGCCGCCCAGACTGATAAGTCGGATAATGTGGAGTGAGGATGGATGATAGAGGCGCGAGGATGTCTTTTTCCGCACACGCTGTGAATCAATATCTCAGACTAGGGCTCACGCCACTATAGGGATCAAGCTCCAGCTCAAAGTAATGGGAAGGATAATTAGTGATTGATCACAAAACTCATCGGCGCATAAGCCTTTGCATCCACCTCGAATGTGTTCTTTGCCACATTGACCGGTTGGCCGTTTGGTGTGCCACGCAGGTCCACTGGCTGCAGTGAGGTGACCCGCATTCCCTCGGGGAAAGTGATCTGGCAGCGGCCCGAATCGCCGTTCATCTCCCATAGGCGCAGGAGCGTGCCCGCGCCGTCGGGATTAGTCCCGCAGGCGGTGACTAGTATGCCCGGTCTCGACACGAGGATTCCCTGCTGTTCGGTCTGCAAGGTTCCGGTCGGTCCGTCCGCCACCGCCGCTAATAGCGGGTTGCGCGTCTCCAAGGCTGGCGTCATGAGCGTGGATGAAACCGTGCCTTTGGTGAACGTCCAGAGGCGCACCCGGGTGCTCCAACTGCCGGGGTACCAGTAGCGGTAATTGGTGTTCCACTGGTTGTTATAGAGATTGAAATAGACCCGCGGATTTTTCGGAATGAAATCATTGTCGAACTTCCAGATGCCCGGCGTGTCGAGGCTGACCAGCGGCGCGTCGGGCGAGCACAGCCCCACGCCGCTGCCATCGGGGCCGGTCAGCGTCACTCCGCTAGCAGCCGCATAGATGTGGCGGTTGGCACCGGGCAGGATGTCATGCGCGGGATCCATCACCCCCAGGCTGCGCCCGACACATAACTGTGGCGACTCTATCCTGAATGACAGCCCGAGCCAGTCGGCTTCAGGCCAGTTGTCCCTGGCCTTGTCGTGAATGGTGAGTTCCAGATCCACACAGGGTATATTCTGATAGAGTGTCACGCGCAGGCTGGTGGCCGGCAGATGATTGGCTGGATCTCCCGGCATATCCATGATACCTGTGCTGCTTACCGCGTTATGAACGACCCGCAGTGTGCCATTGCGCGGCGAGGCGACGCGGTAGGGCACCTGACTTGCTGGCGGCAGGCCGGGTTTGCTCATGCCGGGATGCAGGGTGTCACCCCAGCGGCCGGCCTGATAGTCGCGGCAATACTTGTCGGTTTGATTGCGGTCGAAGCGTTCATTGATATAGCGGCCAGCGCCCCAGTCAGCAGCCGGGTCTATCCATTCTCGGCCGCCGCGCTTGTCCACAAGCGAGCAGATCGTGCCGCGCGCGGGATCCAGCGTGATCTTGTAACAGTCATTTTCAAGAACCTCACCGGCAGCGGCTGTGGTGGTTGCATCAGGCACTGGCGCCGGGACAAATGTCTTGTACCCGCTGGCGGGGATATCGCTGGCCAGAAAGCAACCGTCGGCAACCGGAATAATTTTCCCGGTGGATAGATCTTTGAGCGCGGTGACAGAGGTCTTGACTGTGACCATTCCCGAGCGCTTCCACGGCAGCGGGTTATATACCACCACACGCATGCCGTCGCATTTCACAGCGTGGGCCAGCGCGGCCAGATTGGCGTCCACCACGGGTCTAACGAGTTTTTCCGCGGTGCGGATGTAATCTGTCTTATCCTCCCAGGATGCCTCCAGATCCTTGAACTTGTCTGGTGGAAGTTGTTGGAAGGCCGCCCCATAGGTGTCGGCACTCGCGCTGCCTCCCCAGGTGTGCTCGCTATACAGCAGACTCTGCTCATAGGCCTTGGCGAGGTCATTGGCTGCATCGGGAACCTCCACTTGCCAGGAGCGCAGCTCGGTGTTGAGTGTGCCGACCGTGCTCATGAGTGGGTTGATATTGCGGGCGCAGCGCACGCCGCGCGGATCGCTCATGATGCCATGGATCCAAGTGTCAGGGGCCTCACCTTTGACAACCGGCAGGGTGGGGTTTTCTGCCAGGATGGCATTGGCAAAATCCTCCATGCGGCCCATGCGCACATTGACTCCGGGGGGCAGCTTGTCCGCTGCTTCGGAAAACAATGCTCGGATATCGTTAGGGCTAGGCGGCCCGGAATTGTCCGGTGTGACGATGATTGCCACCCAGGTTTTGTATGGCCACCCGGGTGGTGGCAGCAGACCGTGGCCAATCCACGGATCGTCATTAGAGAACCACTTGTTCAATGCCGTGCAGGTCCCATAGATGGGTGAGTAGAACGTGAGCACGCGTGAGCCGTCTGGACCTTCCCACCAGAACAGCGACGGGTATTTCACAAAGCCGGAGGGCCAGTTGCACCCGATGTGCATGAATTTCACCCCGGCATTGGCTAACACGGTCGCTAGCACCCTGTCGTGCGATGGAACGTCGGTCATCTTGCCCGCCTCCGGCAAGGGTAGCCCGTATTTGCGGCTCACCAGTGAGGAAAAGGCGAAACAGCGTGCGTATGCCTCTGGTTCCACGAACTCGGACTCCAGAGTGAATGGCAGTGCATGGGTCACAAACCGGCCGGATGTCATCGCCTGATCGAGGCGCCGCCGACGCTCCGGCGTTTGCCGCGGCCAGTCTTCCAGCACCTTGGCCATCACCCACCCCGGTGCGGTCCACGCAAACTGCTGCGCCTTGGGCATCGTGGCCGACGCATCCATCAGATCGAGCGCACGGTCTATCATGGTCGTCCGATAGTATGCCAGCAGATCCTTGACGCGGTGGGTATAGCCAATGTCAAAATGCGTCTTGCAGACAACGATGATTTCCTTGACGGCAGTCGGTGCCAGTTCCTGACCCGGTCCCTCTGCCGGTTGCGCAGCCAAACCCAGCGAGGATGACAGACACAGCACCCACCCCCCAAGGAGAGTGGCGTTTTTGAGGCAATGTGACAAATTCATAAGGTGCTGTTAGTTATCTGTGGAAATGGCAACCCTGGATCAGTGAGGGAAGGCGGGGGTATGGGCAAGTCACCCATGTGTCGGAGAGGTAACATTACGCAAGAGGGAGGGTCAAACTCTCAAATGGGCATCTCACGCCAGCCGGGCCACTTAGCGGGAACAGTTCCAGGGTCTGCCGACTATTTCCAGCTCGCCTTGTTCACTCCGGTATGCAATGAAACCACATCCCCAAGGAACCGGATGTGATCATTGCCTCGTCCAGGTCAGTGGGGGATATTAGTCATAATCACCAAATCACCTTGAAAACAATCATGTCGCACATCCTTTTCAATCTGGCGGCCGGGCTGGCTTCGATCACTGTTGCTACTGCGGCGGAGACAAATCCGCTGCCAAGCGAAGGCACAGCCGCCGGTCCCAATTCCAACCACATGCCCGGGGTTGATGATAATGCGTGGCAGAAACTTTCACTGCGGCAGAAAATCGGCCAGACCATGCTCATGCTCCCCAATCGCAAGGCGGAGCTGGAATTGGGTGGCGGGTCGCTCAAAGGATTTTTCGAGCGTTACCCGGTAACCGGATTTTTCCTTGGGTGGAAACTTTTCGATGGCGTTGCGGAAAGCGACCACACGGCGCATGTTTTGAAAAGCGTTGCGGAGTATCAGGGGGCCAGCGCGCTGCCGTTGATTTTTCAGGAGGACTACGAGACCGGGGTGGATCTGCCGGGAATGACGCCGTTTCCGCGCGAGATGGCGGTGGGAGCCGCCCACTCACCCGAGCTGGCCTATCAATACGGCAAAGCCGTCGCGCTGGAAGCCCGCTCCGTCGGGGTCCAGTGGGTGTTGCACCCGGTGGCGGATTTGAATCTCAATCCACGCAATCCCATCACGAACGTCCGCAGCATATCCGATGATCCCGACCTGGCCATCCGTCTGTTGACCCAGCAGATCCGCGGATTGCAGGAGCAGGGAGTGGCGGCGACCATCAAGCATTTTCCCGGCGACGGCGTGGATTACCGGGATCAACATCTCCTGACGTCCTGCAATTCCCTGACATGGGAACAGTGGCAAAAAAATCACGGCAAGGTTTTTCAGGCGCTCATTGATGCCGGCGTGGATGTCATTATGCCGGGTCATATCACCTTGCCGGCTTTTCAAAAACAAAAGTTGAACGGTTTTCTGCCGCCCGCAACGCTGTCCAAGGAACTGCTAACCGACCTGCTCAAGGGGAAGATGGGTTTCAAGGGAGTGATCGTGTCTGATGCCATGGTGATGGGCGGGTTTCGCGGCTGGTATCCCACGGCGTTAGAAGGGGAGATTCAGAGTTTCCTGGCCGGCACGGATGTGCTGCTCTGGCCGTCCTATGAATACATGGATGAGATGGAGCGGCGCATTCTTAAAGGTGAAATCCCCATGCAGCGCCTGGATGACGCGGTGGCCCGCATTTGGGCCTTGAAGAATAAACTTGGCCTCCTCGCTCCTAACAGAGAACTGATCCGCCCCATAAGCGATGCGGAAAAAACCGCGGCGGCTGATGCCTCACGCAACCTTTGCGAGCACGCCATCACCCTTGTCAGGGACCGGGAAAAAGCACTGCCTCTGGATCCCAAAAAAGACAAAAAAATCCTACTGGTCGGGCTGGCGCCCATCAGCCGCAAGGGCGGTCAGGGCGGGTTGGAATTGTTGCCCCAGTTGAAGGCACAGTTGGAAAAACGAGGATTCCAGGTGGATTACCAACATGACATCCTATACGAAACCCAAGCGTGGACCGAGGATTTCACCAGTCGTTATGACCGGATTATTTTTGCCGCCATCCGCGTGCCGCACAGTCCCTTTGGCACGATTGATTTCTATGACGACGAAGCCCAGACCGTCTGGGCCATCAACTCGATGCCCAAGGACAAGATCGTTGTCATATCGTTTGGCAGTCCGTATCTCGGCGACCAATATTTCGAGAGGGTGAACACTTACATCAATGCCTACTCCAACGACCCGATGATGTATTCCGCCGCGGTCAAGGCCTTGTTGGGTGAAATCCCATTCCAGGGAGTATCGCCTGTGAAGCTTTCGCAGAATGCCGCTAATCCGTGAGAAGAGGAAGATTTACCGCGAAATCGCAAAGGGCGCGGAGGAAGATAGAATTTGGGTTTGATGAGGTGATTAAGCGCATTGCCCCTCAAGGTGCTAGGGTGCTTCTATTCGTTGAAAGATTGGCACTTTAGCAGCGGTAGAGTGTTTCGAATCTCATGAAACACTCCATTATTCCCATATTAGCTATCGCCATGCTTGCGCCATTGGGCGTGCCACAGCTCACCGCGGCGCCGCAGATCATCGAGGCATCCGATCCAGTGCGGCCGGATGAGGCGGTGTTGGTCATTGGGGAGGCGTTTGGCAAGGATGCGACGGTGGAGCTGGCAGTCCTACCTGAGAAAGCGGCGTCGGTTCCGCTAGATCAGGCTACCCCTGAGCCGCTGCAATGGGAGAAGATCCTGCCGCTGCAGTGCGATAACAGATCATTGAAATTCGTGGTGCCCAAGACGTGGAAGCAGGGCGTGTGGGTGTGCCGCGTGCGGCAGGGCGCGGAGGTTTCCAAGCCGGTGATACTCAACGCGCCGGACGCGTGGTGGTGGAACGGCGACGAGGGGGAGACCGCCACGCCTGGCGGTTGGCTGAGGGTGTTCGGGAAGTCGCTCAACTTCGGCGGCGCCAGCCGCGTGACGCTGCGCGCAGTAGATGGCAAAATTATCACTCTATCAGACAATAGGCCCAGCCCCTACGCGCTGGCGTTTTCCTTGCCCGCCGATCTGGCGGCAGGCGATTACCAGATGCGGGTGCACAACGGGATGGGCGGCGAGTCAGGATGGAACAGCGCGGGCACGGTGATCATCCGACCGCGGACTGAATGGAAGAAGGATGTGTTCAACGTGAAGGACTACGGGCCGGATCCGAGTGCCGCGTTGTTGGCGGCTTTGGACAAGGCAAAGGCCAATGGCGGTGGCATCGTTTATCTGCCACGTGGCCGTTATGAGGTGAAATACACGCTCGTTATCCCGCCCAATACCGTGCTGCGGGGCGAATCCATGGATCTGGTAAGCCTGTGCTGGCCGGACTTTGACAAGCCGCCAGTTGACCTGATAGACGCGTCGGACTTTGGCATCGAATCTCTCACCCTCTACTGCCTGAACCATGTCAATGTGGTCTCTGAGGGGTATGCGTCCAAAAGGGCCATCCTGCGTCACGTGAGAATCCGTGCTAACAGTTACTTTATGATGGAGGAACAGAACAAAGAGTTCCGCGGGCGCCACGGGCCGCTTAACCGGGACGGGATGGGGGCTGCGGTGTTGTTGCGTGGCAGAAATTATGAGATCACGGATTGTGACATATACGGCAGCGGTTACAGCGTGCGCCTGCTGATGGCCAAGACCGGCATCATCGCGCGCAATAAGTTGCATTATGGAGCGTGCGGATACGGGATAGAGAACCCCGAGCGCTGCATCTTCGAGGACAACGTGGTGGAGGGCGCCAGCCTGACCTCCGCGGGCAACGGCTTTTCCACGTTCTGGAGCACCCGCGCATGGCATGCATATTTCGCTCACAACCAGGTCCGGCAGGTTTATGGGGGCGACCGTGAAATGATGACGCTCGATCTGGGCCCCGCCGCATATAGCGGAGCCATCGCCAAGGTTTCCGGCACGTCACTCACTCTGGCCAATGACCCTGTATTCCAGGATTTCACCCCTAAGCCCAGCACCAATTTCACCAACGGCGCGGTGCAGATAATTGACGGAAAGGGCACTGGCCAATACCGGTTCGTGACAGCTAACAACGGTCGCGAATGGCAGGTGGACCGCCCATGGACGGTGGAGCCGGACAAGGACTCGCGGGTCACGATATGCGCGTTCCGTGGTCTGAACTTGTACGTTGGAAACACCTTTGAGGACGGAGGCGCGTGCCAGTTATACGGTGCCGCGCACGACAGCATCGTGGCTGAAAACAAGGGCTCACGCATGAGTGGCTTCTCGGTGTGGGGCCTCCGCATCCCCCAGTGGAACGAGCAGCCGTCATGGTTCTGCCAGTTCCTCGACAATGAGATCCTGGTGGGCAACGCTTATGGAATGAGCTCCTCGGGATTCGGCACCGTCCCCTTCGACGAAACGAAAACCTATGACCTTCCGCTGGTTAGCGGCGCGATTTTCCGCCGCAATGTCTGCCAGAACAACGCCTCATTCAGTCTCGGCGGCCTTACCACTGACACCATCGTGGAGCACTGCACCGTGCACCATGCGGAATATGGTATCCAGAGCAGCGCCCACAGCAAGGGTGTGCTCCTGCGCGAAAACACCTTCGAGGATGTGGTATCACCCGTTAAAAACGGGAACTGATTTGATGGAAATGTAAGAAATCAGAGCATCACCTGCCACGGCGCGCCTGCGCTTTTTTGGCTGCCAAATTCGGATCTGTTTCGGTGGTTTTGACCACGATCTCGCAAGCTTGCGTGATGGGCAGTGGATCCGTGGTGATGATGTTCATCATGTTGTCCGCGTCGTATGCGCATGCCGCCTTGTGCCCGTTGACAGTAGCCGCGGAGGCCTTGGTAGTGTCCGGTAGTTCGATCTGATAGGAGCGGCGGGCTGGCTGCCCGGCATAGGTACCCTTGGCCGGGCCGATTTTGACCGTGATGACATCGCCCTTGCGCTGATAGCTCAATGCGGTAGTGGCGCATGCGTTCTTCATATAGCCTTTGCTCTGGCCGTCATCCTCGTAGAGCGAGGCGAGCCCGGCATCGCCCGGATAACAACGGACGATCAATTGGTCAAGCGGGGTGGTGGTCATGCGCGGGCGGTATGGCTGCATGGGGATGGGTGTGCCCGCCTTGGCGTATAGCGGAATCTCATCGATAGTCGCAGCCACAGTGACGGTATTACCACCGACGAGTTTTTCCCCCGTCATGAAGTTGAACCATGTCCCTTGTGGGAGCCAGACTTTCTGCTCTGCCACCAGATTGGGTCCGGTACCCGGGGACGCAACCGGAGCGGCTAGCAGCGAATCCCCAAACATGTATTGCTGCGGGTTCTGATAGGCCTCCTCGCTGCGTGGGTAGTCGATATACATCGGGCGCACTAGAGGCACAGTCTGGTCATAGCACTGGCGCACGCTGGTGTAGATATACGGCAGCAGCTTTGCCCTCAGGTGATAGGCGGTGCGCATGCTATTCTCGAACTGTTCGCCCCACAGCCAGGGACGCCTGTCGAGTTTATCGCCGCAGGAATGGACGCGCAGTGACGGCGAGAGCGCACCGAACTGGGCCCAGCGGGTGAACATTTCAGGATTGCGCTCGCCAGAGAAGCCGCCTAGGTCGTGCGCCCAGAAGAAGCACCCCGCATTCCCGGATGTGGCGGTGAAGGGGATCTCGAACGCCAGCATTGGCCATGTGGCTTGGGTGTCGCCGGAAAACTGGATAGGATGGCGCTGGTCACCCCAGCCGCCCCAGCGGCTGAACCCCTGCCCGCGGCGCTCACCGCTTGCGGAGTGTTCGTAGTAGAGTTGGTTTAACCAAGGCAGGTGCTTGAGCCCGGGCACCCCATAGACGAAGTTATAGACATAGTCCTGCTGCCAATCGACCCACCAGAAATCCACCCCCTGTTTTTCCAGTGGCCCCAGCGCGGTCTTGAAGAAGGCGTTCATGTAAACCGGATCACCGGCATTAAAGGGAGGATTCGGGCGCGTGCCTTTGGGTAGCATGCTCATGAATTCCTGATAGTGGTCCTCATGCTCGCGCATCCCGTCGCACGGGTGGTCGTTCAGGGTGACAAAAATCCCGTCGTCCTTGAGATCCTTTAGCAGCTTGGTGGCATCAGGAATCAACTGCTTGTTCCAACTATATCCAGTCCAGCCGAGGGTCCAGGCGTGGCCATAGCCGGTCTTGGCATCTGCCTGATTGTGCCAGCCCATGTCCATCACCAAGATGTCCAGGGGGAAGTCGTGGTCCTTGTATTCCTGAACGATCTGCCGGAACTGATCAGCGGTGTAGTCGTGCCACCGGCAATACCATGATCCTAGTATATGTCGGCGCGGCATCGCGGCCTTGCCGGAAATAACAGCCAGTGACTGCATCGCCGCCTTGTAGTCTTCCCCATAGGCAAACAGATACCAGTCGCGGTCGGCGGTCACGGGTGATTCCTTGTCCTTGCCTGCTGATCCCTGCGGTTGCCCGCCGGGGCGCTGCACGATCCCGAAATCTGTCAGCAGGGCGCGGCCCGAGTCATTCACCACATGCCACCCATCGCGTGAAAGCAGCCCATCAGTTACAGTATTGGGCCCGGCCCAACCGTCCAGCGTGGCCACCGGGCCGCCCAGATTGCTGGTGCTTGGGCTGTCGGCGTTCCATTCCACATCTTTATCGCCGTTTTTGAAGGTAACCTTGAGGTTGGCGGCACTGAAGGCCTTGCCGTCAGGTGTGTAGATGAGATGCAGCTTGCCAGTGTCTATCGTCAGAGTCTTCCCGTCCTGGATGATCTTGGCATCGGCGCAGCGGGCGGCACGGTCGTTTGCAAACAGCGTCTCCTGGTCCACGAACTTCGCGGCATATTCCATGCGGATGCAGATGGGCGTGATCACTGTGAATCGCGCATTGCCCATGATGGCCTGACCGGGGGTGGCTGCGGGCTCTTGGTTCGCCCACACAAGGGCCGGTGCTGACAGCAGGATCAGGGGGATAAGAGTTTTCATGAATGGATGGGAATTTTGCCGGGGACACATACTGACGGCTTGAACAGGAAATATCAGATGCTGGTCTTGCCACAGATTGGTAATCAGGCCGCCTTGCTGCGACAAGCTCTTTCCAGTGCTCTCCCAGCAGGGGAGTCCGGAGCGGAAGGGGCGGGGCAACAGGGGAGGAATCCATCTGTGGGCAACACGACGGGCCACTTACTATGGGGATGGTTTTATGAGTCCCAAGACTCTGCGGTATCAAGGATGGCGCGTGCCATGGAAACTCCACATTACCTATTCTACCCTTTTGAAGGAATAATACTTTAGTATGATTGATGTCCAGAGTCTCTAGCAGGATATTTCTCGATGCTGGATTCAATTTCCCAATTGCCATTGGAAATATCCCACAATTCCCCTTGAAATTTGTCTGTGTATTTCTGGGAACTCAAAAAAAAGCTTGCAATTGCTGGCGAGGGGGCGATTTTCGCAACAATCCTTTTTGCATCAATGACAGTTTCAAAAAGCTATTTGTATTAGCCAGCTGTTATTAAATCCCCCAATCAGAACTGATTTTATCGTCTAATCCCCACAACTACCCAAATAATGAAATCCAAATACAATCGACTGTCCCGTCTGAATCAAATCGTCCTCGCCTTGGCCGCCACTGGCGCGCTCATGTCATCCGCATACGCCACCACTACTTACACGTGGACTGGCACGACCTCCGGCAACTGGAGTGACAGCACGAAGTGGGACACCAACGGCGTTCCGGCCTCTGATGTGACTAATTCCCTTGTGGCCTTTAACCCGGGTGCGACGTATAGCGTCACACCACAAGTTAACAGCGCTTGGAACACCACCGGTTCCGGCTCAATCAACAGCCTGAGTTTCAGCACCGGCACCGTCACCCTGACCAACGGTTTGGCTGGTACCAACCTCACTCTCGGCAGCGGCGGTTTCACCAACGCCACCACCAATAACGCCGCGATCAACTTCGCCAACGTCGCCGGAGGTACCCTCACCACCGCTGGCAGCCAGACATGGAACATCAACACGGCAGGCACCAACAACAAGGGATTGACCTTCTCGGGTAACCTAGTGGCCGACAACTCCGCAGATGTGCTGACCGTCAATTACGGTTTATGCAGTTACAGCGGCATCACATTTAACGGGGCATACACCACGCCATACAGTGGCTCATTGCAGACAGGATCCGTTGCAAGCTTGGGTACGGCACAGACCTACTTCAGCCAACCTCGTTCCGGCAATTTCGACCGCTTCGCCAATCTGATCATCGACAACGCCACCCAGGATAAATCCCAACGCGTCGTGTTTACCGGTGCGGCAGATGGCAATAATGTCACCACCAACATCACCTTCCAGAACTTCCTGAACAGCTCCAATGGCCGGGCCATGCTTCTAGGGTGTCCCTATTACGGCAGCCCCGCTGGTTCACTTGCGGTTTCCTCTGTTCATCTTGGCTTCAATCTTAATTTCACCGGCACCTTGAGCGGTGCGCTGGTGGGTAAGACAAACGGTAATCCGCAGTATTCAGTAGTCGAGTTGGACAGCAATGGGGGTGCATATACCCTTTCGGGCAACAACAGCTCGCTGACCATTGACACCAACAATGTGGCCCAAAACAAGGGGGCCTTTTCAATACTTGGCTTTGGTGTCGCCAATAACACAAATGCCTTGGGCTTGAACAACAGCCTGGGCGTGAATATCGGCCAATATAACGGCGCCGTGCCCTACGGTCGCGCTGGCCTACTCGCTACGCCCGCCGCCAGTCCCATCAACGCTGACATAGCGGTAAACGGCAATTCCTTCACCAATGCAGGGGTGTCTGCTCAGCCCGGCTTCGCCTGCGTCGGTCTCTTGCCTACTGCAGCCAACACCGACTCCGTGACCTATAACGGCAATGTCTATAGCCGGGGTTATGGCTACGCCCAAAACACGATTCGTTTTGTGACTGGATTGGTCAATGATTCCAGCCACGGCGGAACCCTCATCCACACTGGCAACATCCAGGATCTTGTCCAATACGGCTACTGGGATACGAACTTCACGGCTGCAGTGGAATCGCCTGTGCAGTATTTGGGCACCGGCACATTCCAAGTCAACGGTGCTAACGTCTATGTCGGTGACACTTCCATTCGTAGCGGCACTGTGCTGGCTGGCGACAACGCCTCGGCTGGCTTCTCTCTGCCTGTTAGTGGCACGGGTGGCACCATGCCGAAAGTAGGCACCGCCGCCAGTGCGGGTGCTACATCCATCACCCTGAACGCCACGCCTGGCACGGCTGGTTTGTATGTGGGCCAGCCCTTCGGTTGCGTTCAATTTGGTTTCGCATCAGGCACCAGAATCACTTCAATTAGCGGCAATGTCATCGGCTTGTCCCACCCACTGATCGGGGCTGTCGGTGTCGGTGTCAGAGTCCCGGCGGGCGGAGCCTTCGGTTTCCATAACACTGCCATCAGCCTAGGCGACAACGTGCCCGCTGTGCAGAATGTCAAGGCGGCGTCTAGGGACTACAATGAGTACCCCACTATCGTCAGTTGGACTGCAGGCGTTTATACGTTTAGTGGCAGCAATGGCACGACACTCGACGGACAGGCCCTGAGTGTTGGCGATCTGGTTCTGATTTGGGGGCAATATGCCAACACTGAAAGAAACGGCGTATATCATGTTGACAGCACCACCCAGTGGAGCCGTGCGTCGGGTTGGGACACCACCACGGCCATGCTGGCCAAGATGGGGTCGCGCATTCATGTGACCAACGGCTCTACTTGCGCCGGTTTTGATTTCGAGCTGGCACCTGTCAACATCAACTCCGGTGTGACCTGGACGATCAACTCGGTCGCCGGTGGTGCCGCGGCAAACAGTGCCCCTGTGGCCTTTGTGCCTGATGTGGGCAGTCCGAACGTGGCCATTCTAACGAATGGTGCCTACACGATCGCTCGCCCGATCAATGTCACGAACAACCAGTCCACCGGCACGAGCAGTCTCGGCGGTAATACCTCAGATTCATCGACCTTCTCGGGTCTGGTGACCTTGAGCAAGGACTTGACAGTCACGGCTGCAAGCAGCGGCACGGTCACCTTCTCGGGTGATATCACCGGTTCCAACAACGTGACCAAGGCGGGCTCTGGCCTAGTGAAATTCAGCACTGCCAAGTCCTACACCGGCACGACCACTGTGTCCGCTGGCACCCTGGAAGTGGATAATACGATTGCCTCCGGCGGAGTCAGCGTGGGCACTGGAGGCACCCTCCAGGGCACTGGCATCATTACCAACACGCTCAGCGTGACTGGCACGGGTGTTGTGTCACCGGGCTTGGTAGCAGTGGGCGCCTTGTACGCCGGAGATACCACCATCTCCGGCCATCTGGCCGCGAACGTGGACGATTTGTCTGCCAATGAACTGATTAGCACGGGCACCATCAATCTGGCAGGTGGCACTGTGGACGTCACAGTAGGCGGCGGCGGTTTCACGCAGCCCTACTATGTGATTGCCGCAGCCAGCACCATCACTGGCACGCCTAGCGTGACCACGGGTTACACCCTGACTAACACTGGCACCGAATTGCGCCTCAGCCTGACTCCCACCACCCACAGCATCAGCGGCACGGTAACGCGCAGTGGTTCTGCTCTGTCCGGTGTGACGGTGTCTGACGGCACTCGCACCGCCACCACCGATGGCAGCGGCGCATACACCATCACCAGCGTCCCGGACTCGGCCACCTACACGGTGACACCTAGCCTGACGGGCTACACCTTCTCGCCAGCCAACCAGTCGGTGACGCTGAGCGGATCGGATGTGACTGGCATAAACTTCGCCGTAGCCAACGCGTATGGCAACTGGGCCACCATCCATGGCCTCAGCGGAGCAGATGCGGCCACAACTGCCAACCCGAGCCATGACGGACTGAGCAACCTGGTAAAATATGCCTTGGATCTGAATCCGGCGGTATCGGCCCAGCCAGCTGGCACCTTGAGTGGCAGCACTCTGAGCTTCACCAAGGGAGCGATGGCCAAGGCTGACAGTAACCTAGTTTACTCCATTGAGGAGTCCACGGACCTGACCACATGGACAGCTCCCACGGGCAGTTCCCCGTCTGGATCGGTTTCGAACTTGACCAACACCATCACCTACACCTTCCCCAGCGGACAGACCAAGGTGTTCGCGCGCCTTAAAGTGGTGCAAAACCCATAAACCTGTTTCGTAAGACAGACACCAGAGAGGCGTCGGGCATTCAGCCCGCCGCCTCTTCTGTGTTGATGGGATACTGCCCTTGGCGCACGCAGGAAATAAGGAATCACGATTTTACTGTCGCGTCTTTTCACGGCCAGACGAAAACGGGACCCCTGGATACATCGTCGTGGTATCACGTATTTTTTGGTGGGCATCTACCACCGTCTAGCATATTTTGCGGAGTAGGCACTGCTTTGTCTGTCTGCCACCACTCCATGATCGATCCAAAATCCAGGTTCCGAGTGTTCCGGAACCGATTCACCCGCGCCGTCACGTGGGGAGTCGGATGGGTGGTGGTGTGCCTACTCACGGGCACTATCCTAGCCGAGGAATCTGCTCCGCCGCTGACCCACATCGCTGATGTGCTAGCCTTGCCTAGAGAGCAAGCTGCTCTCGCTGTGACGGTGCAGGTTAGTGGCGTGGTCACGTGGCAGGGGCATGGGCTCAATTTCACCCTCCAGGATGAGTCGGGCGGCATCTATGTCAGTGTCAATGAAGCCATTACCACGCACCTCTATCACAGCGATCAGGCGCTGCTGCGTTCGATTCATGAAGGCTCGGAAGTCGAGGTGACGGGCTGCAGCAATCAGGGAGGCCATGCCCCAAACCTGTTGCCTGTAACGCTGCGGGTGCTTGGCCACCGACCGCTGCCGCAGGCCGTGCCGATTGAGCGGGTCAGTTTCTTCAAAGGGGCCGATAGTTGTCGGCGCGTCGAGGTGCGTGCAGTGGTGCAGTCCTATCAGAACTTGGGTGACCACTATACGCTATTGTTGAATGCTAATCCGGGCGTCATTTTCTCTGACATCTCGCCATCGGTGTGCGCGGATCCGGCCAAGCTGGTGGATGCCGAGATACGGATGCGAGGCGTGGCCACCGCATACTACAACACTCGCGGCGAATTCAGCACCCCCCGGATCAACACTAACATACCCGAGGATCTGGTGGTGGAAAAACCCGCCCCGGCTATCGATGCAGTGCCGCAGGTCTCGCTCGGTCACTTGCAGTCGTTTACGCCCCATCCCTTGGGCCCACACCGGGTGCGCGTGGAAGGCACAGTCATCTTTTCCCTGCCGGAGCAATTTCTTTATCTCCAGGACGGGGTGCATTCGGTGCGCGTGGAAACCAATGCACAGACCCAGTTGCAACTGGGCGATCGCATTGAGGCCATCGGCTTTGTAGATATGACCCGCGATATCGGCATGCTCCGCGATGCCAGTGTGCGCCGGATTGGCAGCGGCAGCCCGCCTGAGGCCATTGACATTAGCCCAGAGGAGATCATCGCCATCAATCAACTTGCCGTGAAAACCGGCCACATGGCCGCACCTCATGACTTCGACGGCCATTTCATCCGCTTCCGCGCCCGTCTTCTCGCCGTGCAGACGGACCCCGCCAACCGCTTGGCTCCGTGCAGCTTGCTTCTCGAACGACCGGTGACTCGCGCCGAGGGTGCCAGCGGCCAAGTCATCCAGGCCGTGCTCCCGGGCCGCACCACCAGTGAACTTGCTGGCTTACAGTCCGGCAGTGAGGTCGAAGTCACAGGTCTGGCTCAGCTCACCTACGGCGAAGATGTCCGCTACCAACGCATGCCGACCGAAGTCGACTTGATCCTGCGCCGCGTGCAGGATGTGGTCGTCATTCACGCCCCATCTTGGTGGACGGTGCAACGTCTGGTCGTTCTGTTAGGGGTGGTAGCCCTGGTCCTGGCTGCCGCGATTTTCTGGAGCCTCCAGTTGAAACGCCAGGTGCGCCGGAAAACCCGCTTGCTGGCTAAGGAGATGAGCGCTCGCCGCGATGCTGCGGTTGAATTCCAGGCGACTTTGCGAGAACGCAATCTACTCGCCGCCAATCTGCACGATACGCTACTCCAGACCATGGGTGGTCTAGGTTTCCAACTCGAAGCCTGCGAGGTCGAGGCAGCATCCCTCTCGGCCCATGACCATCCACCCGTCCACCTCGCCTTCGCCCGCCGCATGCTGGATCACGCGGTGGATGAATTGCGCAACTCAGTCTGGACTCTCCGCAGTGTGCAGCTCGACGGTATGTCTCTGCCTGAGGCCCTTGAGGCGATCTCTAACCGCTTCGGTGCAGGGCGCGCAACCCAGATCGAGGTGCACGCTGACCCCATCCTTGCCCATGTGCCCAATTTCATCGCCGGCAACTTGTTGCTAGTCGCTCAGGAAGCCCTCCACAATGCACTCAAACACGGCTCGCCGCGCACTGTCACCATCGTGGTCCACACTTTGGATCACCCGCCCCGCGTCTCGCTCACCATCTGTGACGATGGCCTCGGTTTCAGCCCCGGCACCCAACTAAGCGCCGCAGACGGTCACTTCGGCCTGCTCGGGATGCGTGAGCGCATTGATCGACTCGCAGGCACTTTCCGTGTCCAGAGCGCACCGGGCCGAGGTGCTACTATCAGCGTTGAGGTGCCCCTCCACGCTTACGACCATGAATTGGCCGAACGGCCAATCGACAGCACCTCGCTGCCAATATAGAAAAGAACTGTCTTTTCGGTCTGCGCTTACTCCCACAGCTCCCTGTCCCATGTCCGCATCACTACCTATTCGTCTTATGCTGGTAGATGATCACGCGGTCCTGCGCGCGGGATTGGCCAACCTCCTCAATTCCGAAATCGGCCTGAACGTAGTTGCCGAGACCGATGACGGCGAAACAGCGCTCCTATTGTGGCGCCAGCACCGCCCCGACGTCACCTTGCTCGACATCAGCCTGACCGGCAGGGATGGGATTGAAACACTGTGTCTGTTGCGCGCCGAGTTTCCTGATGCACGTGTGCTCATGCTCACATCCTCGGAAGCATACGAGGATATCAGGCATTCGCTGAAGGCCGGGGCCTGCGGCTATGTCACCAAAAACGTCCGCCGTCCCGAACTCGTCGAGGCGATCCGTGAGGTCCATGCCGGTGGCCAAGCCATCGGTGAGCACGTCGCCCGCTTGCTCGCCAGCGAAAGTCCGCTACGGACGCTCTCGCGGCGCGAAGTCGAAGTGCTAGGCCTTGTCCGCCAAGGTTACACCAATGCCGAGGTTGGTGATCTGTTAGGTGTTTCGGAACGCACTGCCAAAGCCCACGTCGCCGCTCTGCTGGTCAAGCTGGAGGCTGCAGACCGGACTGAGGCCGTCGCCCGTGGCTTCGAACGCGGCTTGCTCAAAGCCTGAATGCAAAAATTGGCCGATCGGCCAATAGACGAATCTCGGGGAATTGCCATGTTGGTGAAGATTCGGTACCGCTCCCTGCATCAACCCATCGCTGGCCAACCGATCTGATTCCCGATCGGCAAACTGCTCCTGCGGATTTAGTTTTTTTGTATTCCCCAAGCACAGTTAAAACCCTGCCAAGTTAAGCCATTTGCCCCTGTTCATAACAATTTTCATCGCCCACCCCCTAAAACCAACCAAATAATGAAATCCAAATACAATCGACTGTCCCGTCTGAATCAAATCGTGCTCGCCCTGGCCACTGTCGGTGCGCTCATGTCCTCCGCCTATGCCACCACAACCTACACTTGGACTGGCACCACCACTCCTCAAAACTGGAGCGGCTCCTCAAACTGGGACACCAACGGCATTCCGGCGTCCGATGTGACCAACACTCTTGTGGCCATAAACCCGGGCGCTATTACGCTCACATCCATGGTGGATTCCGCATGGAATAGCACCGGTTCCGGCTCAATCAACAGCCTGACTTTCAGCAGTGGTACCCTCACCCTCACCAATGGTGCTGCAGGCACCAATCTCACACTCGGTAGCGGTGGTTTCACCAATAGCTCCGGCAACACTGCCACTATCAACTTTAATAACATTGCCGGAGGGAAGATCACCACCTCAGGTTCCCAAATCTGGTCAACTAACAGCAAGAGCTTCAGCTTCTCTGGAAATCTGGCAGCCACCTCTTCCAGTGACGTCATCACTGTCGATACTGGAACCAGCGCCGGCAGCGGTCCAGACGGCAACATTCCCGGGCAACGAGTCCTGTTCAACGGTGCCTACTCTACCGCACACACTGGTAGTCTGGTTTTCAAGGGAACCGCTGGCACAGCTGGCAATTCGCTGGTCTTCAACTCGCAGCGTTCAGGGGCATGGGACCGTTTTGCCAACATCACCCTGAACAACAACAGTACCTCCCAAAACATGTTCATGGGATGTGATGGCGTCGGCAACAACAATACATTCCCTGCCAATGTTACTTTCCAGAACTTTGTGGCCAGTACGAACAACCGGGCGATCATAGCCGGCACGTCCGGCAACTTCGGCAACCCGATGGGAACCGCAGCGGTGACTCCCGTGCATCTGGGTCTCAATTTTAACTACACCGGCAATTGGAGTGGTTCACTACTGGCCAAGACCATAAATGACCCAAGATATCCTGCGATCACTTTTTCGAACAATGGTGCCGCGATGACCCTTTCCGGAGACAACAGCGGCCTGACCATTGACGTCAACGACGTCCTGCACAACAAGACGACCTTTAGTACAACCGGTTTCCTAGTCGCCAATAGCGCCAACGCCCTCGGCCTGAACAACACCTTGGGAGTGAATATTAGCGGCGGTAGTAATGCCAATGTTCCCACCGGCCGCACGGGTCTTCTTGCCACGCCTGCAGCATCCCCTGTGCGTTCCGACATATCGGTCAGTGCCAGCCAATTCTCCAGCGGGGGGATTCCCGCTCAACCGGGTTTTGGATCCATAGGCCTGCGACCTGATGCGGCCAATACTGATACAGTCACCTTCAGCGGAAACATCTACAGCAACAGCTACTTCGCTCAGAACGCCATCCGCCTCGTTACCGGCCTAACCAATGATGCCTCCCATGGCGGGTCCATCATCCTCAATGGCGCTATTCAGGATTTTGCATACAATTACAATTACTCCAACTTCACCTCCAACTATGTGTCATCGGTGCAGTTCCTCGGCACGGGCACCTTTGCACTGAACGGTGCCAACACCTATGCGGGTAACACGTCCATACGTAGCGGCACCGTGCTGGTGGGCAGCAACGCCCCGGCGGGCTTCACCTTGGGAACGTCCACGACGCTGCCCAAAATCCCTGACGACTGGGCCACTGGCCCATGGACAGGATATACCACACCCATCGGCACCACCCAGATCTATCTCAGCTCTGTTACTGGTTTGTCTGTGGGGCAGCCGTTTGGCTCTGCGGCCATGGGTTTCCAACCAGGCACTGTCATCACCCAAGTCAATCTTACACCTAATCCGAATGTGGTCATTTCCAAACCCACTGTGGCGGCCATTACCAACAATGGTGGTGTACCCGTGGCCGCAGGCGGTGCGTTCGGCCTCACCAATACCGCTATCAGCCTGGGCGACACGGTGCCCACGCTGTTGACCGTCAAAGCGGCTTCCACTTGCTTCAATGCCAATCCTCCCGGCACGTCGTCTTGGGCGTCGGGTGTCTATACCTTTACCTCCGGCGGTAATACTCTGGATGGCGCGTCTCTGAGCATAGGGGACAAGGTTCTGTTGTGGGGTGCTTACTCTGCCACCCAGACCAACGGTGTGTATCAAGTTACCGATGCCACACACTGGACCCGCCTCTCGGGTTGGGATACTACGGCGGCTATGCTAGCCAATGTGGGATCTCGCATTCACGTGACCAGCGGCACGATCAACGCTGGCATGGATTATGAACTGGCTCCAGTCAATATCTCTTCGGGTACGAATTGGACCATCAATAATCCTGTCAACTCCACTTCTGCCGCAACCTCGGGTCCGATTGTATTCATTCCCGACGTGCCAAACCCTAATGTCGCCATCCTGACCAATGGTGCCTACACCATTGCCCGGCCCATCAACGTGACTAACAACCAGTCCACTGGGACGAGCAGCCTCGGCGGCAATACCTCGGATTCATCTACCTTCTCCGGTCTGGTGACTTTGAGCAAGGACCTCACAGTCACTGCTGCCACCAGCGGCACAGTGACATTCTCTGGTGATATCACCGGACCTAACAATGTGTCCAAAGTAGGTGCAGGCACCGTGAAATTCACCACGGCCAAGAGCTACACTGGCACGACTAGTGTGACGGCTGGCACCTTGGAAGTGGATAACACGGTGGCGTCCAGCGGCGTGACCGTGGGCAGCGGTGGCTCCCTTCAGGGTACCGGCACCGTTACCAACACGCTCAGTGTCACTGGAACGGGTATCGTAACTCCAGGTAGCAGCGGAACTGGCACTTTGACTGTCGGAAGCGGCAGCGCCATCTCGGGCCATCTGGCTGTGAATGTGGACGACCTGACTAACACTGAACTGCTAAGCTCTGGCACCATCAATCTGACAGGAGCCACTTTGGACCTTACAGTAGGCGGCGGCGGTTTCACGCAGCCATACTACGTGATTGCCCAAGGAAGCAGCATCACAGGCACACCAAGTGTGACCACGGGTTACACCCTGACTAACACCGGCACGCAACTGCGCCTCAGCCTGACGCCGACCACCCACAGCATCAGCGGCACAGTGACGCGCAGTGGTTCAGCTCTGTCCGGCGTGACAGTGTCTGACGGCACACGCACCGCCACCACCGATGGCAGCGGCGCATACACCATCACCAGCGTTCCGGACTCGGCCACCTACACGGTGACGCCTAGCCTGACGGGCTACACCTTCTCGCCAGCCAACCAGTCGGTGACGCTGAGCGGATCAGATGTGACTGGCATAAACTTCGCCGTAGCCAACGCGTTTGGCAACTGGGCCACCATCCATGGTCTCAGCGGAGCTGATGCGGCCCCAACAGCCAACCCGAGCCATGACGGACTGAGCAACCTGGTAAAATATGCCTTGGATCTCAATCCGGCGGTATCTGCCCAGCCAGCTGGCACCCTGAGTGGCAGCACTCTGAGCTTCACCAAGGGAGCGATGGCCAAGGCTGACAGTAACCTGGTCTACTCCATTGAGGAGTCCACGGACCTGACCACATGGACAGCTCCCACGGGCAGTTCCCCATCTGGATCTGTTTCGAACTTGACCAACACCATCACCTACACCTTCCCCAGCGGACAGACCAAGGTGTTCGCACGCCTTAAAGTGGTGCAAACCCCGTAAACCTGTCTCATAGAGCAGGCACTAGAGAGGCGTCGGGCATTCAGCCCGACGCCTTTTCTCTAACTCGAATTATCCTATCGTGTGGTTAGGCCGTTTGCCAAAATTCCTTGCGTAAAAAGTTAAATCTTGGCAAACACCCAATCAGGAAGCCTCAATTAGGCGGCATACTTTTGGCAATCGGTCTAAGATTTGATTTTCTTGGAACGGAGGACGAGAAGGGGAATGTTCGTCTGGTGTCTGACCTGGGTGATGGTGCTACCATGTAACAGATCGCCAAACAGGCGGTGGCCATGACTGGTCACGGCTATCAAATCACATTTTTCCGCATCGGCAGTTTTCAATATTTCGGTCGGTGGATTGCCGAGCGCCAGGTGAGTGGTGACTAGGAGATTTTTGGTGCGCAGGGATTCTGCGGTTCTTTCCAGGTAGGCTCGGTCATCTTTCATCTCCTCGGACTCGGCAAGTTCGAGCTTGTGGAAATTCCGCGCTGCCCAGCCATCCGCCACATGCAGGAGAAGAAGGGTTGATCCGAAGCGTTGAGCCAGTTCTGCAATGTGCGGCAGGATGGTCTCATCAGCCGGACCGTTTTCTAGGGCAACGAGGATTTTCTTATACATGGAGACAGGTTCAGGGTTTTACCGGGTTGGATTCATTGGCCTACGATGATACGCCAGGCTTCCTTGAGGGATTCAGGCAGGCTGTATATATCCATCGCGGTGATGACAATGGCACTAGCCCAGCCAAGAATCAACAGAATCCAACCGTTGCGCCACTGGCCCATGATTTTGCGTGACGAGGTGAAAACCAGCAGCGGAAACATGGCCAAGGGGAGAATGAGGCAGAGCAGGACCTGGCTCAAATTCACAAGATCGGTGACACTCCCGCTGCCACGGATACTGATGATGAAAATGGCAGGCACCACGGCTAGCAGGCGTGAAATCATGCGCCTTACCCATGGGCGCATGCGCCAGTTCATGAAACCTTCCATGACCACCTGCCCCGCCAGAGTGCCGGTGATGGTGCTGCTTTGGCCGCTGGCTAGCAGGGCCACAGCGAACAAGGTGCTGGCCGCCACAGTGCCTAGCAAGGGTGCCAAAGTCAGGTGGGCTATGCGAATCCAGTCGCTATCAGGAGTGAAGGTCACGACCTGCCCACCGGCCACGGTCACACTTTCCTTCCCATAGAACACCATCGCCGCCAGCACGAGAATGGCCGCGTTGATAAAGAAGGCTATCGTTAGTGCGACAACGGCGTCCACCGTGTTGAACTTGATGGCGGTGCGGATCGAGTTTTCATCTCGCCCAAACTTGCGCGATTGGACCAGTGCCGAATGCAGGTAAAGGTTATGGGGCATCACCGTGGCACCTATCATGCCAATGGCCACCACCATCATCCCTTCCTGCCGCAGATCCGGCCGAATGAGGGCTGAGGCCATTTCAGTGAAGGCCGGCTGAGTTTGTGGCAAAACAAAAATCTCAATGCCATAACACACACCGATGGTCAGCACGAAGACGCCGACTATCGCCTCGATCATGCGCATGCCCATGCCCTGCAATGAGAGCAGTAGTAGCACGTCAAACGCAGTGATGACAATGGCCCATGAAATCGGGATGTGGAATAGCAGATTCAAGGCCACCGCACTGCCCAGTGCCTCGGCCAAATCCGTGGCGATCACGGCGATTTCCATGGTGATCCAGTTGGGCCAGCGCATCCAGCGCGGGAAATAATCGCGGCTGCATTGCGCCAGATCCTTGCCGGTGACCACACCTAGCCTGGCGGAAATCACCTGTAGAAACACGGCCATGAAACTGGCCAGAGCCACCACCCAGAGCAGATCATATTTGAACTGAGCGCCGCCGGCAAGGTCAGTGCCCCAGTTGCCGGGGTCCATGTAGCCGACACTGATTAAAATAGCGGGCCCCGAGAATGCCTTCCATTGCCGCCAGAAGCCAGCCTTGGCATGAGGCACGGGCACGGTCTGATACGACTCCGGCAGGCTGTGGTTTCCGCCGTGTGAATCCTCCGTTGGGGAATCCTTATCCTCCTTATTCATTTATTGGTCGCGGAAAACTTAATTAGCCTCACCTAATTTGCAAGACAAAATCTTCCCGAATGATTTTATCGCTTACCCAGCCTCATTCACTCACCCGGTAAGCCTTCCCGGATTTTTTGGGAAAAATCCGGTGAATCATTGGCCGCCTGCGCCTTGGCATTGATGTGGGAGATGCGTTTCAGCTCCGCGAAGGGCATCGAATTATCGATGGAGCCGCGCTCATAGAGCAGTTCATCGCCATAGCCATTTACAAGCATGCGCCAGTCAGATTTTGGGCGCTCTGATTTTGGGCGTTGTTGGCGGATAGCAGTGGTGCAGTTATTAGTGATGGCATTATACCAGCGCGGGGTGGCATGCAACTCGTTGATGCTGCTGATGTATTCGAGGAAACTTTCCCGCAGTTTTGGTCCCTTGAGCCGATAGAGATAGGTGTCCTCGCCCTTGCGGTAATTTGTGCGCAGCCGGATCACATCGCGTTCGTCAGCCACCACATAGAATAACTCGAACTGCCGGTAGAGTCCGCCGAGTGCTGAGTATTCCTGCCCGCGCTTTGGACGGGTCTCAATGCTGAAGCACAAGTGGCCTTGCGGGCCGAAATCATAGGATATGATAGGATGGGCCATGAAAGGCGATCCCCACGTGTTGATGAAAATATCCATTCCCTTGAGATTGCTGAGATCCAGACGCCGCGTTTCGTAATGCGGGGTGAAATCAGTCTCCGTCCGGTATTCAAAGTTACGCACGTTGAATAGCGTGACGATGTTACCTTCAATCTCCGCATGGGCGGTGAGTGCGACTTCCGGCTTCCAGTCGCGGTATTGTCGGGGTTGCTGGGAGAGCCACCAGCCAAGGATCACCAGGACAACTATGGCTATGATCAGCTTTGCACGCCAACGGGGCCGCACGAAAATCGACAACAGCAGCACGACTCCGGCGAATGCCCATGCAGCCCAAGGCTGCTCACCAGTCCGGGGGAAGTCGAACCAAAGTGCTCCGAACGCCCAGGCTGAAACGATGAGTATCACCAGCCAAGTAAATGCCGCCCACAAGGACGACACGCACCTGAACAAACGCCCCCGGTTTTTTTCCTCTGCCATGCGAGTATATTGGGGGCTTTGGGCTGGATGGCAATTGCATTGTCAGTCGGGGATTACAATGCGGTTGCCATCAGGGCCGGGATCAGTTGGAGTGGCACGGGGCACCGTGATATTCCAACTCAAGCGGGTGACCTAGGATCACCCACGCACGGCGCAACTCCACCCTATCAGTGAAGAAGGATTTACGGTTTTTCTAAACGACTATTCACCAAATTATGTCCACCTCATCCCACTCATCACGTCTGTCAGTTTGCAGTTGGTCGCTGCAACCGGACTCCCCATCGGATCTCTTCTCCGCGCTCGATGCCATAGGAATCCGGCGCGTCCAGCTCGCACTGGATCCGCTGCGTGAGCAAGCGGACATCTGGGGGCATTTCGGAGTTGAAGCTGCGCAACGCGGCGTGTCCATCGTCTCCGGTATGTTTGGAATGGTAGGGGAGGATTACAGCACTCTGGAATCGATCAAGGCCACTGGCGGCGTTGTTCCGGACGGGACGTGGGAAGAAAACTGGCAGAATATCCAGGGGGTGGCGGATATCGCCGCTAGCCTGGGTCTCGATCTTGTCACTTTCCATGCGGGGTTCTTGCCGCATGAGGAAGGAGACCCGGATTTTTCCAAGCTCTTTACCCGCGTGTTGAGGATAGCCAACCTATTTGCAAAATATGACATCCATCTGGCATTCGAAACCGGCCAGGAAACCGCGGAAACACTGAAGTCATTTCTAATCAAACTCGGGCATCCGCTCGTCGGTGTGAACTTTGATCCTGCCAATATGCTGCTTTACGACAAGGGCGACCCGATTGCCGCGCTACGCACTCTTGCCCCGTGGCTCAAGCAATGCCACATCAAGGACGCGGTGCGCGCCACTACGCCCGGCTCATGGGGGAATGAGGTGCCAGTGGGCACCGGAGAAGTCGATTGGAAGGCGTTTTTCGAGACACTGGACGGACTCGGATACACCGGGGATCTATGTATCGAGCGCGAGGCGGGCGATCAGCGTGTGCTCGACATCATCAGCGCCAAGGATTACGTGGCCGGACTTGTATAATGGAAGTTTCACTGGCCTGACAAACCCATCACACATCATCTCATTCTTATGACTAACATCGGCATCATCGGCCTTGGCTTTATGGGTCTGGTCCATATCAGAACCTATCAGAAAATTCCCGGTTGTAAAATCGTGGCGGTAGCGGATGCGTTCAAGACGCCCATCGACGGAGTGATCGCGGGCGTGGGCGGCAATATCACTGACGGCGATGCGGTGCATCTTGGTTCGGACGTTAAGGTTTACAAAACCCCCGAGGACTTGATAGCCGATCCCAATGTGCATCTGGTGGATATCTGCGTGCCGACATCTGACCATGTCAGACTTTCAGTTGCAGCGCTTAAGGCTGGCAAGCATGTCGTTTGTGAGAAACCGATGGCGCGCAGCTCCGCGCTCTGCCGTGAGATCGTCGATGCGGCAGCCGGAGCTAATACCTATTTCATGCCGGCCATGTGCATGAGGTTCTGGCCCGGATGGGACTGGCTCAAGCAGGCCATTGATCAAAAGACCTATGGAAAGGTATTGGCGGCGCGGTTCAGACGCGTGTCCGGCCCGCCCGGATGGAGCCGCGGCAGTTATTTCAAGGGAACTGAATCCGGCGGGGGGCTCTTCGACCTGCATATTCACGACACAGATTTTGTCCAGCATTGCTTCGGACGGCCAAAGGCTGTTTTCTCGCTGGGACTGAGCCTTTTCAGCGGTGCAGTGGATCACTTGGTTACCCAGTACATCGTGGATGGCGGGGCCTGCGTTAGCGCGGAGGGTGGGTGGATCATGAGTGGGTCCTATCCGTTCACCATGACCTATACCGTCAATTTTGAAAACGCCACCGTTGAATTCGACATCTCACGCGGTGACGAGATGCTGAAACTCTATCGGGATGGCGAGCCCGAAGAGATCGTGAAACTAGAAGCGACGGATGGATACTCGGGAGAACTGGCATATATGGTCAGTTGCATTCAGAATGGCACCGCACCAGCCATTGTCACAGCGCGTGACGGCATGAGCGCCGTGGAAATCTGCGAGGCGGAAGAACAATCCGTGCTGACGGGAAAAATCGTCAGTCTTTGCGAATAATACCGCCTCTTCCCAGACCATATAGGTTTAGAAAAAGTCCCCTCAACACCTTTCATGTGGCCTTTTGATTCCTGCAGTAAAGCCAAGCTTATCGGCTTTGCTTTTCTTCACTGTGCCCACCGCTCCGCCAATAAAACCCACGAACATGCACACGATCAAGAGGATCCCGTGAATGTCTATGTTACCCAAGGATACATAAATCAACATGACAATTCCGATGAGTAGGAGTGCGCAACATGTCCAAAGAAACGCGTCGTTTGCTTGAATTGCAAGCTGCCTCCATTTTGAGAATTCTGCCGGGTCTACGCCAGGATAATCCGAAATAGTCAGCCGACGGAGGATTTGATGACTCCGCGCGAGTCTGATTATAATTACGATTGCTATGTATGGAATCCCGAAGTTTTGAATCCAGTAGTTTTTCATCGACTATATTTCACGTATTCACCGCTATGAGATTTTTTTAAAGAAAAGTGACAGGAACGTTATATGCATAGAATCTGAAAGCGGATCCGGCAAACAGTTATTTACAGAGGTTATGGGAATGCTCCCGCGTGCGTGTCCTGCAAATCCGGCAATATCATTTGGCAAGCGATCTAAAGATCCCAGGACGGTCCGTTTGGATCAAGTTCCAGCATCTTTGAGATGTGGCTGGCGGCTAGTTCGCCCATGGTTTCACATGAGGAGTAATCATGGGTGTTGTGCATGCGGTCCAGGTCTCTGGCTAGCGCGGCCACATGAGAGCGCGGCGCTATTTCCTCGCGGCGCATAATGCCTAGCAGGGCACGCAAGCGTCCGCTCTCAACTTTGGCACGGCGGGCCATCTGGGCATGTTCCTCTGCCACGTATTGGTCAATACTGGTGCGGTTGAGCACCTCAAAGGCGAGCCGTGTGACAGCGCGGTTGGATTTGAAACGGTAGGCATGATAGACGTTGCCCTTGCCCTCGTAAGACTGCTGATCGAAGTCGATCGCTCGCACGCGGTATTGAACCTCCTCGAAATCCGGAGTGATTTCCACCACGTAGTTGACGCTGCGCATGTCGCCTAGCAAACGGATGAAACAGCGCTCGTTGAACTTGGTGAATTCCTTGGCGATGCGGACCTTGTTGAGGCCAGGATGGTTGAGGTATTCCCGGACAAACATGTCACCGGGGACACCGGCTATGTGTTCTTCAATGAGGGTGTTGCCATTAACCAAATAACTGATGCGGTCCGGCGATAGAATGTGTTCAAGTTCCAGTCCGTAGATGCGCGAGGCATCGGCATGTTTGACGTAGAAGTAGTCAGAGTTGTCGTTGAACAGGTTGGTGATACGGATGCGGAAGGGCTTGGAGTTCCCGAAATCGCCATAGTCGATTCGGTCCACAAGCAAGTGTTCGTGTTGTTTAGCGCCTGCTCCTAGCTTGAGTTCGGTGTAGATTTGGGTGAGGCGTGGGCGGAGTTCCGCAAAAACGTGTGGCGGATACATGACGGTGAGCCAGAGCGTTTCGAGACCACGCGGGTTCTCGTAGGGCATGGCACCGGTAAAACGGCTGAGATCATTGTAGATCTTGGGGATATCCCGCTGGCGTTCAAAGTGATAGAGATACTGCCGCAGCGCCTGGGAGACTGGGTAGCGGATTTTTTGTCGGGCGATCACAGCAGGGGGACTTAGGGTTTGTGATGCCTAACGATTTCCGGTGACTGAGCGAAATGAATTTCTCAGGCGCTTGTCTTGCCCGCCCAATGCCAGAATCCTGGATCCAGTTCGTGCCGGGCGCATCTTGCGAGGTCCTCTGGGTCGGCGTCCTCTTGTAGCAAGGCGAAGATTGCGGAGCCTGAGCCGCACAGCAGGGCCGCTGTGGTCTCACGGCGGCCTAGCAGCCACTCCTTGACTTCGGCTAAGAAGAGGTGTTTGGCAAAAACCGGGCGTTCAAGATCATTGACGAGGGAGACGCCACCGACTTCCTGTGGGGCATAGCGGATGGCAGGCAGTTCCTTGGAGCTGCTCCAGCGTTTGTAGGCATCTGGGGTGGATACAGCAAAGGGCGGCTTTACTATCAGAATGCGCAGCGGGGGCGCGGTTTCGGATTTGAGGATTTCCCCGCGTCCGGTGCAGCGGGCACTGCCGGGGGTGAGAAAGAACGGCACGTCGGAGCCGAGGGTGGCCGCTAGATTGCGGAGACGCGCAGGACCCAGTTTTCCTTCATGAAGTTGATCGAGTCCTAACAATACAGTTGCCGCGTCACTGCTGCCACCGCCCAATCCAGCACCGTGGGGTATGGTCTTTTTTAGCGAGACCGCATATTTGCAGGTCGTTTTAGCAGCTTTTTCGTAGGCTCTGACTGCTTTTACCACGAGGTTCTCCTCATTGGTGGGCAGGGTGGCATCATCGCACTCGAAGGTGAAGGATTTGGCAGGACTAATCTCGATCTGGTCGTGCAGGCCAGGAAGTTTCACCATCAGGGTATCGATCTCATGGAAGCCATCGTCGCGGCTTCTCAGTACACGCAGGGAAAGATTGAGTTTAGCAGGGGCTTGGAGGGTAAGAGTGCTCATGGCAGAAAGTCGCGGACTATGAGGGCCATCATGCGGCCGGTTTTTCCCAGCTCCTTGCGATAGCTGTAAAACCGGGAGGAATCTGACGCGGTATTGAGTCCACAGTCGATGAAATTTCCAACTTGGGCATGCCTGGCTTGTTCGGCGATCTCGCGGGCGAAATCCACCTCATAATCAGGCGGACGGATGCAGGGGCCCAGCACTGCAGTCAGATCCTCGGGTCTTGTGCCGAAATGTTCTGCCATGTGGGCCACTGCCACGCCGAAAATATTGCATTCCGTGCCTTTTTTCCCCGAGTGCAACAAGCCGATGGCTCCGGTTTTTCGATCAGCCAGCCAGATCACTCCGCAGTCGGCTACGTATATGGCCAGTGCCGTGCCAGTTTGGCAGGTGATCAGACCATCCACACTTGGCACCACTGCCAAGCCATCTGCAGCGATAATTTGCGGGCTTCCCGGCACCATGGCCACTGCATTCCCATGCACTTGCTCTGCACGCCATAGAGTCACTCCTGCTCCTGCAAATTTTTGAAACGCCCCCTCATGGAATGGTCGCAGTTGATTCATCGCCTCATCGCGATCACCGGTGATCTCCAGGTCAGGGATGCGCTCCACCCATGCCGAGCGGATGCCGGGCAGCGCATTCAGTGGGGCCAGAAATGAGAACGCCTCCGTCACCCGGGAAAGGTAACGGAGGCGCAGAGGGTTCGCCAAGTTGGTTTTGACTCAGTAGGCTTTTCCTTTGCTCACACGAGTTCGCGGCCATGAATGGCACGCTTGGTGTGTTCGACGGTTTCTGCCTGGTCTTCATCCATGCTGGAGAGGATGCCTGCCAGATCGGTCGCGATTTCTGAACGCATTTTCGATACGAGTTCGACTCCTTTAGTGGTGATTCTCACCATAATCTTGCGACGGTCTTCCGCAGCATGCACTCTTTCCACGTAGGACAATTTTTCCAAGCGATCCACCAAGCCGGTGGCGGCTGCCGTGGAGTGGCCCATCTTCTTGGCAATATCCGACATGGTCAGGTATTCTTCGCTCGATAGGTAGGTCAGTAGGAAAAACTGGGGAAACGAGATGTTTCCTTTATTGAGTTCCGTGGACAGGTTCAGGATACAGCTCCGCTGTGTAAACAGGACGAAGTCAGCGAGTCGGTTCGCATCGGCTTTCACCGATACTCCCGAGTGGGATATGGTTTTCATTTTGGCTGGTTGTATGGTTCATGTTTAGGGACATCAAAGTAAGCACAGCCATTATGGAAGGGAAACTACCCGGGGACGCGGATAATAACCAACCCTAAAAAGTTCTTTTTAGATTAAAGCCTGTGCTCGTCGGGACTATTTAAAAATAAATGATCCCAAGTGGTTTTGGAAGAAAAGAATTCGTCAAAACTTAATTATTTTTCAAAAAAACACTTTACGGCTTTGTTTTGTCCTTATTATCAACGGGTTGAGTAGATGAAGCGGGAGACTCAGGCTTAGGCTCGTGTTGGGAATAGACACCATCTCCTACGGCTAAGGTCCCTGATTTGAGGTCAGCGGCAGCGAATTGCCCAAGTTTTTCCCCGGTAACGAGCAGATTTGCAGAGCGATTCTCCGGCCCCCGGGTGGTAAGAATCGTATTGCTGGAAATATTCCACTTTCCGTAACTTTCTATTAAAACAAAGCTTTTGTCCGCTGGAAGGGAGGCTACGCGCCCCACTAGCTCGGGGCCTTCCTTGGATGGCTGCTGCTCCGTATGATGGCTGAAATGGATGTATTTATTGAACAAATTGCAGCCGCAGAGTGAGCTGGCGGCTACGAGGACGGTGATCCATGGGATAATGTGTGATTTCATGGAACCGGGGACCCAGTGTTGTTTTTTAGAACGGGAATTTTCCACCCATACCCTTCATCATGTTTCCGATACCACCGGGACCGCCCATGCCCTTCATCATGTTTTTCATCTTGTGTGGTGATTTCATCATCTTGCGCATCTCTCCGAATTGCTTGATGAGCTGATTGACCTGCATCAGGGAGGTCCCGGAGCCTGCGGCGATGCGTTGGCGGCGGGATCCCTTGATGATCTCTGGGCGGCGACGCTCTTCTAGCGTCATGGAAAGAACGATAGCCTCAGTGCGTTTGATTTTGCCACCATCCAGCGCTCCAGCCGGGAGCTGTTTTTTGATTTTGCTGAATCCCGGCAGCATCCCTAACAAGCCTTCGAGTGGTCCTAGGTTCTGGATCATGCGCATCTGGTCCAGGAAATCGGTGAAATCGAATTTCCCTTCCTGCATGCGCTTCATGGAGCGCATGGCGTCCTGTTCATTCACCTTGTCTGCCACCTGCTCGACCATGCCGACGATGTCACCCATGCCAAGAATGCGGTCGGCCATGCGATCCGGGTGGAATTCTTGGAACTGGTCGAGTTTTTCGCCTTCGCCTACGTATTTGATAGGCTTGCCGGTGACGGCGCGCATGGAGAGGGCTGCGCCACCTCGCGCGTCGCCGTCGAGTTTGGTGAGCACGATGCCGCTGATGCCGACTGCATCGTCGAAGTGTTTGGCCACTGAGACCGCCTGTTGGCCTGTGGCGGAATCCGCGACCAACAAGGTTTCCTTCGGCTTGAGAAATGAGTGCAGGCGCTTGAGTTCGGCTATCAGGCGTTCATCGATTTCCTGTCTGCCTGCGGTATCGAAAATGAGGACGCTGCCGTGTTGTTTTTCCGCCCATAGCAGAGATTCTCCGGCCACCTTGACGACATCTGTTTCTCCGGCATCAGGAGTATAGCACGGAACGTCGATTTGCCTGGCGAGCGTGGCGAGTTGGTCGATGGCAGCCGGACGATAAAGGTCGCAGGCGATGAGCAAGGGGCGGCGGCCTTCTTTTTTCAGACGATTGGCGAGTTTAGCAGCGGTGGTGGTTTTCCCGGCACCGTTGAGTCCACAGATGAGGATGCGGGCTGGCGGATTGAGATCCAGAGGTGCCTGGTCACCTCCAAGCAGAGCGGCCAGTTCGTCGTGGAAGATCTTGACGATCTGTTCGCCGGGCTTGATCGACTTCAAGACGTCTTCACCCATCGCTTTTTCCTTCACCTTTGAGATGAAATCCTTGGCCACGCCGAACTCAACGTCCGACTCTAGCAGCGCGATGCGGATCTCGCGTAGGGCGTCGGCTATGTTCTTTTCAGAAATGCGGCCCACTCCGCGGAGGTTGCGAAAGGTTTTGTCGAGGCTGTCGGTGAGACTGGAGAACATGAGGAAGTGCGTTGAGGGTTGTACGATGTAAGGTGAAATTATTGGAATAAAGCCGTGGCAGAATCTGCCTGCATTGAGTCTTATTTCTCCTCGTCCGGTAGGTAGGAGGATGTGCGGTCGATTTGAAATGACCAGCGCAGCGGGTTTTCCGCGGCCTTGCCCGCAGTGTCTTTCCATGTGACAGACACTTGGCAAGTGGGCTGGCGCAGTCGGCGGTTTACTTGCCAGGAGAATTTGCCGGTTTTGGAATTGAAGTTGGCAGGGACTTCTCCGAATCCTGAAATCTTCATGACTAGTTTGGAGGGATCAATGTTAGCCACTTTTGAGAGGTCGGCCGATATTTCTGGCAGGCGCGAGTTGATAATGGCACCGGATTCGGGTGAGACCGGGCAGGGGGTGGGCTGGGGCGTTCCTGCCAGAGAAACTGTGGATTCAGTACTCCGGCCTTCTCGGAAGGTGGTGGCGAGTTCGAACACTTTGTCATAGTTGCCCAGAATCATGTAGCGCGGCATGGTGATGTCTGCTGTGGATCGTTTCACCTTTCCTGGGATGACGGTAAATAGTTCGGTGTAACCGAACTCCTTGGCGAGCGGCAGCATCTCATCGGTGTAATAACCGCCGGGATATGCGTAGGTGGTGACCTTCAGGCCGAACTGTGCTTCCAGAAAACGTTTGGATTCACCTATTTCCTTGCGCAGGAAGGCATCGTTGGCGTCGGGTCCCTTCTTGTGATAGCTCTTGAAAACGTGCGGATAGGGGTGACTTACCGAGTGGCTTCCGATGGATGCGCCGGATTTAAGCATTTCCTGAACCATTGGGCTGGATAGTGCTCTGCCGCCGCCGTCTACATAGTCCTTGTAGAGGTAGAGGGTGAATGGATAGCCGAACTCCTTGAGGATGGGGAATGCATCGGTATAAACGGACTTCCAGCCGTCATCGAATGTTAAGAGAATGGATTTTTCGGGGATGGACTTCTCGCCTCTTTTCCAGGCGAGGAAATCCTCCAGGGAGATAACGGGAATTCCGAGTCGGCGGATGGTTTCCATCTGTTTGCGGAACTTTGATGTGTGGATACGCATCGCTGTTTCCTTCGCGGTTTCGGAAAAATCATGATACCCGAGGACGGCTACGCGGGAGGCATCGTCCGGAATAGTGGAAGATGCAGGGGGAGGCCCGGGCGCGGGTGCATCCTGTGCCAGCGCGTAGAAGCCGCCGCAAAGGTAAGCGAGTATCAGGAAGAATCTCTTCATGGACGCGGGCAAACTAGCGCGAAAAACGGCAATTGAAAGCCTCAAGAAGCGTATCATTCCTGCAAACATGCGGTCCCGAACAATGAAAATCCGCCGGATTCCTCTATTTGAATGTCGATAAGCTGGCTGGTCAGCCGCGTGGGGTCGCCATCAAAGATGACGATCTTATTTTGCGGGCTGCGGCCAGTCAGTCGGGTGGACTTGGTTTTGGACGGTCCTTCGCAAAGCACCTGCTGCCGGGTGCCGACAAGTGCCTCGTTTTTAGCTATGGCTATGCGGTTGACCACTTCCAACAAGCGCTGGTTGCGTGATTCTTTTTCGGTCTCAGCGAGTTGTCCCGGCATTTCCGCAGCCGGGGTGTTGCGGCGTTTGGAGTAGCGGAACACGAAGGCATTGTCGAATTGCAGGCGCTCCACCACGTCCATGGACGCTTGGAAATCCTCCTCGGTCTCTCCTGGAAATCCCACGATAATGTCCGTGGTAATGGCCAGACCAGGGCGGGCGGCTTTCATTTTCTCACAGATCTCTATAAACTTCGCTATCTGATAGGGGCGGCGCATTTCGCGCAGGATGCGGTCCGAGCCGCTTTGCATCGGGAAGTGGATGTGAGGGCAGAGCTTGGGCAGATAGCTGAAGGCAGAGATGAGGTCGTCCCGGTAGCCGATGGGGTGGGGGGAGGTGAAACGGATGCGCGCTATGCCATCGATTTCATGCACGGCCTCCAGAAGTTGAACAAAGGGTGACTTGCCATTGATACGCGGGAATTCGCCGCGGCCGTAGAGATTGACTATTTGGCCTAGCAGAGTTACCTCTTTTACTCCGTTGGCTGCGAGGTGACGGACTTCACCGATGATTTCCGGTATCGGCCTTGCACGTTCCTTGCCGCGCGTGTCCGGGACGATGCAGAAGGAGCAGCGCATGTTGCAACCTTGCATGATAGAGACAAAGGCGGAGGCTGCGTGAGGTTTGGCCAGGTGGTCACGGATGGTGTTCTGGGAGTCCGTTTCTTCCTCGGTGTCGCAAACCGAAGCGCCGCGCAATGAGAGTGCGGGTTCGTCCATGCGGGCTTCCAGACGCTGCCGCAGGATGGAGTCCACGTATTCGAAAACCTTGTGGTATTTTTGCGTGCCGACCACCACGTCCAAACCTGGCAGGATCTTGAATAACTTGTCGCCGCGGGACTGGGCCATGCAACCCATGAAACCATACACCACATGTTTGCGGGCACGCCCGTGATGAATCATGCTCCCCATTTTCCCTAGCGCCTTCTGTTCGGCTTGATCTCTAACGGAGCAGGTGTTGATCAGGATGGCGTCCGCCTCGCGCTCGTTCGTCGTGATGGTGTAGCCGCCTTCGATGAACATCCGGGCGACCTGTTCGGAGTCGCGCTCGTTCATCTGGCAACCGTAGGTTTTGAGGTAAACCTTGGGCATGTGTGGAATAGATGCCGTGACGCTATGGCGCGATGATAAAAACTGGCGGGACTTTCAGCCCTTCAACATCTTAGCTTTCAACCTTGTCCCTCAGAACAAGCCGTTCGTCGGAATTAAGTTTTTCAGTGAGTTCCGGCCAACCATTGGGAACCTGGAGGTTGAAGCAGTGGAGGTAGACAGTCAGCAGTTTGGGATCGAACAGACCGATGAGCCGGTCAATGGTTTCAGCCAAGCGTGTTGTATCGAGTTTTTTCGGCAATTCGCCGACCACTGAGCCCTTGCCATCGTGGGGGATGCCTAGGCCGTCGCAGAACATGGCGAGCAACGATTGCTGACCTGCCATCAGGTATGCCTGCAGGAGGTGTTCGCCTATAGTTTCGCAGGCGTTGAGTTTGAGGGTCTTGTGGACCCACGCATATTGGTCCGCGAGGGATTTTTTCTGGATGAAAACCGGGCGTAGCTTGCGGTTGCCTGCCAGGGTGGCCACGGCGGATTTATACACATTCTTGTCATTGGCGCGGAACCAATCGAGAATCTGGGTGACAATGGCGGGATCGACGGCGGTGTAAATTTCGTGGGCTTTCACGGCAGGGAAGAGGAAGGGAGGGGGAGTCAATCGGTTCAATGGCACCGTGGCAAGGGCGGAGACGAGGAAAATGGGATTTATACGGGTTGCCCAAAAGGATTGCCGAAAGGCCGAGCCCTGAAGCGCCGGAATCGGAATTCTTTTTACCCGCGCAGCGGCATGAATTCCGTCTGATTCGTCTCTTCCACACAAAATCCATCTTCCTCTGCGCCCCTGCCTTGCGCATCCTTCGCGCCCTCCGCGTAAGCCCTCTTCCTCTTCAACCCCGCAACCCTCTTCCTCAGTGTTCTCAGTAACTCAGTAACCTCAGTGGTAAAATTCTTCCACCCAAATCCCAGCTTCCTCCGCCCCTCTTCGTTCGGAGTTCCGCGTTCACGCGGTTTCTCTCCAGAGTAAGTCATTTTTAAGACTTTGACAATCAATGGGCACCCGGTCACTCGATCGGCCTGGTGTTGGGGTTGTTGGGCCCGAAAGACTGATCGTGGCGTCTTCCCAAAAGATGGGCGGCAGGTGGGTATGAAACACTAGGTGGCGTCACACAGGCGGTGAGGCGCTACTGGAGGGCCCGAAGGCAGCCCGTAGGCTTCAAAGCACTTGAACGCAAGCAGGGGATCTGCTGAACTACAGGCACATGGATAACAGACAACCCGCATTGAAGCCTTGCCGTCCCAAATGGAATGCACAATGTCTGTTATTTGGGACTGACTCCGGGAGATTAGACAAAGTATCTTATGACCGCTAAGCTTATATTTCTACCTCGTCAGCAGAATTTGTGTGAACAAGGAGGTTCGGGAAGTTTTGCAAGAGCATGATACAGAACGAGTTTGAGTATCTCGGAAGAACGGTGGCCAAAGCTATGCGC